>VOFD01000879.1_pt1 | contig 20000 bp, 19 predicted proteins | sample 5384101 | NCBI WGS metagenome assembly VOFD01 (sample SAMN12384723, study PRJNA508395) | human gut metagenome | isolation source: healthy gut C | host: Homo sapiens
GTGAAGAGGTCAAAGCTAAGATTAGAGAGTTTGAAGTAACACTCTCAGAGAAAGGTTTCAGTTCTTCTGTATCCGGCTTTGAAGATATTTGCAGCCATATTTCAGATGAACTTCTGTATCCTGTTTCGGTATTGTCACCAATAAAAGAGGTTGCTATAAATTCAGATCAGGATGCCCAAAGAGCTAAGGCTGAAATCCGAAATTGTGTGTATAGCTTAGTAGATAAACTTCAAAATTATGAAGGGTTAGTTTATGAATTAAAAGATTTCTAAAAATCCCGTCCTACCATCACTGGCTGGGCGGGATAAACACTATATGGCCTTAAAGACCAATTTGCTTACAAAGGTAGTATTAATAATTTAAAATAGAGTGTAGAATGAAAGGAATAGATGAATTATTTATTGTGGCCTGGATGCTTTTCGGTATCCTGTTGACGCCGCTTTTCTTTATAGCTTTCGATTTATGGGCTGGAATCAGAAAAGCCAAACAACGTAGTGAGAAGATTTCGAGCGACGGATGGAAACGTACAGTGAATAAGGTTGCGAGATATTACAATGCTTTGCTTGCGTTGGTCGTAGTTGATTGTATGCAGATGGCTGGTGTCTGGTATCTGGATAATTACTATGATTACCATATACCTATTTTCCCGTTTATTACTTTGCTGGGAGCTTTCGGTGTGGCAGCCATAGAGGTTAAATCCATCTATGAGAAAGCAGATGAGAAGGAACGCAAAGAGATGAAACAAGTAGCTGCATTGGCTACCGAGATAGCGAAGCACAAGGCTGACCCGGCAGAGATAGCACAGGCGGTAGTGGAATATATGAATAAAAGTAAGGAGGAAAAGAAATGAAAGTATTGATTGACAACGGTCACGGGGAAAATACTCCGGGCAAGCGCTCACCGGACGGAAGATTGAGAGAGTGGGCCTATACAAGAGAAATTGCCGATATGGTTATTTTCGGCTTACGTAAAAAAAGGTGTTGATGCTGAACGGATCGTGAAAGAAGATACGGACGCTCCTTTATCTGAACGATGCAGGCGGGCGAATGACATCTATAAAGAGACAGGAAAAAAAGCTATACTTGTTTCTATCCATTGCAATGCGGCCGGTTCCGGTACTAATTGGATGAACGCAAAGGGATGGAGTGTGTTTGTATCGAATAATGCTTCAAGTAATAGTAACAGGTTAGCTGAATGCCTGGGACAAATAGCAGAATGTATTCCAGTTCCCGTCCGTAAACCAATGCCCAACCAATTGTATTGGCAGCAGAACCTTGCCATTTGCCGGGACACGAATTGTCCGGCTGTGCTCACTGAGAATTTCTTTCAGGATAACAAGGAAGATGTAGAATACCTTTTGTCCCAAGAAGGTAAACAGACGGTTACGCAGATACATATTGATGGTATCGTTAAATATCTGAGCTTATGAAGAAGCTGTCTTGGATATTAGTCATATTGCTGGCGGTGGCTTGTATGGTTGCTTGGTTCCGCCCGCATGAGCCTCTCCCGGTAGAAATACATACCGAGACAAAGGTAAAGACTGTTGTAAAGGTTGAAACATTGCTTATATCGCCACCTATGGCGCCTCTGTTAGTCTTCCAGTTAACAGATACTATGCGCATCGGTGACACTGTTGTACATCGTGAGCAGGCTTATTACGAAGATAGCCTTTATCGGGCATGGGTGAGCGGGTATCGTCCGAAACTTGATAGTTTGCAGATATTTCCAAGAATTGTATATCAAACGGTGACAAATGATATCTATCATACTATTGTGCCCAAGAAGAAAAGTTGGGGATTGGGTTTGCAAGCCGGATATGGTTACTCAAATGGATGGTATATAGGAATTGGAATAAGTTACAACCTATTTATGTGGTGATATTGTTCTCAATATTTTCCTATAATAAATAATTATATCTATTATTTATTTGGAAAGTAAAATCATATTCTATACATTTGAAGACACCATTAGAATTGTAATTATGTCATTTATTCAATAAATAATCTTATGATTGGAAAATGTTTAATATGTAATCAGAAGGATGCAAATCAAACCAATTCGCATCTAATACCAAGTTTTTTAGTAGCAATGACTACAAGCTATGATGGAAGTTACAAAAGAGGCAAGGAACTTATGTTTACAATAGGTCCTTATCAAAGGAGAGTTTATACTGGAGCCTTACCTGATACAAAACTCGGAGAGATTTTTGATCCAATATCAGATGATCGTATAGAAAATGAACTATCTAAAAACACTGTTGCATTAGATTATATTTTTTGTTCCGGTTGTGAGCAAAATTTGTCTAAATATTTAGAAACGCCCTATTCTGCCAATTTATTGAGAAATCAAAAAAGTAGATAATGAGATACCTTTATTATTTTGGATTTCTGTAGTTTGGAGAATGTCAATAGGTGGAAACAATGGATTTAAGTTACCTGTAAATATTGAAAACACCTTACATGGATACTTAAAACAATATTTTGCTATAAAAAAGGAGAATATGACATATCTTTTACTGATTTCATTAAAGAGGTGAAATTCTACTATAAGATTTTGCATTGTAAAGACTATAGTAAAGATAATGCAGGAATGATCTATTGTCAATATGATGAGTCTAACAATATATTAACAATGTTTCTTGGTGATATTTGTATCTGTTTTATGTTTGACTCGGATAATCTACCTGAAAATTATAAATTCTATGGATTAGAATCTTATATAAGGAATGCTGAAATAAATTCAGGAAATGATAAAGAAAAGAGGCAAGATATAAACATTGAAACTTATAAAAAAGCAATTGAATTATTTGTAAAACAAAGCACAAGGATATTAGTAAGTGGAGATCTTCAGATAATGGATAAACTATGGATAGAATCTGGCAGATTGAGATATATGCCATTAAGAATGAAAATGACTTTTCTTAGACTTTTGCATGATGATAGTATAAAGTTAGGAGAAGTAAACACTCCACAACGTTATGTCGATATATTTAATACTCTGAATGATAATATACTTTTATGGTATTTGAATTGTTTATAAACAAAAGATACAACTGATAACTCTTTGAATTGTTTAACAGTATTAAAGCAGCTTTTAGACTGCCTTAATGCTGTTTTTAAGTTATCAAGTATTTTCCTGATAGCTTTATCTGCATGATCTCGCATAATTCGTAAATAGTTAAAGATAGGTCTATTCTTCTTCATACTTTGCCCTATGCAGTATTCCAATATTTCCAAAGAAATACCCAGTTCAAAACCATGCTGAACAAATGATTTTCTGGCAGAATAATATGTAACCTTACTCTTTATGTGTAGGGATTGAGCCAGGGATTTTATACTTCGGTTCATGTATCGGGAAAAGTTAGAGTATGAGAAATTATATCCAAAGTCTAATTTTCCTGTATTCCGGTTTATCCATCGTTTTATTATCGGTTCCGCTTCTGGAGGTATGGTAAGAGATATCCGTTTGTCTCCCATCTTTGTATTTCGGCTTTTTGTTCTTATGTATTCAAAGCGAGAAGCATTCCGGAAGTCATAAGAAAGTAGGTCTATGAGATTTACTCCACCCAGATAATAGGAGAGCATAAAGAGATCACGAGCAGCAACAAGTTTCCTTATGCCTGGTGTTGAATCCCGGATCGTTTTGATCTCCTGGACAGTGATGTCAAGTTCTCGCTCTGGAGGAGCTTGTATCTTATGAACGGAGATAGGATCAACATCATAGTGCACAAGATTATGCCTTTTGGCTCGGTTTATGATTGTCCTGGTCCGGCTGATAAACATGTCTATTGTCGTATCATTCATCCGGTAGTTCTTTTTAAGATAGAGAACATAGTTCTGGATTATATAAGGAGTTATAGATGAAAGAAGGATATCACCCTTACAGAAGGTGGTGAAGTATCTGCTGTTCCTTTCCAGAAGAGTAGCATAATTATCTCGCTTATCTTGTTTGAGTTCCTCTATGTATTCAGTGGCCACCGATTGAAAAGTGAGCGGTCTATCAGTATTCGCCCCATTGTGGAGCAGTTCTTTTAATTGGGTGCATGAATAGAGGTGAAGAGAAGATATATTATATAATCTCTCTTCGTAGTCATTCAGTAGATTTCGGAGCTTTATGTTTAAAGTATGAGCTTCTGAATGATTAATAACTTGTCCATCTCTAAATTGTGTTAGAGAATCAACCTTATAGCGTGTTGGTATGTATCGCGTTTCTCTACGGTGATTTATAGCGATACGAATTCTATGTGTTCCGTCTTTCAGAACAGCATGGGGTAATATTACTAATTTGATTGTTGCCATGATTTCGGTTTAAAAAGTGAAAACAAGTTTTCAACAAGTCATCCGGTCCAAATTTGGCCCAAAAACTCTTTTTTTTAAACCTTCAATGAGGTAGGAGAAAAAGAAAGAGAGCTCAAAACACTGTAATTGTCAGTATATTAGCTCTCTTTTCAAAGTGATTCCGTTGCGATTCGAACGCAAGACCCACGCCTTAGAAGGGCGTTGCTCTATCCAGCTGAGCTACGGAACCATCCTTAATTGCGAGTGCAAAGGTACGCTTTTCTGTGAAATTTGCAAAGATTTTACGCAGAAAATATTTTGTAAATAGATGCTTTTATATCCGATTAGATGTTATAATCCTAATGGTAAACCAGTTACATACCATAAAATAAATAACAAAGTCCAGGCTAATAATATATATAGAGAGTATCTCCATGTACATTTCAGTAATGAACCATAGGTCGCTTGCTTATCATATTGCTGCATGTAAGTAAGGATAAGAGGCATGTAGAACATGAAAGGAGTGATGGCATTGGTGGCACTGTCGCCAATACGAAAAGCGCATTGCACCATATCCGGAGAAATCCCCATATTGGCAAAGAACGGAACAAAGATGAAGGACATGAAAGTCCACTTGGCAGTGGCAGAGACCATAATAAGGTTCACAAGTGCTGTAAAAAGAGAATAAATAGAATGAGTATCCATAAACTCCCAAGATGGATGGACGAAAGCATGTCCGCTCCCATAATAGCTATACATTTATCCAAATGAGAATACTCGAAACACGCAAACATCTGAGCAGCAAAGAAAGCGATAACAAAGTAAACACCCAACAATTTCATAGGTTGAGTAAGCCCCTCAATCACATCTCCATCTGTACGATAACGGCCGGAAGCAAAGCCATAAACCATCCCCATAAGCCCGATACCAAAAGAAAGCAGAAACAGAATGCCCTCTATAAAAGGAGAACGGATCAGACCACCATTCACACTACGCAAAATACCCCATGAAGAGAAAGTAGCCCAAAGAATCACGGTTGTATAAATCACCCCAATAGATACTGCACCTATCATAGCACGACGCTCTTTGCGGGATAATTGCTTATAACCATTGAAACGAATATGACCGGCATATTCCCCAAAGCCGGAAGAAGATTACGACGGGTTACCTGATAAATAATAAAAGCCAGCAAAAAGTAGATGCAAACAAGAAATAGTAATTGCATAAAGGCCCGGTATTTCCAGGTGATACATTTGCCATATCCGCAGCTTCCTGGGTAGTGGCAGCAAGCATAGGATCCAAAGTACTCAGCATCAGGTTAGCACTATACCCACACGAAACAGAAACGTATGCCGTAATAATACCTGCAACCGGATGCAACCCGACCGAATGGAATAAAGTTGCTGCAATCGGTAAAAGAATTATGTATCCGGCATCACCTACTACATTGGAAAGCAATCCCAAGAAAATAACCAGTATCACCATGCGCCATGGATTATGCTTACGACGTGCCCCACCGCGGATACAAGCATCTATAAAACCTGAATGTTGTGCCACCCCGATACCAAACATAGCCACAATTACCAAGCCCAGCGGAGCAAACCCCGTGAAATTAGTAACCACATGCCGCAACAGCCAACGAACACCTTCCGGACTAAGCAAACTTTGTACCCGTATCTCCTCCCCTGTTTGCGGTTGAAACACGCTCAGGCCGTAAATGTCAAATATCCATGATAAGACAATGACAGCCAGCGTCAACAAGAGAAACATTGTTGCCGGATGCGGTAAACGCCATTTGCTATTCATCATCTGCTTCCAGATTATCTATATCAAGAATACGGAGTTCCAAAGCACGCACAACCAGACGGGTTGCATTCACTCCTACCCGCTCTCCTTGTGGAAACAGACGGTTTACCAAATCATTCTGACGCTTTTTCCAGAGATTTAACTCCAAAAGGCATGCCTTTCAGGTTAGCAATCATATCTTTGGTATACCCCAATGCCAGATGGCGTAGGAAACGTTCGTCATACTCATCAATATCATAACTAATAACCGCTTCCTGACGTTTGGCATCATTCGCAACAGATTGCTTGAAACGGTCTACAATTTTTTCCAGAATAGGATAATTAAAAACCAGCTTCTTTCCATCCATTACGGCCTGTACATCTGTCTTGGTAAGTAATTCACCTGTTTTCAAAATAATACCGTCAGCACCCGCATTCAGAACATCCACCCAAAGCTTTTCATTCAGAATTTCTCCGGTAAATATGAGTACGTGTACTCCCGGATAGCGCTTAAAGATATTCCGGCAGATATCCACACCAATAGTAGTAGAACCACCCAACCCTAAATCCAGCAATACCAAGTCAGGAACTCCGGCTTCTATCAATGTCCAGAATTCGCTTTCGGTCATGGCCGTACCGATAACTTCTGCGTTGGGTATTTCATGGCGGAAGATTTCTTCCGTTCCTTTCAGTTCAAGCTTGACGTCTTCTACAATAATTACTTTGAATTTCTTGTCTTCCATATTCTTTAATTTTATTTTCTTCTCGGTATCGTGAAATAAACTGTAAATCCACCATTCTCAGCCGGTTCAGCATTGATGCGACAGCCACGTTTTCCGGCAAACTCGTCATGGTCGCGAATAATCTGCTTGCAGACGAGATACTCCGTACCTCGCAACTCTCCTTTTTCTCCTGTTGCCGTCATACGTTCCAGGTTTGGATAGAAAAAGTTGATTTAATTCCTCACGGGTTTTCGTCCTTCGCATATCAGTGAAAAGGAAACGAATATATTCTCCGTCTACTGCTGCTGCCAAATGTATTTCTCCACCCAGAGGAACAGACAAAGCTTCATCTATCAGATTCTCCAATAAGAAGCGGAGTTGGATAAAATCTCCGACCACTCTTTTTCATCAATAGCTCTTGTAGAGAAAGATACAGCAACCCCTTTTCCCTTATTTGCTTTACGGAAATACTTTTCTGCCAGAGCAAACAATTCCGGTACAGAAATTATCCCGCGACGGAACGTAACTTCTTCCAACTGTCGCGATGCGCACGAACTCAATATGGTAAATATACCTTTATAATATTCTATCAATTCGCTGATAGCTGAAACCGTCTCTTTTTCTTCCGTTTCTGAGAGAATACCTGAACGGAGTTTACCAATGAGTTGCTTGATCTTATTCGGATAATAAATTGTCTCATGCTTGATGGTGGAAAGACAATTATCAAGCACCATATTCTGCACATGCAACATACCGTCCTCCCATGACGCCCGGTGTGCTTCTTCATGCGCAGCTTCGATGTCGCGGTATTTTGTTGCCAGTTTCACAACTGCATTGAAGACCACAATCGCTATATACCGCGCAATCAATTCCAGCAATAGATGAGCCGTCTCCTGATCGACATTCTCTTGCCGTTCAAGATATAACACACCCACACAGCGCGAATCACCCGCAGCATCCACCACCAAAGGCAAAGCTTCAAATCCTGGTGCGGACAGTTGAGTATGCTGTTCAAAACAGCGTTGAACTACTTCCTTCCAAAGTTCATCTTCTGTCGTAGATGTTCCATTATCTCCCGCAGAGGACAAGTCATTTTCTATAGAATTTGACGCATATTCCAGTCGATGTGTCGTTTCATTATAAACGGCGATTCCCAACCGATCAATACTTAGCAACTCATTTACGGCATCAAAGCCTTCGTCAACGATACGTTGAGGAATAGCTTTCAGGGTATCTTCTTCCCGTTGCAATGCCTCTTCTGTTTCGGGAACTTGTATCAGGGAGGCAGCAAATATCTGTCTATTGATTTCCAAAACCTGTTCCAGATTCCAACGGTTTACAAGACGTTTGCGAATATACAGGATGTAATATCCCAAGAGCAACATAGCTATAAGTCCGATAAACAGGATAACCCCCACCATCTTATTATTGGTGGAACGTTCCAGTTGACGACAATATTCCTCCAAAGACTGATCTTCACCCAGCAATTTGTACAAAGTCGTATAAGCGGCATTATTATAACTGTATGCATCCCATTGTTTCAACGCAAGAAAAGCGACAGCCGCCTCATTCCGGATATCCAGAATGACATGAAAGTCCGAATTGAAAAGATCATTCCACCAGGATAACTCCCCCGGCTCCCCTTCTCCTCTCAATGACATATAGCGCTGCGGCTCCTGGGCATACCTTTTTATAATGCATTCAGGCAAGACATGGCAGAGTCTACATATTCCAAAGCCTGTTCAAAATTTCCTTCCACATTACTATAATAGGCATCATTAGCATAGTCTGACGCCTCATTCAACAGAGCTTCAAACTCATTTTCCGCAGCTAATGACAAAGAATCCTGAGCCGTTTGCGCATAGATTTCATCCGGTTGCATCACCGCTTCCTCCACTGCTTTATTGCACGAACTCATGCCTATAGAAAAGAATATGCACAAAAATACCATCAAAGTTTTACGCACTCCTGTAGGCAAACGGAAATAAAAACGACTGCCCTTCCCTAAAGTACTTTCTACATTGAACAAACAGACTCTGAATACTTCGTTCGTCTTCCGGTATTTCTCAATGATACCTTTACAATTCATCAGACCGAAGCCGCTCCCTTTATTTTTCAGCAGTTCTTCCCGGTCGGCAGCATCTAGTATGCCTATTTCCTGCGAATTATACAATTTCTCACCGACAATACGCGTCACATCTTCTTCAGAAAGACCATAACCGGTATCTTCTACTGAGATTTCCACATATTCTTCTGTCGGATTTGCATAGACCTTTACCTTACCTCCCTTTGGAGTATATTTACGGGCATTTTCGGCAAGCGTATTTATCATAAACAGCGTCAACGCCTTGTCAGCTTTCACATAGGTATCCGTTGGCGTCACTTCCAGCTGTTGCTGTTTCATTTCGAAGGCACGGCTTCCTTTCCGTATCAGATCGAAAAGCTCGTTCAACCCGAATGTTTCTATATTCAAGCTCAGGCTACCCTGCTTCATTTTAATCCATAAAGCAAGGATATCATTGTATTCATTGATGGTTGTCACCAATTCGTCCATATATTGATACTTCTCGGCTTTGATGTGTTCGTCATGGATAAAACCCTTTTCCGTCAGTTTATGCACTTCATTAATAATACGGTCTATGTACGGATGAATACCGTTCACAATGGCCATACACGCTTTCTTTATAAGATTCTGACGTTTATTCCCGGCTATATGCTGTTCGTACACATACCGTTCTTTCTCCAACCGGCGTCGTTCGTCACCCAGCGAAATGGAAGTCATGCCATTATCAAGCGCCCATGTAATATAAGGAGCAATCACATGTAGTATTGCTTTCTCATCCTTCGTAAGACGTTTGGGTAATACCAACTGCCCATCTTCTATCCGGATGTCTTTTACATTGAAAAGTTCCTCTATATCTGTCTGCACAGCAGACAGAATGGCATCTACAATCTCTTCTTCCGTCTGCGCGTCCGTGGGAATAGAAGCGGTTATTTTCTGACAAATGTCCAACATCTGCCTTAAACGGTGCAAATGGACATGATTACGTTCTTTAGACCGCTTATTGAATATCCAAAAGAATAAAACCACCAGTATAAAACCGACAATCACGAAGAAGAGTAAAATATTGAGTTGCCGGGCTTCACTTTCCAAAGCCTGATAACGGCTTTCCAACTCCTTATCCTGCCGGGTATCTTCCAGAATATCCAGATAAATATTGCGATTATAATCGGAGTGTTGCTTCATTTCCAGTCCGGCATACGTAACACTCAGTTGTTCGCGAATACGTGAAATCCATTCCGGAACGGTTCGTAACTTACGCTCTATCCATGCTTTTTCTGAAGAAATGGTATCCCGTATATCATAGGTTTTCAACCAATCCAGACTGTCGTGGCAATCGTAAAAACGGCGATGATGACTGTTCACGCACTCCAAGGCAAGCGTCAATGTATCCAATGCTTCGGCGTAGTTATCATGCGCATTCAAATATTTCCCAATAGAAACATAGGCACCGGCAATCTGATACACATCATTATATTGCTTGAATTTCTTCAAAGCCAATTGTCCTAAACGCATGGGCAACAAAGAATCCACGGGAACATCAAACTGTTTCAATGCATGAGAACGCCTGACCTGGAAAAAGTCATAATTATCGGGAGATGCCATCAGGTTAGCAAGCCCCTGTACTCCATTACCTTCAAAATACAAGTATCCTCCGCGGGATGCCATTTTCCAAGTTGTATACAGTTCGTCGAATTCACGCAAACGACGTTCATCCGCCGTTTCACCATCACAAAGTGCTGCCGATCCTTTTATATAATGATAATACAGTAACTGGTTCGTATCCGCTGCAAGTTCTTCCTGCGGATATATTTCGTTGATGGAAGCCACCGCTTCCGGACGTTGTTGCAGATAGTAGTAATAAACTGCGGAAACGATATAAAATTCGGAGCGTGCATAGTTCAGTCTCAACCGTTCGTGCTTATCTACGAAAAGCTTGTTATCTTCATCTATTCGTTTCATGCGGCGGAGGGCACTGTTCCGATAGTCATAAAATTCTTTGTTCATGGCCGTCCGCTGATAGATTTTCATCAATCCGATATCGGCAACCAGCAATTCCAGTTCATTTTTCGTGAGACTATACACATCTTTATGAAACTTCTCCGCTTTTCAAAATCCATGCGCATAAAAGCACTTACAAAATGAGCGAAAAAGCACCTCGTAATGGTATTCTCAGGAACTAACTCGAGATACCTTGCAGAGAAAAATCTGCGCAAGCCTTGATTGCCATCTAGGAAAGATGAATATCACCCACTTTGCCGATGGTGAATTCGCTGTTTCTTATGAAGAGTCTATCCGTGGCGCACATGTATTCCTGGTTCAATCCACCTTCCCTAATTCCGACAATTTAATGGAACTTCTGCTGATGATCGACGCTGCTAAAAGAGCGTCTGCTAAAAGCGTTGTTGCAGTCATTCCATATTTCGGTTGGGCACGACAGGACAGAAAAGACAAACCCGCGTTTCTATCGGCGCAAAGTTAGTAGCCGATTTACTTTCAGTAGCAGGTATCGATCGTTTGATTACGATGGATCTCCATGCTGATCAAATCCAAGGTTTCTTCAACATTCCGGTAGATCACTTGTATGCTTCGGCAGTGTTCCTCCCCTTATATTGAGTCCTTGAAATTGAAATGATCTTGTAATTGCAACGCCGACGTGTGGTGGTTCCAAACGTGCCAGCACATTCTCCAAAGTATTTGGGAGTTCCCCTGGTATTGTGCAACAAATCACGTGAGAAAGCAAACGAAGTTGCATCCATGCAGATTATCGGTGATGTAACCGATAAGAATGTAGTATTGGTAGATGGCCTTTAATTTTTAATTATTAATTTTTAATTTAATTCCAGTCTTCCCATTTTATACGTGCCCTTTTTTTTATTACTTTTCCGTTTTTATCTGTTTCAACAAAAGGACCGTGTTTTTTGCCTTGCTTGAAGAAGCCTTCGTAACGATTACCGTTTTTATCCTCCTGTATACCGTTACCTTCTTCCATTCCATTCACAAAACCACCTTTATATTTAGTTCCGTCTGTCATAATCAGGGTTCCCTGACCATTGAACTGGTTGTTTTTCCATTCGCCTTCGTAGGAATCACCTACATTCCATTTATACGTTCCGCGGCCGTCACGTTGGTTGTCTTTCCAGTCGCCGTCATAGACTGCACCATTTGCCCAGGTGAATACACCTTTTCCATGTTGCATGCCGTCTTTGAAGTTTCCTACATATTTATTGCCGCTGGCATGATAGTAAATACCTTCACCGGTACGTTCACCCTGCACATACGCACCTTCATAGCGGTCGCCGGTGTGGAAGAAGTAAATACCTTTGCCATGTTGCATATCATCTTTCCAGTCGCCTACATATTTATCTCCATTGGCATATTCGAAAGTTCCTTTTCCATCACGCACATCGTTCTTCCAGTCACCTTCGTATTTACAGCCGTCATTCCAGACAAAAAGTACCTTTACCCTCTTTCTTATCATTCTTCCAGGAACCTTCATATTTGGAACCGTTTTTCCAGGTGTATGTACCTTGACCTTCACGTTTATCATTTACCCAGTCTCCTTCGTAAATGTCACCGGTATAGTAGTACATTGTACCTTTGCCTTGCTGATAATCCTGAAACCACATGCCGTCATAACGGTTGTTGTTCATGAAATAGTAGATACCCTTACCGTGTTGCTGATCCTGAAACCATTGTCCTTCGTACTTTTCGCCGTCAGGAAATGTATAAGTACCATATCCTTCACGCTTTCCTTTCACATATTCACCTTCGTAGACATTGCCATTCTTGAAAACCGTCTTTCCCTTTCCGTTGGGTTTGCGTCCTTTCATTTCACCCGTATATACGGAGCCATCTTTAAAGGTATGAGTTCCTATCTTTATTTCAGAAGAGAAAGTTGTTTTTACTTTGTCGAAGAAACCGGATTTCTTTTCCTGGGCCGTCGCCCCGCCTTGGGACATGAATACCAGAATGAGTGCAGTATATAGATATTTCATTGAAAATTATAAATTAGCGATTTTAATAAAAAGACGTGTAAACGCAGCAACTTGTTACACGCCTTATATAGTATTTGCACAAAGATACAATTAATCTGCTAAAAGGAAGGGGTATCACACCTTTTTTATGACATTTTTTTGCCGGATACGATTTCTTTTAATGTCTCTTTGCACAAATAGCGTGAGGCAAGTTCGCGTATCTCGACAGGAGTAATTGTCTTCACTGCTTCTACGGCATCCCTCACATACGAATCGGGAAGGCCGGAAGTATGAATAAAGATCCAAGCGTCCGCCAGTGAGAAGGCAGACTCATAGCTGCGACACATATCGCCCAACATATAGTTTTTCACCATAGCAAGTTCTTCGGCAGGTACGAGGTCATTTTGCAGGCGATCTATTTCATGGTAAACTTCTTTGATAAGCGGCTCTACAAATTCATTGGCAGTCTCTGCATTGACAACCAACAATCCACTATCGGGATAAGGCATGATACCGGCAGATATACCATACGTATATCCTTTATCTTCACGAATATTAGACATCAGACGGCTACCGAAATAGCCTCCGAACAAGGTAACCAGAACGCGAACTTTCAAATAGTCAGGATGGCGTCGATCCAAAGAAAGCATTCCCATACGAACAGCACTTTGCATTGCATCGGCACGCTCGGTAAAAATACGTTTCTCAGAAGAAGTTACCGGAACATAAGACCGTTTTTCCGGTTTGCGGAAATCTTTACCGAAAGGTTCACTTCCAAAAAGAGTTTCAATACGACGGATAGCGTCTTCGCTGACCTTCCCCGCAAGATAGATACTGCAATTTCCGGAATGATAATATCGGTCGTAAAACGATTGCAAGACAGAAGGGTTGATCAAATGATAATCTTCCTTCTGCACTAATTGCCCGCACGGATGCGTATCGCCATATACGGCATTTATCAAAGTGCGATGGGCCAGAAAGTCCACCTTGGAGCCGTTCACAAGAAATTGCTGGATATTGCTGTCGATAATCACTCCCAACTCTTTTTCAGGGAAAAGAGGTTCTTTTACGATAGATTCAAAAATATCTAAAGTTTCCGGCAGATATTTATTCAAAGAATAAAGGGTGATATAAGCATACTCGGACGAGCTGGAAAGCTCCAACCAAGCACCATAGTAATCCAATTTTTCGGCAATGGCCGCGGCCGAATAACGCCGGGTACCTTCGCGCAGCATCCGGTTGGTAAACAAGGCCTGCAAACGTTGGTTCTGCTGCCAGCGTCCACCCTCTATCAACAGGTCAATTCGGACTACTTCATTATCCCCGGCATTGAGTATATATAAAGGTATGCCATTTTTCATCACCCGACATTCGGGAGATGGCACTGCCAGTTGTTCCGGTTCACAAATGAGGGGTTGGATAGTTCTGTCTAACATGTTTTCAGAAATTCTTCAGCCTTTTTCAAATCTTGCGGAGTATCAATGCCGATGGTCTCAACTTCGGTAATGCCGGCTTTAATGGTATAGCCATTTTCCAGCCAACGAAGTTGTTCCAGCGATTCTGCCAGTTCCAGAGAAGATTGCGGCAATGAAGTAATCTCTTTTAAAACTTCGGCACGATAAGCGTACAAACCTATATGTTTATAATAAGTATGATTTTTCAGCCAATCCTGTTTTTCTGCATTCCGTTGATAAGGAATAATGGAGCGGCTGAAATAGAGTGCATTCATATTCTTATTCAGCACTACTTTCGGAGAATTGATATTCTCCAAAGCTTCAAATCCATTTTCAGGAGTGAAAGGTTTCACCAGTGTAGCAATCTGGGTCGTAATGTCGTCGAAGCAAGCTTTTACAGTTTCCAGTTGGGAGGGTTGAATAAAAGGTTCGTCACCCTGAATATTGACTACGACATCAAAGTCTCCCCCTATTTTAGTATATGCTTCATAGCAACGATCCGTACCGCTTTTATGATTAACGGAAGTCATCACTACTTTGCCTCCGAAAGCTTTTACAGCTTCTTCGATCCGTTCGTCATCTGTGGCCACATAAGCATCATCCAGAATACCTGCCACCTGTTCATATACTCGCTGTATTACAGTTTTACCTCCCAGCATGGCCAACGGTTTTGCAGGAAAACGCGTGGATGCGTAACGGGCGGGAATGATTCCTAAAAACTTCAACATATTTATATTTACTATTTTATAGATCCGCGTTCGCCCGCTTTATCCGCGTCGTCCGCGTACCCATTTAAAATTACTCTATCTCTTTCAATCCCCGGCAAATATAGTCCCTTTTTAAATCATCGGGTTTATAGACTGTGTCATCACATGATAATAAGTCCAGATCCAACCGGACTATTTCTTGCTTTTTTCTCTTCAGGCATCCGCCCCGCTTCCCGTTCAATAGCTTTCAAACAAGAAGTTATTTCCGCCGCATCGCTACTGGAAATAAAACGTGCCACCTGATTGGAAAATAAGGATGAACGCCGGAAATAAAGCGGTTTAGTCTCTTCTTCCGTAGAAAAACGAATACCAGGAAACAGTTCTTTCAACCGCTTCCGCGCCAACGAAAGATTCTCTTTCTGTTGCTCGTTACTACCGATGCTGATTGTATAAACCACTTTCGAAATCAAGAATTTAGACCGACACTTGAATTTTAATCAAAGAAGTCATCCAAACCAGTTTCAGATGCCGATTCAAAATTAACGTCCCCATTATCCTTACAGGGATCGAAACCTTCCGGAAGTTGGAATGTTTCACTTTCATCATATCCCAGTGTCTTGTCTCCAAGTACTTTTACCATATATTTAGACCAGATAGGCAATGCCATAGAAGCACCTTGCCCATGCAGCATAGTGTCGAAATGAATATCGCGCTCTTCACCGCCAACCCAGCATCCGGATACCAGTGAAGGAGTAAAGCCCATAAACCAACCATCTGCATTATAGTTAGTTGTTCCGGTCTTACCACCCATATCAGCTTTCACACCTAAGCGACGAACACGTCCACCTGTTCCCTCATTAATAACGGCACGAAGCATAACCAACATCTTATAAGCGCTGGAAACACTGATAACCTCTTCCATTTCCGGAGAGAACGTAGCTAATACATTTCCGTCATTATCTTCAATGCGAGTTACAAACAGTGGAGCTACACGGATACCTTTATTGGGGAATGCAGTATAAGCACTGACCATTTCTCCTACCGAAATTTCGCAAGGACCAAGACACAAAGAAACTGACGGCACAATTTCACGATTACGTACACCAAAACTTTCAATCAAGCGTTTCAGAGAATATGGGTTGAGCTTACTCATCAGATACGCTGTGATCCAGTTGTCAGAGTTAGCCAATCCCCACTTCACAGTTACCATTTCTCCATAACGTTTAGTATTGGCATTACGGGGCGTCCACGGTTTGCCGTTTTCATCAATTAAAGTATATTCCACATGACGCGCTTCATCACAAGGAGAATAACCACTCTCCATAGCTAATGTGTAGACATAAGGCTTAATGGTGGACCCCACCTGACGGCGACCTACCATTGCCATATCATATTTAAAATAATGATGATTAGGCCCTCCGACATATGCTTTCACATGTCCATTATGCGGATTCATAGACATAAAACCTGCACGGAGGAAGTGTTTGTAATAGCGGATAGAATCCATAGGTGTCATGATTGTATCCTTTTCACCATTCCAGGTAAATACCGACATTTCTTCAGGTGTATTGAAAGCTTTTTCAATTTGGGCATCCGATGCCCCGGCTTTCTTCATGATACGATAACGGTCGGACTGTTTCATAGTGCGGGTAAGAATTTCATCTACCTGCTCCTGCGTAATTCTGTTACTGTAAGGCGCTTTTTCCGTCCCTTCTTTTCTTTAAAGAAATAGCCTTGCAATTCTTTCAGGTGCTCTTCTACTGCCTCTTCTGCATATTGCTGCATACGAGAGTCAATAGTGGTATAAATTTTCAGACCGTCTGTATAAAGATTATATTTAGAGCCATCTTTCTTAGTATTCTTTTCACACCAACCAAATAAAGGATTATTTTCCCAGTCAAGAGAATCTTCATAGAATTTTTGCATCTGCCAACCACGATAATCTCCCTTTACAGGTTTCTTTGCATTCAATACACCACGCAGATATTCGCGGAAGTAAGTTGCCATTCCTTCATTATGATCAACGCGAGTATATTTCAGAACAAGCGGAAGGGCCTGCAAAGAATCACATTCTTCCGCTGTGATATATCCGGCTTTACGCATCTGATCAAGCACCACGTTACGACGCCCGCGTGAACGTTCATTATATCGTACAGGATTAAAATAAGATGGATTCTTGCACATTCCTACAAGCATAGCGGCTTCTTCTATCTTTAAATCATTTGGATCGCAACCGAAATAAGTATTGGCAGCAGTTTTAATACCTACTGCATTGTTCAAGAAATCAAATTTATTAAGATACATGGTAAGTATCTCTTCTTTAGTGTAATAACGTTCCAATTTCACGGCAATCACCCACTCGATGGGTTTCTGAAACAAACGTTCCATTACATTATCCGCACTGGGCGAATAAAGCTGTTTGGATAATTGTTGTGTAATCGTACTACCTCCACCTGCATTCGTCTGAAATAACAAACCACGCTTCACGATAGCGCGGAACAATGCGATGGCATCAATTCCGGAGTGTTTGGCAAAACGCACATCTTCCGTTGCAATCAAAGCATTGATAATATTAGGAGACAGATCATTATAGCCTACATACACACGATTCTCTTTACTAAAAGAATAAGTTCCGAGCACCTTCCCGTCTTCTGAGAAAATTTGTGTAGCAAACTTATAATTTGGGTTTTCCAGATCTTCGACAGGAGGCATATAGCCTATCCAACCTTTTGCAATGGAGAAGAAAACAGTGACGCAAGCCAATACTATGACGGCTAAGAATATCCAAAGGATTTTTATGATGTTCTTTATCATGTTTATTACTGTAAATTCACTAAATCAATAAAATAGATTACCTGTAAAAATAACAAGGCAAAGGTACGGAATTATATTGGAACACCCTTATAAATTCTATAGAAAACTCTTAAAACGCCACACTTTATCATCGGAAATGCTACATCTTAATGGGTAAAATGCCACACTTCAGCAAGCACAAAGTGTGGCATTTCGGAGAATGAAATGTAGCATTTCCGATGATAAAGTGTGGCGTTTGGGGTGATGAAACCTGGCATTTTGGAGGCGTTTTTGTTTAGGAAACGGCCGATTCAAGCTGTTTTTTGCAAAAAATGCATTTTTTTGCTTAGGAACAAAGTGTGATCAAGAATGGCAAAATGCTATTATTCAACACTTTCACTAAAACAGACAATGCATTTTTCTTTCTTATTATATTCTTTATATAACAACAACAGCAGAAAAGAAAAAAGAAAAGCTACTGCTGATGCTGGTAATGATCCAAACAAATTCCGGCATTCATCTCACCGCATAAAAAACTTCATCCCGTAAGATTGTTTTTTCGCCCCACGAGATATTTTTTCAGCTCATAGGGCAAAACTCTTTGTCCCATAAACTGAAGATCACCGTCTATGGAGACGAAAAAAACTTCTAAATTTTCTCCCGTCTTTCTTCCGTACTCCGCATCTTTTCCGTACCTTTGAACTCTCGAAAAGAATTAAAATAACGAACGATATGGAAAACAGAAGTTTAGTCACCATTGCCGAGCATAGCAAGGAAAAAATCCTCTACATGATCGAGATGGCGAAGCAGTTTGAAGCCCGTCCCAACCGTAGGCTGCTGGAAGGGAAAGTGGTTGCCACCCTCTTTTTCGAGCCGTCTACCCGCACAAGACTCAGTTTTGAAACAGCAGCCAACCGCTTGGGAGCCCGTGTAATCGGGTTTAGTGACCCCAAGGCAACGAGTTCTTCGAAAGGCGAAACCCTGAAAGATACCATCAAAATGGTAAGCAATTACGCTGACATCATCGTAATGCGCCACTATCTAGAAGGTGCTGCAAGATATGCCAGCGAAGTAACCACAGTGCCCATCGTCAATGCCGGAGACGGAGCCAACCAGCATCCCTCGCAAACGATGCTCGACCTCTACTCCATCTACAAGACGCAAGGTACGCTGGAGAACCTGAACATCTACCTGGTAGGCGATTTGAAATACGGCCGCACCGTACACTCACTGCTGATGGCAATGCGCCACTTCAACCCGACTTTCCACTTCATAGCTCCTGATGAATTGAGAATGCCGGAAGAGTACAAGATTTACTGCCGCGAACATGGCATCAGATTTGTGGAGCACACCGACTTTACGGAAGAGATAATAGCCGATGCGGACATACTTTACATGACCCGTGTGCAGCGCGAACGCTTCTCCGACCTCATGGAATACGAACGGGTGAAGAACGTTTACATCCTGCGCAACAAGATGCTGGAACATACTCGTCCCAATTTATGCATTCTGCATCCCCTGCCCCGCGTCAATGAAATCGCTTATGACGTAGACGATAATCCGAAAGCTTACTACTTCCAGCAAGCTCAAAACGGTCTGTATGCTCGTGAGGCTATCCTCTGCGATGTATTAGGCATTACACTGGATGAGGTAAAAGCCTAAATTGTACTTTGTAAATTGCTAAATTGTAAATTGAAAGATGAGCGAAAAAAACAAGAATTACAGGTTGCCGCATTAGAAAACGGTACAGTTATCGACCATATCCCCTCTGAAAATCTGTTCACAGTAGTCTCTTTGCTGGGACTTGAACACATGAATAACAATATCACCATTGGCTTTAATCTCAAAAGCGGAAAGCTGGGTACTAAAGGCATTATTAAAATTGCGGATAAATTTTTCTGCGATGACGAAATTAATCGTATCGCCGTGGTAGCACCTAATGTGAAGCTGAATATTATTCGGGATTATGAAGTGGTGGAAAAACGTGAAGTTAGCCTTCCTGAAGAACTTCGCGGCATTGTAAAGTGTGCTAATCCCAAATGTATTACGAACAACGAGCCCATGGCGACGTTATTCCATGTAGTGGATAAGGAGAATTGTGTGATCCGATGCCATTATTGCGAGAAAGAACAAAACAGGAACGAAATTGAAATAATATAAGAGCTCGTAACTCTTTAGTCATGAAACAAGACTGGAAGCCCGGAACAATGATTTACCCGCTTC
>VOFD01002152.1_pt1 | contig 19982 bp, 37 predicted proteins | sample 5384101 | NCBI WGS metagenome assembly VOFD01 (sample SAMN12384723, study PRJNA508395) | human gut metagenome | isolation source: healthy gut C | host: Homo sapiens
GAATAAGATATGCGCTGGAGAAGATAGACGGTTCGCTGTCACTCCTGCTCATGAACCAGAATGGAATATATGCAGCCAGGGGATATGCATGGAAGAACTCCTGTGGTCATAGGCAAGAAGGATGGTGCATTCTGTGCGTCATTTGAGAACTTTGCCTACAAGAACCTTGGATACCATGACTATAAAGAACTCGGTCCTGGTGAGGTTGTCGTACTCACGCCGTCCAACTGCGTGACGCTTGTGCAGCCGGGCAAGGACATGAAGATATGTACCTTCCTGTGGGTATACTATGGTTACCCGGCAAGTTCATACGAGGGTATGAGTGTAGAGCAGATGAGATACAACTGCGGAGCCAGCATGGCAAAGAGAGATAACGTTAAGCCAGATATCGTAGCCGGAGTTCGGATTCAGGAACAGCGCATGCAGTAGGCTATGCCAATGAGTCAGGAATACCGTTCTCAAGACCGTTCATCAAGTACACACCGACATGGCCACGTTCATTTATGCCGACTATACAGAGCCAGCGAAACCTCATAGCGAAGATGAAGCTTCTGGCAGTTGAGGATCTTATCAAAGGACAAGAGCCTTCTGCTCATAGACGATTCTATCGTGCGTGGAACACAGCTCAGAGAGACAACTGAGTACCTTTTGACAGTGGTGCAAAGGAAGTCCACATCAGACCTGCGTGTCCACCACTTGTATACGGATGCAAATACCTTAACTTCTCAAGATCATCATCAGAGATGGATCTGATAACAAGAAGAGTTATCGAGAGACTTGAGAATGGAAATGTGACAGATGAGGTACTTCAGGAGTACACACAGATCCTGATTCAGAGAAGTACGAAAAGATGGTTGACGAGATCTGCAAAGAACTGCATTTCACATCACTCAGATTCAACAGACTTGACGATATGCTTGAGGCGTGTGGAGTTGAGAAGTGCAAGCTCTGTACATACTGCTGGGATGGCAAGGAGTAGAGCAATAAAAACAGCTGCATAATCTGGCATACAGGGTTATAACAGAACATTTTATGACAAATATTAAATGGTGGTAGAGATAAGGCATAGATAATATGGGTAATAGCGCAGAGAATATATTAGAGATCACAATAGAAGAGATACAGGAACTGGATAAGGATTCGTATCAGATGGTTGACATAAGGGATGAAGTTGAGATATCCCACGGAGCCATCCCGGGTGCGATGGCAGTTTCTGCGGACAGTCTGATGCCGGAGCATTTGGCAGAGACCGCAGGTGAACTGTTCCCTGCAGAGGAATACATTTCCGGGGACAATTTAAAAGGGAAAAACTTATAATCTGCTGTACCCACGGAACCAACAGCATTCCACTGGCGGAGAGATTTGCTGAGCTTGGATATGATGCAGCGAGCCTAAAGGCGGTTATATATCATGGCTGCTCTACACCATGGGCAAGCAGGAGCAGACTGACATATGTGCCGATGTGGAGAAGAGCCTCCGCAAAAAGTTCCACAAGAAGATATGGTGCAACTTCACAAAGGCCATCAATAGATATGAACTGGTGAAGGAAGGCGACAGGATTGCCGTCTGTATATCGGGCGGTAAGGATTCTTTCCTCATGGCGAAGTGTTTTCAGGAGCTGAAAAGACACGACAAGTTTCCATTTGAACTTAAGTTTATAGTCATGGATCCGGGTTATAGCCCGGCAAACCGCAAGGTCATAGAGGACAATGCCAGGATGCTGAACATTCCTATCCAGATATTTGAGTCGGATATATTTGACTCGGTGTACAACGTTGAGAAGTCACCGTGCTACCTCTGCGCCAGGATGAGACGAGGCCATCTGTACAGCTATGCCAAAGAGCTGGGATGCAACAAGATAGCTCTCGGTCATCACTATGACGATGTTATAGAAACTATTCTTATGGGTATGCTTTACGGAGCGCAGATGCAGACGATGATGCCGAAGCTCCACAGCACAAACTATGAGGGGGCATGGAGCTCATCAGACCTCTCTATATGAGCTTCATTTTATACAGTGTGCATGTAAGTTCACGGACACATGTACCACCTGCAACAATGAGGAGACAAAGTCCAAGCGTCAGGAGATCAAGCAGCTTATAGCAACACTCAAGAAGACCAATCCATTTGTGGAGGGCAATATATTCAAGAGTGTGGAAAATGTCAATATAGATACTCTTATAGAGTATAAGCAGGGAGGCGTGAGACATAGCTTCCTTGATACTTACGACGAGAAGAGCGGTAAGACAGAATAGATAAAGAACTGAAAATGAAAGCCGTTATTTACATTTGACTTATGTAAGTGACGGCTTTTAATGTTATTTTCATAAAGGTATGGCAATATATACCTGCTTAGTGATGTTTAACGTGGACTGCGGGGAACTGGTGAAATAACATGGAGGATAGATGTATGCGGATACTTGTAGTTGAAGATGAGAAGGATCTGAACAGCATAATATGCAGTAAGCTGGTCAAGGAAGGATATAATGTGGACGCCTGTTATGACGGACAGGCGGCACTTGATTTCATAGAGATGACGGAATACGATGGGGTTATTATGGATATAATGATTCCACATGTGAATGGTATAGAAGTGTTGAAGACTATCAGAGCAGATAAGCAGCAGGTTCCGGTATTATTTCTGACAGCCAAGGGTGAGACTCAGGATATAGTGAGAGGACTGGATGCAGGGGCCAGCGATTATATGACAAAGCCTTTTGAATTTCCGGAGCTCCTGGCCAGGCTCAGAGTAATGCTCAGAACACAGAGGAGAGTTAATGAGAATGTAATTACGTGCGGATCTCTGGTTGTGGATATGAATAATCATAAGGCTGTGCAGGATGGCCAGGACATAGACCTCACGGTAAGAGAATATGCCATACTTGAATATTTGGCACGCAACCGAAATATAGTTGTTACCCGAGAGCAGATAAGGGCGAATATCTGGAATATTGACGACGATGTGAATTCCAATGTGGTTGATGTGTATATAAGATATCTCAGAAGAAAAATCGACGACAAATATGATGATAAACTTATACAGACGATAAGAGGGGTTGGGTATAAACTGGAATGTTAAAAAAAGAAAAGGTCACTGGTAACATATACGATTATAATGTGTGGACTTATTATGACTGTTGGTATTGCCTGTCTGCTATTTATACAGAACAGCATAGTAAAAGATGATATGGAATTGCAGGCATATGAGAAGCTTTTTACAGGAAATACGGCAGGTCAGATGGTCTTTAAATTATGATAAATCTGGATACACCATCCATTGGCAGAGAATATTATGACCGCTATGAGGATGTGGAAGACGATGATAAGCTATATATGTTCCTGCAGTCGATAAAAAGGGGATTATATAGCAGGAGAGGTTCCTGATGGTTATAATGAGAAGCTTTCATTGCAGTCAGATCTTGATATAAAAAGCTTTAATGGAGTCAAATATTATATATTGACAAGAAAAGCCCGGGTTGGCAAGAAAAACATAGGAAATAATAAATTTATGATTTGCGCGATGGTTTCAGTAAAGGATATAAAGGCAAATTACAGGATTCTTTGGTATAGAACATATACGGTAATAGGAGTAGTTGCCTTGTTCTTCTTTGTATTTGCAGTTGGACTCAGAAAGCTGGTTACTGTGCCAATGAAGGAACTAAATGTGGCTATTGACAAGAGCAGTCAGAATCTGGATTTTACAGAGAAACTCAGATATGATGGACCGTTTCTGGAACTCGATATGATAACTGAGTCAAACAATAATCTGTATGACCGGGTTCGGAGAGAATTTGAACGACAGGAAGAATTCAATGCAAATGTATCCCATGAACTGAGAACTCCTGTGGCAGTTATGCATGCCCAGTGCCAGCTTTCCAGAGAGATTGCAGAGAAGAACAATGATCATGAGATGTTGGAGAGCATAGCGGTATTTGAACGTCAGACAATAGGATGAAAGGGCTTATAGAACAGCTCCTTCAAATGTCTATATTGGAAAAAAATAACGTTAACCTGAGTGTTGAGGATGTTGATTTATTAGATGTTGTTGAGTCCGTGTGTGATGACGCGGAATACATATGTAAGAAGAATATTCAATTTAGATATGATCTAGTTCCGACGATTGTCAAAGTTAACATGAATCTTATTGTTATCGTGGTTAGTAATCTGGTGTCAAATGCAATAAAGTATAGCAATGAGGGGGGAATAGTGAAAGTTACCTGTGGCTCTGATTCAGAGACATGTTATATATCTGTCAGAGATGAGGGAAGAGGTATAAGCAAAGAACAGAAAAACAGGATTTTTGAGAGCTTTTACAGAGCAGATACTGCAAGAAATACAGAGGGATTTGGATTGGGCTTATCTCAGGTTATGAAAATAGCAAAGTATTATGGAGGAACTGTTCAGGTGGATAGTGAGGTTGGTAAGGGCAGCACATTTACTTTTATAATACCTGTAAATAATGGATAGAATATCAATTTAATATATCTTAACATTTTTTAATGAAACCTTAATTTTCGATAGCTATAATCGTGAATTAAGGTTTTATTATTTAAGGAGAATACCATGAAATCACGAAAGAGAATAATTCATCTGGTCATTGGACCACTTTTATTTGCGCTTTTCTGTGCCTGTCTGCCGCATAGTGTGTTCACGGAATTTGAAACAAGGGCTGCGGTTGGAACAATTATATGGATGGCATATTGGTGGGTTACAGGACCGGTAGACTATGCGGTCACGGCGTTTCTTCCGATCGCACTGAATGCCATATTTCAGATGACTGACATGTCGGCGGTCATAGCCAATTATGCGGACGAGACAATTCTGCTTCTTCTTGGAGCTTCTATTATAAGTGTTATGTGGGAGAACACGGGACTGGACAAGAGGATTGCCATCACGTTTCTCAGACTCATAGGCAGCAGTCTGCGCACCCAGCTTGTATTCTGGTTTATTCTGGCAGCAGTATTGTCTGCGGTCCTGCCAAATGCAGTTGTATGTGCCACCATCACACCTATAGCAGTTGCCATGCTGAAGTATATAGGAATGGATGATATCAAGAACAACAAGACAGCGTCCAAGATACTTCTGACAATAGCATATGCAACTGGACTTGGAGGACTTGCGTCACCACTTGGCGGTGCTATGAACCTTGTAACAGTCGATTACATACAGAAGATTACAGGCAAAAGAATTCATGTACTCGTCATGGGTTGTCAGGTTCCTTCCTATCATGCTCATACTTATGTTTATCAATATACTCTTCATGATAAGGGATGTTAAGCGCACGGAGATGCTCGGCGGATCAAAGGAGTATTTTGTTGCCAGATACAAGGAGCTTGAACCTATGAGCTATGAGGAGAAAACAGCTCTTATACTGTTTGTCCTTGCGACGGTTCTGGCATTTACGAGACAGCTCTATCAGGGAATTCTTCCAGGACTTAAGCCGGCCTATGTATTTATCATATGTGCTATAGTATCATTTCTGCTCACCAATAAAAAAAGGCGAGAGGATCATGGTTTGGAAGAATGTGCAGTGCAAGATCATATGGGGGCTTATGTACATATTTGCAGGTGGACTTGCCGCCGGAACGCTCATCAACAAATCAGGCGCTGCAGAGGCATTGGGCGAGTGTATATCAAAGCTTGATATGAAGGGCGGATTTGTCACGGTATTTATCATACTGGCAGTCACTCTGCTGATGTCGGACGTGACATCGAATACAGCTACAGCAGCGGTCGCCATGCCGCTTGTAATATCCATCACACAGGGATGTGGCCTGAATCCGATACCTTATGTGTATGTGGCGTCGGTGGGCGTCAATCTGTCATATATGCTGCCGACATCTATCAGAGCCATACCGGTTGGATATGGATTGTCGCCGAAGTATATGTTTAAAGAGGGGTGGAAGATTACAGTGCTGATTATAGTAATAATGTCAATTGTATGCGCATTGCTGCTAAAGTATTGGCCAGCGTTCAGCACAGTATAGATAAATAGATCGCAGGATACATACAGGGGAAGAAATATGTCAGTAATTTCATATATATTTATAGTTTTTTTGATGTGCACAGTGATTGTGTATTATATCGTTCCGAAGAAGATACAGTGGGTTGTGCTCCTTATTGCCAGCCTTATATTCTATGGTTACGCGGGGATAGAATACCTTATGCTTGTGAGCGTGACAGCAATTGTGGTATATCTGTTTTCTCTCAGACTTCAGAAGAGTCTGGATGAACAGGAGAAGCTGGCTGAGGGAGCGGACAGGCGTACAGCAAGAAAGATAAAAGCAGTCGAGAAGACGAAGAGAAAGAAATTCCTTGTGATGGCGCTGGTCGTTGTTATAGGTATACTGGTGGTGTTCAAGGCTATGGGTTTTATCATAACCAATATCAAAAGGTTTATTCCGTATGATGGTCTGCAGAGCATACCGGACTGGAAGCTTATTGCACCTATGGGTATATCATTCTACATTCATGATGGTATCTTATCTGGTGGATCTATATAACGGACATATAACAGCACAGAAGAATTTCTTCAGATATCTGTCATATGTGCTGTATTTCCCACATGTTACACAGGGACCTATAGCAAGATATGAGGAGGTTGCACACCAGCTCTGGGAACCTCATCATTTCAGCATGGATAACATCATGCGTGGTGTATGGCTGATGCTCTGGGGATTTGTCAAGAAGATAGTTATTGCCGACAGGATAGCAGCATTTACAAATGCTGTGTTCGGAGACTGCTTCTCATATCAGGGAGGAGTGTTCCTCCTGGTGGGGATCGCATATTCAGTTCAGATATACTGTGATTTCTCAGGATGCATGGATATTGTCAGGGGGGCATCGGAGTGCTTTGGCATAGTACTCGGTGAGAACTTCAAAAGACCGTATTTCTCACAGACTCTTCCTGAGTTCTGGAGAAGATGGCACATATCTCTCGGAGCATTTTTCAGAGAGTATGTATTCTATCCGGTATCGACATCCAAGCTTTTCCTGGAAGCTCAATGTAAAGATAAGGGATCATCTGGGTAATGTGATAGGAAAAGTGTTCGCGGCAGGTATTCCTATACTGTGTGTGTGGGTGCTCACCGGTGCATGGCATGGAGCAAAATGGAATTATATAGCGTGGGGACTGTATCATGGAATACTAATATGTATGTCCACATTGTTTGAACAGCAGCTTGCCGATCTGACTGGTAAGCTTAGGATCAACACGGAGTGTATCAGCTGGCAGATATTCAGGATGCTCAGGACATTCCTTCTATGTGTCATAGGACGTCTCATCTTTATGGGACAGGGAATAGGGAGCTCAGTATACATGATTAAGTCCATAGTTCTGCACAGAAGCAGAATATATGATATAGTAAATGATTTCTCGCTGGCTGAGGGCGAGTGGAGAGTTATACTTATAGGCTGTCTGGTGTTGCTGTTAGTGTCTGTTGCCCAGGGAGATAAGAGAGCGCAGCGGATGTCAGAAGGACATCAGAGACTGGCTTATGAGACAGAACTGGTTGTTCAGATGGCTGGCTGTGGGCATTGCGATAGCGTGTGTTGTCATGTTTGGAGTGTATGGCTCAGGATCTACGGCAGCATTTATCTATGAACAGTTCTGATATATGTGAGGATATAAGGAGGATACGACAAAATATATGGTGAATTCAGTTAAACATTTTATTTCAATATTGTCACTCATGGCTTTCCTCTTTTTGTGCTGAGCAAGGCTGGACAGCTTGCAAGACCGATGGACGGCGACTCTGACGTGTGGGCTGATTATTATGCGGAGGCAGACAACACCATAGATACAGTGATGATCGGTTCGAGTGCTATGTACAGATACTGGATACCAGTGCAGGCTTTTTCAGAGCAGAACTTTACATCAGCACTCATAGCGTCCGCCGGTCAGGATATACGTCTTGCACCGTATATCATGGAGGAGGCGGTGAAGAGCCAGAATGTAGACCTGTTTGTTGTGGAGCTTAGAAGTGCTGTGTTCAGGGGAAATATAGACCAGATAAATAAAGACAATCTCAATTACAATCTTGAGGTACTGGTGACAGGCATGAATCCGTCCTTCACCAAATACGAGATGATCCAGAAATATTATCAGGAGGATGAGGTTCAGAAGATAAAACTCATGTTTCCGATACTCATGTATCATGACAATCTGGTGCAGTACGACAGTGAGCTCATAATAGACCGTATGAACACAGCTGCTGATGAATATAAGTTTGCCAGACAGGTCTCCAAGATCACGCCGCTGAAGAAGCCGGTCCTCAAGGCATCCGATGAGAAGTATATGTCGGATGAGGCTCTCGGCTATATAGATGATATACAGAAAAAGGCGGACGAGCTTGGAATCAGGGTGCTGTTTCTCTCAACTCCATATGCTCTCACGGCAAAGCAGGGCGCCATACAGCTTGAGCTTGATTCATATCTTGAGGGTAAGGGCTACGATTACCTTGACCTGAACCTGTATATAGAAGATATGGAGCTTGATTATTCAACTGATTTCTACAATAAGCGCCATACAAATATATCCGGTGCGAAGAAGGTCACCAGTTACCTGGCGAAATACATAAAGGATAATTATGATCTAAGTGCAGAGTTAAATGAGGAGCAGAAACAGAGCTGGACAGATGCGGAGAGCGAATGGTCTTCTGAGGAAGAAGAACTTTTGAACGAGTGGACTAAGTATCAGGAGAAGGGAAAGTAAGATAATAGAGGTACAAGGGTATGGATACGATTTTGCATTACATTCAGAAATATGCACAGACTCAGCCGGATACGATGGCGGTATGTGAACTGAGAAAGAGCGTCACATACAAGGAATACTGGAGCAGCATAAGAAAGACTGCGGGAGTTCTCATGGGTATGGGGATACGCAAAGGTGACCACGTTATGCTCAGGTGTACGCAGAATATAGATTATCTCACAGTGTTTTCGGCGCTGCAGTATATGCAGGCGCTTGTGATCCCGGTGGAGAAATCAACATCCGCTGAGAGAGTTCTGGAGATAGGTGGGAGGGTGGACTCGGAATGCCTGATATCTGATAAAGAGGCAGACGGAATAAGTAGCATAAAGATAAAGGATATAATAAAGGGCAAAGGATGCAGATGAGGCAGATCTTGAACTGCCGGGGGAAAATGACAGATCCATGCTTCTTTTTCACAACCGGAACAACAGGTTCGTCAAAGGGAGTTGTCATGCTTCACCGCGGAGATGTAGGAATAGCAGGAAATGTAATAGAGGGAACATCCATGAAGAAAGGCAATGTGGAGATCATCCCTATGCCGCTCAACCATTCATTCGGAATAAGGAGATATCAGTCTGACATGGTGAACGGAGGTACAGTTTGTCTGATGGATGGAATGGTATTCATTGGAACTTTGTGGAAGCTTGTGGAGAAGTATGGTGCGACATCCATGGCCATATCACCGGCATCACTGGGGATGATATTTCATTTGTCTGATGAAAGGATTGCTGATTATGCGGACCAGCTTGACTATATACAGATCGGCTCGGCACCGCTTGCGGAGGCGGACAAGGAGAAGCTGCTCAGACTGCTTCCGGACACGAGGCTTTATAATTTTTACGGTTCATCTGAGGCAGGATGCGCCTGCATACTTGAGTTCAGCGGCAATGGCAACAAGACCGGCTGTATAGGAAGACCTACGGTGAATTCTATTGTCAGATTCACAGACGACGCTGGAAATGTAGTAGAAAACGGCAGCCCGGAAGCTCCGGCGCTTCTCTCATGGGGCGGTTCAATAGTCATGGAAGGGTATTACAACGATCCTGATCTCACAGCAGAGACGCTTGTGGGTGGATATGTGAGGACAAAGGATCTCGCATACCTTGACGAGGATGGCGACTGCATACTTGTTGGAAGAGCGGATGATGTAATAAACTATGGTGGAAGTAAAATATCGCCTGCAGAGATAGAAAATCTTGCGCTTGGGATGAATATATAGACGATGTGGCATTTACATCCATATCAGATCCGATCACCGGAGAATTGCCGGTCATACTGGTTATACAGAAGGACGGATACGATGAGGCTGAGTTTGAGCGATTTCTCACAGACAGGCTGGAGAGCTATAAACTGCCTCGTAAGTATATCTATGTCGATAATATTCCAAAGACATTCAAGGGTTCGGTGCTGCGAAAGGAAGTGAGAAAGCTTGCGGAGCAGAATGCGTAAATACAGAATAGATAACAATAACGATAAGCCTGGTGAAGGAGTAAAAAAGTAATACAGAGAATAAAAAAGTGTACAAAGGAGAACTATATCATGAAAGAATTTATTGAAATGCTCAGAAAGATTAAGCCAAATGTAGATTTTGAAAATGAGGAGGCTTTGGTTGACGATGGAATACTTGAGTCGCTTGACATCATCTCTATCATATCAGAGATAGCAGATAAGTATGGCGTTGTAATTCCTAGTGATGAGATCATACCGGACAACTTCAACTCAGCTACAGCTCTTTATGAGCTTGTGGAGGATTTGAAATAGCGTTCGGGATAGCGCGGGACGCTGGACAGCATCGAAACAGAATCGGAAGTGTATTTGGACATATCCGTAATAAAAAACTGTGTATATGGCATATGATGAGACACGTTCTGTGTGTCCTGTGAATATATGTATACACAGTTTTTTAATATGCACAGATGTTCATATAAACATTTTTGCAAAAATTTCAATTTGCCTGTTGACATATAATTAAATATATGTTTAAATGTTCATAGATTCAACGAGGATGATGAAATCCTGGTGGAAGAGTTAGATGAAAACGATAGCTTATTAACTTTCAAAAATGAATAAGAAAATATGATGATAAGGAGATTACTATTATGAAGAAGTACAAGATCGAAGTTGATTGTGCAAACTGCGCAGCAAAGATGGAGGATGCAACTAAGAAGGTTGCAGGCGTTAAAGATGCGGCCGTGGCATTCATGGCGCAGAAGATGAGCGTTGAGTTTGAGGATGGAGCAGACGAGGCAGAGGTTATGAAGAATGTTCTTAAGGCATGTAAGAAGGTAGAGCCTGACTGTGAGATATTCATGTAATCACAATTCGTCATGTGTCAGGCTATTGTAAAAGCAGGTTTTGAAATGTATCAGCATTCCGATCCCTGCTTTGTCTCATATATGGGAACAATTTAGTTGCAACATGTCTCGTATGTGATGGGAACTGTTAGTGGTTTACAGATGATCGGAATTATATAAGACAGGAGGATGTTATGACAAAGAAACAGAAAAAGGTCCTTATAAGGATCATAGTATCGGCGGTTATTCTCGTTGCCATTGCTGTCACATTTGCGGTGCTTGACAAGACTGGGACGGTGAAACTTGAGAATCCGTCAGTTATGTGGCGATGCATAGAGATTGTGGCTTACCTGATCCCGTATCTCATCATCGGCTACGATATACTTAAGAAGGCTTTTCTCGGAATAATACACGGAGAAGTATTTGACGAGAATTTCCTTATGGCTATAGCTACGGTTGGCGCCATGGTGCTCGGTGAGTACAAGGAGGCATCGGCGGTTATGCTGTTCTACCAGGTTGGTGAGCTGTTTCAGAGCTACGCGGTGGGAAAGAGCAGAAAGAACATCTCAGCACTTATGGATATCCGCCCTGACTATGCGAACATAGAGAAGGATGGCAAGCTGGAACAGGTTGATCCCGATGACGTTCAGATTGGGACTGTCATAGTCGTACAGCCGGGCGAGAAGGTGCCTATCGACGGAAAGGTAGTTGAGGGTTCATCCTCACTCAACACAAGTGCTCTCACAGGAGAGAGTGTCCCTAGAGAGGTTCATGTGGGTGATGAGATCATCAGTGGATGCGTCAACCTCAACGGACTTATAAAGATCGAGACAACCAAGGAGTTTGGAGAGTCAACCGTATCCAAGATACTTGATCTCGTCGAGAACTCAAGCATGAAGAAGTCCAGATCAGAGAACTTCATCACAAGATTTGCAAAGTATTACACACCGGCTGTATGTATCGCGGCGCTTGCACTTGCAGTTCTTCCGCCGTTGGTAAACATGATCATGGGTAACCCTGCTGCATGGTCCAAGTGGATCATCAGAGCCCTTACAACACTTGTTATCAGCTGCCCATGTGCACTGGTAATATCCATCCCGCTGAGTTTCTTCGGAGGGATCGGAGGAGCATCGGCAAAGGGTATTTTGGTCAAAGGTTCTAACTACCTTGAGGCGCTTTCATATACGAAATACGTTGTGTGTGACAAGACAGGAACACTGACAAAGGGTGTGTTCCAGGTTACAGAGATACATCCGGTTTCCGGTATGACTGAGGCTGATCTGCTTGAGAAGGCAGCATTTGTCGAGAGCTATTCCAGCCATCCTATCAGCAAGAGTCTGAAAGAGGCATACGGCAGGGAAATCGACAACAACAGAGTAACGGATGCCAGGGGAGATCAGCGGACACGGTGTGTCAGCAGTTGTGTATGGACATGAGGTTGCAGCGGGAAATGTCAAACTCATGAAGAAGATGAACATAGAGGCAGCGGTTCCTGCGTCAGTTGGAACAGAGATACACGTGGCAGTAGATGGAAAATATGCCGGCTACATTCTGATATCTGATGTTGTAAAGCCAAATGCAAAGGAGGCTATAAGTGGCCTCAAGGCAGCAGGCGTGGAGAAGGTTGTCATGCTTACCGGAGATGCCAGGAAGGTTGCTGACGCAGTGGGAAGAGAACTTGGCGTGGATGAGGTCAGAAGTGAACTTCTTCCGGGTGACAAGGTTGACGAGGTCGAGAAGCTCATAGCAGCCAAGGGTGAAAAAAAAAAGCTTGCATTTGTGGGTGATGGAATAAATGACGCCCTGTGCTTTCAAGAGCAGATATAGGAATCGCCATGGGAGCCCTTGGTTTCGGATGCAGCCATCGAGGCTGCTGATATAGTCCTCATGGATGACGATCCGGCAAAGATAGCGACCGCCATGAAGATATCCAAGAAGACACTCAGGATAGTACACCAGAATATCGTGTTTGCACTTGTGATCAAGTTTGCGTGCCTTGCACTTGGAGCAGTTGGATTTGTCAATATGTGGTGGGCGATATTTGCTGATGTTGGAGTTATGATCCTTGCGGTGTTAAACGCAACAAGAGCACTCAGTTTCAAAGAATAATGAAGATCGGGAATTGAAACTATCTATATACGATCATTACATGGATGCAGTATCAATTCCTATATATATGAAAGATGAGGAATATACATGGGAGAAATACATCTGCCTCATTGTCACTGCGACAATGAGAACAAAATCATAAATTGCATGCCGTCTGCTGATGACTGCAGTGGTATGGCAGATATATTCAAGCAGCTCAGCGACGGCAGCAGACTCAGGATACTCTGGATGCTGTGCCATCTGGAGGAATGTGTGAGCAACATAGCCGCCGCCATGGAGATGAGTGATCCGGCTGTATCACATCATCTGAAACAGCTCAAGAGCAGCGGTCTTATCGTAAGCCGCAGAGAGGGCAAGGAGGTATATTATAAGCTGGCAGACACGGAGACCGCCAGACTTGTCCATAAGGTGTGTGAGGAGATGTTCCAGATAACATGTCCGCTTGAACAATAGAATAATATGACGGATAGATCCCCGTCGGTACTGAACAGATCAGTGCCGGCGGGGATTTTTTGAAAGTGGATATACTGAGTATCTTCGTTTGGCGGTTCGGTATCGTGGCAGAGGATTTTTTTGTGCGGATAATGAGAAAATATATAGTTCTATGTCGCAAAACAAAATAACAGTTGACATGCACCTGTACATAGTGTATATATAACATATAAACAGTTGAGGGAGGTATGTATATGAGGCTTTCTCAGAATTCAGGAGTGCCCATATATCAGCAGATAGCGGACAGTTTCAAGTCGGACATATTGGCCGGCAAGTATGCCCAGGTGAGTATCTGCCGTCTATCAGAGGACTGGCGCGGGATCTGAAGATAAGTGTTATCACAACCATGAAAGCATATGAGCTGTTAGAGCAGGAAGGGCTGGTCACGGCTGAACAGGGCAAGGGCTTTTATGTGAATGCACAGGACAGTGAGATGCTGATAGAACAGCATCTTCGAAAGGTCGAGGCATCTTTGACGGAGGCCATAGCTGCGGCACGTATTGCAGGTTTGTCGGACGATGAACTAAAGAATATGCTTGATGCCCTGCTTATGGTACAGGACTGACAATCTGACAGGCAGGGAACAAAACAGACAGAGAACAAAGCAGGCAGAGAACAAAGCGGACAGAGAATAGGGAAAAAGAAAGACATGAAGAGAGTTTAAGGTTAAATGGAGGATTGGATGATGAATTATGACTGCGCTGTAAAAGGGGAGAATATTTCCAAAAAGTTTAAGACATTTACACTGGATATACCTGATTTGAGGGTGCCGAAGGATTTGCGACAGCACTCATCGGAGAAAATGGGCGGGAAAGACGACACTTCTCAATATGCTTTCAGGAATAAGGCTTGATTACAAAGGTGAGCTGACTTTCTTTGACAAGTATTCATCGGAGGAGAAGGAGAGAAGGGCGGATGTAAAGAACAGGATAGGCTATACAGGAACAGGCAGATATTACCTTCCACAGTGGACTGTATCTGATGTGGAGGAGATAAGCAGTCTGCTCTTTGACAATTTTGACAGGGACGAGTTCGAAAGATATTGCCGCGAACTTGCGATATTTCCTGATTCTCCGAACGGTGTTGATCTGAAGAAAAGTGTTCAGCACTCTCTGATGGAACCAGAACTAAGCTGATGCTTGCCGGGGTTATGGCGAGGGATACAGACCTGCTGCTGCTCGATGAGCCGGCATCGCCTCTTGATCCTCTTATGCGAGACAAGCTGTGTCAGATGATCGGCGATTATATAAGCGACGGAGCGGGGGAGAAGAGTGTATTGTTCTCAACACACAATATATCCGATATGGAGAGCATCACTGATTATGCGATCATCATGGAACATGGAAATGTGGTCGAGTGCGGATTTGTGGAGGATCTGAAGGAGAAATACATACTGATAAAGGGGAGATGCCCAGGATGCGGAGGCGGTATCAGAGATCCTCTACACCATGACTAAGAATCCGTATGGTTTTGAAGGAATCTGTCTTGCAGAGAATCTGGACAAGCTTGCCGGAATGAATGTGAGCAAGGAGATACCATCGCTGTTTCAGATAAGTGTTGCGGTCATGAAGAATAATACAAAAATGGTATTAAAGTAAAAACAACTTAGAGTGTTTCACGTATTTATAGGAGCGTAATTATGATGATGATAAAGGATTACAGAGCCATTACGAATGGAAAATACCGGCTAGTGTGTAATGTTGATACCGATCATACTGGGTGGGATACTGGCATTGATCGATATAGGAGTGAGAAAATATTATGTAACAGCGGTCATGCTCTGTGTGGGGCGCGGCGCTCATGACTGCGATCGAGGTTATGGCTGATTATTGGGGGTTCGGCGCAATATGTGTGAAGGGCTGCCTTGGGATGGATTATCTGAAGACGTCAACAAAGGGGAAAGCTATGTTACGGAATGCGCTTACGGCGGATCTGCTTGTCCGACCGGTGAGGATCGCGATATGCATGGTGATAGTGGCCGTGCCATATGGAATTATGGTGGGTAACCCGGTAAGGCTGCTTTGCCTGTCGATACTGCTCACAGCAGATATTTCCGTGTGGGCGCTGAATATTACCAGATATGTTCAGAATGTTCAGGTCATGAGTCTGCTGTCCATGCTGTCATCAGGAGCATCGGGAGCTGCGGTTATATATATAACGATATCTTCGGGATTGCAGAAGTTTACATGGCTCATAGTTGCAGTACTGGCGGTATTGCTGCCGGTTGGAATATATGTGACGCGCAGACATATGTACCGCAAGGTTGAGGCGTCTTATCTGGATATGGATTAACAGATTGTTGTTCAAGGCCAGAAACGGCTTAGACTATCCGCCCGCCTGCCGGCGTGAGGAATGATATATTAGACAAGGAGGATTAAGGGATGAAAAGATTTGATACTTGGTTTTAAACTTCTCAGATATGGATATAAATTAAAGACAAATGTGATGATGCTTATCTTGTTCACTGCAATAGGGTTTGTGGTCGAACTGTCATCACATGGAACGAACATGCTGGGCGGTTTCTATTTTATGCTTACTGGAATGTTTGCCTATCAGATGATAGTATACATGAATGCATCGGATTATGTGCAGTCAAGCGCGATGAAGAGAAAACTGGAGGTGGGAATGCCCGTGATCGTGAGTACTGTTGTATATCTTGTAATGCTCACGATACTGATTGCGGAGAAACATATACTTATCAGAATGTACCCGGAGAATACAGAAAACTATCAGGATACATTGTTTATGATCATATGCATATTGTTCGGAGCTATGATATTCTGTGGTGTATGTTACAAATATTTTTGTGACGGCCAAACAGCGCCTCGCCGATGATGACAGCAGCCAGACCAATGACGATGGCACCACGACCCATGCTGACATCCGAGAAGCCCTGATACTGGCTCAGCAGCGCGCCGGACAGGGCCACCAGAGCGTTGGAGACGGCCAGACCCAGCACGATGTTGAAGTTGGTGTTGATGCCCTGTGCGCGGGACATGGCGGGGTTGGAGCCGGTGGCGCGGATGGCGCAGCCCAGCTCGGTGCCGAAGAACCAATACAGGATGCCGATGACCACGGCCGTGACGATGATGACCATGATGATGGGGTTGTGGAGGGCAAACTCCTTGACCCAGCGCAGGGAGATGAGCAGATCATATTTATCCACATTGATGGACTGGTTTGCCTTGCCCATGATCTTCAGGTTGATGGAGTAGAGGGCCAGCTGGGTCAGGATGCCTGCCAGGATGGCCGGGATGCCCATGAAGGTGTGGAGCAGGCCGGTGACAAAGCCCGTTGCCAGGCCTGCCACCAGAGCCGCCAGCAGAGAGACCCAGACGTTCTGGCCCGAAAGCAGGCACATGACGCAAACCGCGCCGCCCGTGCCAAAGGAGCCATCCACGGTCAGGTCAGCCACATCCAGGATGCGATAGGTCAGGTAAACGCCAATGGCCATAATGCCCCAGATAAGGCCCTGCGCACAGGCGCCGGGCAGCGCACCGGGCAGGTTTGCCAGTCTTGCAAGTGTTTCCAAAATAATTCCTCCTAAACGTGCACTTTTTTCACATCCCGTTCTATACGGGAAAGGCGGAGAAAAGCCTTTTCAGCCCTCCTCCGCCATATTTCTCATTTCAGTAAGAGGTTAGCCCTCGATTGCTTCGTATCCCTCGGGAACCGTCAGGCCCAACTCATCGCAGATGGTCTTGTTGTACTTCTTGGTCACAGTGGTGTACTCAATGGGCATGGTAGCAATATCGGCCTCGCCTTTCAGGATCTTGACCGCCATCTCACCGGTGGTGTAGCCCAGATCGTAGTAGCTGATGGACAGGGTAGCCACACCGCAGCCGGCGCAGATGCCCTCCTCACCCGCGAAGACAGGCTTCTTGGCCGGGCGGCAGATACCGTCCACAATGCCGGTGTTGGCCGCAACGGTATTATCGGTGGGAACATACACGGCGTCGTTTTCATCAGCAGCTTTCTGGCAGACAGAAGCCAGATCATTGGAGTCCGAGAAAGAGTATTGGGTAGCAGTGATGCCCTTGTCCTCCAGATACTTCTGGACTTCATCTACCTGATACTGACTGTTTGCCTCAGCGGAGCAGTACAGCAGGCCGACCTTGGTAGCCTCCGGCAGCCACTCCGTGATCATCTCAGCCTGCTGATCCAGCGGAGCCAGGTCAGAAGTACCAGAAACATTGCCGCCCACAGTGCCGGTGAAATCAGTCAGGCCCAGCGCCACGCCGTACTCGGTAACAGAGGTGCCCAGAATGGGGATCTCATTGGTAGCAGCCTGTGCCGCCTGCAGAGCGGGCGTTGCGTTTGCCATGATGAGGTCTACGCCTGCGGAAACAAAGCCGTTGGCGATGGTAGCGCAGGTAGCGGAATCGTTCTGTGCGTTCTGGAAATCGAACGTGACATTCTCGCCGAATTCCGCGCTCAGAGCATCCTCAAAGCCCTGGGTAGCGGCATCCAGGGCTGCGTGCTCCACCAGCTGGCAGATGCCAACGGTGTAGCTGTCGCCAGCGGCAGCAGCAGAACCAGCTGCCGCGGAGGAGGCGGCCACAGAAGAAGCAGCCGTGGAGGATGCAGAGGAGCCGCCGCAGGCGGTCAGGGCAGCAGCCGCGCCGCAGAGCGCAGCGCCAGCCAGGAACGAACGACGAGAAATTTTACGCATGATAGATTCTCTCCCTCAATTTAAATTCCGCGGCTCAACAGGTTGCCGCGCTTGTTTGCGTTTGAGGAAGCGGGCTGTGCGAGCTCCGCTTCACATGCGTGAAGTATAGCACACTTTACTCTCAAAAACAACCCGTGTTCGGCCCCAATTATCAATCAAAATGAATTTATCTATCATTTTTTTCGATGCATTTTGTGCTCAGCTGCTCCTGATACCCCCGGAGTTTGGTGCACTCACCCTCCAGCCAGCGGAGATTCCGCTCCAGCTGGGGCAGAAATGGCTGGGCAAATTCATAATCGTAATAAAGCGCCTGCCAGAGCTTTGCTTCCAGCCGCCGCGCCAATACCGGCGAGAGGATCGTATTCAGCTCCTCCACAGTGTCCTCCAGCGTCATGCAGGTCTGTGCCCAGCAGACATCCACAGCCTCCCGGGCAGGGACATCGTATCGGGCAAGATAATCCTCGACCCTGGCGGAAAACATCGGCCCGCCGCAGGGGTCGGCTGCAAGAAATAGCTCACTGTCCCCTCCCGGCTGATCTCCTGCGCCAGCGGATAAAGGGCACAGACCAGCGGCTCGGCATCGTGGATGGCGCAGTGATTCTCCGCTAAAAACGGACAGTTGTTGTGCTCTGCTTTCAGCGGGGCCAGACGGAGGACCGGCAGACGGCTCACCTGCCCGATGCTCTCCCGGCAGTAGCCATGCGCTACAATGCGGGGCGGCAGGCGGAGACGGGCCGCGATCCGCCACAGATCAAACCCGGAGAGGACGATATCCTCCCGCCCACGGCAGCAGTTCCCGCAGCCATTGCAGGCAAAGGAAAACGCCTCGTCCCGGGCAAGAAGCGGCTGCGTGCGGGTAAAATCCACCTGTCCGCACAGGTCGATCTGTGAATCTCTGAGCATGTTGGTTCTCCTGTTTCGTCTGTTTTGGTTCTATTGTAGCACAAAGCGGCGCAGCAAAAGGGAGCGTTGCCGCCCCCTGCGCTTTTATGTATTCCATTTTCGTACTTCTTGGCGGGCCAGACCAGTACCACGAACAGGCTGAGAATATAAACGGCAAACACCGCCACAACCGCTTTCTCTCCGATCGGCGGTTCCAGCATCCCCCGCCGCCGCGAGGCAGGGCGGCACCAGCACCATCGACGCCATCGACCAGACCCGGAACGCCCGCAGGACATAGGGCCAGTTGCGATTATTATAGTACACGCCCGGGATGTTGATATGCATGGCTCCCTGCGCAAACTGGGTAATGCGGTTTTCATCATAGTAGCGGGGCAGGGTCTCGGCCATCCAGAAAAAAGCATAGGCTCCATAGACCACGCCAAAGCCCACGCCCAGGATCAAAGACATCTGCGCCACTTCCGTCTCGGCCAGTCCAAAACCCCAGACAGCCAGTGCCTCCACAATGCCAAGCACACTGCAAACCAGATATACCGGCAGATATTTCCGTACCCGCTCTTTCTGGCGCTCCGGCGGTTCTGTCTGGAACGTCAGCGCCTTTTGAATGAGCGCATCCACTTTTTTGCGTAAACTGCCGCTCCTGCGGCATCCGGCGGCCCTCCAAGAGTTCTGTCACTGAAACGCCCAGCTTCTCCGCCAGCGGTAACAGCAGGGAGACATCCGGCAGGCTCAGGCCCGTTTCCCTTAATTAAAGATATTGTTG
>VOFD01003003.1_pt1 | contig 19977 bp, 22 predicted proteins | sample 5384101 | NCBI WGS metagenome assembly VOFD01 (sample SAMN12384723, study PRJNA508395) | human gut metagenome | isolation source: healthy gut C | host: Homo sapiens
CATGTTCCATGATGTAGACCGACGCATCCGCCATGTCTTCGCTCCACAAAAATTCCCTGACGGGCTTTCCCGTGCCCCAAAGGTTCAACACGCCGATGCCGATGCCGAAACGCTCCAACATCGCGTCGATTTCCTCGTCAGCCGCCGTCCCGTCCAACGTCCCGACCGGACGCTTGTCCAAGTCTTTGCGCAATCCTTCGCGATCGTTCTCCATGCGCAAGCGGGCAAGATGCATTTTTCCGTATCATCGCCGGCAGCACATGGCTTCGTTCGAGATCGAAATTGTCATTGGGCCCGTAAAGGTTGGTGGGCATGACGGCTATGTAGTTCGTGCCATATTGCAAATTGAAACTCTCGCACATTTTCAAGCCTGCAATTTTCGCAATGGCATACGGCTCGTTGGTCCATTCCAACGGAGAAGTGAGCAACGCATCCTCCGGAATGGGTTGCGGCGCTTCGCGCGGATAAATGCACGTGCTGCCAAGAAACAACAATTTTTTCACGCCATGGCGGAAACTTTCGCCTATCACATTCTGCTGTATCTGCAAATTGCGGTAAATGAAATCGGCGCGATAGATGCTGTTTGCCATGATTCCGCCCACGAAAGCAGCTGCAAGAACGACATATTCCGGACGTTCCGCGTCGAAAAACCGCTTCACGGCCACACCGTCGAGCAAGTCGAGTTCGGCATGCGTGCGGCCTACAAGATTCGTATATCCTTTCGCCTTTAAATTGTCCCAAATGGCAGAACCCACAAGCCCGCGATGCCCTGCCACGTATATTTTAGCATTCTTTTTCCATGACGATTCTCAAATTTGCGTGTCGGAGTCGTGACGGCGTGTGCGTATCATTTCCATGTCGTGGTCGGTCATGATGCGCACAAGCTCCTCAAACGTCGTTTTCCGCGGATTCCAACCAAGCACAGTGCGCGCCTTTGTGGGGTCGCCCAACAATTGTTCCACTTCGCACGGACGGAAATATTTCGGATCCACCTCTACCAAGACGCGACCATTGGCCTCGTCAATGCCTTTCTCGTCGATGCCGCTCCCTTCCCAGCGCAACGCGATGCCGGCACGACGGAAAGCCAATTCCGTAAATTCGCGCACGGAATGGTATTCGCCGGTGGCAATGACAAAATCGTCGGGCGTGTCCTGCTGCAACATCAGCCACATGCATTCCACATAGTCGCGGGCATAGCCCCAATCGCGGCGGGCATTGAGGTTGCCGAGATACAATTTGTCCTGCAATCCGGCGGCGATGCGAGCCACGGCAAGCGTGATCTTGCGTGTGACAAACGTTTCGCCCCGACGTTCGCTTTCATGATTGAACAATATGCCGTTGACTGCATACATTCCGTAACTCTCGCGATAGTTTTTCGTGATCCAGAAGCCATAAAGTTTGGCACATCCATACGGGCTGCGCGGATAGAAAGGCGTCGTTTCCCGTTGCGGTATTTCTTGCACTTGCCCGAACAATTCCGACGTGCTGGCTTGGTAAATGCGCGTCTTTCCGCCAAGGCCGAGCATCCTGACGGCTTCCAGCAACCGCAACGTCCCGACGGCGTCGGTGTCGGCCGTGTATTCCGGCACTTCGAACGACACTTTCACGTGGCTTTGCGCGGCAAGATTGTAGATTTCGTCCGGTTGCAGTTCCTGAATAATGCGGATGAGCGAACTGGAATCGGTCATGTCGCCATAGTGCAAATTGATGAGTCGTTTGCGTTTCATGTCGCGCACCCATTCGTCGAAATACAAATGCTCGATGCGCCCCGTGTTGAACGACGAACTGCGGCGAATGATGCCATGCACTTCATATCCCTTGTCCAAAAGGAATTCGGCGAGGAAAGAACCATCCTGCCCCGTAATGCCTGTTATTAAAGCAACTTTCTGTTTCTTGTCCATTATTTTTTCCTTTCAATTTTTTCAATGAGTTCCGGCAATTCCGACAAGGCATCGACGGCATATTGCGCCGGCCTGCCTCCCGTTTGCGGATGGATGTTGCGCCCATCGTCTTTCAGGCAGATCGTCGTCCACCCTAAACGCTCCGGCTGTTCGAAATCTTTCGCCGGATTGTCGCCCACATAAACATACCGTTGCGCCGGATAGGCATCCTCGATGCGCCGGAAATTGTCGGGGCTGTGCTTGTCGACGCCTGTTTCTTCCGAAATAACCACGTCGCGGTTGTCGAAAAAGGCTGCCAACCCCAACGCTTCTATTTTGTTGCGTTGCGTCTGCGACCGCCCGTCGGTGACCAAGCAAAGCCGGTGTCCCGCGTCGCGAAGCCTCCCAAGCGTGGCGGCCGTTTCGACGTCAAGCCGAATCGACGGGCGATGCCGGCGATAGGCAGCCACCAACTCTGCAATCGGCAACGTCCGCCCCGCGACACGCTGCAATGCGTCGAACGGATTTTCGCCGCGTTCCAGCGCCATGCACATCGCTTCGTAAGCTGTCTCCTTTTCCGGCTCTCGAAGCCCGATGCTTTCCACCGTCTCCCGATAAGCGGAACAAGCGAAATCCCGTTCCTTGTAGAGCGTGTCGTCGAGGTCGAAAGCAATCACCATGAGCCTATTTCTTTTCGAAAAACGACTTTATATTGTCGGCCACATAATGCAGCTCTTCTTCTGTCAATCCGCTGCCGCTGGGCAAGCACAAGCCGATGTCGAACAAACGTTCGCAACAGTCGCCACCATAATAAGGAGCCGCCTCGTAGACCGGCTGCATGTGCATCGGTCGCCAAAGCCGGCGCGATTCTATGCCTGCTTCGAGCAAGTGGCAGCGCAATTCTTCCGGCGTTTTGCCTGTCGAAGGGTCTATGGTAATCGTTGTCAGCCAAAAATTCGATCGGAAATCGGGCGACGGATTTTGCTGCACGCCGACACCCGCTATGCCCGACAGCTCCCGAGTGTAAAAATCATGAATGGCGCGACGCAATTCCACATGCTCCTGCAAAGCGTCCATCTGCCCGCAGCCGATAGCCGCGCTCACGTTGCTCAACCTGTAATTGTAGCCTATCACCTTGTGATAGTAGTAAGGCACCGGCTCACGCGCTTGCGTGGCGTAAAACTTCACGCGCTCGGCCTCCTCCTTCGTATGACAAACGAGCGCGCCGCCTCCCGAGGTGGTGATGACTTTGTTGCCATTGAAGCTCAAACACCCGTATGCGCCCATCGTGCCGCATTTTCGTCCCTTGTACTCCGAGCCGAGGGCTTCCGCGGCATCTTCCACCACCGGAATGCCGTAACGCTTGCCGATGGCTAATATTTCATCCATTTTTGCCGGCATCCCATAGAGCGACACCGAAATAATCGCCTTCGGATAACGTCCCGTCTGCCGCTTGCGGTCGATTATCGCTTCTTCCAAACAAGCGGGCGACATGTTCCACGTGTCGGGTTCACTGTCGACAAACACCGGATTCGCGCCTTGATAGCGCACCGGATTCGCGCTTGCTGCAAATGTGAACGACTGGCATACCACCTCGTCGCCTTCCGAAACGCCAAGAGCCACCAATGCCAAATGGATTGCGGCCGTGCCGGCACTCAACGCCACCACTTGCGGCGCGTCCAAATAGCGTTCCAACCGATGTTCGAATTCGTCGACCTCCGGTCCAAGCGGCACTATCCATTCCGTTTGCAAGGCCTTGTCGACCCACTTTTTTTCCGTGCCGCTCATATGAACGTACGACAATAAAATTTTGGTTTCATCTCTTTTCCTTTCAAAGAACAAAGGTAATGCAAATCGAGAGCAGAAGAAATGAATTCATTCATTTTCTTATGCCGAGATGCAGCTTAGCTTATTCAAAGGTAATGCAAATCGAGAGCAGAAGAAATGAATTCATTCATTTTCTTATGCCGAGATGCAGCTTAGCTTATTAAAAGGTAGTGAAAGGTGAGCGCAATACAAAAGAGCTTGCTCAATTTGTATTGCCGAGACAGAGAAGCAGCGGAAGTATTTTAAAGAAACGATACGGCTGCATTACGAACGCGGGTATGGCGAGGACCGCATATCCCGAATTTTGCCGATAGGACACGCGACAGTTTCAAGATGGATTGCTATCTTTGAACGCGAAAAAGGAAACGTTTTTGGCATGCAAAGCGATGGCAAGTCACAGCCGCATCCGGCTCCGGCGGAATCGGATGTGAAGGCGCTCCAATCGAGGATCAAGGAATTGGAGAAGCGTCTCCGCATGGCGGAGATCAAGGCGGAAGCCTATGACGAGATGATCAACGTTGCCGAGGCGAAGTTCAAGATTCCGATACGAAAAAAAGCTGGCGCCAAACGGTAGAGAACCTGCGCGCGAGGGACGGCGCACGTTACGGCGTGCGCTGCCTCTGCGGGCTGTTTGGCAGGAGCAAGCAGGCATTTTACAAGCATGACGACGACGCGTTGCTTTCACGGGCGGCGAGGTCGGAGTTCGTGGTCGACTATGTCTTGACCATCAGGCGCAAGGACCCCGGCATCGGCGGCCTCAAGCTGTGGCACATGTACAAGAAGGCGTTCAGCGGCAACGCTCCCGTGGGGCGGGACGCGTTCATGACGATACTCTCCGACAACGGGCTGAAGGTCCGCGACAAGCCGCGCCGCCCGAAGACGACGGACTCGGCCCACGGGCTGCCGGTTTATCCCAACCTCGTGAAGGAGTACATTCCCGACGCTCCGGACCGGCTGTGGGTTAGCGACATCACCTATGTCACCGTGTGGCCGGAGAAAGACCGCTACGCGTTCTGCTACTTGTCCATGGTCATGGACGCTTATACCGAGGAAATAATCGGATGGAGCGTGCGCGAGACGCTGGGCGTCTCCGGCCCCTTGGAAGCCCTGCGGATGGCTTTGGGCCACAGAGGGATCCAAGGGCGCGGGCTCATCCACCACTCCGACAGGGGCTGCCAGTATGCCAGCCGCGAATACGTCTCGGAGCTGCGCCGGCACGGCATCAGCATCAGCATGACGGAATGCGGAGACCCGAAGGAGAACGCGCAGGCGGAACGCGTCAACGGCACGATGAAGAACGAGCTGCTCAAGGGCATGGTGTTCCGCGACATTGCCCAAGCGAGGAGCGCGATCGGACGCGCCGTGGAGTTCTACAACAAGGAGAGGCCGAACATGAGCATCGACATGATGACGCCCTCCGAGGCGGCCGCAAGGACCGGAGAGATAAAGAAACGATGGACCAGCTACAGGCTTGCCGCCATAAAAAGCAAGCAAGAAGGGCTGATTGTTCCTGAAAACAGTTTACCTTTGCAGCAAAGCCGCCCTGCCGCCGGAATTCCGGCGGCACAGTAAACTTGTTTCAGGGATAACTTCCACGAGGCAACTTTTAACAGGTTTTATTATTAATCAGAGGCAAAGCATAGTTAAAAAATCTGAGAACTGCAATGTCCCTCTGTATCGCCGCATCAGCGCGATATAGGGGAAGTGGCTCGATAGAGCCGAAGGGGGTTGTCCGCCAGCCGCAAAAATTGAATAAGGAAACACAAAGCCCCTCCGCCTGCAATAATAAACACATCCCCTATCCGCGCTATCGCGCGGCAGAGGAGGACATTGCTACGCAGCATCAACCGCAACAATAAAAGTCAGGAAACCATGTCATAAACTCTCAACGAAGTATTCGCCAACATTTCCCAAAGCATTGACAGAGTCAAGAAACCATGTCATAAACCCTAAACTCTAAACCATAAACAAAAAAGAGCGCTCCCCCAAAGCAGGAGCGCCCTTAACAAGATGAAAACAATTATCGCAAATTTATTTCACGATCACTTTCTTCACAGCCTCGCCGGCACGAACAACATACAATCCGCCGGCCACGGCGATCTCTGCATGTCCGTCGACTGCGGCCGACTTCACAAGACGCCCGTCTGCGGCATAGACTGCCACTTCGCCGTCGAAGCCATCCACAACGATGGCACCGTCCGCGCCATAGACTGCCACTACGCCGGCAGCGACGCCATCGACGCCGGAAGTAACCGGCTCGGTGGTGAAGCCAATCACGCTTTCACTGCCATCGACCGTCATGGTGAATTTAATTTCATAGTGATCGCCGTCTGTCGTGCGGTCTTCCACTGCAACCTTTTTCAGCCACAGTGCCGTCGGGCAATGCCACGTCGGTTGCCGTCCCGGAATAGGTATTCGCTTCCGTCATGCCGATTCCTCCACGACAATGTCGGCCTTCGCGCCTCCATAGGTCACGTCGTTCAGCACCAATCTGTAAGCGACATCACCTGCCGAACCTACCGGATACGAAGCGAGCGTCACCGGCTCTTGTTCAACGACAGGATGCTCATAGTCGCCGTTCTCCACAATATAGTAGTAGCCGCCCAGCTCTTCGCCCACCATGTCGGAAGTGAAAGTCACGGCAATAGGAATTTCCGAACCGCCATTGAGCCAAGCCACATCGACATCGAAATCCGCCTTGCCTTCCGCATCGATCGTGCCATTCAGCTCAACGCGAGCGGTTATACCTCCGACTAACGACATTTCCGGCACCATGCCTTCGAAAGTTTTAACGCCCGACGCATCTTCCGTCATCGTAGCCTCCTGCACGGTAATGTTGCCCAATGATTCAGAGCCATTCAACGTGAAATCAAGCAAGGTGAAATCGCAAGTGCCGTCCTTATAGTCGACGATTCTCACCGTCGCATCGGCATTGTAAGTAAGTGGTGTTCCAACCATATTGATATTCAAATATCCCGCATATTCTGTTGCCTTCGTGTACTGCAACGTGTAGGTATGGCTCGTTTCGCCGTCCAAGTCTTTTTCCGCCTTGGTTGGTCACGGCGACGCACACCTGCCAAGCAGCCTCATCGACCGTCACTTCCACATTCGCGCGCGGGCTTTTTGCAACGGCGCTGATCGATTCTGCGGTCGGCAACGCCGTCACGACACCCATGTCGTAAACATCCTTGTTGGCAGCAAAACCCTGCACTGCCGCGCCGCCAACTTCCAAGCCTGTCAAAGTGGAATAATACACGAAATCCACATCATCGGCAGAAAGCGTCGTGCCGGCTTGGATGCTCGAGCGATTCCAATAGTCGGCAGCCGAAATGATCACATTCATTTTCTCCGGTTTTTCGGCTCCCTCCTCATAAATCAAAGGAACGACGATTTCCTGCCACTTACCGCCCGTAGAAGTGATCTCGTAGTCGCACTTTGCCACCAATTTTCCATCTCCCGACACGTCGACCGGATCCAAAGCCCCATAATGGCACGATCCACATCGTTTTGAGATTCTCTTTCCGTATTGTCGGTGCTGCCAATCTCGGAAGTGAACGTCCCGTTCCAAAGGTAGGCGATGACACGCGAAACCTCCGGCGCTTCGCCTTCCGCATCTTTTTGAATTTCCCCTTGATTGCATCCGGCTTGAAAGTAAATTTCACGCCGCCGAAAGCACCACCATCGCAAATATCCGTGTTGAAATTAGCATAAACCCACGGCGTGGCAAAAAGTGATGAATCCCGCGCGTTATCTCCAAAAGGCCCCAAACCTACAAAATCGTTTTTCAATTGCACAGCCACATTACCGGTTTCATCAACTTCTTGTCCTACAAAAAAGCCTTTTTGCCCCACTTGTTCAACATTCGAACCGTTCCAACCAGCCGGCTCCGTTACATTGCCATTTGCAGGACGTGGTTTATCTGGTTTATCTCCAGCACCTAAACCTAAATAGTGTGTTTTCCCCATAGCGTCCGTGTCTTTCCACAATTCAAAACCGACATTTGGAAGTTGCTGGGCAGATGCCACATTCATTCCAAATCCAAGCAGTAGCGCACTGCCTAATAAAATAAACTTTCTCATATTTGTAACTTTTTGATTTGTCAAAATTTCCGTGCAAAGATAGTGAAAGTTGAGCGCAAAACAATCAAACTTGTTTGAAATTGTTTTGCCGAAACGTATCCTATCTTATCCAAAGAGAATGCAAGCCGAGAGAAGAACAATCAAGTTTGCTTGAAATTGTTATTCCGAGGCGTAGCTTCTCTTATCAAAAGAGAATGCAAATCGAGTGCAAAAAAAATGAATTTATTCACTTTTTTTGCCGTAACGTAGCAATGTCTTCCTCTGTATCGCCGCGCCAGCGCGATATAGGGGAAGTGGCGAGCCTGCGAGCCGAAGGGGTTGACCGTCAGCCGCAAAGAATATAAAAAATACCACCTATCCACGCGAAACGCGGATAGGTGGATATTTCAGTTGCAGCCACGATTAAACTCGCAACCTAACGCACTTATTTGACGACAACAGTTGCGCCCGAAGAATGAGCCGTGATTTGCGGCGCATACTGGCATTGCAACGTTGCAATGCCCGAAGCGAAGCTGCCCTGATTGTTGACAAACACATCGTAGGTTGCGACATACGTGCCTTTCGGCAATCGAGTGATGTACAAATTAGTCGACGCATCACGCGTTTCCCTGCAAACGCCAATGCCATCCTTCCATTCGTAGGCCTCTTTTTGGTCGACCGGCTCGAAGCAAGCCGCCCGCTCATCGGCAATCGCCACAAATTCAAGATCTCGCTCCGAACGGATTGTCAACCTCACCTGCACGCGGTCGCCCACGGCAAACGTGTCCGTCTCCCGCACATTGCCCTCCGCATCGTAGACAAGCAGTTGTTTTTCGATGCGCACATCGGCCGTGGAATGTTTGCCCACTTGCGCCATCGGAGCGCGATAGCGGCAATAGACAGCACCCCACGCCGGAGCCGACGACAAACGGGAAATCTCCACCTCGCCGGATTTCATCATGCCGGCATCAAACGTGCGTTTGACATATCCCACATAAGGCGTAGCGCCTTCCATGTCGACTGCCACGCCGCCAACACTGATTTCAGGCGCATCGCCGCCGGCAGCGAGCCATTTCCCGCCACAAGAAAGAATGGCAGCGACAGCGTCGCACGTGAGCGACGACGTTGGCCAACATTGCGTTTCCTTCTGGAGCAACAGCCAACGAATCACACCCTCTACAGCTTCGCTGTCGTCGGGAGCAAGCGTGCGGAAAGCCCGCAACGCCGCAACTGCCGTTGCCGTCTTGTCGGCATCGACATCCCAATACATACCCTGCATGGCCGAAGTTCGCGCAAACTGCCGGATCGATTCCAAAATCCGAAGTGCTTCGTCGCGCTCCCCATAGGCAGACAGCATGACTGCCGCATTCGCCTTGTCGACGATCGAATAATCGCCCCAAAGGCGTTTCGCACGGTCGATCACGCCATCGACCACCCACTGCAACGAATCCGGCAATGCCGGAACGCCAAGGGTAGCGCGCACGGCCACATAGTCGCTTGCCGCAGCAAAAATTTTGTCGCTGTCTTGTTGCTCAACCGCTTGTTTTGCAAGGAGCTTGTCGCAATAAGCCACGCTTTTTTCTTCATGATGTCGCGCAGAAGCATGTCGGTTTCCGTTTCTTCGCAACCGGCCTCGCGCAATTGCCCGCAAAGCCGCAATATGTCGATAGTGACCATTGGCGAACTTTTCGCGCCGCGAATCCAAGCGAAACCGCCGTCGGCATTCTGCAAATCTGCCAATGCAATCAACGCCTGTTGTTTCCTGTATTGTATCGTTGCCGGATCTGCCAGTTTCGACAATTGCGACATCGCTTCGGTTTCCGTTTTGGCGGCAGCCGTCCACGGTGTTCTGCAAGGGAAAGCAGTTTCAGCTCCTCATTGGACTGCAAAGGCGATTCGAGCGACCGGCTTGCGCCCCACGACTTCAACGCCTCGGCCACAATCGGATTTTCGCGCACGACGAAATCGGCCAAAGCCGTCGCATAATAGTTGGCGGCAAAGCTGCGAGCCGTAGACGATTCCGACACGACTGCCGGCAACGCCATGGCAGCATACCACACCGGATTGTCGCTATACTCAAACGTGACGCTTCCTTTCTTGAAGTGCGGCACGCTCACCGTCTCTTTTCTTCTTTGCACCCGACAGATAGAACGGCACGGCATCTATCGCTTCCGATTCCGCAGGCAGCACGGCAATCGCGTTGCGCTCGCCGTCGGAAACGCCATCGCCGTTGGTCACCGTCGTTTTGCAAATGATCATCTCCCCGCCATCGACAACAAAAGGCATTTCCACCATGGCCGAGCCGCGAGCAGCAAGTTTCACTCCGGCAAAGTCTTTCTCAACGACACGCCCTTCATTTTCTATCTCGAAATGCACATCCACGATCTGCTCCGCGTCGGTGGCGTTCATCACGGCGGCCCTTATCGTCAGGCTGTCGCCGTCGCGCACGAAGCGCGGCATGTTGGGTTCTATCATCAGCGGCTTCGAAGCGGAAACAAGCCGATCGATCGATGCCGTCAGCAAGTCTTCCGTATAGGCAACGGCCGTAAACTGCCATTGCGTATTGCGGTCGGGCACATCGAACGTAAACGTCACTTCGCCATCTTCGCTCGCCACAAGCCCCGGAAGGAAAAATGCCGTCTTCACCGCATCGTCGCGCAGCGGCATTTCCGATGCGCCGCCGGACGACATGCCGTCCGAAGTCCCTGCCAACATGGCATCGGCCGCCACCGAATTAGTTCGCAAAACTTTGGTCTCAAACACCTCTTCTTTGGCAACGGGAAATGCCACAGTCGAATGGAACACCGCGTCCGAAGGAACATTGTAGAAATACCGCTTTCCGTACATATTCAAATAAGGCGGAACAAAAGGACCCACCGGACGCATCTCTATATCCGATACGCAATATATCATGTACGACCCCGCCGCGCCTCTTGGCGCTGCCAGCATCCATCCCGGCATCGCGCCGCCTCCGGCATAGGGATGAAAATCATACAGGTTGGACGCTATCGGATTCAGGGCAGCATCGTACATGTTGGCAATCACAGCCGTGCGGAAACGCTTCCCGTTGTTGCTCTTGACGCGCAAAGTCCATGTCTCTTTTCCGCCCGGAACCACCTTTGTCGCGGAACGTTTCTGTCGTAATTTCAATGGAATCCTGCGGGACAGCCGGAAGCAAATGGATTTGAGTTTCCGACAAGCAATGACGATTCATTTGGTAAATGGCAATCTCCGACCTTTCCTTGTCGGCAAATTTCGCACGCCCTGCAAATTCGTGCATTCCGGCTTTCTGGAAATGCCATCCCTCGTCGACCACATCGCCCGCGCAACTCACCACGTAGTAGAAATAATTGTCGTGCGAATTTCCATAGCGGAACGAAAACGACCCGTCCGAAGCGCATTGCACCTCCTGCAACTGCTGCGCGAGGAAAAACGGCGTCTCAAACGGCGGAAGCGTGTCCGCCTCATGGGCAACAATCAAGCGCAATGCAGCCGTATCCGATTTTTCACGGGCGAAATACAATTGCATGTCGTACATTCCCGACGGGATCGCCGACACGTCGACTGCCGGACGACCCGAACGGAACACGCCGGAAGCCACTACCGTCGAATCCTTGTCGCACGCACGCACGCGATAATGCACATCGGCATCGTCCACGCCGTTATCGCCGAAAAACACACGCACCGGCACATCGGCCACCGAATCGGCCCACACGACTCTTGCGTCAAAAAAGAATTTGTACCCTCCTTTGCCGATAATTATATCCTTGCCGAACGTCTGCGTTTCGCCCCGCGCGTCGGTTGCTTGCAAATGGAGATAGAGTTTGTACTGCTCGTCGCTATCGTCAAACCACGACTTCGGCATCGGAATGGACCAACGCCCTGCCGAATCGGTCACGACCGTGCCCGACTTAGGCTGGAAGCGACCATACGTTTCCATCCAATAAGTGTCTCGTTGGCGGAATTCGTATTCGATTGTCGCACCGGCAACCGGAGCTTGCGAATAAGTGCGTATTGTCCCTCCGACCTCCAACGAATCCATATCAATCAAGCTGGACGCTTCGGGATCGTACTCGATAAAAAACGTAGGCGCTTTGTATTCGCTCACATGAAACCGCATCGTGCCCAAATTATCGCCGGATGCCGGATCGAAAACCGCAATGGAATATTGTCCTGTTTTCAGCGTTTTCGGAACAATGAAACAAGAATCGCAACGCCCGAACCGGTCGGCAATCAAATCCATGGAGCTAATCCAATTCCCATTCGAATCGCCCATTTGGCATTAAGCGTTTTTCCGGCTTCCACTTCCAACAAGCGATCGCCTGCAACATAGGCCACCACCGCAAACTTCACCGTTTCGCCCGGGCGATAAACTCCCCTGTCGGTGAACACTTTCGCATGCCACATCCGAGAATCCTCCCCGTAAGAATAGAAATAAACACTTCGGGTATCCGAGCGGTCATCGCCATGCGTCGCATAGATGCGAACAGAATTGCCTCGTTTATAAAGCGTCGAGTCAAACACCACGTAGCCAAATTTGTTGGTCGATTTCGAAATTTCTTTTCTCCATCCCGATCCTCGACATGCACTACTGCGCCTTCCACCGGCCCGGAAGTGGCCGCATCGACGACATAGGCCCTAAATTCGCCGCGTTTGTGCATTTTGACAGTCCAAACGTCAAGATCAGTCACCCGAATGTCCGAGTCGTAATCGTACACGTCGGGCATTCGCATTTCTCCTGTTTTCGCATCTCTATATTGCGGCACGACCACATAGCGCCCCACGGGCAACGGCGGAAGGCTGATTTCCACTCCCCTTTTCGCATCGATTACTTCTTGAGAATAGATTTCCTCCAAATCGTTCAAAACTTCGGCCACTGTTTTCTCCCATCCCGTTCGTAGCCTTCGGGCTTTCGATAGACTTTAAGCGTCACCCTGCCGACGTTTCTCACTTCTCGCATTTTTACAGTAATCGAATCAGTGCTCAAAGCCATGTCTTGCACTTCAATGCCCACGCTTTGCTGTTCGAACAAAGCCAGCACGTTGCGCAGCTTGTTTATCCGCTTGTAATCAGGAAAACGGTCCACCGCCTGCCGAATCATCTCAATCGGAAAGCCGGAGACGTTCTCGGAATCCGGCAAATTCGTCATTTTCGATACATATTCCTGCAAATCCAACCATTCCGACAAAATTTCCACCGAATACGGGCTTTGCTCATTTTCGCGATAGAATTGAAGCAAATAGTCGGCTATTTCCTCTTCCTCGTCATCGTCGTAGTCTTCGTTTGCCACACGTTGGAGTTCGGCATAGATGAACGCGGCCGAGCCTCGGCGATGCTTCGTGAGCAACAACCGGAAAATTTTGTCGATCGCCGTCGACGGTTCGTCGCCGACGGAAGCAACAAAATCGTTGCAGCCGCGGAAAGGCCTCATCGGCGCATCGTCGTCGGACACCGCAACCAGATTGTCAACCATCCGATAGGCTATCGCATCGAGCAACGTCGGTGTAAATTCCGGACAATCTTCGGGCAAAACGAATATCTTTTCATAATCCTTCACATCCGTTGAAAATAGCAAATCCGCGTCGCGGAAAATCGAATCGGACAAAGCCGTCATTTTCCAACAGAAATCCGCTTGGCTCCACTCGCGCATATCGTCGGAAACAACATCGCGCACCTCCGTGCGATTCCGATATTTATAGGAATTTTTATTGTAAAACGCGCCATACATGTCGGCTTCGAGCAACCTCACAATAGCTTTCGTGCGGCGATCGGGCACGCGAGAAGCCAAACTGTCGACATAATGCACCATCTCCGGCATATAGTCGGCCGAAACATAGGACTTTGCCAACGACAATTTGACAAGCCCGTCGACAAGCGAACGTCCGTCGTTTTTCCGCAAAGCTTTGTCGATCTGCTTTGCTGCATCGGTTATTACGGTTTCCGGATATTTAAAGTCGGGCGCTTTTTTCGCCTGCGCCAAACCGACAGCCAAAATGAAAAGGCTCAATGATAAAATAATCTTCTTCATGCCTTGTATGTTTTTTTGACAAAAAACGCCGAACCGGGATTCCGACACGACGTTCTTATGATGGTTGTTTTTTAGCTTGAAATTTGTTTTATTTATTGCTTCCTTGCCTATGGTAATTTAAAATGGTTTTTGTGAATTTATCTTCTGCTACTTTCAGTAGGAACAATTGCTTTTTTTGTCAGAATCTTTTCAAACTGCGAAAAATATTCCAATTCTATTTCGCCCTCTTTTTGCCGCGTCTTCGACAAGGCGATGGCCGTGGCTTCATATTCCGTATCGGACACATTATCCGCTGCAGCCACTTTCTTCATCAACGCGTCAGCTTCCTTGTTGACCAAATAGATTTCCTGCTCCATCTCTTCATAAAGCGGGAAAAATTTGCTTTGTTGCTCTTTGTCGAGAGACAGCTCCTTGGTGAAAAAAGTCGAATTTGTACTTCTTTATTTCGTTCATCCAACGGCTTCTCGTCTCCGCATTGGAAGATTGCGCGACCATGACGCTTGGCAAAAGCATCAACACGAACAAGGTTATTGCGAATATAGATGATTTTCTTTTCATAAGACTTTTCAATTGATTGTGGAATCGATGCTGCCCAATTCGATGCCGTCTTCATACATCTGCTCCAAAATGTCGTAATTGTCGATATTGCCATAATTCATGTAGTCGTCGACGAATTTTTCATCGCTCATCGCTTCGGCAATTTGCTCGTTATACTCCATGGAGCTTCGGCTTTTCAAATCGGAGAAAAGATACATCATGCACCATACGCCGCCAAACATGGCAGCCATATAAGCCCACGGACGAATGCGAAGCCATACTGTCGGCTTCTTTTCCTCCACAACAGGTTTTTCCGGAAGCATTTCAACCATTTTTTTCGAAAAATCGTCGAAATAGCCTTCCGGCACCTTGAATCCGGAGTCCTTGCTGAATCGGGCTAATATGTCGTCATCTTTTTCATTGTAAACCTATGACTGCGTTTTTGCCAAATGGTTTAATTGTCTCAAAAAAGTTCAATTTTTTTACGGCATGATGGAAAGAGGCTTTCAACGCTCCGACAGAAGTGCCAAGTATTTCCGACATTTCCTCGTATTTCATCTCGTCGAAATATTTCATGTTGAAAATGAGACGCTGTTTCTCCGGCAACGTAGCAATTGCCTTTTGCAACTTCAACTGCAATTCGTCGCCATCGAACCATTCGTCGCTTTCAAGCGAGCCGACAAGGAAAGAATCGTCGTCGAGCGACACATTTTGCCGTTGCCGCTCTTTGTTTAAAAACGTGATGGATTCGTTGACTGCAATTTTGTAAAGCCAAGTCGACAATTTCGCTTCACCGCGAAATTGCTCGATGTTGCTCCATGCTTTGAGGAATGTGTTTTGCAACAAGTCGTTGGCATCGTCGTGGCTCACCACCATCCGGCGAATCTGCCAATACAACGGCTCGCTGTACGTCCGTATAATCTCGGAAAAAGCGGCATGCCGTTTTTCCGGATTATGCAGATTGCGTATGATCTCCTCTTCCTCTTCTTTTTGCATCGTGGACGATTTATCTTGTAAAGGTACGGCAAACATTCCGACAAGGCAAATTCATCGGCATCTTATAGCGTTTTTTAACTCAATATCATTTCTCCACGAAATGCGACCGATCTGCTTTGCAAACCGGGCAAACATAATCTTGCGGCAAAGGCTCGTCGGTTTCTACGACATATCCGCATATATCGCACACATATCTCCGCTTCCCTTCCGAGCCGGCGGGCTTTGCAACGGCTGCCTCGTCGACATAGGTCGGCGCGTTTTTGGGGGCTTTCCCTTTCACGACACGATGATAATATTCGTAGGTCATCGGCACGCCCTCTTTCTTTCACGGCGTCGATCAATCGCGCAACTACCACGACGTGGGTCTCGCAATCCACGAAATTGACAGCGTCCAAAACAAGGCGGCTGCAAAACTTCCCGTTGACAATCGGCACGTCGCGAAGCATCCGATAGCCGAAATCTTCATATTTATCGACTGTGCGGCTGCTGCTGAATCCGAAAGTGGCAATGATCAAATTGTCGGTATCTTCGGCAACGACAGAAAGCGAAAAAACGCTTGTTGCGCCGAATTGCGTCAAGCGTATAATTGTTCTTGTTCAACGAAATCGCCAATAAGGGATTTCGCTGGTCACTTGAAGCACGTATTGATCGTGCAGCCCACGGGGCGCCGGCCGTCCATTGTCCCGACAATGTAAAGCCCGTACGAAATGCTGAATAAAGCCGTTGTATCCATTTCAAAAATCAATTTGTTGGTAAAGCTACGACAATCTTCCGGCCAAAACAAACTTCAACTGCGCCTTATAGCGTTTTTTAACTTCCTGTTTAATTGGCGGAAACAAAATCCCACATGGCGAAGCAACGTCGAGGCCGTCCCGTAATAATCGCACATGATGTGGTAACGCTCTTTCAAAGAGGCTTTCTTGTTTTTATCGGTCAAGCCGTCCGACAAATAATCGATCACGACTGTGCCTGTATATGCGCTTTTCTTCATTTTCTGCAAACAGCGCAGACACCATTCGTAATCGGCCGAGAAACGATAACGCAAATCGTAGGGTTCTGCCAACTCGCGACGAACGACAAATGCTTGGTGGCATACCAGCATCCCGCGCTTGAAGCTGTCGAACGTCAACTTTTCGGGAGCCGTCAAATGCCGCGGCGCGATGAAATTTCGATTGGAATCGACAATGTTGGTTTGCCCGTAAACAATGTCGGATATCCGTTCTCTTCCGCGACATCCGCCATTTGCTGCAACGTCGTCACCGCATGAAACGCATCGCCGGCATTAAGAAAAAATCAAATAACGGCCGGTTGCCGCAACGATGCCTTTGTTCATGGCGTCGTAAAGGCCTTTGTCGGGTTCGGAAAGAATCCGCAACCCGCGAATGCCGCTATCGCGCACAAAAGCGCGATCGTATTGTCGCGAGATGCACCGTCGACGATAATATGCTCATAATCGGAAAAAGTTTGTCCGGCCACGCTTCGCAATGTGGCCGGAAGTTCGGCAGAGGCATTAAACGTGATTGTCACGATACTGAAAAACGGCTTCATAAGCTACATACAAATTCTTTCATGCAAAATTACAACATCTCGCGACGAGAAACAACAATCGTTATTCTTCTGCCCGCAAATCGATGAAAAATACGGCCGTAAATTGCAATCAGTCCAAATTATGAGACATTAATCTCTGTGAAACACCCGTTTAGAAACCATTTGCAAACAAAAACACGAAATATATTTGTTGAAAACATGCAGGAATATATATCTTTGCCAATGCAAAGCAAATATTAACAAATTAAAATTCTTATAGAAAAATGGCTTACGTAATTAACGACAATTGTGTTGCTTGCGGAACTTGTGCATCGGTTTGCCCGGTTGAAGCTATTTCCGAGGGCGATATCTACAAAATCGATCCGGATACTTGCATCAGCTGCGGCACATGCGCAGAAAACTGCCCAAGCGAGGCTATACACGAAGCATAAATCTTTGTAAAGCCCTAAACCAAAACGCGATCTTTTTCAAGGTCGCGTTTTTTTTTATTTGAAGCAGCAACGTTGGGCAAACACGCAATGTTCTCCCCTGTTCACGTGCGGAGCACGTTAATAGGGGAGAAAGTTTTTCCGTCAGGAAAAACAGAGGGGTTTAATAATGGTTTAGAGTTGAGAGTTTATGGTTGAGTTGCACACATAACCGTGCGTTTTTCGGATCTCTCTCAACTCTCATCCCTCAAGCCTCAGCAAAAAGACTCTTCTCGATCCAATAAATTTATCCCCATCTTTTTCTACTGCCCACAAAAAAACGCGCGTCCTTCGATTTGGAGAACGCGCGTTTCATATACAAGAATTTCTATTTTCCTACTTCATCTTTTCTTCTGCCTTCTTGATGGTTGCGGCATCTTCCGCAGCTTATTTCTTCTTCAAGACGGGCATCGAGCGACTTGTCCATGTGTTCGAAATCCTCTTTGCTGCCGACAAGAAGCGCGCCATATTCGCGAAGTCCCGTACCGGCAGGAATCAAGTGACCACAGATAACGTTCTCTTTCATTCCTTCCAAATAATCGGTCTTTCCATTGATGGCAGCCTCGTTGAGCACCTTCGTCGTCTCTTGGAAAGATGCGGCGGACATAAAGCTCGATGTTTGGAGTGCGGCACGAGTGATACCTTGCAGCATCTGGTCGGATGTAGCAGGCACTGCGTCGCGAACTTCCACCAACTTCAAATCTTTGCGGCGCAAAGCGGAATTCTCGTCGCGAAGCTTGCGAGCCGTAATGATTTGTCCCGGCTTCAAGTTCGGGGAATCGCCCGCATCCACAACCACTTTCTTGCCCCAAATGCGGTCGTTCTCTTCCATGAACTCGCGTTTGTCGACAACTTGCTGTTCGAGGAAGCGCGTGTCGCCCGGATCGAGGATTTCGACCTTGCGCATCATTTGGCGCACAATCACTTCGGAAATGCTTGTCGTTGATCTTCACACCCTGCAGACGATAAACGTCCTGCACTTCGTCGACGATATATTCCTGAACGGCCGTCGGGCCTTTGATTTTCAAGCGGACGGCGTACTGCGCCATCGGAAAGCGGAGTGCCGGCACGGAACATAGTCGTTTTTCTTGCACCAATATCTGTTTCGAAAGCGGAACAAGATATTTCTTGACTTCTCCGATTTTCGAAGTGACGCTGATTTCGCGATTTCCGCGTTTCACCTTTCCGAATGTCACTTCACCGTCGATTTCCGAAACGATTGCAGGGTTCGACGGGTTGCGAGCTTCGAACAATTCCGTCACACGCGGAAGACCACCGTGATGTCGCCCGCATTGCCGGATGCGCGCGGAGTCTTGATAAACACATCGCCGGCCTTCAATTCGTCGCCATCTTCAATCATCAGATGCGCGCCTACCGGCAACGAATATGTTCTCAACACTTGTCCGTTCTTATCAAGGATCTGAGCCTCCGGAACTTTCGTGCGGTCCTTCGACTCAATGATGATTTTCTCATGCAAACCGGAAGTTTCGTCGGTTTCCTTGCGATAAGTGACGCCTTCGATCACGTTCACAAACTGCACTTTACCGGTGGCTTCGCTGACGATAACGGCATTGAACGGGTCCCATTCGCAAATCACATCGCCTTTCTTCACTTTCGATCCGGAAGTGAAATACAATTTCGAACCGTACGGGATGTTGGTATTCGTCAGAATCATGCCCGTATTGGCATCTACGATGCGCATTTCTGCAAGACGACCAACCACGACTTCGCAATTTTCGCCTTTCACCGTGCGCAATTCGTCGATTTCAAGCACACCGTCGTAACGGGAAGTCACAGAGCAAACGGCTGCAATGTTGGACGCCACACCACCGGCGTGGAACGTACGCAACGTCAACTGCGTACCCGGCTCGCCGATAGACTGCGCGGCAATCACGCCAACCGCCTCGCCTTTCTGCACCATGCGATTCGTAGCAAGGTTGCGGCCGTAGCATTTCGCGCAAACGCCTCTTTTCGCCTCACAAGTAAGAACCGAGCGGATCTCCACCGATTCGATAGGCGATTTTTCGATTCGTTCCGCAGCTTCGTCCGTGATTTCATCGCCGGCTTTCACGATAATCTCTCCTGTTTGCGGATCTACAATATCGTGAACAGACACACGGCCAAGAATACGTTCGCCCAAAGTGGCGACAACGTCTTCATTGTTTTTAAGCTCCGTGCATACCAAACCGCGAAGCGTGCCGCAATCCTCTTCCGTGATGATGACATCGTGGGCCACGTCGACCAAACGACGAGTCAGATAACCGGCATCGGCCGTCTTCAACGCCGTATCGGCCAAACCTTTACGAGCACCGTGGGTGGAAATAAAGTATTCCAACACCGAAAGTCCTTCCTTAAAGTTGGCAAGAATCGGGTTTTCGATGATTTGTCCGCCTTCTGCGCCGCTCTTTTGCGGTTTTGCCATCAATCCACGCATGCCGGCAAGCTGGCGAATCTGGTCTTTCGAACCACGCGCGCCGGAGTCAAGCATCATGAAAATCGGGTTAAATCCTTGGTTGGCAGCAGTCAGCTGTTTCATCAAAGTGTCTGTCAATCGCGAATTGACATGCGTCCAAATATCAATGATCTGGTTGTAACGTTCGTTGTTGGTGATGAAACCCATATTATAGTTGTTCATC
>VOFD01000818.1_pt1 | contig 19974 bp, 19 predicted proteins | sample 5384101 | NCBI WGS metagenome assembly VOFD01 (sample SAMN12384723, study PRJNA508395) | human gut metagenome | isolation source: healthy gut C | host: Homo sapiens
TTCCCCATCAACCTCAAGCAGTTTGGCAATGCCTCCATCTTCTGCATCACACTGGCTTGCATTACCTACGTGCTTACTTATGGCAAAGTGCTCGACTGGTACGACGACCCAACCATACGATGGGCCACAGTCTGCGCCATCATTGCTGGTGGTATATTCCTCTACATCGAGTCTACCCAACGCAATCCTTACTATCAACTCGATGTATTCAAACTGCGCACCATCCGTATGGGTTTCCTATTCTATTTTCTGTTAATGGTACTGAATTCCAGCGCCATGTTTGTCAACGTATTCACAGGCATAGGCATGAAACTGGACAACTTTCAGAACGCCACCCTAGGCAACTGGTCCATGCTGGGCTACCTCATCGGCGGTATAGCCACCATCTGGCTCAGTGTGAAAGGCGTACACTTCAAATATCTCTTTGCCGCCGGTTTCCTTCTATTGGGGCTTTCCACCATGTTCATGTATTTCGAGGTACAAGGTGCAGGACTGTACGAACGGATGAAGTATCCGGTCATCATCCGTTCTACCGGTATGATGTTCCTCTATTCGCTGATTCCAACCTACGCCACCCAACGCATGCCTTACAAATATCTTTCTTCCTGGATATGCACCATGCTTACCGTACGCATGGTATTGGCTCCCAGCATCGGAGCCGCACTCTATACGAATGTACTGCAAGAACGCCAGCAGCACTACGTCACCCGCTATGCACAGAATGTAGACATGCTACACCCCGAAGCGTCCGCCTCGTTTACCCAAACTGTACAAGGTATGCAATATCATATCCGGAGTTTGCACGGGTGCTATCCCCAGCGGAGTCTGGATATTCTTCTGAGAATAAGCAAAGTCCTTACTCATTTCATAGGCCATAATTTCCCCGATGCGTTCAATGTTTCGGCGGAAGCGAAGGCGGTCGCTTTGTACTTGTACATCCCGGATCTCGGCAACATACTGGTTCAGGATGGAGTTTGTCTCGGCAAAATTGATAATTTTCATGATGTGATTTGAATTAATATGCGCAAAGTAAACGATTTCTTGTGCAATTTGCAACATTCAGTTTGCAGATATTGTTATGGAGTTATAAAAGACTTCTCATTAAAGAAAAATTTCTCTAATCAGGTGATTGTTTCGAAAGAAAATACTACTTTTGTACGCGAAAAACAAGGGACTGTTCGGAATATGGCTTAATTCATACCGGTTTCCTTCCCCCTTGAGATAGATAAAGGTAAAAAAGAATTAGCAAGAGATAAATAAACCAAATACCAAAATTTTAAATCATTAAATGGCTAATTTAGATTTAAGCAAGTACGGAATTGTTGATGTGAAAGAAATCGTTCACAATCCGTCTTATGATGTTCTGTTCGCAGAAGAAACTAAACCGAGTCTGGAAGGCTTCGAGAAAGGCCAAGTAACTGAGTTAGGTGCTGTAAACGTGATGACTGGTATTTATACAGGCCGTTCTCCTAAAGATAAATTTTTCGTAAAGAATGAAGCCAGCGAAGATTCTGTATGGTGGACTTCAGACGAATAAAAACGACAACAAACCTTGCTCTGAAGAAGCTTGGGCTGACCTGAAGGCTAAAGCCGTAAAAAGAATTGAGCGGCAAACGTTTGTTCGTTGTTGATACTTTCTGTGGTGCTAACGAAGCTACTCGTATGAAAGTACGTTTCATCATGGAAGTAGCTTGGCAGGCTCACTTCGTAACTAACATGTTCATCCGCCCGACTGCTGAAGAACTTGCTAACTACGGAGAACCTGATTTCGTATGTTTCAACGCTTCTAAAGCAAAAGTTGACAACTACAAGGAACTGGGTCTGAACTCTGAAACAGCTACTGTATTCAACTTGAAGACTAACGAACAAGTTATCTTGAATACTTGGTACGGTGGTGAAATGAAGAAGGGTATGTTCTCTATCATGAACTACAAGAACCCGCTTCGTGGCATCGCTTCTATGCACTGTTCAGCCAACACCAACATGGAAGGTACTGACTCTGCTATCTTCTTTGGTCTGTCTGGTACAGGTAAGACTACCTTGTCTACTGACCCGAAACGTCTGCTGATCGGTGATGACGAACACGGATGGGATGACGAAGGTGTATTCAACTACGAAGGTGGTTGCTATGCTAAGGTTATCAACTTGGACAAAGACAGCGAACCCGATATCTACAACGCTATCAAACGTGACGCTTTGTTGGAAAACGTAACTGTTGCTGCTGATGGTAAGATTGACTTCACTGACAAGAGCGTTACGGAGAACACCCGTGTTTCTTATCCTATCTATCACATCAATAACATCGTTAAACCGGTATCTAAAGGTCCTCACGCTCACCAGGTAATCTTCCTGTCAGCTGATGCCTTCGGTGTATTGCCTCCGGTATCTATCCTGAACCCGGAACAAGCTCAGTACTACTTCCTCTCCGGTTTCACCGCTAAATTGGCTGGTACAGAACGTGGTATCACTGAACCGACTCCGACATTCTCTGCTTGCTTCGGTGCTGCTTTCTTGTCATTGCACCCGACAAAATACGGCGAAGAGTTGGTTAAGAAGATGGAAATGACTGGCGCTAAGGCTTACTTGGTGAACACAGGTTGGAACGGTAGCGGCAAACGTATCTCTATCAAAGATACTCGTGGTATCATCGACGCTATCCTTGATGGTTCTATCGACAAGGCTCCTACTAAGGTTATTCCTTTCTTTGACTTCGTTGTTCCGACTGAATTGCCGGGTGTTGATCCGAAGATCCTTGATCCTCGCGACACTTACGAATGTGCTTGTCAGTGGGAAGAAAAAGCAAAAGACCTGGCTGGCCGTTTCATCAAGAACTTTGCTAAGTTCACAGGTAACGAAGCTGGTAAAGCACTGGTTGCTGCTGGTCCGAAGCTCTAATCTGAATAAAACCAGTTTAGATATATATACGAAAGCGGCTCTTGAAATCAAGAGCCGCTTTTCTTGGTTTTTATCTGTTTCATTTGTTCTTCCTAATTATTTTCCTACTTTTGCGCTATACGTAATACCTAAGAATATGACTTATCTGGATACGGACAAGCAAACGCAGGCAGATTTGAGCATTACAGAAGGAATATATGACGAATATCCCCTCTACTCCTTATTCTCCGGAACGGAGACTAAAAACGGAAAACGCATGATGCTCGATTGGATTACCTCTCCCCTGAACGATATATCTGCCATACGAAAAAGACAAGAAGCGATAGCCTGGAAAGAGTTACCCGAACTTCCTTTGGATGAAGAAGAACTCGACTTTATCGAATATTATCTGGAATATCGTGATCAGATCAGAAGACCTAATATTTTAGTGTCGCTGACTTCAGCATTCGACCGTTTATTAAGACACGACGCTCAACGCTATATCATCAGACGAGGTGTAACCTTAATTATCCTGTTATTGAACCGATTGGATACATTGCGAAAAAACACCTTGGAAAATGCCCCTTTACTATTGAAAGAATTAGCACAAAGCATTCAGGACACTATACATGGCAGCGAACTGAAAGAAGTTATCGGCCTCTACAAAGATAAAGAGAAATCTCCCTCCAACTATACCATCGACAAATACGATTACCTGTTCCGTTGTATCCATTTTGAACTGATCAGAGGGTTACTTTCTCAAATTTATATGCTGGACGTATGCCGCACAGCACAGCATGTAGCAATCAACAGAGGTTTCTGTTGCTGTCCGGAAATGACAGATACGATGGATTTATCTATTACTGGCTTTGTACACCCGTTCACCAAAGAGGGACGAAGTAACGACTGGAAGATGTCAAACGGCAATATATGCATTCTTACAGGCTCCAATATGGCCGGTAAATCAACAACCCTCAAAGCCATCACAATCACTGTATGGCTGGCGCACTGCGGATTACCGGTTCCAGCCCGTTCAATGATCTGTCCTGTTTTTGATGGAATCTATACTTCAATCAACCTCCCGGACTCCCTGCGCGATGGCAGAAGTCATTTTATGGCAGAAATTCTACGAATCAAAGAAGTTCTTCAAAAAGCGACATCCGGTAAGCGATGTCTGATAATACTGGATGAAATGTTTCGCGGAACAAACGCACAGGATGCCTTTGAAGCTTCTGTCGCAGTAAACGAATTACTCAAAAAGTATTTACATTGTTCATTCCTTATATCGACCCACATTCTGGAATATGCCAAACATTTTGAGAAAGACAGTGCATGTTCTTTCTATTATATGGATTCAAGAATTCAGAACGATCAATTTATATGTCCTTATCAACTGATTGAAGGCATATCCGAAGCACAGGTTGGATACTGGTTGGTAAGAAAAGAATTGGAATCACTTCATTACTAAATCTTTTTTGTTAGCTTTGCGAAAACCAATATTAAACAAAGCAATATGAAAAGTATCAAATTGATGTTAGCAGGTGCCAGCCTGTTGCTGTGCTGCGGATGTGGCATGCAAGTAAAAGAGAGTACAACTGTGACTGAGAAAGCAAGCAATGAAAATGCAGTAATTGAGAATATGATGTCACGCCGCAGTATTCGTAAATACAAGCCGCAAGCAGTGAACCGCGATACTATGCAGATTATACTGAACTGCGGTATCAATGCCCCCAACGGTCAGAACAAGCAGTCCTGGGCAATCCGGGTAGTGGATAATCCGGATTTTATCAATGGTATCACCGAAGTTTACAAGAAACAGAATCCGAAAGCTGCCGAAGATCCTAACTTCAAGAATATGTTCCGCAATGCTCCTACAATAGTATTTATCGCCAATGACAAGTCTTATGATCTGTCACAGATAGACTGTGGTTTATTGGGTGAGAACATGATTCTCTCAGCTTGGTCTATGGGTATAGGTTCCTGTTGTTTAGGAGGACCGACACGATTTATAAACTCCACACCGGATGCAGCAGAATATTTGAAGAGACTCGATATTCCGGAAGGATATGAGTTGCTCTATTGCATCGCATTCGGTTATCCGGATGAAACTCCGGCAGCTAAACCGAGAAATGCGGAGAAGATTAAATTCATAGATTAAAGATTTTTTAAAAGATTCTGCATTGTCATCTCCATTTGCATAAGATTATTTACTACATTTGTAGGATAATCACTTGAAATGTATGAAAATAGCAGATACACATAGCTTATTTATAGCTCTTATCTGGATGATATTATTCTCATCGTGCTCTGATGAGAATAATACTCCCTGATATCAATGGAAAAAGAAATCTGGATAGGCCTACAAATCGGGCCTTCTCTGGAATATGATTCACAACCTTTAAGCAGAGCTACAGTTCAGGAAGCCGGAATTTATGCAGTGAATGTTTTCTGGAAAAAGGGTTCTACCTTTCAGCCTTATGCAACCGGACTTTTTGAAGATATTTCAGATATAAGCATCGGACTGATTGAAGGATATATTTATCGGTTCGACTGCACCTTCCTGAAAAAAGAATGAACTTCCTTATAACAACAATGGATATTTCGGACTCCCATTTTCTATCACAACAGATAAACGGGTAGATGCCGCTGTCACCAATAAGCTGGTTATTTCCATCAATCCTCTAAACGAAAACCAGAATTTCCACCAACACATTTATAAAGGAGCGATGCACCTGGAAGCCAATGAGATCAGTGAACGTCCTACGGACACACATCGCTTTTTTATGGAAGCGCAACACTTGACTTGATCAATGCCGATCCCGTAACCGAAGGTAATCGTCCGGCAAAGTTTGTTTCTATTGAACTGAAAAGAGCATATTATACTCTGCGATTTGCAGCTGAGAACTTGTCTATAGGAGATTCCATCAAAGTAGAAACCAGCAATGCCAAAGCATTTCTCATAGAATGTACCGATGCCACTACTTCCCTTTCCATGTCGGAAGAGAGGCTATTTTCTCTACAAAATGTCGCCAACATCGGAAACGGCAATATCAACACCACAGAAAATCTACCAATCAACGTCTATTACCGCCCAAAGAACGCTGAAGAATGGACCAGCATTATCTCAAACCAATCCATTAGTATTCAACGAAATAAAAAAGAATCTGATAAAGATTATAAATATAGATAAGCATTACGATGAAAATACTTCTATCTCATTTGAAGGAGATAACACCGATTTGGACCCCACAGAAGAAGAACATCAAAACATTGGATAATCAAACAAACAGATATATGAAAACAAAACATTTAATTTTAGCGGGATTAGTCGTCCTGAGTCAGATTCTGCAATCTTGCCTTAAAGGAGAAGATGTTTATAAAGAGAAAGAACCTACTTACACTGAGCTGGACCTTAATATAGGTGGCGAGTGTTCCCTCACAGAAAAACCAATGAGCCGTGCCGATGCTTCGAAAGAGATTTTCGGTATAAATGTAGCCATGCTCATACAGAATCCCAACGGGTCAGTCACTCAAAAGCCTTATGCTTATGGCATCTTTGACAATATCAAAGCCGGGAATCTGAAGTTGAATGTCCTCGACGGATATCAATACCGCATCTCGTGTACGATGATAAAAGAAGGAAAGGACTCTTTATTGACTAAAGATGGGACACTTTATCCACTGACACTCAGCAAAGGAAACGATCCAAAGTTAGGTACAATCACGAATAAATTCATTACAGCCGAACGACCGGATGGCACACAAGAATATCTTTTCGATCTTGAAAACTCCAAAATAGGAACCAAGGGACAGAGCAATTATACCCGTCCTTTTATTCAAAGATACCATGGTATCATCGACAAATTGACCGTAGCACCCGACCAGACAAATACACTGGAAGTTTATCGCCGATACTTCGGTGTACAATTCAAACAGAACGGATTACAAGCTGATTGCAAACTGGAAATCCAAATAGATGGTGCACCGACTGTATGGTTGACTCCTGATAAGAAAGAATCACCCGAGCTTATGGTTTCCATGAGAACCTTGACGACTCCTGTTGAAACAGGAAAGATTCTGACTGATAACGCCCGTGTTAAAGTCACCGTGCACCGGACAGGAAAAGAAGCCGAAGATATCTTGAACTATAACATCAACTTCAAGAGAAATTATATGCATACGATTGTCATTTCCGATATCGATCATTTTGGTACAGGAAGCAATGTCAGCATCCATGTAGAAGAAACCGAACTGGAAAACAGTGCCCAGGAAGATTTACCCTGGCAAGGAGGAAACTAAAATAAAAAAGTAAAGGTGGGCATTCGATTTGAAAGCCCACCTTTACTTTTTTTTCGTTAGATTTGATGAGTTTAACTCATCTCCACTATTCTTTAATTCTTATTCGCACGTTTACGTTCAATTTCGTCCAAAATCACTTTACGCATACGCATTGCTTTAGGTGTAACCTCTACGTACTCGTCTTCCTTGATATACTCCAGTGCTTCTTCGAGTGAGAACTGTACAGGTGGAATCAGACGTACTTTATCATCCGAACCGGAAGCACGCATATTCGTCAACTTCTTCGATTTGGTAACATTAATCACGAGGTCGTTATCATGGGAGTGTTCACCTACCACCTGTCCGGCATACACGTCCTCCTGTGGGAAAATAAAGAACTTACCACGATCCTGCAATTTATCAATGGCATAAGCAAAAGCTGTTCCCGTCTCCATGGCAATCATAGAGCCGTTGGTACGACGTTCGATTTCACCTTTGTGCGGTTGGTATTCTTTGAAACGGTGTGCCATGATAGCTTCACCGGCAGAAGCAGTCAGTACATTCGTACGCAAACCGATGATACCACGCGAAGGCATATTGAATTCCAGGTTTACACGTTCGCCTGCACTCTCCATCTTCACCATCTCACCCTTACGACGGGTTACCATATCAATAATCTTACTGGAATATTCTTCGGGAACATTTACTGTCAGTTCTTCAATCGGCTCACACTTCACACCGTCAATCTCCTTGAAGATAACCTGCGGCTGACCAACCTGAAGCTCATAACCTTCGCGACGCATGGTTTCAATCAATACAGAAAGATGAAGTACACCACGACCGGAAACTACCCATTTACCATCTTCTTCACTTTTACGTACGCGTAAGGCAAGGTTCTTATCCAATTCCTTCATCAAACGGTCATGGATATGACGAGAAGTCACAAACTTACCATCACGACCGAAGAAAGGAGAATCATTAATGGCGAACAACATACTCATGGTCGGTTCGTCAATGGCGATGGGGGGCAATGGTTCCGGATTTTCGAAATCGCAGATCGTATCACCGATTTCAAAGCCTTCGATACCTACCAACGCACAAATGTCACCGGAAGAAACTTCCGATACCTTCGCGCGTCCCATACCTTCAAATGTATGCAGTTCCTTGATTTTTGATTTCACAAAACTTCCGTCGCGCTTAGCCAAAGATACATTCATCCCCTCTCTAAGCGTACCACGATGTACACGACCTACGGCAATACGTCCGGTATAAGAAGAATAATCCAAAGAAGTCACCAACATCTGCGGAGTACCTTCCAACTGCGTGGGAGCCGGTATATTCTCTACAATACAGTCCAGTAATGCGAAGATATTATCAGTAGGAGTCTTCCAGTCCGTACTCATCCAGTTGTTCTTCGCAGAACCATAAATAACGGGGAAGTCCAACTGATCTTCCGTAGCTTCAAGGCTGAACATCAGGTCGAACACCATTTCATATACTTCTTCCGGACGACAGTTCGGTTTGTCTACCTTGTTCACCACAACGATGGGTTTCAGACCAATCTGCAGAGCTTTCTGCAACACGAAACGCGTCTGGGGCATCGGACCTTCGAAAGCATCCACCAACAGGATACATCCGTCTGCCATGTTCAATACACGCTCCACTTCACCTCCGAAGTCACTGTGTCCCGGAGTATCAATGATATTGATTTTAGTTCCTTTGTAATTGATAGAAACGTTTTTAGAAAGGATCGTTATCCCTCGTTCACGTTCCAAGTCGTTGTTATCCAGCATTAATTCACCTGTGCTCTGGTTGCTGCGGAACAGATTTCCCGCCAAGAGCATCTTGTCGACAAGCGTCGTTTTCCCATGGTCAACATGGGCAATGATTGCAATGTTTCTAATATTTTGCATACAATACCTATATATTTGGATGCAAAGGTACGAATTTTGCATTAGATATAGTTGCAGCAAGAGAAAAATTTCATTGAATATCATTGCAGTATAAAAGATTATCTCTATCTTTGCAGCCTCGTAAGAGAAAATTTATATATCATTTTAATTAAAAGTTATGTATTTAGACGCTGCAAAAAAGCAAGAGATCTTTGGACAATACGGCAAGTCTAACACTGATACTGGCTCTCCCGAGTCCCAGATAGCATTGTTCTCATACCGTATTTCCCACCTGACTGAGCACCTTAAGCTCAACAGAAAAGATTATAGTACTGAAAGAGCCTTGACTACGCTGGTAGGCAAACGCCGTGCTCTCCTGAACTACCTGAAGGACCGCGACATCACCAGATATCGTGCCATCATTAAAGAGCTCGGTCTGCGTAAGTAATCCGTTACTTGCAGCAAAAGCATTAAAAAGGGAAGCCGTTAAAAAGCTTCCCTTTTTTGTTTCCTTCTATCCACCATTTATTGCTATATTTGTTTCCTGAAGATTTCAATGTATAAACAACAAAGTCAGCACTATGAGAAATACACTGTTTTGCTTATTAATGGTTGGTTGCATTTCGACATTCGCTCAAAACGGGACCACGTTCAAAGTTGAAAACCTCTCAAAGCCTGAGAAGTTGCTTTTCATAAAATCTTATGAAGATATTTATAAAGGTCTTATACTGTCCGACCTTAAAATATACCCTTACGAAAATAAAAGAAAAGAATATAAATGTTCCTTTCAATATTATCGCCAAAAGCGAAGCGCCTGACAGTCTGGTAAACTACAACTATAATTCCTTCTTCTACGGTATGTATCAGGCCTATGCCAATCACAGACCGTTTGTTTTATCTCCCGACATGATCTGGCTGTTAATCAACCAGGGATTTGCACGACACGTAAATGCAAACCAAGAATCTATGAGAGATCTTTTTGTCGACTTTTCCGGAAAGCAATCTTTAATCGTCAAAGCAAATAAGAAACTGGAAGACCCCACCCTTTCATGGGAAGAGATTTTTCCTCAATTTACCAACCAGATAAGTAACCATACAGGAAGCAACTTAATTGAAACACTTACCTGCAATTTTTCTACAACCACTTCTCTGGAAAAGGTAGCTTCCGAAATAACAATCATGGAAGCCATGAAACCTTATTTTGAATTTATCGTGATGTATATTGTTTGCGGAATCCCGAAATAACACTTGAAGGGACCCCGGAAGATTGGGAAAAGGTTTTAGACAAAGCCCGGAGATTGAAGGAATATAAACTTGAATGGTGGATTTCAGAACTGGAACCTCTTTTGGAGGAGTTTGTAAAAGCATCAAAAGGTGAAGTAAACAAAGACTTCTGGCGTAATATGTTCAAGTATCACTCACAAAAGAAATACGGAGCCCCCGACATCATTGACGGATGGATCGTAAAATTCTTCCCATACGACAAAAATGGAAGAAGAAATAATCTGAAGCAGCTTGAAGGCGGTAACAGCCTGCCCGATGAGATTGTGAAAGTTGACTTGAAATATCTGGAAGTACGCAATGATACGATTATAGAAACGCCATTAGAACTATGGTCCGGCTTCATTGGCTTGCAACAGAACAAAGATAACTTTGCCCTAAGACCTCAGATCAGCTGGATGATTAGAAAAAAAGATATTGGAAATAAAGGACTGTTAAGCAAATTAAGAGTAGAAGCCCAAGAGGAAGGCATTGGCAGTGGTATATCAATCAAAGTAAAAGAATTCCCTCCCGTTCTGTTGGAACTGAAAGAGATTAAGAGCTTGCAGATAGAATTCACGAATGAGATTGATATCCCCAATGAACTCTCAGAAGTGAAAATCGGGAAATTAGAATTATCCGGAAAGATTGCAGGAAAAGGAATAGAGCGCATAAAAGAGTTATTTCCTAATACTGAAATTAAAATAAACGGAGCGCGGATAAGTAAATGATAAATCGGGCAAAAGTAACTGTTGCCATAATCATAGATATACGGGAACTTTATCACCAAAATGATTCTATATTCGTCATTTCTACAACATACACCTTTTTAAAAAGTCACAATCCAGAATGTTTTATGGATAGATAAAGAATAAGAATACGCTATATTTGCATATTCTTTCACTTATCTATGCTTCTTATACAGAAAAGGGTTACTACTTAGAGGTGATATCATTACTACTTAGAGACAAAAGGGTTACTACTTATGGAGAAAAGGATTACTACTTACGGAGAATACACTTATTTATATCAGGTTCCGCACCTATTAGTACACTTTTAAGGAAGATTTCAATCTAAATAAAATGTAAATATTTCGATACCACGCTAACAGTCTATCCCTTGCAGATTTTAATTTGAATACTTTTGTATTTATGAGTGTCCGGACGAATATAACGCATCCTCAGCAGATAAAAAATACAAAATGTCAAAAAGACAATAAGGTAAAGCATCGCCAAATTTTCCGTTGAAGCGAGTCATACTTACAAAAAAAATCTTTCAATGTATGTATTCCAGGCGAATCCGCAAACAGAAGGTAGTCTTGTTAATAGAATCGTAAACTGATAAAATCAATAAAAGCTTCTTTTTTTCCGCACGGATTGTTGCACCAAGTAAAAGTTTGTTTTATTTTTGTGCCTTAACAATACAATTTATAACCTAATAGGCGAAAAACATTATCAATTATGGATACAAGCAAGATTGTCGGAGAAAAGATAAAGTCACTCCGTGAAAGCCAGTCAATCAGCATTGAGCAATTGGCTGAACGTTCCGGTTTAGCCGTAGAACAGATTGAACGCATTGAAAATAACATTGACTTGCCATCACTGGCTCCACTTATCAAAATAGCACGTGTTCTGGGTGTACGCCTGGGAACTTTCCTTGACGATCAGGATGAAACGGGTCCGGCCATCTGCCGCAAGACGGAAGCCAAAGACAGCATCAGCTTCTCCAATAATGCTATCCAGAGCCGTAAGCACATGGAATATCATTCCCTGTCCAAGTCGAAAGCGGACCGCCACATGGAGCCGTTTATTATCGATGTAGCTGCTACGGAAGACAGTGATTTCGTACTCTCCTCTCACGAAGGTGAAGAGTTTATAATGGTCATGGAAGGTATCATGGAAATAAGTTACGGCAAAAATACATATCTGCTTGAAGAAGGAGATAGCATCTATTACGACTCCATCGTTCCCCACCACGTGCATGCTTACGAAGGACAGGCAGCCAAAATTCTTGCAGTAATCTATACACCCATTTAGTGATAAATGATCAGTGGTTAGTGACAAGCATTGTGCCTATCACTAACCTGACACTAATTATCCCAGTACTAATCATTTATCACTAAACACCTAATCACTATTTTCATGTTATACGAAAGAACGCTCGGCCAATGGCTGGAGCACTGGGCAGAAACCACGCCCGACAAAGAATATATCGTTTATTCCGACCGTAACCTGCGCTTCACCTGGAGCCAGTTCAACCGCCGGGTAGACGACATGGCAAAAGGACTAATTTCTATCGGAGTGGAACGCGGCACCCATGTGGGTATATGGGCCGCTAATGTACCCGACTGGCTTACTCTTCTGTATGCCTGCGCCAAAATAGGTGCCGTCTATGTCACCGTAAACACCAACTATAAACAGGCAGAACTGGAATACTTGTGCGAAAACTCAGATATGCACACCCTTTGCATTGTGAATGGTGAAAAAAGACAGCGACTTCGTGCAAATGACTTACACCATGCTGCCGGAACTGAAAACCTGCGAACGCGGACATCTGAAGAGCCAACGTTTCCCGCACATGCGCAACGTTGTTTATGTAGGCCAGGAGAAACATCGCGGTATGTACAATACAGCCGAAATCCTCTTATTGGGTAACAATGTGGAAGACGAATGTCTGAATAATCTAAAAAGTCAGGTAACCTGTCATGATGTAGTGAATATGCAATACACATCCGGCACCACCGGATTCCCGAAAGGTGTTATGCTCACCCACTATAACATAGCTAACAACGGCTATCTGACAGGAGAACACATGAAGTTCACCAGCGACGATAAGTTATGCGTTTGTGTCCCCCTCTTCCACTGCTTCGGTGTAGTACTTGCCACCATGAACTGTCTGACACATGGCTGTACGGAAGTAATGGTGGAACGCTTCAACCCACTGGTAGTTCTCGCCTCCATACATAAGGAACGTTGCACGGCTCTGTACGGTGTACCCACGATGTTCATTGCCGAATTGCACCATCCGATGTTCGATATGTTCGACATGTCAGCCTGCGCACCGGCATCATGGCCGGCTCACTCTGTCCGGTGGAATTGATGAAGCAGGTGGAAGAAAAGATGTATATGAAAGTTACGAGTGTGTATGGTCTGACAGAAACATCGCCGGGCATGACAGCTTCACGCATTGACGACCCATTTGATGTTCGTTGCAATACCGTAGGACACGATTTCGAACACACAGAAGTCATGGTGATTGATCCCGAAACCGGAGAAGAATGTCCGGTGGGCGTGCAAGGCGAAATGTGCAACCGGGGCTATAACAACATGAAGGGTTACTATAAGAATCCGCAAGCCACAGCCGAAGTAATCGACAAGAACGGTTTCCTTCACTCCGGTGACCTTGGCGTGAAAGATGAAGACGGCAATTACCGCATCACCGGACGCATCAAAGATATGATTATCCGTGGTGGCGAAAATATCTATCCGCGAGAGATTGAAGAGTTCCTTTACAAACTGGAAGGTGTGAAGGATGTGCAAGTGGCAGGCATTCCATCGAAGAAATATGGCGAAGAAGTAGGTGCTTTCATTATATTGAAGGAAGGAGCGGATATACACGAATCAGATGTACGTGACTTCTGTACCGGTAAAATTTCACGTTACAAGATACCGAAATATGTATTCTTTATTGACGAATTCCCTATGACGGGCAGCGGTAAGATACAGAAATTCAAACTGAAAGATGTAGGGCTACAGCTTTGTAAGGAACAGGGGATAGAAATCATCTGATCTTAATCTCTGGCAGCCCTTCAAAGAACAAAGAACCTGCTCTCTAAAGTATGCAAGAGAGCAGGTTCTTTGGTTCATAATATCTTTAAGTCATCGGCAGCGTAAAGTAGAACGTCGTCCCTATTCCTTCTCCTGAACGTACCCAAATACGTCCACCCATCCGTTCCACCAGCATACGGGAAACAGTCAGTCCCAGTCCGGTCCCTTGCGCAAAGTTATTAATCTTACCGAAACGTTCAAATATCTTAGCCACCCGATTGGCCGGAATACCGATACCCGTATCTTTGACATAGAATTGTACGACATTTCCCCGAAGCTGATAACCAAAATGAATCTCTCCGGACGGAGTAAATTTAGCTGCATTACTTAACAGGTTCATCAGCACCTGCATGATTCGCATCCTATCTCCGATAACATACAGATTCTTGTCAACATCATCCAACGCCATTTTCACACCCTTATTAACTTTCATTCGGTGCCTTTCATATTCTTCAAGACAGGCTGCATACACATTTACTTTCTCCTTAACAAACCCCAAAGAACCCGCCTCCATAGCAGACAAGTCCAGAATATCATTAAACAGACACAACAGCAATTCCGAATTCTGCTCGATAATGTTGCAGTAATCATCCTTGTCTCCATCATGCCCCGGATCAATAACCAATCTTGAAAATCCTACAATCGCATTCAGAGGCGTGCGGATCTCATGACTCATATTTGCAAGGAATGCCGATTTCAAGCGGTCGGATTCTTCAGCTTTTACACGGGCAGCAGCTAACTCACGCTGTGCATTTTCCCGGCTCGTCACGTCCCGGCACATACACAACAAGTATTTATCTCCCAGTGGACATACCAGATTCTCGTAATGATGCATCTCACCTTCAAACTGTAACGAATGCTCTCCTATACTGGGGAAACCGGTACGCACCACCTTTTCCATATTAGCACGAATCTTACGATATTCTGATTCCGGCACTATATCCTTCAAGTTAGGATGCGACTTATCTTTACCGGACAGACCTTCCACGTGATTGGTATCAGGAGAAGAAAGTAGCTCTATGTAGTCCAGGTTACGATCAAAAACCGTCAACATATCAGGGATAGCCTCCAGTATTTCCTTGCCATATTTCTCACGGAAGCGTTCTGGCTCTTCATCCGGACAAGGATCGGTCGGCAGGGAGCGGCTTGCCAGCTGTTCTTCCAGTTCCCGGATTATCTCCAGCAGTTCTTCTTTCGTTTTATCTTTATAATCCCTCATTTCAAGGCAGATATGTTGTAGAGTGTCATTTTCGGGGGAGCAAATATAGCATATCTTTTCAATTATATCAACACATATTGCAGGCTTTTATTTAAAAAAAACCAATAGCTTTTGTCCTACTAATCAGAATGTTCTATCTTTGCATCACTTTTTATTTTAAATCATTGATAGATATGTCTAAAGAATTATTCTCTACTCTGCCCTACAAGGTGGCAGACATTACGCTTGCCGACTTCGGTCGCAAGGAAATCGATCTGGCAGAACAAGAAATGCCCGGCCTTATGGCTCTTCGCGAAAAAGTATGGAGAAACAAAACCGTTGAAAGGCGCTCGTATCATGGGTTCTCTGCACATGACCATCCAGACAGCGGTACTGATTGAAACCCTCGTGGCACTGGGTGCCGAAGTACGCTGGTGCTCATGCAACATATATTCGACTCAAGACCATGCCGCAGCTGCTATTGCCGCAAGTGGAGTACCTGTATTTGCCTGGAAAGGCGAAACGTTGGCCGACTACTGGTGGTGTACGCTTCAGGCACTGAACTTCCCCGGCGGTAAAGGTCCTACGGTAATCGTTGACGATGGCGGTGACGCTACCATGATGATACATGTGGGATATGAAGCCGAAAGCAATGCTTCTATCCTGGACAAAGAAGTCCATGCAGAAGATGAAATAGAACTGAATGCAATTCTGAAGTGCGTACTGGCTGCAGATCCTACTCGCTGGCAACGTGTAGCAGCCGAAGTACGTGGTGTTTCTGAAGAAACGACTACAGGCGTACATCGTCTGTATCAGATGCAGGAAGAAGGTAAATTGCTGTTCCCGGCATTCAATGTAAACGACTCTGTAACGAAATCCAAATTCGATAACCTTTACGGCTGCCGCGAATCTTTAGCCGATGGTATCAAGCGTGCTACGGATGTAATGATTGCCGGTAAGGTAGTGGTGGTCTGCGGATATGGTGATGTAGGTAAGGGGTGTTCACATTCCATGCGTTCATACGGTGCCCGAGTACTGGTTACGGAAGTAGACCCGATTTGTGCTCTGCAAGCCGCTATGGAAGGCTTTGAGGTAGTAACCATGGAAGAAGCCTGCACACAAGGCAATATCTTTGTTACCACAACAGGCAACATCGACATTATCCGTATCGACCACATGACGCAGATGAAGGACCAAGCTATTGTCTGCAACATCGGTCACTTCGACAATGAAATCCAGGTGGATGCGCTTAAACATTATCCTGGTATCAAATGCGTTAACATCAAGCCACAAGTAGACCGCTATTATTTCCCTGACGGACACAGCATTATTCTGTTAGCTGATGGTCGTCTGGTAAACTTTGGGTTGTGCCACCGGACATCCGTCATTCGTTATGAGTAACTCATTCACCAACCAGACATTGGCTCAGATCGAGTTGTTCAACAAGAAATACGAAACCGGTGTTTACCGCCTGCCTAAGCACCTCGATGAAGAAGTAGCACGCCTGCACCTTGAGAAAATCGGCGTAAAGCTAACAAAGCTTACTCCCGAACAAGCTGCCTATATAGGTGTGAATGTAGACGGACCGTATAAGGCCGAACACTATCGTTATTAACGAAGTTGAGAGTTGAGAGTTTACTGCACTATAATGCTGCATAGTAACTCTCAACTCTCAACTTCATAAAAACTCCGTTTTTATGAAAAAGCTCCTCCCTGACCTCCTGGTCATCTTTATGTTTGCAGTACTTTCATTCGCCTATTTCTTCCCGGCGGATATAGAAAACCGCATTCTTTTTCAACATGACACGGCTGCCGGTGCAGGTGCCGGACAAGAAGCGACTCAATATCGCGAAGAAACTGGTGAGTATACACGCTGGACTAACTCTCTGTTCGGTGGTATGCCGACTTATCAGATAGCCCCCAGCTACGAGTCAACCCAACCGTTGACCTGGGTACAGAAGGTCTACCAACTATTTTTTGCCTACGTATGTCAACCTGACGTTTATCCTGATGCTGGGCTTCTACATCCTGCTGCGGGCATTCGGTATACCTACATGGTTGGCAGGATTAGGTGGATTAATGTGGGCCTTCTCGTCCTACTTCTTCATTCTGATTTCGGCGGGACACATCTGGAAGTTTATCACGCTGGCTTATATACCACCTACAATAGCAGGTATCGTACTGGCTTACCGGGGTAAATATCTGGCAGGAGGCATTATTACAGCACTGTTCATTGCCCTGCAAATTCTGTCGAACCATGTACAGATGAGTTATTACTTCCTATTTGTCATCCTCTTCATTGTAGGAGCCTACTTTGAAGATGCATGGCGCAACAAGACCTTACCGCAATTCTTCAAGGCAAGCGGTGTGCTTGTTGTAGCTGCGCTGATTGGTATATCCGTCAATCTGTCGAACCTGTATCACACTTATGAATACAGCAAGGAAACCATGCGCGGCAAAAGCGAGCTGGTACAGACCGGTGATGCCGCCAAGCAAACCAGCAGCGGACTGGACCGTGACTATATCACCCAATGGAGTTATGGTATCGGCGAAACCTGGACCTTATTAGTACCCAACTTTAAAGGTGGTGCTTCCGTTCCCCTCGCCCTGAATGAAACAGCCATGGAAAAAGCCAATCCGACCTATGCCGGACTCTACCAGCAACTGTCCCAATACTTTGGTAACCAGCCTATGACGTCAGGTCCTGTATATGTAGGTGCTTTTGTACTATTCCTTTTCATTCTAGGCTGCTTCATCGTCAAAGGTCCATTGAAATGGGCATTAATCGGAGCCACATTCTTCTCCATTGTTCTTTCATGGGGTAAGAACTTCATGCCACTGACAGATTTCTTCATTGATTATATACCCATGTATAGTAAATTCCGTGCAGTATCATCTATCCTCGTTATTGCTGAATTTACAATTCCACTACTGGCTATCTTTGCTCTGAAAAAGATTCTGGACGAACCGGAGGTATTGAAAAGAAGATAAAGTTTGTTGGTATCAGTCTGGCACTGACTGCCGGTGTAGCTTTGATATTAGCCGTGATTCCAGGAGCTTTCAGTTCAACTTTCGTCCCCGCACAGGAAGCGCAGATGTTGCAGAATGCAGTCAATCAGCAAATGATTCCTGCAAACGAGCTATCCGGTATCCTTTCCAATCTGGCAGAAATGCGGGCTGCAATGGTAAGCGCCGACGCACTGCGTAGCTTCATTATCATTGTAATTGGCTGTGTGTTGCTGTGGCTTTACTATAACGGAAAACTAAGAAAGTCATTCGTAATTGCCGGCATCGCTATTCTCTGTGTAGTAGATATGTGGAGTGTCAACAAGCGTTATCTGCACGATGATCAATTCGTTCCCCGTTCTGCCCAGGTTGACACCTTTAAGAAAACGCAAGCTGATGAAATCATCCTCCAAGACACTGACCTGAATTACCGCGTATTAAGCTTTTCCGGAGATGCATTCAGCGAGAATAAAACTTCTTACTGGCACAAGAGCGTAGGTGGATATCATGCAGCCAAACTGAGACGTTATCAGGAAATGATAGATCGTCATATTTCCCCCGAAATGCAGGCCGCCTATCGGGCTATCGCTACCGCAGGTGGTGAGATGGACAGTGTGGATGCTTCCAAGTTCCGCGTTCTGAATATGCTGAACACGAAGTATTTCATCCTCCCTGCCGGACAAGGACAGACAGTTCCTATCGAGAATCCATACGCTTACGGCAATGCATGGTTCGTCAACAATGTGAAGTACGTGGACAATGCCAACCAGGAAATCGATGCCCTGAACACCATATTGCCAATAGAGACAGCCGTAGTAGATGCTCGTTTCAAAGATATTCTGAAAGGCATTACCACTGCCCATAAAGACAGTCTTTCCAGCGTGCGTCTGACAAGCTACGAACCGAACCGTCTGGTTTATGAAACGAATAACTCTAAAGACGGCGTCATCGTATTCTCCGAAATCTATTACCCGGACGGCTGGATAGCCACCATTGACGGAGAGCCTGCCGACATTGCCCGTGCAGACTATATCTTACGTTCTATGTACGTCCCTGCCGGAAAGCATACCGTCGAAATGCGCTTCGACCCCAAAAGCCTGCATGTAACGGAAGGCATCGCTTATGCAGCACTGGCTCTGATGGTGATAGGTATTATGATAATGGTGATTGTATATAGAAAGAAGCTGAGTTCTCCCAAAAGCTAAAGCTTAGCAAAACTAATTTTTCTTTATTAAAAAATGCCCCTAAAAGTTTGCTACAGACTTTTAGGGGGCATTTCACATTATATCTGAAGTTATTTATATCTCCTCCTATATTCTTTGGGAGTAATTTCCATCTCTTTATTAAAAGCTTTCGAGAAATGGAATTGATCGTAATACCCTAAACGGAAAGCAATCTCTTTGATCTTTAGATCAGAGAATTGCAAAAACGAACAAGCACGTTGAATTTTTAATTGGTTATAATATTCCATTGGAGCATAAGAAGTTCTCTCCGAAAACAATGCACTGAAATGAGATGCGGAATAGCCCACATGCTGAGCTATATCCTCCAGCGTAATCTTATTCTCCATATTCTCCTTCATAAAGGAGATACTCTTCTGTACAAAATCCGTTTCTCTCACCTTCTTTATTTCTCTGAA
>VOFD01000472.1_pt1 | contig 19972 bp, 29 predicted proteins | sample 5384101 | NCBI WGS metagenome assembly VOFD01 (sample SAMN12384723, study PRJNA508395) | human gut metagenome | isolation source: healthy gut C | host: Homo sapiens
ATGTATTTCAGCATATACCGGTAAGGCACTCCCCCATGAAGTTGCATCAACTTAGTCTCTCTTCCTTTCTCTATAGGTATATTCCTTATAATTTCCAGCACTTCATCTTTATATTCCATTTCCATTGTATTCAGTGCTTCTTCCAAACCTTCCCAGTTCTCACCGCCAAAGATGATATAATATTGGTTTCTTGGGAAGTCATATCTGGACGCCAGATACTCCCGGAGTGCCATGGCACGTCCTTCAGACAAGCGTTTGTTAGTTGCCAATGTCCCTTCCGGAGAAGCATAGCCTATGATGTCCAAACGATTAACCTTCACACTAGGATCAGACTTCAATTCGTCAATCATCTTACGAATTTTAGCCAACTCTTGAGGATTGTTCATATATTCGGGACGTATGTTCACCTTATTCACTTCAAAATCAAGGAAACACTCTGCCTGTATATCACGACGTTTGATCTCTTCAGCCTTTGGTTGCAAATATGCCAATTGAGGTGATACCACGTATGGCAACAATACACGTTTCAACGTAACCTTATCAAACTGCTCCACATCCATCAATGCTGTTTCACCACAACCACATTCGTCACGCTGCACATCCAGACGCGCATCTTCCATCCAAGGCTCAAAACGCACCACATATCGATAGTGAATCGTATCATTTCTCAATTTGCTTCTTTTTTTCCACCACATAAGGCTTCTCATAGGTCTTCTTCTCTTTGGCACTCATCACAGCAAGTTCACGTTCATAAGCCAGATATTCATCACGACCTTTAATAGATACCTTCGGAAGATTCAAAGTACGTCCCGGAGATACCAGTTGAGGAATAAAATCCACTCCGCGCGCCGATTTAACCTTCACATTATTCAAGCTAAAGTCTATATTGATATGAAGAAAGTTTCCTTTTTGTTCCAGTTGAACCGGCTTCACTGCAATGTTGCCCTCATAAGAGCGGGATTGTGCCATGACATTCTTTATATTCAGGCTGCAAACCACTAACATACATACGATAAAACCTATATTTCTTTTTCATCATCATTCTATTTAATTATATAAATAAGCGACACACTTGCTTTTAGTAGGTCCAAAGTAATTCTTACTACTTTCTTTCTCCTTCGTACCGCAAGTGGTACAGGGATATTTATCATATACAATATGGGCATATCCCACTCCAACAGATGCTTCAATACTCCATCGTTTTTTCAAGATCCAAGAGTGTCCCACTGAAAAACCGCCTCCATATAAATGTCCCTGATAGCGATTCTCTTGCATATTTTTGCTGATGAAAGACCAATTAGGCCACCCTCCCACATTGAAATCCGCATAATGCCCGTGTATTCCGATAAACGTACGGCGGAAGCGTTCGCAAAACCAATAACGAACTTCGGGTTGTATTCCCCAATGACGCAACCGTTTGCCATCGGAAGGTTTCCATGGATTATAGTTGACCGGGATATCCAGCGTCCATTTACGTGCCAATCCCAACTCCAGCCCTAAGTTCATGGTAGCGGTAGCGTCATACAAAAAGGTTGCTTTTAAGAGCAACTTTTTGTGCCTTACTCTCGGAAAGAATACATCCGAGCATGAATAAAATGAGTAAACTTACTTTCTTCATTAACACCATGTTTACTTCCCTAATTGAGTAATATCTAATTTTATACGTTGCACGGAGTTTACACTAACACCACCAACAGACGCCATGGTAGTTAGATGCACAATGCCGGATCTGGGAGTTGCGCTTGTATTAGGTAACACTTCAACATATATTCTCCCGTCTTCTACGATAATATGATCTTCTCCTGTATGTCCTTCCGGCATTGCAGAAGAGTATAAACGAATCCACTCCTTAGGATTGTCAGTCCCCTCTTCTACGGCCAGTAAGACAGAAATAGTTTATTTCGCTTACTACCGGATCGGTATTATTAGTAGGCATAAACTTAAGCGTGCTTCCTCCTGCGGAAATCGCTTTTCTTTGTCTGATATGAACTTTTTTTCCAAGTTTCCAAGTTTTAATGTTATATACGCATTTTTCTTATCATCAATTCCCTCTTCATAACCCATCAACTGGTTAGTGACTCCAACTGTTACCGGTGTTATTACCGGATTTGTTCCATTGGAAGTTACTATCGGCACTTTAAATGGTCCGCTTAGCTGAAAGGCTCCTGATACTTCCTGTTTATTATCTGTTATTGTCTGAGCATCCGTAAAATCCTTTGTACAGTCAGTAATCACACTAAAGGCATCATAATCCTTCACATTTTCACCACTGTAATAGGCTATAAAAACCGAGTTGCTCACACCCAGATAATAGTCATTATTGGCCGGGATCTCATAAGATTCACTATCATCTACCATAATCTCAAAATCAAGACCAGTATTAGACGGCTTCGCAATCTTCGCATCACTTACCGTATCGTAACCGGGTCCTTTAGCTCTGTTAATCGTAAATGTGTATGAATGATTACGCTCTATATCCATCGCCTGCAGGCTACTATTGAGCAGTGACATCTTATAATAATAGTCTTTATTGTCATAAGTACCCTGAATAATAAGATATGTATTATTCTGCACATCGGACTCGTACATATATATGGGGAATTTCTCTGTACTCTGCACGTCAGTTGCAATCGTTTCCGCTTTTATCAAAGGAAGTGAGTAAGCAGCATCATATTGGTACTCTGTCAGATTGGCTGTATTATTCATTAATGCTCCATCAGCATCATGCAATTCACCCTGCCGGGGTACATTCATGACAGCAGTCACTCCTTTCAAAATAAAGTTAGATGCTTTATTGACAATGACAATCTTAGCAACCACACGGGTAAGCAATAATGAACTTCCATCAGTATTGGCTATCTTCGTGGTATTGTCTATTTGATCCACTTCAATCGGTAACTCATCGGAATCGTCTCTTCATCACCACTATACGGTATAGTAGTAAGCGGATTACTATCCAATGGTTTAGTCAGTAACTTGCTACAAGCTTCCCCATAAGTAGTCACTCCCGGAGTTAACTTGGAAAGCAAAGCTGCCCTGGTTAAAATCATATCCCGTAGATGCATTTCCATAATAGAACTGATCCAACGGATTAGCAAGTATTAGTAATTGGTATTTGTTACCAGCAGGCTGTCCAGTCAATAACACATATCGCTTGCTTATCATTTCAAAAGCCTGTACAGCTTCTATAAAGGTGGCTCCTGTCCCCTGTCCCTTAAAGACCAGTATCCATGGAGTTTTTACCGACCTCACTTTCCAAAGCTCTGGTCGGAGGCAAGAGTACGATTTTGCCCTGGCAAAAATCTCTATTTGCACTTTTTCTTTTCAGTACTTCCTCTTCATTCTCTTGGCCCATTGTGCTTACATCATGCTCACACCCAACCATAAATAGAAGAAGAATCAAATAGAAAAAAACAGTTATATATCTCTTACTCTCTCTCATTACCTTATTAAACACCTCTTAAACACTCATTCTCGGCGATATCAAATTTTATCCAAATCTCATATTGCAAATTTCGGAATATTAAAGGAGATACAAAAATTGTATTCATTTCTGATACAGATAATCAGATTCCAGAAGTAAGACTATTAATGCTATTTACAGTCGAAGGGGTTACGCATTATAAAAAGAAGAATGTTGATGGAAAGTATTTTTTGCGATATGCGTACCTTTTTAAAGAAAACAGTTTCGCTTATTGAAACTGCACTAACAAGATATGCTAATAGTTTTTTATGTCATTTAGATATAATTCAGGCACAAATTAAGCAAGATAAACGACCATTTTATACAATAAAACAGCTTAATAACTTGTATAATTTGTGCCTAAAGGACAAAATACTCAATTTCTGTATATATATAACTATCAGATTATAAGCGTTTTACGCTCAGTTTCCGTAGGTGCCACCTCATCAGGAATACTGAATTCGCGATTAGCAAACAGATCGGCAAGTCCTGAAATTTGTTTCAGACGTAACAATTCATCACGATCCATACCAATATTTTTCATTATCCATTGATCGGACATACCTGCCTTATCAAGCTCCGCAACAATGTTGCACATCAATTCAATGTTATGCATTCCACGCGCACGGTTGTGCCGGATTGTTGAACTCATACGGTTAGACAAGTCTTTGTCTATCACCACAATCGGCAACAAACCGTTTTCACGCTTATAGATTCGTTGGGAAGTCTTCAATACCGTATAGCGATGGTAACCGTCCACCAGGATATAGCGGTCTTCATCTTTATTGTAGTAACATACGCATGGCATCGTAAAGCCATCCTCCCAGATAGACAGTTCCAGCAACTTCATTTCAGGCGGAGCCACCACATTCGGGTTATAATCGTTGGCAAATACTTTTTCTACAGGTACGGCTTTCACTCCGTAAACCGGACTTTTATCTACACTCATGATACTATGATTCTATATTGTTCCATAATTTGACTTCTTTTACTCATCTCCTCTTTTGTCGGTGAGAATCCCATATATTTGCAGGCATGATCATTCTTAAGAATACAAACGCACATTCGCTTATACGTGGGTATTTCTTTGAATTCCGGAATGTCGATATCATCCTGATATTCCATACGTACCGGTTTTTTCAACGTTTTGTAGTTACTGTTGTCCATAACGATAATTGGTACTTTCGCATCAATCCGCTTTTGGATGGTGGCATCACTTAGGCATCCGCCTTTTGTCCGCCAGAAATTCACGCTCACTGAAAGTTTCCGTAGATAATTCTTCCTCGCCCGCTCCGGCAGAGTAGACAACAAAAAATACATAAACTCGCGCCATGTATATCCTTCGGGAAGTTTCACCGACTGCCATCCCATTGCATGAGTACCACCATACATACCGGTAAAGTTCACACCGTTCACCCTTCCCACCATTTTCCCCAGGTATTGGGATCAAGCACCCGGTAAAGCTGTAAACTCTCTTGTGCCTCATTAATAAAGGGACTTGCTTGACGCTCCAGATTGACTCCGGCACGATAATAAAGATCGTATAAAACATTATAATCCCATTGGAACTTTCCGTTGGCCGTCCATACATCCGTCGTCTTCCAGTCATAAATAGGATACGCGTTGTAAATATCATTCCCTACTTTTGAAGTCCATTTGTACTTATGATACATCTGGAATTTGCGGCTCATGTAGATGCATCTCCAGCGGTTGAAACTCTCTTGGGTACGGATTCCGATCAGGCAGCAGGTGCGCACCGCGTCCTTCTTATTATGCAGCCATTGCGCAAAACGCATCTGAAATTCATAATCCCACATGGTTGTATTATAAAAAAGGAAAATCTTCTTTGGTCATTGCTTTTTTAGGCATGGAACGAACCCATATATTCTTCTTGCTGTCCTCCCACGGACGCCAGAAAGACTGATACATAGATGTGCAGGTCGACACCCGGAAAGGAATGCATACTCGGTAAACATCCAGAATATCCTTATTGGCCTCCAGCATCCGGTCTACATAGTCAATAGTCATTTTATACTGGATTTCATAATCCATGTGAAAAACACCCCCAAACGTATCTTCAAATTATTCTTCCGGATATAATCGATGCACATATTCAGCAATACCCCACTATCCTTACCTCCGGAAAATGACACATATATATTATCGAATTCATTAAATATAACTTTCAGTCGTTCTTGTGCTAGTTCATATACATTCTTTGTGCCTAATATTTTCTTTTTCGCCATAAGTCATCTATACATTTTAACATACCGTGTCCACTTCTTGTCCATGGATACAAATTCAAACTTTTCAAATGTTTCTTTATCTTGTACCAGTGTGACCGAATTGAGTAACCAACTCTGGGGTCCGAACTCCGCAACAATGGCAGGCAACAGATGTGACAGGATTTCCTCCCGTACGGTGCCTTCTGCCTTCACGTAATAATTATTGATTACAGCTTTCTTCCGGTTTTTCTGTTCCACGGGGACAAAGCCCACCACTTCTTTATCTTCAATCGCAATGAACCACACATACTCTTCGCCCGTCTTGAAAGGGTAATTATTGTTTGCGCGTATCACTTCGGGATCCATCACCATCGGCGCTAAAAGCCGATATAAACGTTTGTCTTTTCCTTTTAATTGTATTATCTGTATCATATCATTCAAAAATGGACACACAAAAATAAGGAAAAAATATCAATTTAGTCATTTCTGTTCCTAAAACATTTGTTTTTCACACTATTATCTCTATATTTCAATATTTTTGAAATCACCCATACGCCATTCCTCTTTCACGTTTAAAGTAAGTCAGTATAGTGGCAAAGCTTAAATATTCCCGTCCGGGAGTATGCAACCGACTTTTAGACTGATAGCGGGCAAAGATGACTTCGCATGCCAATTTATATTTGAAATGCAGTTTTAAACGGTGCTGTAAAAACTCAAACACCCGGCATAGATATGCAAACACCTCTTCCACCCGGGCATTGGGAATCACTCGTGGCGCACGATTTGCATCCGCTATATGCTCCATCTCACTAAGCACATATTCCAGTTGCTCAATTTCCTCACTGGTGTTTTGCATTGTACACTTCATTTGTTCCATTTTCTCTCTCTGATGGATGTATTGCTCCCGCTTTCGTTGTAAACGATCTTTTATTAGACCTATTCCTTTCAACATTATAAAATTTAGTTATATATAAATGGTTTTACATTACTGATTATTAATCGACAAAATAGCCATATAAAATCTAATTTCGAATGCAAATATAGAGAAGATTGTTTAAATAATTAGATTTTTATTTAAAAATATTCGTACTTATTTCACATTTAAATTACCAGTATCAGAAAAACGGTTTTTCCATCCAATGAAATGAGTTGTATTTTTTGCGGCGTACTAAAATATTTTAAACAATGGATAATCAATCTTTTGACTGGCTGCTTCACGGTTGCCACGTACTGTCCGAGGTGGCAGTAGCTTATTTCCCCAACTATCAGTATAATTGTTCAGCGGTGAAAGCATTCCGCCGGACCATCAAAGAACATGCGGTATTACTGTCCCAACTCACGGAAGCGGGATTCACCCCGCATACTACGACACTCACTCCGCAGCAAATTGCCATTATTGTAAGGTTCTGGGGAATGCCTTCATTAGTATCTGAAATGATAAAAAAGAATTCATATCTCGCTGTCCCGAAAATGAGGAAAAAGATATAATGTATTTTAATACATTCTTTTACTTATTTATATATTAATGGACTAAGGGGTGGTCGAAGTGCAGAAATAGCAAGTCGGCTTCCCCCTTTAGCAGGGCGTTTAAAGAGAATGCAGGAGGGCGTTCTGGAAGGTTCAAAATATTGGCACACAATCAGAGCAATCGTTACATGAGCCAAAATTACAATATTTAGCCATTTATAACCTGAAAATTGTACAACTCAACCGACCAGGCTACCTTCGCAGCGAATTAAAATAATATGAAGCATGATTAAATCTACAGCAGAAATGCTAAAAAGGGCTACATCCTCTTCCCTAAAGTCTTATTCGAGGAACAAATAAAAGTGACTAAAGGTGCAACGGGTTATTTTGACGCGTTTATTCTGGTATTAACCCATGTCAATTATAGCACTGTAGAGTGCCACATCCACCATTACACCTTTCAATGCCGGCGGGGTGAATCTGTAATCTCCATTGCCCACTGGGCAGAACTATTTGGATGGAAACGTAGCCGCACACGGTATTTTTTTAATAAGATGTATGATGAAGGTATTATTGAAAGGGTGGTTAATCCGTATATCACTCATATCCGTATACCCGACTACGATCTGCTGGTCGGGCAGAAACGCCGCGAGAGCATCCGTGCCGAAGCTGACGGCATCACTTTCGATGCGTTTTGGGAAAAATTTCATGAGATTACCCGGAAGCCTAAAACCAATATCGGCCGTGCCCGCCGGGAATGGAAAAAAGTTATCTGTCAACGAACGTTGTCTTAGCCTGAATCATATTGATGAGTATTATGATAATCTAACAGATATCAAGTATTGTATGCAGGCGGCTTCCTATCTGTCAAATAAAGCATTTATGAATGAATATGATTATTAGAAAAGAAAATGAGTGAAATAACAAACCCGCAGGACGTCGAACTCGAGGAAATCGTACTCGGCGCCTGCTTGCTGGAGAGTAAGGCTATCACACTGGTTGTGAGCATATTGAGACCGGAAGTATTTTATACTGAAACGAATCGTGAGATTTATGCTGCCCTGCAGAGTCTGTATCATGCCGGTCAGGCAATTGACATCATGACTGTAAAGAAGAACTTGCCCGACGTGGCAAGCTCGAATTGATAGGAGGACTTTATACACTGGTGCGCATCAGTTCACGTGTAGTGTCAAGTGCACACTTGGAATATCACGCACGGATTCTCAAACAGAAGTATATCCGCCGTGAAGCGATCTTGGGATTCCACAAACTGCTCGCACTGGCAGCCGATGAAACAACTGATATAGACGATACGCTGACAGATGCCCATACCCTCCTCGACCGATTGGAAAATGAATGTGGTACTGCCGAACATCTCCGTTCCATGTTGCAACTCATGGAGGACACCATAAAATTGATAGAGGTCCGCATGGCCAATAACAAGAACGGTGTTACAGGACTGCCTACAGGATTTGCCGACCTTGACCGGCTGACATGCGGCTGGCAACCCGGTGAGGAGATCGTTATTGCTGCCCGTCCTGCAGTAGGTAAAACGGCATTCGCGCTGCATCTGGCACGTACCGCTGCTTCTGCCGGTTATCATATCGCTGTGTATAGTCTTGAAATGTTAGGTGAGCGTTTGGGAGATCGCTGGTTATTGGCTGCTACTACAGGAGTGAACCCCGACCATCTCCGCAGCGGACAACTGACTCCCAGTGAACTACGACAAGTACACGAGGCATCCACCGAACTTTCCCGTCTACCCATCCATATTGACGACAATCCGTCTGTAAGCATGGATTACGTTCGTTCTTCTGCAAAACTGCTGCAAAGCAAAGGTAAATGCGATGGTGTCATTATCGATTACTTGCAACTCTGTGACATGAAAAGCGACCAGCACAATCGCAATCGTGAACAGGAAGTGGCACAAGCCAGTCGCAAGGCCAAAATGCTGGCAAAGGAGTTGAATATACCTGTGATACTACTCAGTCAATTAAACCGTAATGTAGAAGGACATCCCGACAACCGCCCCAACTTAAGCGATCTTCGCGAGAGTGGAGCTATCGAACAGGATGCTGACGTCGTATTGATGCTTTCCCGTCCTGCCCTCTCCGGACGTACTACAGACCGTAAGAGTACGTACCCTACCGAAGGGCTGGGTGTAATGGATATTGTCAAACACCGTAATGGGACAACACGTGAGCTTTATTTCAGACATGACCCGAGTATGACGAAGTTGGAAGATTACGTGCCCGGAATAGATTGGATGAAAAAAAGAACACGACTGCTGAACCCGTAAAATAGCATAGTGCTTTTGTAAGGTCTAAAGCTTAGCTTTTAGAGGTCGTAAAGCTATGCTTTAGGCCATGCAAAGCGCCGCTTTACGATCTCTTCATTTTTCATGTTTCAACTGTCCTTTTTACAGGTCTCATGGTTCTCCCAATGCATCTATAATGACTCTTACTTCCAGTGGTGTGTAAGAGCGGCAGTTAGGCTGGTAGCCCAAGTCATACAGGCGTTGTAAAAGCCCCGGACATAATTGGATCCATTTTTTCATTTTTCGGTAAGCAGCGATGTCGGTAAGTTCGGGAGAATAAAGTAATGCCAGTTCCATACGACCATAAGCACGTATTTTGAATTCTATCATGATGAATATGCTTTGATTTATATCTACAAAATTAACAAAATATTTTCACATATACAATGCTTTTCCCGATGAATAACTGACTATTACTGCACATTACTTTTAACAAAAATCGCCTGCTAAAAATAAAACGAAATTTGGTCAAATATTCCTTTTTATTAATTAAAAGGCTACAGTTTCACAAACTACTATTGGAATTCGGTCTCTTTTTTCCATATATTTGCGCCCGCATTTTTATTCTCAGAACAAACCTCCTTTTTCAATTTACCAAAACTAGATAAAACGAATGGAAAAAATAAACGCAGTAATTACAGGAGTCGGAGGATATGTACCCGATTACATTTTGACCAACGATGAGATTTCCAAAATGGTAGATACTACCGACGAATGGATTATGGGGCGTATCGGCATTAAGGAAAGACATATTTTGAAAGAGGAAGGACTCGGTACTTCTTACATAGCGCGTAAAGCGGTCAAACAGTTGATACAACGCACAAAAACCAATCCGGATGATATTGATCTGATAATTGTAGCCACAACAACCCCTGACTATCGTTTTCCTTCCACGGCTTCTATTTTATGTGAAAGACTGGAGCTGAAAAGAGCTTTTGCTTTTGACATGCAAGCTGTTTGCAGCGGTTTCTTATATGCACTGGAGACTGGAGCTAATTTTATCCGTTCCGGAAATTATAAGAAAGTGGTAGTTGTAGGCGCTGAAAAGATGTCGTCAATAATAAACTATACCGACCGTGCAACTTGTCCGATTTTCGGTGATGGCGGAGCAGCTGTCATGCTTGAACCTACCACTGAAGATTTAGGTATTATGGATGCTGTGTTAAGAACAGATGGTAAGGGATTGCCTTTTTGCACATTAAAGCGGGTGGCTCTGTATGTACTCCTTCTTATTATACATTGGATAATCAAATGCATTATATCTATCAGGAAGGGCGTACTGTATTCAAATATGCAGTATCCAACATGGCTGATGCCTGTGAATCTATCATTGCAAGAAACCATCTTAGCAAAGACAACATCGACTGGGTAATTCCCCATCAGGCTAATCAACGTATTATCGCTGCCGTAACACAACGTTTGGAAGTTCCTGTCGAAAAGGTCATGGTCAACATTGAACAATATGGTAACACTAGCGCCGGTACTCTCCCACTACCCGTGACCCCATGCGTGACAGGCATGTATTCTAACCAACTGAACTAACGCACCAAAATTTCCTTTTTAGCATCTCTCTCGATTGCGGATGCAAAGGTAGACATTTTTTTGAAACCTACAATAGCAAGAGTATCTTTTTTTCTGAAAAAGTGTGTTTATTAAGAATTATCGTGTACATTTGCAGCTACTAATAAAATAGAAAATAGAATGAAAAATACACCAATCGAACGAAATGTGATTGACGAAACGATTAATGAGTTTCAAATTGTCGACTTTTCGAAGGCTACTATCCGTGAAGTGAAAGCGATAGCTTCAAAGGCGGAAGCAGCATCGGGAGTTGAATTTATAAAAATGGAAATGGGTGTTCCGGGACTTCCCCCTTCCGCAGTAGGCGTGAAAGCGGAAATTGAAGCGTTACAAAATGGCATTGCCAGCCTATATCCCGATATCAACGGATTGCCGGAACTAAAGAAAGAGGCATCCAACTTTATCAAAGCATTCATCAATGTTGATTTAAGTCCGGAAGGTTGTGTGCCTGTCACCGGTTCCATGCAAGGTACATTCGCTTCATTTCTTACTTGCAGCCAATGTGACGAAAAGAAAGATACGATTTTGTTTATCGATCCGGGGTTTCCGGTACAGAAACAGCAGTTGGTTGTAATGGGACAAAAGTTCGAAACATTTGATGTGTATGACTACCGTGGAGAAAAACTGAAAGAGAAACTGGAAAGCTATCTGAAAAAAGGAAATATATCAGCCATCATTTATTCAAATCCCAATAATCCCAGCTGGATTTGCCTGAAAGAAGAAGAATTGAGGATTATCGGTGAATTGGCAACACAGTATGATGTGATTGTTCTGGAGGATTTGGCTTATTTTGCCATGGACTTCCGCCAAGATTTAAGCAAGCCGTATCAACCTCCTTTCCAGCCATCGGTTGCCCATTATACGGACAATTACGTATTGCTGATTTCCGGCTCGAAAGCATTCAGCTACGCCGGGCAACGTATCGGTGTAAGCTGCATCTCTGATAAACTATACCACCGAAGCTATCCGGGACTGACCCAACGATATGGTGGCGGAACTTTCGGGACCGTCTTCATTCATCGGGTGCTCTATGCACTTTCTTCCGGAACGAGTCATTCTGCACAGTTCGCTATGGCTGCCATGCTGAAAGCTGCCAATGAAGGTCAATACAACTTCCTCAGCGAAGTGAAGGTATATGGTGACAGAGCGCAGAAGTTAAAAGAGATTTTCCTCCGTCACGGATTCTATCTGGTATATGACAACGATCTGGGCGACCCGATTGCAGACGGATTTTATTTCACAATCGGCTATCCCGGAATGACTAGCGGTGAGCTTGCCAAGGAGCTGATGTACTATGGTGTGAGCGCCATTTCACTGGTCACCACCGGAAGCCACCAGGAAGGTTTGCGCGCGTGTACCTCTTTTATTAAAGACCACCAATATGCTCAACTGGATGAAAGAATGAAACTATTTGCTGAAAATCATCCGATAGCCTGATTATTTGATATGAGATATTCATAAAAGCCATTCTTAAAATGAAAAAAACGGAAAGAACGATTGTTATTCCGTTTTTTTTTTCTTACTTTAGTGGCATGAATATCGACTCTGACATATTTAAGATTCAATCGAATAATGTGTTGCCATCGAGAGGAAAGATTTTAATATCGGAACCTTTTCTGCGTGACGCAACGTTTGGCAGATCCGTAATTCTACTGGTCGATCATACGGATGAAGGAAGTATGGGATTGGTCATCAATAAACAATTGCCACTGTTTCTCAACGATGTTGTCATGGAATTTAAGTATCTGGATGAGATTCCTCTATACAAAGGTGGACCTATTGCCACTGACACCTTATTTTATCTCCACACATTATCTGATATACCAGGATCCATTTCTATCAGTAAAGGGCTTTATCTGAATGGAGATTTTGAAGAAATAAAGAAATATATATTACAAGGGAATAAAATCAGTGAATGCATTCGTTTCTTCTTGGGATATTCCGGTTGGGATAGCGAACAGTTAAATAACGAAATCAGAGAAAACACATGGCTGGTGTCTGAAGAAGAAAAATCATATCTGATGAAAAACAATATCAAGGATATGTGGCGGACTGCTTTAGAGAAGCTAGGCAGCAAGTACGAAACGTGGTCACGCTTCCCGCAAGTGCCTACTCTCAACTAATATTTTATTTCTTAGGATTCAAACATTGGAGGAGCAATGCATCTTTTTGTAGCAGCCCTCCACTTGCAGCCAGTTTTTTAAGATTCCGCATTGAACGAAACCACAAGAGGTGAACAGTTTTACACATACTTCATTATCCGTCATGACATGTGCATAGAGCTGACTTAAAGACAGAAAATCAAAAGCGTATTCACAAAGTAATTTCAATGCGTCAGTAGCATAACCTTGTTGCCGATAATCCTTATGGACGGCAATCCCTACTTCTCCCCGCGAATGAAGAGGTACAAAGTCTGTAATATCAATTGTACCGAGTATGCACTGGTCAGATTTGCGTACAATCATCAGCCGCAATTGCTTATCGGCAAACACATCGCACTGTGAGCCTTCGATGTATTGACGAAGCACGTAACGGGAATAAGGAACCGTAAAATTGCTAATGTCCCACATGGAAGGGTCATTTTCCATCTCGTACATAATATCCATATCTTCCGGTTCCACTGCACGAAGATAAATACGTTCGTTCATTAAAAAAGAGTGTCTCATCGTTTTTCGTCTTTTGCTATGTGAAGCTCGTTACGTAATCTTTTCTCACTGGGAAGACAAAAAGTGATGCCGTCAAACCAATCAGCATACAGAGATTGCCCGTACTGCTTAATGTCAGATAGTAACACAAAAGATTCACTACAATAGCTACTTCAAGCACTCCCAAACGAACAATATTCCATTGCACATATCGCTTCAAAGCAAGCGTGATAGTCATATAATCTATCTTTTTTTTAAGCACCAAGCTAAACAATTTGAGAGAAAGAGGCACACACAAAGCTGTGAGCAAAATGCCGATTGTCTCAAAATAGTAGATAGCTTGTGCATTATCTGCCAAACCTCCTACGGGAAAGAGTTCAAACTCTCCTGCTCCAAGCAAAAAAGCCGGGAGCACCCAAAAGAAAACATAACTAATATTCAAATTTCTAACAGCTCGTTTTATCTGTTCTTCCATGTTCGTTCTTAAATAATTAATAATGATTATACTGTTCCGGTAAAAGTGTCCGGTTCACAATGCTGCGTCCCAGAGTTACTTCATCGGCATATTCAAGTTCATCGCCAACAGATATACCACGGGCAATTACACTTAGTTTCACGCCCAGCTTATCCAACTTGCGATAGATGTAGAAGTTGGTAGTATCACCCTCCATCGTGGTACTTAAAGCCAGAATGACCTCCTTAATTCCTCCTTCGGATACCCGCCGCACCAGACTTTCAATCTGAAGGTCGCTCGGTCCCACTCCGTCCATTGGAGAAATAACCCCACCTAAAACATGATAAAGCCCGCGATACTGCTGGGTTGCCTCCACCGCCATTACATCACGGATATTTTCCACCACACAGACAGTGGAAGCATCCCGTTGCGGATTAGCACAAATCTGGCAAGTTTCAGTATCGGATATATTATGACATACTTTGCAATACTTCACCTCACGTTTCAACGTTATGATAGAATTTCCGAAAGCTTCCACAGTAGCCGTATCCTGACGAAGCAGATGCAAAACAAGCCTCATGGCCGTTTTACGTCCTATACCCGGCAACTTGGAAAATTCACCGACCGCCTTTTCGAGTAATATGGAAGGATATTGTTGATTCATAGATAATAATTGCTGTTCTATCGATAAAACCTTGCAAAGATACAGATTATTGTTTTTAATACCTACAAAAATTACTACCTTTGCATCTGTTATGATGATACTTGTCACTATTATTTGCTACTTTGCGGCATTACTACTAATAGCCCGTATCACCGGACGCAGGGGCGGATCGAATGCAGCGTTCTTCAAGGGAGAGAACCAGTCACCTTGGTATATAGTCTCTTTCGGAATGATTGGCGCCTCTATCTCCGGAGTCACTTTTGTCTCTGTACCGGGAATGGTGCGCGGAATGGATATGACTTACATGCAAACGGTACTCGGATTTTTTTTCGGGTACATGGTTGTGGCTCACGTCTTACTCCCTTTATATTATAAACTAAATCTGACAAGCATCTACGGGTATATCGGCAACCGTATCGGATTGCGTGCTTATCGCACAAGCTCTTTTTTTTCTTTCTATTATCGCGCATGCTGGGAACCGCAGCCAAACTTTATCTGGTCTGCCTCATTCTACATACTTATGTATTTCAAGAAATGCACGTTCCCTTTTGGCTGATTGCTGTCGGTTCGGTTGCATTGGTATGGATATATACTCATAAAAGCGGAATAAAGACCATTGTGTGGACAGATACCTTACAAACATTTTGCCTGATTGCCGCCCTGATCTTTATCATCTATTTTACGATCCAAAGATTAGACCTTGACTTTAACAGTATTGTCCAAACAATCCAAAGTAGTGAACATAGCCGTATTTTTTGTATTTGACGACTGGGTATCGCGGCAAAACTTCTTCAAACAGTTTTTCAGCGGTATCTTCATCGTTATCGTGATGACCGGACTGGATCAGGATATGATGCAAAAGAATCTTTCTTGCCGGAACCTTCGGGAAGCACAAAAAAAACATGTATTGCTACGGCTTCTCATTCATCCCACTAAATTTCCTTTTTCTATGTCTGGGAATTCTATTGATAGCACTAGCTGGACAAATGCAGCTCGAGCTACCGGCAATGAATGATGATATACTACCCATGTTTGCAGCACAAGGTTATCTGGGGCAACCCGTATTAATACTTTTCACAATCGGTATTATCGCAGCAGCTTTCAGTAACTCGGACTCCGCTCTGACAGCAATGACAACCAGCGTATGTGTAGACCTGCTGAATACGGAAAAAGACACAGAAGAAGTGGCACGTCGCAAAAGGGATAAGGTACATTTACTGCTATCAATCTTATTGGCATTCTTCATTTGCCTGGTAGAAATGCTCAATAACAAAAGTGTAATTGACGCTATATATATCATCGCCTCCTACACGTACGGTCCCCCTACTCGGAATGTTTGCCTTCGGACTCTTTACCCGAAGACAAACAAATGACCGATGGGTCCCTCTGATAGCCATCCTTTCACCACTACTCTGTTATCTTGCCGACTGGTGGATTGGAAAAGAAACCGGATATAAATTTGGTTATGAATTGCTAATGTTAAATGGAACGCTTACCTTTGCGGGCTTAATGTTTATGTCTAAAAAGGAGCTACAAAGAAATAAATGACAAGAAGATGGAAATAACAAGTGCTGAATTTGTGATTAGCAATACGGACGTGAAGAAATGCCCGGTACCGGAATTTTCCCGGAATATGCCTTTATAGGCCGTTCAAATGTGGGAAAATCAAGTCTTATCAATATGCTGACTAACCGTAAAGGACTGGCTATGACTTCCTCCACTCCGGGAAAAACAATGTTAATCAACCACTTCTTTATCAATAAGAACTGGTACCTCGTTGACCTTCCTGGATATGGCTATGCCCGACGCGGACAAAAAGGAAAAGACCAGATACGTACCATAATCGAGGATTATATCCTGGAACGCGAGCAAATGACCAATCTGTTTGTATTGATAGACTGCCGTCTGGAGCCTCAGAAAATAGACTTGGAATTTATGGAATGGCTGGGAGAAAATGGAGTACCCTTCTCTATCATCTTCACCAAAGCCGACAAACTGAAAGGCGGACGCTTAAAAATGAATATCAATGCCTACTTACGTGAGTTGAGTAAGCAATGGGAAGAACTCCCTCCTCACTTCATTTCTTCCTCGGAAGACCGGTTGGGGCGTACAGACATACTCAACTACATAGAAAACATAAACAAGGATCTCAATGTTAAATGAAAAAAGAAGAATGAAAATGAAAAAGAGTTTTTTATCTATTGCCTTTATGGCAGTATTTATGCTAATGGCGACTAACAGCCAAGCACAATCATGGTCAGACTTATTGAATAAGGACAACATTTCAAAGGTAGTGAATGCCATCACTGGAACTACCGAATCTATTGACATGACCGGAACATGGAACTACAAAGGTTCGGCCGTAGAGTTCGAATCGGATAACTTACTAATGAAAGCAGGCGGAGCTGCCGCAGCTACTATGGCTGAAAGCAAACTGAATGAGCAATTAAGCAAAATAGGTATTAAAGACGGTCAGATGAGCTTCACCTTCAATGCCGACAGCACTTTCACCAGCACAGTGGGTAAGAAAACATTGAAAGGAACTTATTCTTACAATGCTTCAACCAAACAAGTAGACCTGAAATATCTGAAACTGCTGAATCTGCATGCAAAAGTGAATTGCAGCTCCAGTTCACTGGAATTACTGTTCAACTCGGACAAGCTACTGAAACTGATGACTTTCATCGGCAGCAAAAGCAACAGTACCGCACTGAAAACAGTTAGTTCACTCGCTGAAAATTACGACGGAATGATGCTGGGATTCCAACTCTCAAAATAGCAAAAAGAGAACCGTTTAATACTATTTCGCACTCTATAAAGTATATTTTAGGGGAAAAAGCATTATCTTTGGCATTGGTAATCAAAAGAGAAGGAAAAATGAAAAAGATACTTTTTTTATGACTTTGTTAGTAATGGGGCAAGTTTTGCATTTGCTCAAACCAATGCAGATATTAAGTTTGACAAAACAACTCACGACTTCGGTAAGTTTTCTGAAAACAGTCCGGTTGTCAGTTGCACATTTACCTTTACTAATATCGGTGATGCTCCTTTAGTAATTCATCAGGCGGTAGCGTCTTGCGGATGCACAGTGCCCGAATATACCAAAGAACCGATCCAGCCGGGAAAGAAAGGTACAATCAAAGTAACTTACAACGGAACAGGTAAATATCCGGGACACTTCAAAAAGTCGATTACCCTGCGTACCAATGCCAAAACAGAGATGGTAAGATTGTATATCGAGGGCGATATGACAGCAAAAGATGCAAAGTAAAAAAAATAGACTATTACATAAAGGAGAATCTTTCGATTCTCCTTTTTTTTTTGTTTACTTTGAGGACGGAAATGTAAATTGACACATTAGCAAATTATAAAAAAACTATGAAACAAGAAGAAGACAAATTCACCGGGTTACCTGAGAATGCGTTCAGAGAGTTGAAACCCGGGGAAGTGTACAACCCGTTGATGGGTCCCTCAAAAAAATTATCCGGAAGTAAACTTCTGGTCAGTAACATGGGGTATCGCCATGGCCATCCTTTTTCAGCCGCCGCCGCCTATCTGGGGCTGAAAGTGGGACAAGTATTCGAAGCCGCTATTCCGATAGCCATCATTGCCGTAGGAGTCTCCGGTGCAGCCAAAAGAAAAAATGCGTTAGGAGAAAATGTAATTATCCAGTCTATCGGAGCGTGCTCCGGTGTAATCGTTGCCGGAGCCATCTTTACCCTCCCCGCTCTTTATATTCTTCAAGTCAAATATCCGGAAATGACGGTCACCTTCATGCAGGTATTCATCAGCTCCTTACTGGGTGGCGTATTGGGTATCTTGTTCCTGATTCCTTTCCGCAAATACTTTGTAAGCGACATGCATGGCAAGTATCCTTTTCCCGAAGCAACAGCCACTACACAAGTGCTGATCTCCGGAGAAAAAGGGGGCAGTCAGGCTAAACCATTGTTGATGGCAGGAATGATCGGTGGACTATATGACTTCATCGTAGCGACCTTCGGATGGTGGAATGAGAATTTTACGACCCGTGTGTGCAGTGCCGGAGAAATGCTCGCAGAAAAAGCGAAGTTAGTATTCAAAGTAAATACCGGTGCTGCTGTACTCGGTTTGGGATATATCGTCGGACTGAAATATGCTTCCATCATTTGTGCCGGTTCATTGGCTGTATGGTGGATTATCATTCCGGGAATGTCTGCTATCTGGGGAGACAGTGTATTGAATGCATGGAACCCGGAAATTACATCCACTGTAGGAATGATGAGTCCGGAAGAAATATTCAAATATTACGCTAAAAGTATTGGTATTGGCGGTATTGCCATGGCCGGTGTCATCGGTATCATCCGTTCTGGGGTATCATCAAAAGTGCTGTCGGACTGGCTGCCAAAGAGATGGGCGGTAAAGGCAATGTAGAGAAAAAGCATCATCCGTACACAACGGGATCTCTCGATGAAGATTATTGCAATCGGTTCTATCATCACTCTGATCTTCATCGTACTGTTCTTCTACCTTGATGTCATGCAAGGGAATCTGTTGCATACATTGGTAGCCATTGTTTGGTTGCCGGTATCTCTTTCCTGTTCACCACAGTAGCAGCTAATGCCATTGCGATTGTTGGTACTAATCCGGTATCGGGAATGACATTGATGACACTGATTCTGGCTTCCGTAGTGATGGTAGCTGTCGGACTGAAAGGTCCTTCGGGCATGGTTGCTGCACTGGTTATGGGTGGTGTGGTTTGTACTGCACTCTCAATGGCAGGAGGTTTCATCACCGACTTGAAGATTGGGTACTGGCTCGGAAGTACGCCTGCCAAACAGGAAACATGGAAGTTTCTTGGGAACAATCGTATCGGCTGCAACAGTAGGCGGTGTAATGATTATCCTGAATAAGACATACGGATTTACAAGTGGCGCACTGGCTGCTCCGCAAGCAAATGCGATGGCGGCCGTTATCGAACCGTTGATGAGTGGTGTAGGCGCACCCTGGTTGTTATACGGCATCGGTGCTGTCTTAGCGATTATTCTGACTCTTTGTAAAATTCCTGCATTAGCTTTCGCACTGGGTATGTTTATTCCATTGGAACTGAACGTACCGTTGGTAGTGGGTGGAGCTGTTAATTGGTTTGTGACAACCCGTAGCAAAGATGCAAGCCTGAA
>VOFD01001805.1_pt1 | contig 19968 bp, 23 predicted proteins | sample 5384101 | NCBI WGS metagenome assembly VOFD01 (sample SAMN12384723, study PRJNA508395) | human gut metagenome | isolation source: healthy gut C | host: Homo sapiens
GCACGCGGGGCAGCGTCCCCACCTCGGGGAACGAATCGCGCGCGACCTTCACCGTCGCCTCCGGCAGCAGCCCCTTCGCCGCCGCGGGCCGCAGCACGTAGAGCGTGCTGTCGGGGAAGTCGAAGCCGTTGAGCGCGAACCGTCCCTCTTTGTCGATCGGCGCCTGCGACGAGTAGTGCCACCGCGGCACGATCATCCGCATCTCGTAGCGGTCGAGCTTCTTCCTCCTGTTCCACAGTCCGCCCTTGTTGATCCGCCCCGCGATCTCCTGCCCGACTTCGAGCGGGTAGGCCGGCGTCGCATACTCGCCCCGTACCGCGGCCGGCACGTCGTAGCGCCGCCACCCCTGCGTGAGCAGCAGTGCGTCGAGCGCCGCGACCCGTGCGGCGTCCCGCCCCTCGAAGTACCAGTCGGGCGTCTCGATCGTACCCCGCAGCTCGGAGGTGAGCAGCAGCGTCGAGTAGATGCTGCCCGACGTCGCCGCGGGCACCGCCGCGCGATCCGTCACCGCGATCGAGAAATCGCCCGCGGCAGGACCTCCGTCGGGATCGGTCGCCGTGACGGCGAGCGTGACCTTCGTGCGTTGTTCGAGTGTGCCTCCGATTTGTACGTCGGTCGTCGCAAGTTCTTCGCCCCGATTGAAGACCAGACGCTCGGAGAGCGCATTGCCCGCCTTGTCCAGCAGCAGGATTTGCAGCACCCCGCCCGGCAGCTTGTCGCGCTCGAAGATCAGCGACGGAAGATCGTCGTTCCACTCCCGGAAGTAGCACAGATTGCCGCGGCAATGGACGAGCAGCCGCAACCCCTTCGGCAGGGGGCGCCCCGACTGCACCATCACCGTAAAGTCCCGTTCGGTCTGCAACACGCGAAGCACGCAGGCGAGATTGTTCGATGCCGGCAAGTCGAAGCGTTCGGTCTTACCGCCCGCCATCGTGCATTCGGCGTAGTAGCGTTCGCCCGTGTGGGCCGTGAAGCGCAGACAGCCCATGCCGCCGTGCAGCGTGCGAAGCGTGTCGACTGTCTCGTCGCGGTCGTTCTTCACCACACCCGTGACCTCGACCGACCCGCCGTCGTCTCCCAGTGCCTTGAAGGCCACGCAGCAGTCGTAGCCGTCGATCAGGTAGCCCCCTTCGGGGAAGAACGAGACGTCGAAGTCCGAGACTTTGCGCACCGAGGTGTTGCGCTGCGTCCTGCGGCTCTCCCGATAGGGCCGGATCGTAAGCGGCTTCTTGAAGAAATAGTCGGGCCCTTGGTTGCGCATGTAGAGCGTGTAGGCCGTAAGCGAGTAGTCCCCGAAGCGTTCCAGTGACTGCGTGGGAAGGTAGCCGCTGTACACGCTGTCGCGCGACAGGAGTTTGATCCGCCGTACCAGCGACCCGCGGTCGTCGCGAAGCTCCACGTAGACGTAGCGGCTCGCGGCCACGGGACGGTGCGTCGCAGCATCGGCGCAGTGCGCGCGCAGCCAGATCGTATCTCCCGCGATATACGAATCCTTGTCCGTATGGAGATGCAATTTCTCTTGCGGATAACGCTCTATCTGAGCGGAAAATCCGTTAAAATCCTTACAGGGGGGGGGTAGTTCGGGAGTCTCCGAACGCATTCAGCGAGAGAACCAATGCTACCCCGATCGCAGTCGTGCAGAGATCGAGTTTCATAGCGCATATTGTTTTGGTTTTCGTAAAAATAGGTATTTTATTCCGAATTGCAAAAAAATAGCACAAAAAGTTGCGGCGAGCAGTCCGCCGACCGCAAACAGCGACGGCTCCGTCACCACTTCTCCCCCTCCAATCCGCGGGTGCTCAGCAGGCCGCACGCCGCCTGGATGTCCTCGCCGCGCGAGGCTCGGATCGTGGTGGTGATCCCTCTGGCCGTAAGCGTATCGCGGAAACGCTCCATGGCCGCACGGTCGGGCGAGAAATAGGGCGAATCGGGGATGCGGTGAAAACGGATCAGGTTGATGCGGCAGCGCAATCCGTTGAGCAGGCGGCACAGTTCGCGCAGATGCCGCGGCGAATCGTTGAGCCCCTGCATCAGGATATATTCGAACGACACGCGGCGCTGCCCCGTGAAGTCGTAGTCGCGCAGCACGTCGACCAGCTCGCGGATCGGATAGGCCCGTTCGATCGGCATGATCGCCGCACGCTCCTCGGCAAAGGGGTTGTGCAGCGACACGGCCAGATGTACCCGCGTCGTGTCCAACAGCCGCCGCAGCTGCGGGGTGACGCCCGCCGTCGAGAGCGTGATGCGCGTGGGCGACCAGCCGAAGCCCCACTCGGCCGTAAGCACTTCGATGGCCCGCAGTACGGCGTCGGGGTTGTCGAGCGGCTCGCCCATACCCATAAAAACGATGTTGGTCAGACGGTCGCGTTCGGGCAGCGACTCGATCTGATTGAGAATCTCGGCCGCCGTGAGCGAATGCTGCAATCCCTGCCGGCCGGTGGCGCAGAAACGGCAGCCCATGCGGCAGCCCGCCTGCGACGAGACGCAGAGCGTGGCGCGGTCGCCGTCGGGGATATAGGCCGATTCGATGAAATGCCCCTGCACGGTACGGAACAGGTACTTCTTCGTTCCGTCGGACGACGTGCTGACCCCGACGGGTGCCGAAAGCCCCGTGTCGCAACGTTCGGCGAGCCGCACGCGCGCCGCCGCCGGCAGGTCGGTCATCGCCGCCGCGTCGGTCGTGTGCCTGCGGTAGAGCCAGCGGGCGATCTGGCCGGCGGCGAACCGCGGCAGCGACAGCTCTTCGCAGAGCCGCCGCAATTCGGTCATGTCTTTTCCGTAGAGGTATTCCATAAAACAAACGTGCGCGGCGGCCGGAGTTCTCCGCCCCGGCGGATAGTGCCGGCAGGGGTCTGCACGCCCCCTCGCCGACGACAAAAGTAGATAAAAAACATCGATTTTTTCCGCCGACCGATTCGTTTTTGATTTTTTCTTTCTATATTTGTGGTGTGGAGTGAGCCGTAAATGCGCCGCAACGGGTTCGACGAAGCTGTGGGAACGGCTCGGGCCGGATGGCGGAAAACGAGCCAACCGACTGGATAACAATCAAAAAACAGAATAATGGAAATCAAAAAATCACCGAAAGCCGACCTCCAGAACAAGCGGGGTCTTCTGCTCGAGATTGGTTTGATAATTGCACTCGGCGGCGTTATCGCTGCGTTCGCATGGACGCCCAAGGAGCAGAAAATAGAAAAGCTCGATCTGAATATCGCCCCCGTCGAGGAGGAGATCATGGAGATCACGCGTCAGGAGCAGAAGCCGCCCGAGCCGCCCAAGAAGACGGAGATCACCGTGATTACCGATATTCTGAAAGTCGTAACCAACGATACCAAAATTACGACAAACGTCGATTTCGCCGAGTTCGAGGACGACGTGGAGATCGTACAGCAGGTAGCTGTCGAGGAGGAGGAGATCGTCGAGGAGCAGCCGTTCCTGGTCGCCGAGACGATGCCTTCGTTCCAGGGCGGTTCGCTCAACGATTTCCGCAACTGGGTTCAGAGCAAGGTCCGTTATCCGGCCATCGCCCAGGAGAACGGTATTTCGGGCAAGGTGGTGCTGACCTTCGTCATCGAGAAGGACGGCCGTCTGACCAACATTCAGGTGCTCCAAACGCCGGACCGCTCGCTCTCGGAAGAGGCGATCCGCGTATTGCAGCAGTCTCCGAAATGGTCGCCGGGCAAGCAGCGCAACCAGCCTGTGCGTGTGAGGTACACCCTGCCTGTGGAATTCCGCATCCAGCAGTAAACCTTCACCGACCGCCGGAGACCGTGCCGCGAACCGTCCGACCTTCGGAAGTCCGAATCAATAATAAGGGTATCTCTTTTCGGGGGATACCCTTTTTTTCAATGCGACTTGAATTATGACAGAGAACAAATCCACCATACAAACCGCCGCAGGAGTACCGGAGCGCGAACGAGCCGTACTGGTGGCCGTCGTGCGCGACAGCCAGGAACTCCGCCAGAGCGAGGAGTACCTCGACGAGCTGGAATTTCTGGCCGAAACGGCCGACATCACGACGGTCAGACGGTTCAGCCAACGGCTGCCGCAACCTTCGTCGCGCATCTACGTGGGACCGGGCAAACTCGAAGAGATCGCCGCCTACTGCGAAGAACACGCCGTCGACGTGGCGATCTTCGACGACGAACTCACGCCGGCGCAGACCCGCAACATCGAGCGGGCGATGCCCTGCCGCATCCTCGACCGCACGCGCCTGATTCTGGACATCTTCCTCGCGCGTGCGCAGACAGCCTATGCCAAAACGCAGGTGCAGCTGGCCCAATACGAATACATGCTGCCCCGGCTCGCCGGCCTGTGGACGCATCTCGAACGGCAGCGCGGCGGCACGGGGACGCGCGGCGGCGCCGGCGAACGCGAGATCGAGACCGACCGCCGTATCGTGCGCAACCGCATCTCGAAATTGAAGGAGGATCTCAAAAAGATCGACCGCCAGATGGCCGTGCAGCGCTCCAACCGCGGACAGCTGGTGCGCGTGGCGCTGGTAGGCTATACCAACGTGGGAAAATCGACGCTGATGAACCTCATCTCCAAGAGCGAGGTCTTCGCCGAGAACAAGCTGTTCGCGACGCTGGACACGACGGTGCGCAAGGTGGTTTTCGACAACCTGCCGTTCCTGCTGTCGGATACGGTCGGCTTTATCCGCAAACTGCCGCCGCAACTGGTCGAATCGTTCAAGTCGACGCTCGACGAGGTGCGCGAAGCCGACCTGCTGCTGCATGTGGTGGATATTTCGCACCCCCGGTTCGAGGATCAGATCGCCGTGGTGAAGCAGACCTTGCAGGAGATCGGCGCGGGCGACAAACCGGTCTACCTGGTTTTCAACAAGATCGACGCCTATACGTGGACGGAGAAGGCCGACGACGACCTGACGCCCGCCACGGACGAAAACCGTTCGCTCGACGACCTGAAACAGAGCTGGATCGCCAAGGCCAATACCCCCTGCATCTTCCTCTCGGCCAAACGGCGGACCAACATCGAAAAGTTCCGGCAGGACCTCTACGGCATGGTGCGCGAGATCCACGCCGGACGCTATCCCTTCAACAACTTCCTCTACTGACCCGGAAATCCAACACCCCCGCATTATGGAGATCAACATTCTGAACCGACAGAACACCGTCCTCAACAAGTTCATCGCCGAGATCCGCGACCGCAGGATCCAGTGCGATTCGATGCGTTTCCGCCGCAATCTGGAACGCATCGGCGAACTGATGGCCTACGAAATCTCGAAACGGTTCCGCTACACGCCCCGCACGGTCGAGACACCGCTCGGCGAGGCCGAAGTCGAGCTCTACGACAACGAAATCGTCATCGCCACGATCCTGCGCGCAGGCCTTCCGTTTCACCAGGGCTTCCTGAACTATTTCGACGACGCGCAGAACGCCTTCGTATCGGCCTACCGCAAGAGCAAGAAGGACGGCACGTTCACCGTCAAGGTCGAGTACATCTCGTGCGGAAGTCTCGAAGGGAAGACGATGCTGCTGGTCGACCCGATGCTCGCCACCGGATCGTCGGCGGCGCTGGTCTACGAAGCGCTCGTCGAGAAGGGAGGTATGCCGGCCCACACCCACGTGGCGTCGATCATCGGTTCGGAGCAGGGCGTAGACTACGTGCAGCGCCACATGCCGCATGCGACCACTTCGCTCTGGTGCGCCGCCGTGGACGAAGAGCTGACCTCGCGCTCCTACATCGTTCCCGGTATCGGCGATGCGGGCGATCTGGCCTACGGAGAGAAGTTGTAACCGCCGCTGCCCCCGAACGGACGGCAGGCGGAGCGCACCGCCGCCGTCCGCTTCCGGCTTCGTCGGGGAGGATTGAAAAAACATGAAACGATTCATCGAAAACCGTCCGTCATCGGACACCGCCCGCCGGCCCCTTCCGCCGCTGGCCGGCAACCTGCTCTTTCTCGGCGCCCTCTTCGCCATGAGCCTGCTCGTGATGGCGATCGAGAAACCGCTCTTCCTGCTGTGGTACCACGCGCAGGCGGCCGAAGCTTCGGCCGCAGAGCTGGCGCTGGTCGTCTGGAACGGATTGAAACTCGACCAGACCGTAGCGGGATACATCACCGCACTGCCGCTCCTGGTCGTGCTCGCAGCCCTCTGGATTCCGGGGCGATGGAGCCGCAGCGTGCTGAAAGGCTACCTGCTCGTCATCGCCGCCGTCGCCGCCACGGCGTTCGCCGCCAACCTCGCCCTCTACGAATACTGGGCCTTCCCGCTCGACAGCTCCGTGCTGCAATACCTCGCCTCGCCCAAAGAGGCGCTGGCGAGCGTCACGGCCGGACAGCTCCTGCTGCAACTGCTGGTCGCCGCGGCGGTCTTCGGAGGCATGGCGTGGTGCTACCCGCGCGTACTGCGGCTTTACGACCCCGCCCGGCGGTCGACACATCGCGCAGGCAGCACGCTGGTGCTGCTGCTGGCGGCAGGAGTGCTCTTCCTGCCGATCCGCGGCGGGGTGTCGGTGGCAACGGCCAATGTCTCGAAGGTCTATTTCAGCGGCCGGATGTTCCTGAACCATGCGGCGGTCAATCCGCTTTTCTCGTTTCTCTCGACCCTGTCGGACGGTGACGACGCCCTCTACGAATACGAATTCTTTCCCGAACCGGAGCGTGCGGCGATCTTCGAGCCGCTACGCGGCGACCTGCCTGCCGGGATCGGAACCGACACGCTGCTGCGCACCCGACGGCCGAACGTCGTGCTGTTCCTGGTCGAAAGCTTCGGCCGCTCGACGGTCGACGAGCGTGTCGGAGGCGAACCCGTAGCACCCGAATTCCAACGGTTGAAGGGCGAGGGAGTCTATTTCGACAACCTCTTCGCCAACTCGTTCCGCACCGACCGCGGCACGGTAGCCGTGCTGAGCGGATTTCCCGCCCAGACCAAGATGTCGGTCATGAAGCTGCCCGTCAAGAGCCAGCGGCTCCCCTCGATCGCCCGCTCGCTGCGCCGCGAAGGCTATGCCACGAGCTTCTACTACGGCGGCGACCTCAACTTCACCAACACGGCCTCCTACCTCTACGGCACGGGCTTCGACCGGCTCACGTGGCAGAAAGACCTGCATTTCGACGCCCCGACTTCGAAATGGGGCTATGCCGACGACGTGGTGATCGACGCCTTTACCGACCATGTGCTCGCCGAAGCCGCATCGCAGCGTCCCTTCTTCGCCGCGATGCTCACGCTGTCGAGCCACGAACCGTTCGACGTACCGTTCGCGAAGTTCGACGACCCGATGCTCAACGCCATGGCCTTCACCGACGCCTGCCTCGGCCGCTTCGTGGAACGCGTGCGGCAGACTCCCGTATGGAAAGACCTGCTCGTCATCCTCATCGCCGACCATGCCTACCCCTACCCCTACGGCATCGCCAACAGCGACGCGCTGCGTCACCGCATCCCGATGCTGTGGCTGGGCGGCGCCGTGCGCCGTCCGGCGGTAGTCGAAACCTACGGCTCGCAGAGCGATCTGGCGGCCACGCTGCTCGCGCAGCTGGGGATCGCTCACGGCGATTTCCTTTTCAGCCGCGACCTGTTCGATCCGGCGCGCCCCAAATTCGGCTACTGGTGTTTCAACAACGGCTTCGGCGTGGCCGACGCCGGCGGCACGACGATCTTCGACTGCACCTCCGCCCGCGTGATCTCGCCCGACAGCACGGCCGCGCAGCTGCGCGACGGAAAGGCGATGCTCCAAACCACCTACAAGGCGATACGGGAGCTGTAAAAATCCGGAGAATCGAAATCCGATCTGTGCCATCCGGTGCATGAATTTCGATTACGCAGAATTCAAGAACCGCCCCTTCGGAAGGGGCGGTTCTTATCGTTACCGGAAAATCGGGGAAGGGAGAGAAAACCGCCCCTACGGCACCGGATCGTAGCCGCTGCCGCCCCACGGATGGCAGCGCGCCAGCCGTTTCAGGGTGAGCCAGCCGCCCTTGACGGGCCCGTATTTGCGCAACGCCTCGACGGCATACTGCGAACAGGTCGGCGTAAACCGGCACGAAGGCGGCGTGAAGGGCGAGATGCAGAGTTGGTAGAACTTCACCACGGCGATCAGCGGCAGCGCCGCCGCACGTTTACAGACGCTCCGCAATCTGTTGAAGAATCCGGCGCAGGGCATTTTCGACGGTTTTATAGGGAACGATCTCCTTCGAGGAGTAGATCAGCGCCACGTCCACGGCAGCCGTCTTTCCGCCCTCCGCGAGCAGCAACCCCTTGTTGAGCCGGTAAGCCTCCTTCGCCCGGCGGCGGAGAAGGTTGCGCCGGTTGGCGCGCTTGTGGAACTTCTTGGGAACGGAAAAGAGCACTTCGGCCGACATGCGGTCGTCGGCCTCGGCGAACCAGACGTAACGGAACGGATAGACGAAACCCGACTCGCCGCTCTCGAACAGGCGGCGGATCGCACCCAGCGTGCGCAACCGTTCGGCGCGGGGCAATGTACGGGACGGGATCATCGTATTCTCTCAATGGAGGCGGACGTACCGCCTCCGGTCGTTATTTCTTGTCGGCCGACGAACGGCGTGCGCGGCTCTTCTTAGCCAGCTTGTGCTGCTGCGAACGGATGAACTCCTCCTTCTGCTTGTCCTCGACGAACTGCGCCGCCTCGACCTCCTTGCCGGCGTGCACCTGGTCGATGTAGATGTCGATCGCCTTGACCATCGAAGGAGCTTCGGGCGTCGGAGCCTTGATCTTGACGGTCAGTCCCGCCTCGATGGCGCAGCGCAGCGTCGCCTCGCCGAAGGCGGCGATCGTCGGCAGTTCGTCGCCGAACTGCTCGATGAGCACCTTGACCTCCGAGGGAGAATAGATGCCCACCACGTCGTAGGAACGGATGTCGATCCCCTCGGGATCGGCCGCCACCGTGCGGGCGAGAATCACCGGATGGAACGAGAATTTGAGCTTGGCCATCGTCTCGGGCAGATCGGGCTTGTGCGGCTCGCTGAGCGTGAGCAGGAACTTCTCCTCCTTGTGCTTGATGAGCAGTTCGATCAAATTGGTGAACGAACCGTCGGCAAACGAAATTTTACGTTTGCGGTAGACGATGTATTTTTGCAGGTAGAGCGCCACGGCCTCCGTCTGGCAGATGTACTTCATCGTTTCGGGAACGGTGATACGCGCCTCCTCGCAAATACGGAAAAAGCTGTCGACGGTCGTGCGCGACGTGAAAATTACGGCCGTATGATCCAATATCTCGACCCGCTGCTGCCGGAACTCCTTGAGCGAAACGCCCGCAACCCGAATGAACGGATGATAATCGACGGTTATGCGCTGTCTGCGCGCCAATTCGAAGAAAGGAGACTTTTCGGGGATAGCCGGCTGCGGCTGAGAGACAAGAATTCGACTGACTTTCGTTACACTCATTCTTAACTGTGTTTTATCAACATGAGCACCGCAAATGCCACCGGTGCGATTTCGATGGTGCAAAGGTACAAAATCCAATGCAAATTCGAAATATTTTTTGCGACAAACAACGAATGAATCTCTCTGAGAAATAGCAATATAATCGTCGCAGACAACCCGACTATCCCGCATAACCAGCCTGATCCTGAACCGATTGGACAGAGTGCATAAAGCAAAATGAACGGCAGGACCGAGAGGCTCGCCAGCGCGAAATGGAACTGTTTGACATAGAGAAGCGTCTCGACGAACGACTGCGTGAGCGTCACCTGTCCGATGCACCACAATGCGATCGTCTGCATCAGGACGACGGCCTCGGCCGCCAGCACGGCCGCCACGCAGAGACCCTCCCGCCAGAGCGGCGGAAGGGCGTCGAACGTACCCGCCGGCAGCCAGTCGTCGCATAGGCGTACGGTCAGCACGCCGATCCCCACGACGCCGAGTACGCAGCAACGGCGCAGGAAATGGCTGTGGATCACGCCGCGCTTCTGCAACGTCCGCTGTCCGGCGTTTCGGTCGAACCCGAAACTCCCGGCCAGCATCCGCACTTCGCTGTAATTGGTATAGAGCAGCAACAGATAGGAAGCCGCCAGCAGCAGGACGACGGCCTGATAGACGACCGATCCGGAGAGGGGCGCTGCCGTTTCCGCGACCGCATGACCGACGTCGCCCAGCGTCGACGCCGCACCGAACAGCTCCGCCGCCGAAGCATCCGCCAGCGACGCGACACCCTGCGCCGTACGCGCCGTCCAATCGCTGAGCCATCCGCCGAGCGTCAGCGCCCGTTCGGCCGCCGAGAGCGGCTCCACCTGCGGAAACGCGGCTGGAAAAGCGTCCGGAAGGGCGGCTGCGGTATGCACCAGCGAATCGGCCGCCGCGAACGAATCGGAGAGGGCTTCCGCCGCACGGAGCCCCCCGTCCAGCGTATCGGTGCAGACGCCCGCCGCATGCACGACGGCCCCCGCCGGCCCGGCCGGCGTTCCGTTCGCCGCGAGCGAATCGGCGGCGACCGACAGATCGTCCGGCCGGATCATGCGTCGAAAAAGCGTTTGAGCGTAATGCGGATCATGGTACCCTTGCCCGGCTCCGACTCCACGACGGCGATCTTACCGTTGTGATACTCCTCGATGATACGGCGCGAGAGCGACAGTCCGAGCCCCCAGCCGCGCGTCTTGGTCGTGAAGCCGGGCTCGAAAATCCGCTTCCAGTTGCTTTTGGGAATGCCCTTGCCCGTATCCTTCACGTCGATCATCACGTTTTGGTCGTCCATCGAGAGCCGCACGTCGATCGACCCGTGTCCTTGCAGGGCGTCGAGCGCATTTTTCATCAGGTTCTCGACCACCCATTCGAAGAGCGCCGGATTGATGTTGGCCTCGATCGGAGCGATGGCCAGCCCGTTGTAGTCGAGCGTGACGTTGCGCGGAATACGCTTGCGGAAATACATCACCGCTTCGCCCACCACTTCGTTGACGGTCGCCTTTTGGAGTACCGTCTCGGAGCCGATCTTCGAGAAGCGGTCGACGATTTTCAGCAGATGCGTCAGATCCTTGTTCATCTCCTCGACCGCCTCCTGATCGACGGGCTGGCTGCGCAGATACTCGATCCACCCCAGCAGCGACGACGTAGGCGTTCCCAGCTGATGCGCCGTCTCCTTCGCCAGACCGATCCACACGCGGTTCTGTTCGTCCTGCTTCGACGAACGGAAGGCGATGTATCCGATGAAGATGAAGAAAAAGATGACCCCCAGCTGCACGTAAGGGAAGAGGTAGAGCCCTTTGAGCAGCTTCGACTTGCCGTAGAAGATGATGTGCCGGTGTTCGGGACCCCACCAGTAGTTGACCGTCTTGGGCTGGTTCTCCTCCGTGAAGCGGTCGATCTGGCGGCGCAGCCGGTCGGGATGGTCCAACACCTCGCGCGGCACCAGATGCGACTGGATGACGTTGAGCCGCTCGTCGGTGATGATGAAGGGGATGTTGTTGCGGTTCGAGAGGATGCCCTTGATGAGCGGATCGTTGACCGAGCCGCCGAAGGCGTCGCGGCTCGCCTGCTCCATGGCGTGCGCCCACACCTCGACGTCGTGCTGCTCCTTCTCGCGCAGGTCGTGCGCCATGCGGTTGGTGTAGACCAGCGACAGCAGGCAGATGACCATGCCCACGGCGATCACCACGATCCGGTTGCGGAACGAGAGCGTATAGCGGTTGAGCAGGTATTTCAACGACCGGCGTGCCATGCGGAATCGGGTTTATTTTCGGACGGTATCCTGTTCGTGCAGAATGCGGGCGTACTCCTTCCCGTCGTCGAGCAGTGCGACGGCGCGATGCACCTCGCGGTCCTCCGTGAGCGTATGCTCCGTAACCCCCTCCGCATAGCTGTAACGCAGGATGACGGCGCCGTTGAGCGTCTCCATGATCTCGCGTTTGTAGGTTTGCAGGTTGGTCGCCTTGTCGTCGCGGATGCCGGCCTCGATCGCCTCGATCTCCGCCGCGAGCGACTCCTCGTAGAGGTCGGCCCTGGCCGCCTCCTTGATCCGGTTGAGCGCCCGCCGCGTGTCCGACTCGTATTTGACCTCCTTGTCGGCCATGAACTGCTCGAAGCGCTCGTAATCGGCGTCGGTGAGGGTGAAGGTGCGCGGATCGATCCGCTGCATCCCGTGCTCGCGGAAGTAGAGGTCGGCGAAATCGTCGACGTAACCCATGGCATAGAGCGTCATGGCGAAACGGCTGATGTATTCGGGATCGATGCGTTCGTCGGGCATGATGCCGCCGCCGTCGTAGACCTTGCGGCCGCCGCGCGTGCGGAACTCGCGCACGAGCGAATCGGGCACGCTCTTCACGGCCCCCTTCTCGTCGCGCGACGAGTAGTCGATCGCCTGGATGCAGCGGCCCGAGGGGATGTAGTATTTGGCCGTGGTGACTTTCAGTGGCGGATGTACCCGATGCCTTCGTCCACCCATCCTGCGTAGGGTACGCCCGGAATGGCGATCCGTTCGCGTTGCAGAGTGACGGTCTCGGTGCCGCCCGTCAGGTGTTCGACGGTCACCCGGACCTTGCTCCCCGGTTCGCCTTTGAGGCGCGTGGAGACCTGTTCGGTGGTGAATCCCTTGGCGTCCTTGCCGTCGATCGAGAGGATCTTGTCGCCGATTTTCAGCCCGGCACGGTCGGCGGGCGATCCTTGTAGGGCTGGGCGATAGTCACCAGTCGCCTTCTTTTGCGGATTAACGAGCCCACGCCGCCGTATTTGCCGGTGGTGAGCAGCTCGAAGTTGGACATCTGGTCTTCGGGGATGAACTCCGTGTAGGGGTCGAGGTCGCTGACCATGCCCTCTGCTGCACCCTCCATCAGCTTGTCGGGGTCTACCGGATCGACGTAGTCGAGCGAGAGCTCGCGCATCATGTTTACCGTGATCTCCATGTTGCGCCCCAGCCCGAAGTCGTTGCGGGCCGCAAAGGTCAAAAAGGGCTGCCGCCGAGGCCGCAATGACGGCCGTGAGCAGGTATCTGTATCCTTTCTAATCATGTTTACTCATTTGTATGTACGAATCCAGGCGGTATTGCACCCGGGCGACGCCGCGGCGGATGCCGTCGAGCACGATCCACTGTCCGTATTGTGAAACCTTTATTTCGTCCTCTCCCAGCAGCATCAGTTCTTGCGCAGCGGGCCGTCGGCGCGGAATGTCATCACCCCGTCTTCTCTCTCCGCGCAGCGAAAAGCCTGCCGACTTGAAGGCGTTGACGATCTGTTCGCGGTTCTCCTCCACGTCGCCCTCGACCTTGCGTTCGACGAACCCGAATCTGGGGGTAGAGGGCCGCCAGCACCACGATCGCCGCGAACAGCGTCGCGTAACGGCTGGTGTGGAACATTACGTAGACCGTCTGGTCGAGCGTGAGTGCCGAAGTCCCCGTTGCGAGCATCAGGGCCAGGATGGCTACACAGAGAACGCACAGGGCTACGAAATATTTTAACGAACGGATGAAGTATTTCATAACAGTGATTTTTGTTGGATTTGTATCGTTACAATGCCTTTGTCGGTCGTAGCCGCCGCCGGCTTGCAATTTTGACCCCATCCCAAACCCCTTCCTTGGGGGGGCTTGTTGCATGCGGTCGTTTTTCGTATCATCTTCTCCCAATTTGCCCGATGCGGTCGGCAACCTCCGCATCAGCCATTTGGGGGTCGACGTGGCGCCGCATATTCCGACCGACTCGGCACCCGGGAACCATGCCGGGTCGATCTCGGCGGCCTCCTCGACCGTATGTGTCCGGGCGTTCGCCCTGCGGCACACCTCCGAGAGCACCTTGCCGTTCGACGACTTGCGGCCGCAGACGAAGACCACGGCGTCGAAGCGTCCCGAGAACTCCGCGAGGTGCTGTTCGCGGTTCGATACCTGCCGGCAGATCGTGTCGTCGATCCGCACGTTGTCGGGTCTACCGCCCGGCGGCGCATTTCGGCTCCCAGCGTTTCGAACAGGGCGATGCTCTGGGTCGTCTGCGACAGGAAATAGACCGGCCGCGTAAAGTCGATCAGGCCGAGGTCTTCCTCGCCTTCGATGACGATGGTCGGTGCCTGCACCTGTCCCGTGAGCCCCACGACTTCCGCGTGGCCTCGTTTGCCGAGGATCACGACCTGACCTCCGACGGGGTGCATCTGTTCGTGCGCCTTCACCACGCCGGTTCTGCAAACGGGCGACCACCGGGCAGGTGGCGTCGATCACCCCGATGCCGAGCTCTTTCGCGCGCGCGAAAGTCGTGGGCGGTTCCCCGTGGGCGCGGATGAACAGCCGCCGGCCGGCCAGTGCGGGCATGTCGGCATGGGTGACGGTGCGCAGCCCCAACTGCTCGAGGCGCTGCACTTCTATGCGGTTGTGGACGATATCGCCCAGCGAATAGACCGTACCTCCCTCGGCGAGGGCTGTCTCGGCCTTCGTGATTGCGCGGACAACGCCGAAGCAGAAGCCCGATTTGTCGTCGATCTCTATTCGCAACCCTTTCACTGTGCGCCCCTGTGCACGGCGATCCGTGCTCCTATCTGGTAACTTGTTCGAATTCCTTCATAAACCACGCCATCTGCTCCCCGACCGTCATGCAGCTGTTGTCGAGTACGATGGCGTCTTCGGCCTGCCTGAGCGGCGATATCGCACGCCCCATATCGGCCTTGTCGCGTTCGCGCACGTTGCGTTCGATCTCCTCGAGCGACACCTGGTCGCCCTTGGCGCGCAGCTCGTCATAGCGGCGGCAGGCGCGAACCCGCGGGTCGGCTGTCATGAAAATCTTCAGTTCGGCATCGGGAAAGACCACTGTGCCGATGTCACGGCCGTCCATCACCACGCCGCGGCGGCGCCCCATCTCCTGCTGCATGGCCACCAGCTTGCTGCGTACGGCGGCGATGGCGCTCACGCGGCTCACGCAGTTCGAGACCTCGATGGTGCGGATCTTGCCCTCGGCCAGGTCGCCGTTGACGTAGATGTCGCTGGCGCCGCGCTCGGGATTGAAGCGGAAAGTGATGGCGATCTGGTCGAGCAGCTTCACGACGGCCTCTTCGTCAACGATGCCCGAGCGGATCGCCCCGTGTTCGAGGGCGTAGAGCGTCACGGCGCGGTACATGGCGCCGGTGTCGATGAAGATGTAGCCCAGCTCGCGGGCGATGGCTTTGGCGAACGTGCTCTTGCCGCACGACGAAAAGCCGTCGATGGCGATTATGATCTTGTGTTTGTTATCCGACATTGGGGGAATATATCAAAGAATGTTGAAAGTATCGTGTAAATACCCAGTATCCCGATGATAAGGCCGGCGACATGGTTGATCGTGAGCATGTGCCGCGGGCGGAACCGGCGGCGGAACAGGTTGATGACGAATGCCAGCAGGGTCCACCACGCCGCGGCGCCGCCGAAGAACCCGGCGATGACGAACATGGCGCGGAAGAAGCCTCCCACGCCTTCGTGCGTGATGTCGCCGCCCGAGATTTTGAAGACGGCGAAGAAGGCCAGGATATAGGGGATCACCATGATGAAGTTGGCGATCGTGAGTCCGAAGATCGAGACGAAATCCTGCCACAGCGACGTCTTGCCCGCCCGGTTGCGGCGTATCTGCGGTACGGGGTTCTGGGCGAAGATGTAGACGCCGACGATTACCACGAAGATGCCGCCTATCACGCGCAGCAGCGTGTCGTACTGTTCGATCTGGGTCTGGAGCATCGAGTAAAAAAACAACGCCGCCATGGCCATGAAGGTGTCGGCACAGGCTACGCCCAGGCCGGAGACGATTCCCGAACGACGGCTTTTCGACAGGGTGCGCTGGATGCACAGCACGGCCACGGGGCCTACCGTGATCGATGCCGCCACGCCTACGCAGATGCCGCGGAACATAACGTCCAAGATTTCCAATCCCATTTTCTTCGGTTGCGGAGTTTCAGGCAACAAAGATACGAAAAACCTCGGACATCCGTCAAGGCCGCGTGAAAAAAAAGGGCGCGGCCGATTGTCGGAAATGGCCGATATGTTGATAAAATATCGAAAACTTTGGCCGCAGAGTTGTATATTGGCAGTCGAAAGTCGGTAAATTTGCAGAAACAACAAGCGGGCCTATGGCAGAAATGAAACAATTCGGGATCGACCTCGAACTCGACGACGCTGTGGCCCAGGGCCATTATTCCAACCTGGCGATCATATCGCACTCCACTTCGGAATTCATCATCGACTTTGCGACGGTCCTTCCCGGCGTGCAGAAAGCCCGCGTCAAGAGCCGCATTATCCTCACGCCTGAACACGCCAAACGGCTGTTGCGTTCGCTGCAGGAGAATATCGTGCGTTATGAAAGCAATGTGGGCAAGATCGAAATACCCACTCCTCCGCCGGTTCCCGAAGCGGGCCCCAAGATGGGTGAAGCTTAAAATCGCAACAGCCCGGCCGTAAAACAGCCGGGCTGTCGTAGGTAACCGGAAGTGCGAAAAAGAGTAAATATCTTGTTTCCAGGTATTTAATTTTATTTTCTGCATGTGCTCCGAGTAATAAAATTGTAAAATCGGGCAGGTTCCCGTCAGGGGCCGTATTACGATCAACGGTACGATGGCGCAGTTCAGCTGCAAACTCTCCGTTCGTTCTACTCTCTGGAATGCCAAAGCAAATAAAACTGCCGGCAAAGAAAGCCTCGAAGCCCAGCGTCTCAATGAAAAGTTGGAGAACTTCCGAAACCTTCGATAGAAATCCTCCGCCGCGGATTTTTGTTTTCGCCAGAAAACAGCGAGTTGTACCTTTGTCCGACAAATTTGGGTTTGTCCGACAAAGGTTCTCCTCTGCGAGGCCCGGGTCGCTCCCGAGTCGCGACCCTTTTTTAAGCCATATATGGATATGAACCGAAAACCGACAGACAAGACCGATAAGAAGCCCCGAACGCCGAGTTATAAATACTCTTTCCGGCTTAATGAAGAGTAGAACATCCGCTTTTGCGAGCTGCTCAGCAAAGCCGGATTGGAGCATAACCGAAGTCGTTTTATTGTTAAAAAAAATCTTCAGCGAAGAGTCCGTCGTTATTAGACGCGACCCGTCGAAGACGCAGTTCGTCGCCCGACTTAACGACTTTTATTTCCAGTTTCAGCGCATCGGCAATAACTATAACCAGATTGTAAAGGTCATCAATATGCACTTTTCCAACATTGCAATACCACATCAGATCGCCGCACTGGGACAGCGGACACGCGAGTTGAAAGTGTTGAGTATCGAGATCCTGAACCTTGCAAAACAAGCTGCGGAATGGTTGCGAATATAAGCATCATACCATATAAAACCTGCGGCGCCTGGCTCTGCAAAAAACTGTTGGTACTCTGCCCACATCTGCTCGATGCCTTTTTCGGGGCCGAACATCGCACGCATGGCCTTGTCGAAACTCCAGACATCCATATCGCGAACCGTAACGTGGAATTCACGCAGGGCGTCGGGATTCATGGTCGTCAGCCACTGCAGGAAAAATCCGGTCGTCTTATAGCCGTCGAGCCAATGCCCGCCCGGTTTGCGGAGCGCCGCAATGTCGAACAGCCCGGCCTCGGCGCGCACGGCGTCGGCAAGACCCTCGATGCAGGCCCAAAACTCCCTGTTGGTTGAATAGCTTCCAATCCCTTTCGGCTCGAACTGGTAGGCGTGTACCATCTCGTGGAAAAGCACGCCGCGCGTTTCATAGTCGAGTTTGTAAAAAGCGACTCGCGCGCCGACTTCTCAATGTGCTGCGTACTGTACACGATCGCCGTTTCCGCAGGGTTGCCCGATTTGGCTGAAACCCCGGCATAATCCTTCAGCGTATAGTCAATTTTCCCCACCGTGTTCATCGTATCGGCAGCTGAGTAGAAAAGTATTTCGGCAACCTTGCGGGTGTGGTAGCGGACATACGCCCCGGGATCCTGCACCAGCGTGGCGTAAATCGCGGCACCCTCGGTCTGTGGGTCAAGCACCTCGAAATCCACCGCGGGATAGACGAAACCGCCCACGCCTCCTCCCTGTCGCGCTCGTAGAAACGCACGTCGCCCACGGCGACCGTATCGGCCTCTTCGCGCGGCAGGAATTCGATTTTTGTAGGCCGTATAGTTCGAGGGTTCGGCAATCCGCCTGGTGATCTCCTGGAAACGCGAGCAGAATACGCATCCCTCCCGGCGGTCGAGTTCGACCCATTTGCGGCCGTCGTGAGCCGCTCAACACCCACCCGGACGGATCTGCGGCGGGCACTTCGCCCGAAGAGTATACGCGGTAACTCCGCATCGGAGTGTCGAAGCCGTCGAAGACGACCCGGCAGGGGCGGGACGCCGGCATCGCATAAGATGTCGAGGGGTCGTCGTCGCAAAAGTTCCGCAACATTGCGGGGCGCCTCCTGCGAGCAGGAGAGCATCGTAAGCGCCGTAAGCGCAAAAATAAAGTGTTTCATAGTGTAAAGATACCTGTTTTCGGTTGTTCATATTATCTGTCCGGCCTTGTGGCGACGGGAAGCGACGGCGGGACGGCTGCAGCCGACACGGCGCGCCGCTTGTCGGGCCGCGAACCCATCACATAATGCAGGTGTACGCCGTCACGGATGTCGTCGTACGTGATGTACGACTTGTCCCACACGCGGCCATCGACGTACATGCGGCGAATGTAGACGTTCTCCAGGCTCCAGTTCTCGGTCGTCACGCGAATGGACTTCCCGTTGGAGAGGCGCAGTTCGACGCCTTTCGACCGTCGGCGAGCCGATGTTGTAGACATTGCTCGACGGCGCCGTCGGGTAGAAGCCCATCGTATTGAACAGGTACCACGCCGACATCTGGCCGCAGTCGTCGTTGCCGCTCAATGAGCCGGGCTCGTTGCCGTAGAAGGCGTCCGATATGCGGCGCACCCACTGCTGGCATTTCCACGGCTGCCCGAGGTAGTTGTACAGGTAGACGATGTTGTGGCAGGGCTCGTTGCCGTGCCAGTAGGCGCCGATACGCCCCTGTATATCGTGCGCACCCGGAATATCGTCGGGCAGTTCGGTCACGAAGAGCGAGTCGAGGCGCGTTTCGTACAGCCTGCGGCCCACGCGGTCGATATGTCCCGCGACGTCGTGCGGCACGTACCACGTATATTGCAGCGTGAATCCTTCCGTAATATCGCCCCAGCCGTGCACCGAGCCCGGCCCCCTGATAGGCGACGGGCGTAAGGGCGTGCGCCAGCGGCCCTGGCTGTCTCGGCCCCGCATGAACTTCGTTTCGGGGTCAATCAGGTTGCGGTACGAGAGCGAGCGGCGCAGGAAATAGTCGTAGTCCTCCTCCTTGCCGAGCGCGCGGGCTGCCTGCGCGATGCAATAGTCGTCGTAGGCGTATTCGAGGGTCTTGGAAACCGATTCGCGCTCCTTGTCGAACGGCACCCAGCCCAGTTTCGTATATTCGGGCAGGCAGTCGTAATTGGGATTGGTCGCCGTGCGTTTCATCGCTTCGAAAGCCCGCTCGTAGTCGAAGCCGGGAACCTGCTTGACAATCATGTCGGCCAGTACCGATACGGCATGGTACCCGATCATGCACCAGGTTTCGTTGCCGTAGAACGACCAGACGGGCAGCATCCGCTCGACGCTCTTGTCGTAGTGCGCCAGCATCGAGTTGGCCACGTCGGCACTCATGTCCGCCCGCACGAGGTTCATCAGCGGATGGAAGGCGCGGTAGGTGTCCCAGAACGAAAAGGTCGTATAGTTGGTAAATCCCTCGGCGCGCCCGATACTCTTGTCGTGCTCGCGGAAGCGGCCGTCCGCATCCTGGAAAAGGAACGGAGAGAGGAAACAGCGGTACGCCGAGGTGTAAAACGTCTCCTTAACCCGCTGCGGGCCCTCGACCGTGAACCGCGAAAGCTCCCGCTCCCACAGTTGCTCGCCGCGGCTGCGCACCTCGTCGAACGTAAGGCCGTCGATCTCGTGCAGGTTGCCCCCGGGCGCCCGCTGGGTCGACCGACGAAATGGCGACGCGGACAGTCACCTGCTGCTCCTGCCGCGTGGCGAAACGCACCCAGAATTTCAGGTCTTCGCCCACGCCTCGCAATCGCTGCGGAAACGTTTCGTGTCGTAGCACACCGTTTGCCGTCCTCCATGAT
>VOFD01002049.1_pt1 | contig 19946 bp, 28 predicted proteins | sample 5384101 | NCBI WGS metagenome assembly VOFD01 (sample SAMN12384723, study PRJNA508395) | human gut metagenome | isolation source: healthy gut C | host: Homo sapiens
CACAATCAGACCTGCCTGACGTGCAGCCGAAGCGGACTCTGTGAGCTCCAGCGCCTGTGCCGGGAATACGGGGTGGACAACCAGATGGCCTTCGAGGGGGAAAATCTGCTACGAGCCGGACACGAGCGCGGTGCATATGGTCCGGAGACAACTCCAAATGCATCATGTGCCGCCGGTGCGAGGCTGTGTGCAGCCTGGCTCAGGGGGTGGCCTGCATCGGCACATCGGGCCGGGGCTTCGCCACCCACATCGGCCCCAGCTTTGACAGCCCGCTGAGCGAGACCGCGTGCATCCACTGCGGACAGTGCATCATCGCCTGCCCCACCGGTGCCCTCTATGAGAAGGACAACACGGGCCTGGTGTGGAACGCCCTGGGTGACCCCCAGAAGCATGTGGTGGTACAGACGGCCCCCAGTGTCCGGGCGGGGCTGGGAGAGATGTTCAGCCTGCCCATCGGGACCAATGTGGAGGGGAAGCTGGCGGCGGCCCTCCGGCGGCTGGGTTTCGACGGCGTGTTTGACACTGATTTCGCGGCCGACCTGACCATCATGGAGGAGGCCACCGAATTCCTGCGCAGGGTCCAGTCCGGGGGTACGCTGCCCCTGATCACCAGCTGCTGCCCCGGCTGGGTAAAGTACTGTGAGACCTTCCACCCGGACTTCATCCCCAACCTGTCCACCTGCAAAAGCCCTCAGCAGATGTTCGGCGCTATGGCCAAGAGCTATTACGCCGAAAAGATGGGACTGCGGCCGGAGGATATCTTTGTGGTGTCGGTGATGCCCTGCACAGCGAAAAAGTTCGAGATCACCCGGGAGGGGGAGTGCGGCGCCGGCGCGGGCATCCCGGACGTGGATGTTGCCCTGACCACCCGGGAGCTGGGACAGATGATCCAGCGGGCCGGACTGCTGTTCGCGGAGCTGCCGGAGGAGGAGTTCGACCCGACTCTGGGCATCGCAACCGGAGCGGGGCATATCTTCGGCGCCTCCGGCGGCGTGATGGAAGCGGCACTGCGCACGGCCAGCGAGCTGCTCACCGGCAAGGAGCTGGAGAAGGTGGAGTTCCAGGAGGTGCGGGGCGCCCACGGCATCAAGGAGGCGGCCTATGAGATCGCAGGCAGGACTGTCCGGGTGTGCGTCCTCAGCGGAACGGCCAACGCGGGCCAGGTGCTGGAGGACATCCGAAGCGGAAAGCGGGCGTATGACTTCATCGAGATCATGGCCTGCCCAGGCGGGTGCGTGAACGGCGGCGGCCAGCCCCTCCAGCCCTCTGTGATCCGCAATTTCCGCAGTGTGTCCGCTATGAGGGCCGGCGCCCTGTACCAGGAGGACCAGGAGATGCCCCTGCGGAAGAGCCACAAGAGCCCGCTGATCCAGGAGGTCTATGAGCACTATCTGGACCAGCCCGGCAGTCAGCGGGCCCACCAGCTGCTCCATACCTGCTACACAGACAGAAGCGGACAGCACCGCTGAGGGAGGAGGCACCCTATAACAAAGGCCGCGGAACTGAGGTTCCGCGGCCCTTGCTGTTAGAAGATTCAGGAGCTGCCGGTGGGAGAGCGGCAGAAAAATCACAATTTCCCCTGTCACCCGGAGACAGGATATGGTATAATGGGGACCAGAGACGACAAGAGCCGCCCACATCCGTGAGGAGCGGAGCGGAGAAAGTGAGGTAAGTTGTGGATAACCAAGAGCTGAATACCCATTTTATCAAGGTCATCGGCCACCGGAACCCGGACACGGACTCGGTCTGTTCCGCCATTGCATACAGCCGCCTGAAGAACACCCTGGACCCAGAGCACCCCTGCAAGCCCTGCCGGGCAGGACTTCTGAACCGTGAGACAGAATTTGTTCTGGATTACTTCCATGTCCCAGCCCCCCAGCTCTATACCGACGTAAGCCCCCAGATCCGGGACGTGGACATCCGGACGATAGAGGGCGTGGATGGGGAGATGAGCCTGCGCCGGGCCTGGATGACCATGCGGGACCAGCAGATCGACACCCTGTGTGTGGTGGACGAGGAGCAGCAGCTCAAGGGCGTCATCACCGTGAAGGACGTGGCCACCGCCAACATGGACGGCCTGGACACCTACATCCTGGAGAAGGCAGAGACCAGCTATCAGAACATCGTGGACATCCTGGACGCCAAGGTGCTGGTGGGAGACATCACCGGCAAGAAGGTGGAGGGGCGCATCGTCATCGGCTCGGGAAGCGCGGAACAGATGGAGCGGTCCATCTCCAAGGGGGACATCGTCATCGTGGCCAACCGCAGCGAGAGCCAGCTGGCCGCCATCGAGATGGGAGCCGGGTGCGTGGTGGTGTGTGCCGACAGCAAGGTGTCCCGCACCATCAAAATGCTGGCCGAGGAGCAGGGGTGTATGATCATCAGCACCCCCAACAATACCTATGTATCCGGCCAGATGATCAGCCAGGCCGCCCCCATCCGCCACTACATGGTGCGGGACGATCTGCTCACCTTCAATCTGAACAGCTCCGTGGAGTCCGCCACCAAGGTGATGGCCTCCGTCCGATTCCGCTACTTCCCGGTGCTGGATGACGACGGGCACTACATCGGCGTAGTCTCCCGCCGAAACATGATGAACCTGCGGAAAAAGCAGATCATTCTGGTGGACCACAACGAGAAGAGCCAGGCCGTGGACGGCATTGACCAGGCCGAGATGCTGGAGATCATCGACCACCACCGCATCGGCTCCATCGAGACAGACGGCCCGGTCTATTTCCGCAATGTGCCGGTTGGGTGCACCTGCACCATCATCTATCAGATGTACCGGGAGAACGGGGTGGAGCTGGACCGGTCCACTGCCGGGCTGCTGCTCTCCGCCATCCTCTCGGACACCCTGATGTTCCGCAGTCCCACCTGCACCCCCTGGATGAGCAGGCGGGCCGGGAGCTGGCCAAACTGACCGGGGTGGACCTGGAACAGTACGCCAATGCTATGTTTGAGGCGGGAGGCGACGTCACCGGCCGGACCGCAGAGGAGGTATTCAACACCGACTACAAGATCTTCGACAGCGGCGCGGTCCGCTTCGGTGTGGGCCAGGGCAGCTACTTGACCGAGAAGAACCGGAAGGCCAGCGAGGCCCTGATCGGTCCCTACCTCCAGACCGCACTGGAAAAGCAGGGGCTGGACTACATTTTCTACATGTTCACCGATGTGCTCAACTCCAGTACTGAGCTGCTGATGGCGGGCAAGGGTGCTGAATCCCTGGTGGAGAAGGCCTTTGACACCACCGTGACGGACGGGATGGCGGTCCTGCCGGGGGTGATCAGCCGGAAAAAGCAGATGGTCCCTGTGCTGATCAACGCCATCAAGCAGGAGCGGGGCTGAATACACGAAAAAACAGGAGCGCCTGGGGCTGTGGGACCCTAGGCGCTCCTGTTTTTATCTATGTCCGCAGGCTTGTCCGTCTCACAGCTCCACAAGGTAACGCTCATAGCAATTGACCACCCGGGTACTCCCATACTGCTCCTCCCGCCGGATGCCTCTGTTGTAGGAGAGGTGGGTGTGTCCATGAAGGAACAGGGCTGGGTGGAAGAGGTCCAGCAGGCGGTTGAAGGTCTGAAAGCCGGTATGGGCCAGATCCCGGCAGTCCACCATGCCAAAGCCTGGGGAGTGGGTCAGCAGGATGTCGAACCCCCGGTTCCAGAGCAGCTTTGGGGCCAGCTTCAGAGCCCGCATACACATCTCACGCTCAGTATATTGGTGGGGCCCCCTGCTGTACCGCATGGAGCCGCCCAGCCCCAGGATGCGTACCCCTGATACTCGTACAGGCGGTCCTCCACACACAAGCAGCCGGCGGGTGGAGTTTCCCGATACTTGCCATCGTGATTCCCGTGGACATACAGGATGGGACAGCTGGCGAAGGTGGCCAGGAAGGAGAGATAGCGGGGGTCCAGGTCGCCGCAGGAGAGGATCAGGTCCAGTCCCTCCAGCTTGCCGGGGGTATAGAAGTCCCAGAGTGCCCGGGATTCACAGTCAGAAATAGCTAAGATCTTCATGGCTCGCTCTGCCGCTCCACACCCTGGAGCTTGATGAGCTCCTGAGCTTTTTCTGTAAATTCTTCAAATTGGGGGATGCGGCCCTCCACCGAGGTGAGCAGCCAGTTCATGGACAGAATGCGGTCGGCGGGCATGGGGGCGTCGTCGCCATAGACCACCCGGCCGCTCTGATCCATCAGTACGCCGTAGAAGGGGTCCAGCCGGTCAGCCTTCAGGGCCTCCCGCAGTACACCGGCCAGCCGCCGGGGCCCGGTGGGCAGCCGTCGGGAGCACAGCACGCTGACTACGCCCTGCTCCATCCCCCCCCACCAGTAGTTGACCGCACTGCTGCCCTGGTCCTCCTCCTTCCAGCTGCCTTCCATCCCCCGGCGGACCAGCCTCTGGTACAGCCGGCCCCAGTGGGTCTGGATCAGGGCCAGGTTATGCCGGTTGCCCATCTGGGTGCCCGTGCTGGCGGCCAGCCGGTCCAGGTAGTCGATATAGACGATCCCCTGGGCCTGGGACGTCCCACCGCGCCGCCGTCCCGGAGATGGGCCCAGTCCAGATAGATGCGGGCGTTGGCGTTCACCATCCGGGCTCCCTGGGCGAAGGCATTGATGCTGGCGATGCTGCCGTAGGTAGGGTAGTCGGCTACATAGCCGATGCAGCCGTCCCGGGTCAGAGTGCCGGCAATGGCCCCCTTGATAAACTTGGCCCCGTACAGCCGGGGGTAATAGGTGCGCACCGAGGGGTAGGAGGTGTTCAGGGAGCAGTTCAGGATCTTCACATCCGGGTGGAGAGCGGCCTGCCGGACGCTGGAGAGCAGTAGCTTTGGGGTGGTGGTGAAGATGACGTTGGCGCCTCTGCGCACTGCATCCTCCACGGCCTGGTCTACCTCCCCATCGGTGCGGACGTTCTCGTAGGAGAGGGTGCGCACCTGCCCATCGGTGAAGTTCTCCAGAATGTGCCGGCCATACTCGTGGCTGTACACCCATTTGGAGGCGGCGGCGCTGCTGTCGTGGATGAAGGCGGCGCAGACCCGGCCCGGGGTATAGAAGGAGAAGCGGGGCTTTTTCACGTCATCTTCCAGCAGCAGGGCGGTCCCCGCATTTTCCAGCCGGTTCTGGACCTCCGGCCGGATGCGGGACAGCTCCTCACAGATCTGGGAGGGCATCTTGCCGCAGGACTCCTGATAGCCGAAGATCTTGATGTAGGTCAAAAGGCCAGGGGAGATGCCTGTGTAGTCCCAATCCCCCCGGAGGTAGGCGTCCCGGAACATATAAAAGAAGGCCCGGAAGGAGTAGATGTCTTCCGCACTCCAGGCATCGCTGTCGGAGCGGCCCAGTGCTTCCAGCAGTTCCGGGTACTCGCCGGGCTGGCGGAAGACGATGAAGTTCAAACCCGTCATCTTGTAAAAGTCCAGAAACTCGTAATAGGCGGCCACCTCCGGGTCGTCAGACGGCTTGGGCAGCAGGCGGGTGACAGTGGCCGGGATAGTAATAGCGCCGAAATACTTCAGCACGCTGACCCGCTTGTGGCCCTCCATCACATAGAAGTGGTTGAGGTACTCCACCACCTTAACAGGGTCCCGGATGCCCTCCTCCAGGTGGATGCGGCACAGGGCGCTCCACTTGGCGGCGAACTCGGTGTCCGCCGGGAGGATAGGGTAGAACCCTCGGGAGAAAGGCGTCCCCCCGAAGGTGGTTGCAGGTGCCGTCGATCTGCTCCACGGGGATCTCCGCCAGACCCAGGGATTCCCGCCGCACCGCCAGCTTCTCCGGGGCATCCGGCAGGGTGCGGGGGCCCGTCTCCTCCCCCAGGGCCTGGGCGGCTTTGACCTCTTTGAGTCCCTGGCGCATCGCCTTGTGATAGTCCTCTGATGGCATGCCGTGCCTCCTTTTGATCTGGCTGTACCGTACCTTGTCATTGCACGCTTTGGGCCTATTTCAATAACAAGGTATCACAGAAATGGGAAAATTCAATTCCTTTCCCCCAAAAAGAAGGGAGAGGTGATGTGCGGCATGAGGCCCGACACGCAAGTGGCCCCTGGCGTGCCGCAGGGCACGCCGGGGGCGGTGCTGGCCAGCCAAATCAGACGGATAAATCCGGCCTCCGACTATCTTTTGATCTTCAGGCCGATGGTCTGGCTGAAGTGAAAGGCGCCGAAGAACAGTAGATACAGGGGAAGACTACACTGTAGCGCGCCTGCCCCGGCCTGCGGTGACCAGCTGCCAGAGGGGGAGCAGAAAGAGGAAGAATGCCGTCAGCAGGGAGGCGGCGGGGGCCCCGGCGGAGGCCAGGGGGACACCCCCGGCAATGGACCAGGGGATGAGGGGGGCCACCACCACGGCGCTGTTTTCCAGATAGATGGCCAGCTTTTCCCGGCTTTTCTCCAGACCGCCGCACAGCTGGTGGGTGAGCATGATGGACAGAGTCTGGTTGCAGGCGATGGCGCTGGCGAGGACGGAGGTGACCAGCACTGCGGCGTAGGGGGACAGGACCGCACCCCACGCCTCGATGCGTCTCCGGATGGCTCCAGCAGCCCGGTCCTCTGGAAAATGCCGGAGTAGGAGGAGGAGAGGCAGACGATGGCCCCCACCTGGAGCATGGAGACAATGCCGCCCCCGTCGATCATGGTGGCCAGCTCCGGGCTTTGGGCGGAGAAACCCAGGACGGCGTCCTTCAAAAGGGTCAGGGGCGGCGCCCTGATAGGCGAGGCAGAGCACCGCGGCAGCGGCGATGCTGGCCAGCATGGCTGCCTTCACCCGCACCCGCAGGGCGGAGAGCACCAAAATCAGAGCCGCCGGGATGAGGGGAGGGGACCCAGACGAAACCCAGGGCGAAGAGGGGGCGATGTCCGCCGCCTGACCGGCGGCGGGGAAGACAGGCCGAAGAGCAGATACAGCCCGGCGGCGAGGGCGAAGGGGACCAGGCAGGTCCGCAGCATCTGCCGGATGTTCCCAAACAGGTCGGTCCCGGTGAGGTCGGCCACCAGCAGGGCGCTGGTGGAGACGGGGGAGCACCGGTCTCCAAAGTAGACCCCGGACAGGATGGCACCACCGGTCATCAACGGGTCGGCCCCCAGGGCGGCGGCCATGGTCATGCAGACGGCGCCCATGGTGGCCGCCGAGCCGAAAGCAGTGCCAGTGAGGAAGGAGACCAGGCAGTTGAGCAGAAAGGAGCACACCAGGAACAGACGGGGCTCCATTACCCGGACGGAATAGCACACAATGGCCGGGATGGTGCCCCCGCCCGCCAGAGAGAGGTGAGGATGCCGATGAGGACGAAGGTGGTCAGGATATTTTTAGCGGCCCGGACCCCCTGAGCGGACATACCCAGCACCTCCGGGAGAGAAAAGCCCTTTCGGATGGCGTACAGGGCAAAAATGACATATCCCAGCAGCAGGGCGAACAGGAGGGAGATATGGAAGATGACGCACACCAGCAGCGCCGCTGCGAACAGAGAGAAGACAAGGAGCTCCATGACGCACCTCGGGTTGAAGAATAACAAAAGGAGGGGAGGACCTACTCGTCCATTGAGCGTGGGTACGGCTATTATAAACGAAACGGAGGAAAAGTACAAGGACGGGAACGAAGTCCCCCGCCCCGCGGCATGGCGTTGTGTTTTCCGGTACGTGCGATAAAATTCGAAATGGTCCGCAATATGCGGGGGACAGAGATCGTGCTTATCAGGTGAAAGGTACGTTTACAGGCTCAGGGCCGGAAAGAGAGCGGGCTATGGAGGACCGGAAGATCATCGAGCTGTCTGGATGCGGATCGAAGAGGCGGCCTGATGTTTTCATCAGGCTGTAGGAGGAGCCGCTGACGAAGGCTCAGGTAGAAAGCGGCGGCGATTGGAGCTTTGCCAGATGTGAGGATATCATGATGACCACAAAGACGGGACCTATCTTTTGTACTATGCCGGCCATGTGCAGTTTATCGCAGAGACGGAAGCGGCTCATACATAAAGAGCTTTGAACCTTATAAAAATCATATTTATGAGGAGAACCCCATTTGTAACTCCGAAGTCGGGTTATCAATGGGGTTCTCCGCTTATACAGTTTCCAAATGCCTATTTTTCATACCCTGCGCAGAAGATCAAGCAGTTTTGCGGCATGTTCCGCTTCATCTTCCGCAAACTCGGAAAACAGTTTGGCAAGCGCCGAGTTATCCTCCTCGAGTTCATGGGCATAGGCCTGATAGTCCCGTACAAGTTCAGTTGAATTTTGCCAGGCCCTGAGCACATGGTCCCGGTTAGTAATGGTAAAACCATTTTTGGTATCCATAGAAATACCTCCTAAGTTTGATATTGTTTTTGTATCTCTGTCATTAGCTGCCGTTTATTCATCGGTGGCAGACAGGACTGATTCCGGCACACATAGAAAGTGGCTTCATCGTTCAACAGCTTATATCCTTCCAATGGACGCTCCAAAACCTTGACTATGGCATCAGATGGCAGCACAAATGGAAGGTCGTTCAAGTGCTCTCCGTTCGGGACTGCGGTGATCAAAAAGCGGCGGCTCCCAAAAATCTGACAGAGCCATTAAAAACATGGAGGATCCAGCAGGATACTGTTTCGCCTCTCCTGCCATATAGGCAAGCTGTTTGTTCAGAATGTTCTCCATACCCTGATCCGGCAGCAATGCATTCACACGTACAAGCACATATGCTAGGAGGGAGTTTCCACTGGGGATCGCCCCCCGTCATAGCACTCTTTCGGGTGAAAAAGCAGCGCTTCGTTCTCTGTGCCGCTGAGATAAAAGCCGCCATGGAGCGAATCGTGATACTGGGCGACAGCTTCTCTGGTGAACTGTACCGCCCGGCGAAGAAATGTGCGTTCGAGAGTGGTATCATACAGAGAAAGCAGGGCAAAAATATAGCTTGCGTAATCATCCAGAAAACCGTGCGCTCCCAGTTTGCCGCCCCGAATGCTTACATAAAGCGTATCCTGATCGCACAGGCTGTTCTCAAGAAAACCTTGCGCCCTTTTTGCGGCGTCCAGATATCTGGGATCCCGACTGCACCGGTACAGCCGGCACAGCGCCGCGATCATAAGGGAATTCCATGCCGTCAAAACCTTGTCATCTGTATGCAGGCGGGTGCGCCTCCGCCTGTATTCCTGCAATGTGGGCAGAAAAGGGTCAAAACGCGCATCTGTCAAATTTTTTGTGTGGAGAAGATTGGGAATGCTCTTACCCTCAAAGTTCCCCGCTTTTGTAATACTGAACCGTTCACAAAAGGCGGAGCCGTCGGCTTGCCCCAGGAGCTCGATGATCTCCTGCGGAGTGAATACATAGTATTTTCCCTCCTCGCCATCGCTGTCCGCATCCTGGGCGCTGTAAAAGCCGCCGCTGGGAGAGGTCATTTCATTGAGAATATAAGAGGCTGTCTTTTCTGCAACTCCCAGATAAAATGACTGCTCCGTGAGATCATAGGCTTTGCAGTAGGCGAGGATGAGCAGGGCGTTGTCGTAGAGCATCTTCTCAAAATGCGGAACAAGATAATACCGGTCTGTGGAATATCGGCAGAAATCCGTATCCGATATGATCAAACAGCCCACCGGCATACATCTTTTGAAGGGTTATTTCCGCCATGCTTAAGGCTTGGCTGTTCCCATGCTTTTCGTATTGCTGCATCAGGAACAGAAGATTGTGGGTGTGGGAAACTTCGGCGCGCCGCCGAAACCGCCAAATGATGCATCAAAGTTCTGCTCATACCATTCCAGTGCGGTGTCCAGTAAAGTTTTATCTGCTTGTGACGCAGGAGTACGATGCTGATGGAGAGCCTCCGTGATTTTGTCTGCGGAGAAAAGAAGCGCGTCCCGTTCGCTCTTCCATTTCTGATAAATGATAAGCAGCAGTTCTTTGAGTCCTACGGCCCCGTATCGGGCAGTCTTAGGAAAATAGGTCCCAGCGAAGAATGGTTTCTGATCTGCGGTCATGAAAATGCTGGTAGGCCAGCCGCCGCTCCCGGTGAAAGCCTGACAGACCGCCATATAAATGCTGTCAATGTCGGGGCGTTCTTCTTTATCCACTTTGATGGACACATAGTATTTGTTTAAGGTATCAGCAATTTCAGGATCCTCAAAGCTTTCATGGGCCATGACATGGCACCAGTGGCAGGTGCTGTAGCCAATACTCAAAAGATGGGCTTATCCTCTGCCCTTGCTTTGGAGAAAGCCTCCTCGCTCCATGGATACCAGTCCACCGGGTTTTCCGCGTGCTGGAGAAGGTACGGGCTTGTCTGATGTTTCAGATGGTTGCTCAAATCTTCACCTCAGTTTTCAGATCCCCCATTGCGGGGCCACCGCTGCCGATGCTCACTACTTTGTGTTCCGATCTCTTTCCTAAGATTGAAAAATTAGGCTGATTCCGAGTTTGCTCCCGTAGTGATCTCATATACTTCTCCCCATGATGATTCTGATGATAGTGTGGTCTAAAAAGGAGAAAAGTATGTCTTTTCTTTTACGTCCCATGATTTGGTGGTTATCATGCTCCAGAATATAGGACGCCGCATTGTAGGCATGGTTCACCACCCAGTTGGGGTCCATGCCGTGGAAGTGGTACTGGAGGTCCGGCAGGAACAGGGTGTTCATGCCCACTGTGTCGATGAGCATATCCTCGGTACCCTCAATGTTGAAGAAGCGGACATTGACCCCAAAGCGGATGAAGCGGTCCGAGCCCTCGATCTGGTGGGAACGCACATCTTCCGCCAGCAAGAGCTTGCCGCAGTTCTGGAAATAGAACGCCTCACAGGTGGGGTACAGCTCCGCCAGGGCCTCCACGAAGTCGGCGTCCAGGTTGGCCCTCTCCAGAGCCGGAAGCGCCGCCGCCAGCATATCGGTGGCCACGACCTGATACCGGCACTCCCGGAAAATCCGCTCTCGGTCCTCCTGGCAGTCCCACATCTGGCTCATCAGGAAGGCATCGAAGCCTTTGCCCTTGAACTTGTCGCATTTCATCACCATCAGCTGCACCGGGCATTTGCCGTCCTGAAATTCCGCGATATGATCCAGGGCGGCAAAGCCGGCCATTTTCTTATCATAACAGAAGCACTCTGTTGATCCGATGTGCTTCTCCATTACGGCAGTCATTTTTTCTTTATCCGGCATGTCCACCGGCTCTTTGAACAGCATCTGAATGAGATAGGGGCCGCCGGGCTGGGGGCCTTTTTTGTCATCCAGGTTTTGCCGGAACACTTGATTGCTCATTTGGTCTCCTCCTTCTTTTCCGGGAACAGCTTCCACCGGAACTCCAGTTCTTTCTGGACAAACTCTTTCGGCAGGCCCCGGGGGTTGGCGATGAGATACCAGACCCGAAAGGTGCGCTTCTCCGGGTCTGTCTCCTGCCGGTAGAGCTGATAGCCCGCCTCATCCTCCTGCGTCCACTGTCCTGTCTGCCGCTTGGCCTGCACAAAGGGCTCCACCACCTGGTCCAGCTCCTCTCTGGTGCGGCTTGAGGCCCAGGCATGATCCACATCATTGGCGTGGGAGAGGTGGAACAACATCGAACCCATCCAGTTCTTTGCCTTGTGTTCCGGCGTTCCGCGCAATTCCGCCTGACGGCGGTACTCCGCCAGCTGTTCCGCTGTTCCGTACCGTTCCACCATCTGCTCCCGCACATGGATGCACCAGCTGTAATCCTCCGGCTGGATAAAGGGGGCGCAGACCGGCTGTAACGCCTCTGCCGGGTCCGCCTCAAAGCGGTCGATAAAGTCAAGGTAGCGGGCTTTGATCAGGGGCAGAAAGGTGTCCAGCAGCCCGGTGTCCAGCCGCAGATCCTCTGTCAGCATCCGAAAGAACGAACCGCCTGTTGTCGGTTCTATTTTGAAAGAGTAGAGGCAGTCATCTCCCTGCTTTATGATACAGCTGAAACCCACCTCCACATTTCCATGGCCGATTTCGTAGTCTATGTAGTTGTAGCGGCTCCGGCTCAAACCAGATCTGATAGGTCAGCCCGTTTTTCGTTTTCTTTTTGAAGTCGCCTTTTTTCAGCCGCTTCCAGCCCTTTTCCTCCAGGCCCAGGCCGTTCCACAGGTAGTCCAGAAGCTCCTGAAATATATCTGCCGGGCGTTTTTGTTCCACGGTCTCCACCCCCTGACGAATTCTCTTTAATAGTCAAGCAGGATAGGCACCTGCTGCTCCTCGGCAAACCGCATGGCCCGCCAGAACATGGAGAAGGCAAACTTGGCAAGGGATTGGGTGTCATACTGGGTGTGTTCCGGGATGTCCGCCTTGCTATACTGTCCATCCGGGCCTACGGTTCCGTCTGCCGGGTATCCCTCCGTGTCTGCCCAATCAAGGATGGTATCCTCATCGGCCTGCCACGCCAGCTGGTTCAGCTTCTCCAGCTCCTTCCGCAGTCCGCCCAGGGTGGCGATAGCGGCGGTGTCATCGGTAGGCAAGGACCCTTGGAACAGAAAGCTGTCAGAAAGAGGCAGCCACCAGGTTGCCCCACGGAGCAGGGACCACACCCGCTCCTCGTCCGATGCAAGGCGGGCGACCAGGGGATGCTCCCCGAAGTTCCAGTCCTTCTCCACGGTGGGAGGCACCGGTTCCTCGTATGTATGGCAGGCGGCCACCAGCAGCATAGCGCCGAAGGCATCCCAATCCGGCTTGTCGGTGTAATAGGGCTTCTCATTATCCTCCGGCCAGGGAGTGCAGGGGGGCTGGCCCGGCTGGGCAATGGCGGCCAGGATCTGATCTCGCCAGTTCTCCACCGCCGCCTGGACCTCGGCCGGGGACAGCTCCTCCTCGTTGTCGGCGGGTTCCCCGTCCGGGGTGATGCGGTTGAAGGCGTATCCGTTTTCCTCCGCCCACTGCTGAACAACGGTTTTCCAGTTGTGAGAATAGTACCGGGTCAATGTCCCGGCGTAGATGTCAAGTCCCATAGTATTGCCTCCGTTTCTGTTATGCGGTCATTCTTTTGCTGGAGCGAACATCTGGTCAATCTTCTCCAGATCGTATTCCAAGATCCAGTCATTGAATTGATGATAGAGGGCAGTAGCAGCTCCCGTGAACCGCCCAGTATATCCAACCCACGGTCATCGTACAGATGGTAGAGGAATGGCCCCGGCCCGGTCAGATAGACGCTGGACACAAAGCCTCTCCAGCCTCCGATATCTCCCAGAATGATTTCCCGAAGAAGCAGCTCTGGTTGAAAGCTGATCTTGCTGAATCCCAGTAAAACTGCACTTGTTCATGGGTATCCCCATCTTCATCCTGCTCTGTGGCCGAAAGTTGTTGACTCGGCGGGTTCTTCATCGGGATACCCGTCGATCCGCAGAAGGTCCGGCATCGCCGGAAGTGCCCGATAGATCGCGGCGGCTCGGTCCAGCGCCCCTGAACATAGGCGGGGTTGGTTCTCAGCTTCGCCGCACTCCTGTCCAGATAGATTGGTTCCTCCCCGCCGATCTTAAAACGAATGCCTACCGGCGCATGGTAGAACAGAGGGTGTTCCAGTCCAGCCATGCCCAAATCATGTAAAATGTGTTCAAACCGCTTTGCCAGCATGGTATCCCTCCGTTCTCATGTCATTTCATACAGCAGAGCAGCATCGCCCTGCACCAGTTCCAGATGGGAGCGCAGCGTATTAAGCCCGCTTTGCACCGCCTCGGTGGGCAGATCCCAGTCCGGGGCAATTTCAGCGGCCAGCTCCGAGAGATCCTGCTCCCGCAGAGCTGCCAGCAGTTGAGACGCCAGCTCTCCCTCCAGCAGAGCGCAGTCCAGGGTGTCCTCCGTCTGGGGAGCAGGAAAACGGACATCCAGATCCAGTTCGCTCTCACACCAGTCCCAGATGGCCATATAGACCGCGCCGGAGCAGTCACCGTCGGACAACTCCTGCCGCTGGTTATTTTTTATCAGATAAAAGGACGCGATCTGTGACATGGTGGTTCCTCCTAAATGTTATTCGCTTCCATCAGCCCTTCGGCCTGCAACCGGATCACATAGAAAGCCCGCACCCAGTCCAGTTCCTGCTCCATGGAGTCCTCCAAAGCCAGCAGGCGGCGCTTTCCCAGCCTGCGGTCCAGGAGGGCAAAGATGCGGACAAGAGGATTCTCGCTGACAAGGCTTTTCTCGATGCTCTGGTTGTCAAAGATCCCAAACGCCTCATAGAACACCTTTTGGTCAAAGGTGCCCTGCTCCAGCGCATAGGCATGAGCCTGATTGATGGCCTCTTTTGCGGAGTCGTGATCTTTCAGCGTTGTGGACCGCAGGTGATGAAATTTCGTCCACACATTCTCAAAATAGATGTAGTAGTTGTCAGCAGGAAAAACTCCCGCACCTGGGACGGGAGCGTGAAGTCCAGCACGCTTCATTCTCCCGATTGCTCCTCCGTCCGGCGGGCTGGATCTCGTCAGAGGGGTCCAGCACCTTTCTGCCTTGGAGAACTTTATCGGATAAACACTCCGGGTTGTTGGCCTTGAATTCCTTTTGCTTTTCCCTCTGGGCAGCTCCTGTTCCTTACAGAAAGCGTCCTCCGCCAGATACCGCTCCTGGTAGAGATTGCTGGCCTCAAATGCTGTGCCGCTCTTTTCCAGAATGGCGATGGCGCCCTTTTGGCTGGTCAGCACCGGGACCCACTGAAAACCGTGCCGGCAGGGTTTCAGTTTCAGAAATTCACCCCGACTCAGCAGGGCTTCCAACTCCGTCTCATGTTCGTCCCACCAGTTCCGCCAGCTTTCTGGCGTTTCCCGCCCCTCGGCCAGGTCCAAGAGTTTTACTGTCAATGATTCTTTGTTCATGTACAAATCCCGTCTCTTTCTCAGCCTCACGCGCCACTTGTGATTCCATCGAAGAAGGCTTCGCCATCATCATTTTTCCCTTTGGTTTGGAATGAATAAAATTTCATCCACATTTTCAAAATTCATTTTTGGAATTAGTATTTTATCCATCCACTCAAAAACAATCTCAAAGGTATTGTCAATCTTTTCTTCATTTCCTATATCAAGATATATTTCATTGTCTCTTAAACTGCAAAACAGTGGTTGTGTGTTGATGTCCGGTTTGGCGTAGCCATAAGGGTCGTATGGACGGGTGTTGATTATATAGCAAACCTCTATGCTTATGCTATCCTTTGTGTTCCCGCCGAATGAGGAAAACGCAATCATATAGGTGAAATTTTTACTGTGCCTCGTAAGCGTTTTGTCGGATTTTTTATACTTGAAGCCTAAATGTCCGTACTTTCCTTGCAACTTGTTTCCAAGTATTTGCATTGCTTCGTTAAAGGTCATTGTGTCCCCTCCATTTCTCAGGAAAAAAAATAAGGGGTCATCGATGGAGGTCAGCAGCTTTCCGCTACCATAATTCCACAGCTCTATGGGAGAGCTGCCACGATCCTGCTGAACGGCCATCAGGCTGCCCCTTGTCCGTACCATACAGGTGTCTGAAAAATTCAGCCCCTGCCGGACAGAAAACGGGAACGAATTGGCCATCTCCTCTCCGGTCTGGGTCAGATAGAACCTGCCGCCCACCGAGAAGCACTGGTCATCCGGAGAGAAGAAGGGATGCCATCCCTCATTGGAGATCACTGTTTTTTGGGCGGACTTCAATCGACCAGCATATACTCCATCGGTGACCAGGCCGCTTTGCTCTGCCAAAATCCCGAATCAGTAATCCAGACCAGGTGTTTTCCGCAGTGGAGGCACTGGAACAGATAGCATTGCAGATGCCCGCCATTGACGGATTCCTGAATCATTTCCTTCTGTTCGTCATCCCACATGGGATCGTCCAGCACTTCCTCCAGCACACCCAGCGCCCGCAGTTCTCTGGCACCCACATGGCCCAGGTAGGCGCAGTAGTCGCCGCAGTGGGCGCGCCAGTATTCCTGCTGCCAGCCGGAGTAGCCGGGGGTGCGGTGGATGAGCTCGTCCAGCTTCTCCGGATCGTCTACACCATCATCCACAGAGAAATCGTCCTGGAAGCTGCCGTCATATTTCCGGGCCGCCTCGCCGCTGGCGATACACTCCGGGCACAGATACTCAATATCCTCCACAGCGTAAAAGGGGCCTGTATAGAAAATATGGGTCGTCTTGCCGCAGCAGTCGCAGACAACGCCATCTGCGGACTCCTCAAAAGCGCCGGTTTCCAGAGGATTGGGGTGATACCGGAAGGTGGGCAGGCCCAGCTGGGCCTGCCGCTCCTTGGGCCTGCCGTTCCTCTCTTGCTTCTCCTCCGGCGTTTTGGGCCTGGGGATGGCGTAGTGGTTGCCCCAGTTCTCCGCATAGTCCTTCAAGATGCCCAGCCGCTTGAGGGTCTTCTTTATCGGAGCGATTTCCGATTTGGCAGAGCAGTTCGTAGGCATCCTTCTTGAAGTCCAGCAGATCATACACATCCACCAGCACTTTTGGCCTGCTGATCCTCACTCTGCTCAAGTTCTTCCTTGAAGGTATATAGAGCGCGGACACTGTCCGGACCTTCATTGGTCGCAACAAACTGTTTTTTTAGTTCGATATAGGTTTTCTGATATTCTGTCATTAGTCGCACCTCCCATCAATCCCACCAGAAATACCAGACGGTGGACTGCCGCAGGACATCTGCCAAGGAGCCAATGCTTCCATCCTCATTCTGATCCAGATCTGGGCAGAAACCATATTGCTCCACAGCCACCTCCATAGCTCTTTCCTTGGAGATTGGAGTTGGAAGTTCAAACTCCAATTCATCGTGGCTCATGGCGGCAGGGATGGCACCATGTTGCTCGAACCAGTATTTCGCCACTGCCATCAGTTCCGGCGTGTTGGGGCACTCATTCCAGTTGCCGAAGGGCAGGTAGGCGAAGATCTCCCAGGGGTTCTTGACCGGAATTTTCAGGAGAAGCGGTCATTGTCATATCCGCCCTCCATCTCGCCCAGGATCTCCTCCTCCCAGTCCATGTCGTCGTCCTCGGCTTCTTCCCTGCGCCGGCCGGTCAATTCCTCCAGAACCGCCTTTCCGTCCTTGATGGGAGCGGAGAGCATCATTTTTCGATACTCCTCTACTGTTTTGAGGTCAAATTCGTAGAAGTCCGCATTGTGCTCCGGATCGGCGGCCCGCTCCAGCTTGTATTCGGCCAGCTCCTCCGGAACATTCATCCGGTGGGCGCCCATGCCCATAGTCACCAGCGTGTAGTAGTCCCGTTCCCGGGAAGGCGGTACAACGCAGATGTCCACATGGATGTCCGGGGAAGAAAGCTCGTGGAACACATTCTCGAACTTACCGAAATACTGCTGAATGTGAGCCTCGACGGCTCCCATTTCTTCCTCGGTGTAGACCTCGGGAACACCGTTTTCCTCATCCTGGGCCACTTCACCGTCCGAGTCACCGCCGCCATCGTCATGATCACCGTCCGATGACGCCCAAGAGATTTTCAGGGTCATCTGCTCCTCCGGCAGGCCGACGCCGGGACTGCGGGTGATGGTATGCTTATCATCCGCGGCAAAGCCGATGGTCTCCCCGTCGTGGAGTTCCACATCGTTCTCCAGCACATAGGACACAAGGCTGGCCAAAAAGTCCCGCAGGTCGCTTGGCTTGGCATCGGTGCACAGCACCTCCATCTCGTCCTTGCCGAACGACTCCAGGCCGTAGGTGTAGCCGTTCATGCCATTTTCATCCCGCCAGAGGCCGAACCAGATCCAGTTGAAGATGGGCAGCTCGTCCTCGCTCATCTGCTCGGCAAAGCCCTCATAGAACCGGGGTTCAAACACCACGCCGCTGGTGTAGACGCCGGTGGCATAGTTCTGCCGGCAGCAGGCAGCGACCAGCTTGGTGTAGAGCTTACCCTTCTCCAGAATCTTCTCCTCTTTACCCAGCACCGCCACCATGATATGGGCGCAGTGCTCTTGGCTACCTTGACCGCATCCTCCCACATATAGTTGTTTTCCGCATTGGCCTCGGCCTCGCCGCCGGGGATAGGATAGGCGGCCAGGCTGACAGCGGCCAGCATATCGCCTACCTCGAATACCAGCGCATCATCGTCCTTCTCCTCACTGGCGTCATATTCATCCACGGTGATGTCCCACTTTTCCTTCATGTCCCGGATGAACTGCTCCTTGTCCCATTCTCCCCTAGACAGCAGCACAAAGCCGGTGAAGACGCCAGTGTGGTCACTCTCGTCCTCGGTTTCTGCCTCGGTTCGCTTTGCAATCTCCTCCTGACACGCCTGGATCACCGCCGGGGCGTCCTCGTCCTCAGGGTCCAGCTCGGCCCAACGCTGGGCGTAAGGGATGGCCTTTTCCTCCTGACCATACAGGTATTGATAGGCATAGGCCATGCGCATATTCCACTCGGCCTTGTCCTGTCCTCTTCTTGGACAGACTCCAGCATTTCGATGGCCCGCCGCAGGGCCCTATCTCCCTTATAGTTAGGAGTGCCCTCTTCGTGGTCCCCAATGATGGCGTAGTTCTCCAGCGCCCGGGCCAGAGCGTAGGCAATGCGGTAGTTCCGCCTGTCCTCCGGGATGGCATTCAGCGCCTGGATGCAGCGGGTGTACTCGTCCTCGTCGTTCCACTGCTCCAACTGTTGGAAGAATTCTTCTTCGTTCTGCGGTGTGTAAGGGATATAGTCCATACCCGTCAGCGTCTCGTCCAGCTCGGAGACCTGATCCTCATCGCCCGGCTCCTCCTCGGACGGCGTTTTCAGGTTCACAGTGCCGCTTCGCGACGGAAGGTGTGGAAACTGGCCCAGGGGATGTCACTGTCCTCGAAGAATTCCTTCGCCATCTGCAGTGCCGCTCGGATGTCCCAGGCGATGAAGTCCACATAGCCGCAGTAGAGGCCGGTGGCCCCGCCGGTGAGGGTGAGCACCTCCGGGCCGTCCCCGGTGGTGAACACTTCTTCCAGTTTATCCCGGAAGTCAAAAATCTTCTCCGTTCCTTCCTTCTCCCGCAGAGTATCCAGAGGATAGCAGAAGAAGCCCGCCACCGCGCCGTCAGCGTGGAGTTCGTCCATGAAGTCGTTGTCGGCATTCAGATAGCCGTTGATGAGCGGCACGCAGTTGGTGGAGCCGGCGATCACATCCAGCCGCCAATCGGCATCCGGGTCCTTGTTGGGTTTCATTTCGTAGCCAAGATAGCTCTCCAGATAGACTTCCGGATCGAGGGAGAGGTTCGCTCCCTTTTCCTTCAGCTTGTCAGGCAGCTGGGACAGTAAGAAGGAAGGCTCTGCCTTGGGTTCCTCCAGCACATCGAAGCTGTCTATGTATCTCATGTGGGGGATCTCGCCCAGCACCTGGTCGGTGAGGGTGGTGAGCATCCACCAGGCCCGGCCCTCCTCCTCCCGGAGCAGGGGCAGCAGCTTTTCGCAATAGGCGGACAGGGCGAAGCTGTTTTCGCCCTGCTCCTCCAGCCAGACCTGCACATCCTCCCCGGAGATATCCCAGCCGTCGTCGGTGCGCAGACCGATGTTTTGGCTGGGCTGGCGGCCCACCAGGATGTTCCAGTGCTCCAGCACCTCCTTGGGGGCGTGTTTCCGGAAATAAATCAGCTCAAACAGCTTGACGATGGTCTGCCAGAAGGATGGAGCGCAGACAGATCAGAGCCTCGGTATAAATGTCAGACTGTCTCATTGGCCATCGCTCCCCAAAATACCTCCATAGAGCACACCATCTTTTCCAAGGAACAACATCCGGCGTCACAGGTGGGAATAGCCTCCTGTTTTTGCCCAAGGCGATCACCATGAGCGGTAAGGAAGTAGAATTTGTCCCGTTGCTGGTATCCGCCTTGAAACAGGAAGGTATTGCCGGACGGGGCAACAGAAAAAGCTCCGCTTCCTTCGATTGGCAGTTCAACCACAAAGTCCTCTTTGAAGTTCGTCCGCGCCAGCCGGAATTCATCGTAATAATAAAACCACAGGTTTTCTTCTTCGTCCAGGCTGATGGCGTAGCAGTCATAGATGGAATAGTTCTCATTCTTCCAGAGAGGAGTTCCCTCCGATGTCCATGCAATCAGGCCGCAAGCACCCAGAGGTTCATCCCAACCGT
>VOFD01002237.1_pt1 | contig 19879 bp, 26 predicted proteins | sample 5384101 | NCBI WGS metagenome assembly VOFD01 (sample SAMN12384723, study PRJNA508395) | human gut metagenome | isolation source: healthy gut C | host: Homo sapiens
CCCAAAAAGTCAGACGCTTTTTGGAGATATGCATTCATTTTACCTTTTATATTTTTTCTGACGGTAGCCAAAGCCGAATTTACGGCGGTTATAAATATTGTTATACCGATTTGCAGGGAATATAGAATCCCCTGATGTACGGCTATAATAGCCATTCAGCAGAATGAAAGATTTCGCACTGTTTTTGTATGGTCCACCTTAAAATATCTTCCATCGTATAATATCTGCTACATAATATAAGCTTGCGCAACCGCCCGTGGACGCCGAATTTACCGTAATATAATGTTCAGAACTTCGTTTAGTACCACATGGAAACCATGCTGGTCAGAAGGAATTTTTCGTATGCTGCGGGCGGTGTAAATACTGCTGAAAAACAGGTTAAAGCACATCATAAGAACAGCCAGAATCAGAACGGGAGTGTATAAATAGGTTTTTGCATATTCAGGATGGTTGTTGTAGTTCAGCAGTAGTTTTGAAACAGGCTGTACAAGGGTAATAAGAAAAGACTATATACATTATAGACTGGTAGGCTGAAGCTGGTGCCGAAGCCTTCCTCACCCTTGTTTCCGTGTTCGTTATAGCCGACATATTCACGCCTGGAAAAACACGAAGGTTGACACCATGCAGGCTCTAAGGTTCGGCACCTTAGAGGCGGCGGTATAAAGTCCCACTGCGGTATCTCGGTTTTTTCCGTCGGGTCCGTCTATATTTAATCAGCAGACGGCCCTTAAAACCTTCGGTATGATCCACATTATAGCGGTCGGTATCAGCGGAAGTGAAAATCTTACCATCATACGTATTGTGTCTCTATCCGCCCAATAGGGGGTAAACTTGCCCAGACTGGCAATATTCCAAAGGAAAGTGGTCTGAACAAAGATCTGAGAGTATCATAGTTATCATAAAGTTCCTTTATGCCCATCTGAAATGGGAAATAAATATAATATTAAATATAAAAAGCGTTATGTAGCGAGTATGCCGTCAAGAAGAACAGCGCCGGAGAAGCAAAGATATCTATTGTTCATAATGGAATAATAGAAAATTATCAGAAGATAAAAAGCTTTCTGCAAAAAAAAGGCTATGTTTTTGAAAGCCAGACTGATACGTAAACGGTTGCAAAGCTTCTTGATTATTATTATAACGGTAATCCGCTGGAAACTATACAGAAGGTTCTCGGCGATATTGAGGGTTCGTATGCTCTCGGGATCGTATTCAAGGATTTTCCTGAGTCGGTTTATGCGGTAAGAAAGGATTCTCCGTTGATTGTGGGAGTAGGAGAAGACGAGGCGTTTATCGCTTCTGACGTTCCGGCTATATTAAAATTTACAAGGAATTATTATCTGCTTGAAGCAGATGAGATAGCTGTCCTCAGCGGAGGAAAGGCTCAGATCTTTGATAAATACGGAACTCCTGCAGAGAAGCAGCTGATGGTTGCAGACTGGGATATGGAAGCAGCTGAAAAGGGCGGCTATGAGCTTTTATGCTAAAGGAAATAAATGAGCAGCCGAACGCAATAAAGCAGACCATCTCTCCCCGTATCAAAGACGGAATGCCTGATCTTGAGGAATGCGGATTGACTGCGGAAAAGTTGGCTTCATACAGCAGTATATTTGTAGTTGCCTGCGGAACAGCCATGCACGCAGGATTGGTGGGGAAATATGTTATTGAAAAGCTTGCAAGAGTGCCGGTTACCGTAGATGTAGCGTCTGAATTTCGCTACAGAGATCCTATAATCGGCAAGGGAGATCTTGTTATTGTAGTATCTCAGTCCGGAGAAACTGCGGATACGCTTGAGGCGCTGAAGCTTTCAAAGCGTCTTGGCGCACAGACTCTTGCTATAGTCAACGTTGTAGGCTCTTCAATCGCAAGAGAGGCTGATATGGTTATTTATACTCATGCCGGTCCTGAAATTTCCGTAGCGTCAACAAAGGCTTACAGCGTTCAGATCTCGGTGTTTTATCTGCTTGCTTTTTTGCTTTCCTATTCAAAGGGCACTATTTCCGAGGACGAATGCAGGCGTCTTACCTCTGTTCTTGAGGGCGTTCCCAATATGATAGACGTTATCTTAAAGCAGGAAAAGTCCTGTCAGTATGTAGCTTCACAGCTTATTAATGCTGAAAATCTGCTGTATTGTCGTTTTATTATTGCAGAGGAATCAAGAATGTGAGTATTCCTGCTTCTCTGACCTCGATAGGCTCCTTGTCGTTTTTGGGCTGCGAGGATTTGGAACGTTTTTGAAGTATCTCCCGACAGTCTTTATTTTAAGGAAACTGACGGCATACTTTATTCAAAGGACGAAACTATTCTTGAGATATTTCCGATGGGAAAAAATCTTACTGATTTTACTATACCCGATTCGGTGCAATACATACCGTCAGGTGCATTTTTTGACAATCCATTTTTAGAAAATATAGTTATGCCGGACAGCGTCGAGGCGGTAGGAGAAGCCGCTTTTTCAAATTGCACCGCCCTAAAGAGTATAACTCTTTCAAGTAAGCTTACAGAACTGCCGGGAAGCATATTCTGTGACTGCTCGTCGCTTAAAAGCATAGAAATTCCTCAGAACGTAACCACGATCGGCGACTATGCTTTTTGGAATGTACGTCTCTTAAAAGCGTAACTATACCTGACGGAGTTGAAGCTATGGGGAATATGCTTTTAGGATTTACCGACGATGACGACGGTGAATTTCACAGGCTTGACGGTTTTGAGATAAAGGCAAATTATGAAACCGCCGCAAGGAAATATGCGAAAAGCAACAGAATTTCCATTGAATATCTGGACGGAAACAAGGATCTGCCTTACATTATAACCTTGATCGTTGTCGGCGTAATCGCTGTGGCGGCAATTTCGGTTATTTCCGTTATTCTGATCAGAAATAAGAAAAAAACGCGACGAATTTTACAAAATTTGAATTATTAGCTATAAATACTGTTCATTTTATTATATGAACAGTATTTTTTATCTTTAAATATATTTTCGGTCTAAAAAATTTACTGCGGGGATTGAAATTATGTCCTTTTTTGTTATAATATATAGTATGAATTGAGGTGATCAGAGCAATGAGGGCGGGAGTTTCAACTGCGTGCCTTTATCCTAAGCTGCTCGAGGAATCGGTTTATGACCTGGCGCTTAACGGCATTGCTCATACCGAAATTTTCGTGAATACCGGCAGTGAGCTTGAAAGGAATTATATAAACGGTCTTGCGTCTACGCTGAAGCAGTTTGAAGTAACCTGCCGTTCGCTTCATCCGTTTACCTGCGCTATGGAGCCAATGATGTTTTTTCAGGTTATAAACGACGGGTAGACGATATGCTGGAATTTTACAAAAAGTATTTTGAAGCGATGAATATACTCGGGGCTGAAATTTTTATTTTTCACGGAAACAAGAAAATACCGGATATATCCAGAGCTTTACTATGAAAGCTTTAGTCGTTTAGCTGAAACAGGCAGGGAATTCGGCATAACAGTCGCGCAGGAAAATGTTGCGCGATGCGTCAGCGGTTCTCTGTCTTTTATGAAGGATATGGTAAGAAACTTAGGCGGCGACGCAAAATTTGTACTGGATACAAAGCAGTCTGTAAGAGCCGGCGAAAGTAACTTCGATATTCTTCGTACACTGGGAAGTCATATCGTTCATGTTCATATCAGCGATCACGGCGAACTGGGAGATTGCCTGCAAATAGGCAGGGGGAGATTTAATATAAGAAAGTTTTTATCTATGCTAAATGAAAATTCTCCCGACTGTTCGGTTATGCTTGAGCTTTATAGGAGTAATTTTGAGGGTATTTCAGATCTGGTTAACAATTATAATACTCTGGTGAGTATGATAGGAAAACTCTGAATAAAGGAAGGAAACAAGCTATGCAATGTCCTTACTGCGGAAACGAGGATACAAAGATCATAGATTCACGCTCGATGGAGCGTAAAAACGCAGGCGGCGCGAGTGCGGAAAAATGCGGGAGACGTTTTACTACCTTTGAAATAATAGAGCGTCCTATGCTTATGGTGATAAAAAAAGACGGAACGTTTGAACCCTTTGACCGCAATAAGCTTATGAGAGGAATTTTCAACGCTATAAAAAAGCGACCGGTTAATATTGAAAGGGTAAATAAGATAGCTGAGGACGTTGAGAATCATTTTGCTAACGCTATGATAAGCCAGACTACCTCCGAGGAGATTGGAAACATGACTCTGGAGCTTTTGAAGGATGTCGACTACGTAGCTTATATTCGGTTCGCTTCAGTCTATAAGGCCTTTACAAGCGTGGAGGGATTTATCACTGCGATCAGCGAGCTTGATAGAAAACATAAATAATACACAAAATTCTACGGTGAAAATTGTCTGTTATGTAGAATTGCTTATTTCTTATAGAAAAATACGCCGCGATATGATATGATAAAAACATCACTATGAAAGAGGTTGATATATAATGTCAAATAATTTTGATTCGGACGATCTGACCGGAATGTATGACACAAATGACATAAATCAGAATAAGGCGCTTTCTATCGTAGCTTACATACCGGTGCTGTTTCTGATTACGTGGCTTGCGGCCGGCCATTCGCCGTATGCCAAATTTAATGCGAATCAGGGACTGATTCTTACTATATTTGCTGCTGCTGCGGCAATCGTAAATAAGTTTATAGGCTTTGTAATAGGCTGGATACCATTTATAGGCGATGTTATTTCGTGGCTTGTCTGGATGGTTCTCAGCATAGCCGTCCTGGCGTTAATGATAATCGGTATTGTAAACGCCGCACAGGGCAAGGCTAAGAAGCTGCCGCTAATAGGCGATCTTATTAACGCTATTCACTGATTTATAAAGGGACGCTTCACAGACGGGGCGTCCCTGAAATATCTGATATAATAAAGGGCTGCGCCGCAGAACCGGCGCTTTAATTATTTTACCGAAGGGAATGACTTAAAAGCATGCGGGAAATAAATATCAAGGCTATAGAAAATACCGTAAAGGGATCTGTGTATCAAGGCAAATATACATCTTCCGTCAAGTCTGGAAAAAAAGAATTAAAGAGGCTGCTGAGGAAGAAATATCTCCGGCCGGAATTAATGTTTTTGACGATCTGAAAGCCAATCTCAGGGCGGCTGACGAGGAAAATATACCGATATGTCAGGATACCGGAATGGCGGTTATATTTGCAGAAATCGGACAGGACGTGCATTTTACAGGCGGGGAATTCGAGCAGGCGGTAAACGCGGGAGTTTCCAGAGGCTATACAGAGGGGTTTCTGCGCTGCTCTGTCGTAGGCGATCCGCTGGAGAGGGTAAATACGGGAGATAATACGCCGGCAGTTATACATACGAGAATAGTTTCGGGAGACAGGGTTAAAATAGATGTGTGTCCAAAGGGCTTCGGAAGCGAAAATATGTCGGCGCTTAAGATGTTTACGCCGTCTGCCTCGACGGATGATATAGTGAATTTTGTTACCGAAACCGTGTCCGGAGCCGGAAGCAATCCATGTCCCCCTATGGTTGTAGGCGTAGGTATCGGCGGAAATTTTGAATACTGCGCTTATCTCGCTAAAAAGGCCTTATGCCGGGACGTTTCTGTCAGAAATTCAAAAAAGCTTTACGCGGATTTGGAAAAGGCTATGCTTGAAAATATAAACCGCTTGGGTATAGGTCCTCAAGGCTTCGGAGGATTAATCACTGCTCTTTGCGTTAATATTGAGGAAGCGCCGACTCATATTGCAGGGCTTCCTGTAGCGGTAAATATAGGCTGTCATGTAACTCGTCACGCGGGAGCTGTTATTTAATATTGAAAGGCTATTATGAAAAATTTATTATTTATAGGCGATGTTGTCGGAAAAAGCGGCTGCGATTTTCTGGCGTCACGAATATACAGTATGAAAAAAAATACTCAGTGGATATAACCGTAATTAACGGAGAAAACTCTGCGCAGGGGAACGGAATAACCGCTTATTCAGCGGGACTTATAAAAAACAACTGCGGAGCCGACGTTATAACAACCGGCAATCACTGTTATAAACGACGTGATTCCTTGGCTATATACGATGAGGAGTATATAATAAGACCTGCCAATTATCCGGAGGGCTGTGCAGGAAGAGGACTGTGCATTATAGATATGGGCTCTTATAAGGCGGCTGTGGTAAATCTTATGGGTACCGTTTATATGGAGCCGCTTGATAATCCTTTTACTGTGGCAGAAAATATTTTAAAGGATATAGGAACGCCCAATATTTTTTGTGGATTTTCATGCCGAAGCAACTGCTGAAAAAAAAAAGCGATGGGCTATTTTCTTTCCGGAAAGGCGACCGCCGTTATGGGGACGCATACTCATGTCCAGACGTCTGATGAAGCTATAATTGACGGACATACGGGCTATATAACCGACGCCGGCATGACAGGCCCTGAAATATCGGTGCTTGGCGTAGATGTAAAACCGGCTGGGGATAAGCTGCGGTTTAAGTTTCCTGTCAGGTTCAAAGAGGCTGAAACTCCCTGTTTTATTAACGGAGTTGTAGTAACGTTTGATGAAAAAAGTGGGCAAATGTACTAAAATTACAAGAATAATTGAGAGATAATTCACAATTTTTAAATCTGGCTATTGAAAAACAAATCGAATGTTGTATAATGAATGTGTATTAAAAACAGCTTAATATATGGTTATTATTATCAGTATTAAACAGATCAGCTATTTTCATGGAGGTCAAAACAATGGAAATTTTAAAGGTTTCATCACACTCCTCTCCCAATTCAGTTGCAGGAGCGATCGCAGGAGTAATTCGTGAACAAAAAGAGCAGTTGAGGTTCAGGCAGTGGGCGCGGGCGCTGCAAATCAGGCAATTAAGTCTATAGCTATTGCAAGGGGTTACTTAGCTCCTATCGGAGTAGACTTAATCTGTATTCCTGCGTTTGCTAATATTCAGATAGACGGCGAGGAAAGAACGGCTATTAAGCTTATTTGTGAGCAAAGATAAATAAAACGGCGGTTTAGCGGGCGGTCGATAAAGAAGTATAATAAAGGCACTTTTGATATTCATGTCAGAAGTGCCTTTGCGTTTGTTACGCTATTGATTTTTCAGCAGATTTCCGCTATAATAAGCTAAGCGATAAATCAGAACTTGGAGAGTAATACTATGCATATTGAAATAATTAATAAAGACAGCTTTTTGCGTAATAGGAAAAGAAGGCTCTACTGATATGCGAACAGGTTTCATTCAGAAATTGTGGAATGAAGCAAATACACATTTCAATGAAATCTCCAATTTGGTAAAAAAGAGATGATGAAGAAAACCTTTGGCTTGTTGGGGTGCTATGAGCGATTTTTCTATAAGTTTTATGCCGTGGGAAAACAACTTCACTCGTGGTAAATACCTTGCAGGTGCTGAATGTTTGGCTGAGGCTCTGGCTCCTGAAGGATGGGTTAAATGGACAGTACCTGGGTTTAAATATATAAAAATTCGTTGCGATGATTTGGATACATTTCCTAATGGTTTAAAATATTTAGAAGAACACGGATATAAACTTGTTGGTGCAGTACACGATTTCACAGATATAAAAACAGGTCAGAATTATATGTGTTTTTCCAATTGAAAAATTATAAATCAAATTTCAGTTTATCAAACAGTGTTACATAAAAAATCCCAAAAAAGATTTTTTCTTTTTGGGATTTACTTATATGACCATCCGTCTTTAACCGCCGTTTTTTTTGTTTTATGGAAGTAAAAAAGGACGGCTTAACCGTCCTTTTTAATTAACATCAGAATTCTGTTTTTTTGTTTAAATAGTTTTCAAGCTCTTCTATCCTGATTCTTTCCTGTTCCATCGTATCTCTGTCGCGTACTGTTACACAGCCGTCGTTTTCAAGTGTGTCGAAGTCGTAGGTAATGCAGAAGGGCGTTCCTATTTCGTCCTGACGGCGGTATCTCTTTCCTATTGTACCCGTTTCATCGAAGGTAACCATAAACTTCTTTGAAAGCATTTCAAATACCTCTTCAGCCTTAGGAGTGAGCTTTTTAACCAACGGAAGGACTGCTGCCTTGTAAGGCGCAAGAGCCGGGTGAAGACGCATAACTGTTCTGATTTCTTTCTTTTTCATTACCGTTTTTATCCGTTGAGATAAGCTCCTCCTCGTCGTAGGCTTCTGTAACAATAGAAAGGAACAATCTTTCAACACCGAGGGAAGGCTCGATAACGTAAGGTATGTATTTTTCATTAGTTTCAGGATCAAAGTATTCAAGCGATTTTCCGCTTGTTTTGATATGCTGGGTAAGGTCGTAATCCGTCCTGTCGGCAACGCCCCAAAGCTCGCCCCAGCCGAACGGGAAAAGATATTCGAAGTCAGTCGTTGCCTTTGAATAGAAACAAAGCTCCTCGGGAGAATGATCTCTCAGGCGGAGGTTTTCTTCTTTCAGTCCAAGGCTGATTAGGAAGTTTCGGCAGAAGCTTCTCCAATATTCAAACCATTCAAGGTCGGTGCCGGGCTTGCAGAAAAATTCAAGCTCCATCTGCTCGAACTCACGAACACGGAAAATAAAGTTTCCCGGAGTAATCTCATTACGGAAGGATTTGCCTACCTGAGCAACGCCGAAGGGGATTTTTTTCTGGTAGTACGCTGGATATTTGAAAAGTTTACGAATATGCCCTGAGCGGTTTCAGGACGGAGATAAAGCTCGGATTTTGTATCCTCTGTAACTCCCTGAAACGTCTTGAACATAAGATTAAACTGTCTTATATCGGTAAAATTGGATTTTCCGCAGTTAGGACAGCAGATTTCGTGATCTCTGATATAGTCGGTCATCTGTTCGTTTGACCAGCCGACGACGTTTGTACCGTCGAAATCCTCAATAAGATTGTCAGCTCTGTGGCGGGTTTTGCATTCCTTGCAGTCCATCAAAGGATCTGAAAAGCCGCCTATATGACCCGACGCAACCCATGTCTGAGGATTCATCAGAATAGCGCTGTCGAGGCCCACGTTATATTTATTTTCCTGAACGAATTTTTTAAGCCAAGCCTTTTTTATATTATTTTTCAGCTCAACGCCAAGCGGACCGTAATCCCAGGTATTAGCAAGACCGCCGTAAATTTCAGCCGGGTAAACAAAATTTGCATAGGTCGACGATTTTGTCCATTGATTTCTCTTTATTAGATAACATTTAAGCGCATCCTTTCACAGTTTAAAATCATTCTATTTTATTTTACTCTAAACTGTAAAAAAAAAGTCAATACGGGTAAGCATTTTAGCTTTTTAAAAAGCAAAATAAAAAGTTTGGTCAAGCTTTTCAAAGCTTGCAGGATTCCAAAGGCGGGCCTTGGACGCCTCCGCAGAGGGCGGAAAGCCTTGCCTTTAGAGGAGCTCCGCAAAGGGTGAATTTTCAAATAGTCCTTACGGACTGTTTGAAAGAGGGAACGCCCTGCGATAGAGGGCGTTCCTTTATTTAGCTTTTAAAAAGCTAAGTAATTGCTTTTACGAAAAGCATAGTAAAGTTAGTTTTTTCATTTCTTTGTTCGCACAAAGAAACGAAACAAAGAAATGCGCCGGCTCAAACGCCGCCGGACCGCTTTATGCCGCATAAAGCGGCAAATTTTATACATTAAATTATAAAGCTAACTAAATTGACTCCCATTAAAAGCTTTACATATCTCGGATGGAAATGCTCCTATGCTTTATAAGAATGTGGTTTAAGAAAGATAAAAGTTTGGTCAAGCTTTTTAAAGCTTTGCGGATTCCAAAGGCGGGCCTTGGACGCCTCCGCAGAGGGCGGAAAGACTTTGCCTTAGAGGAGCTCCGCAAAGGGTGAATTTTCAAATAGTCCTTACGGACTGTTTGAAAGAGGGAACGCCCCTGCGATAGAGGGCGTTCCTTTATTTAGCTTTTTAAAAAGCTAAGTAATTGCTTTTACGAAAAGCATAGTAAAAGTTATTTTTCATTTCTTTGCTCGCACAAAGAAACGAAACAAAGAAATGCGCCGGCTCAAACGCCGCCGGACCGCTAATGCCGCATAAAGCGGCAAATTTTATACATTAAATTATAAAGCTAACTAAATTGACTCCCATTAAAAGCTTACATATCTCGGATGGGAAATGCTCCTATGTTTTATAAGAATATTAATCATTTTTCAACAAAAGATAAGGTGGAATTTTCAAAACATCTGCAATATCAAAAAGAGTATCTAACGATATTGTTCTGTTTATATTAGGAGCTTCAACTGCCCCAACAAATGATAGACTTTTATCAATTTTTTCCGCAAATTGTAATTGTGTTAAGCCGTTTATTTTTCTATAATAGCTTATTTTTTAAACCTAATTTCTTATATTTATCTAAATGCTCCTGTTTCATATCCTCGCCCACTTTCTGTATTTAATTTTACCAAAATATCTTGACAATTTAAATTGTGGGTGGTACAATAATTATTGTATAAAAAGCAATAATTTATGCATTGAGAAAAAATAAAACACTAACGTAATATTTAACGTTAGTGTTATTCAGTATCTAATAATTTTGATGCCGGTATTTCTAAAACATCAGAAATATCAAAAAGGGTATCTAATGATATTGTTCTATCAATATTCGGCGCTTCGACAGCGCCTATGAAAGAAAGACTTTTACCAAGTTCTTCGGCTAATTGCTCTTGTGTCATTCCCTTTACTTTTCTATAATAACTTATTTTTAAGCCTAATCTTTTATATTTATCTAAATGTTGTAATTTCATACTACACTTCACTTCCTATTATTATTTTAACATAGAAAAGAAGAAAAGTGTATTAGATGTAAATCAATATATATTGTATTATAGTGTATAAATTATGCTTTTAAAACAAATTTTAAGAAATATTGGAGTGTAATTTTAAAATGGGCATAAAATTAATAAACGGAATCGTTATCGGTAAAACCGGAAATTATCTTAAAATTATAAGGGAAGATAGAAAAGAGGATGGGTATGATCTTTTAATATATGAGGGAGCAGCTAAGGATTTGAGAATAGGAAGCAGATTTTCACTTTATGTTACTTCTAAATCAGTAAAACAAGAAACGGTAAAAAAATTATGACCTATATAAACCCAACCCTTATCCAAAACGGACAATCTACATATAATATTGAATTTAGGCTGCCAGAAATTGAAGCTGTTTACTGGGCTATTATAACTTCGCTTGAAAGCCATAACTACCGCAAGGAAAATATGAAGGGTTATGAATATGACTTTGATGGAGAAATTGAAAAAAAGTGTAATATTCTAAAAATTGTTGCCGATAGAATTGCGGATTCTGCATTACGTTAATTAATTTACATAAAGTTTAAATAAAACAAAAACAGCATATCCTATTGATATGCTGTCATGTATTTAATCTGATTACTTAAATTATCAGCCGGCCTCGTTAAGCTTCTTAGCAAGCTGAGATTTTTTTCTTGCCGCACAGTTTTTGTGCATAATTCCCTTAGCTGCCGCTTGGTCAACCTTCTTTATTGCAACTCTGATTGCGTCCGCCTTGTCAGCTGAATTTGCTGTGCAAGCTGCGTCTGCATTCTTGAGAATAGTTTTAAGATTTGATTTTCTTGACTTGTTTGCTGCCGCTTTAGTCTTATTAACCTTTACTCTCTTCATTGCGGATTTAATATTTGGCATATTCTCTGCACCTCCTTAAATTTGAAATATCCTGAATTATTATTTACAAATTTTATCGTAATAATTCAAAAAATTCAGCATAATATAAAAGCAGCGCATGCTATTAAAAAGCAGGACACGACCGCCGCTTTTCAGATCCAGACGTAATGATCATCCGGACGGCGCAGTCAAGCTGCACCAACGCTAATAATTATTTTACCATTTTAAGCGTTAAAATGCAATAGGTAAAATACAAATAAAACAACAAAATTAAAGCGTTGATTTAAAGCATAATGCACAAGTTTATAGATACGGGAGCCGAATTTACATGAATATTAGAACAGACCTTGCTCTTGAAAGCGTCAACGCCACTAAGGTCAGAGACGGTATAACGAAAATTTCAAGGGGAAAAGCCTTTAAGGTAACGGAAATTAAAATTGCCGAGGACAGGCACGGAGTTCCCATAGGAAAGAAAAAAGGGACGCTATATAACGCTTGAGGGCGCGCCTTTGGGACGTTTCTCCGAAAGCTTCAAGGATATGGCCTGCGAGCTTTCTGAGGAGCTTTCACAGCTTGTCCCAAAGGGACCTGCGTTAGTTATAGGACTGGGAAACAACGATATAACGCCGGACGCGTTAGGACCTCAGGCGGCTTCAAGGGTGCTTGCCACAAGGCATCTGCGGGAGGAATTAGGCTCGGAGGACGAGTTTTTGTCAGGGCTCAGGCAGGTAAGCGTTATGGCAAGCGGTGTACTTGGACAGACTGGAATTGAAACCGCTGAAATAATCGAGGGCCTGCTGGAAAAGCTAAAGCCCTCCTGCGTTATAGCGGTGGACGCTCTCGCCTGCTCGGACATCAGCCGTCTGGGAACGACTATACAGCTTTCCGATTCTGGCATATCTCCCGGCAGCGGCGTCGCCAACAAGCGTAAGGAGCTTTCTGAAGCCACGCTTGGAATACCCGTCATAGCCGCGGGAGTTCCGACGGTTGTGGATATGTACACGATTGTTGAGGGAATGACGGGCAGGAGAGCGGTTACGGAGGTTCCTAACATGATGGTTACTCCCAGAGATGTGGACAGGCTCATAGAGCGTTCTTCGGCGCTTATTTCAATGGGAATAAATCTTGCTCTTCATCCCGAGCTAAGCTTTGAGGATGTTGAAACAATTATGTTTTAAACAGCTCTTTCAACACTATGTTGAAAGACGTGTTGAATCAAATTTGGAATATGCCTTCAAAAGTCGTGTTTTTCCCATGAATATGTGTGTTAATCGACTGTTAAATTGTTGAAAAACTTTCAAGAGCGAAACTATGTGATTTTTTGCTGAAATTTTATTGAAAATTACCATTGACAAAACAAATCCCCTTTAAATACGGATAAATTGCAATATACCGGAAAAATAAAAATGTATTGCAGTAAATGCAATAGAAAAACGAAAGGATTGAAGATAATGAAAAAAAACGCTTCCTATTATATTTTCACTTGCTCTTATAAGCTGTTCGTTTACAGCCTGCGGAGATAAGGATAAGAACTCAGGCGCTAATGGGACTACAGAAGCTCCTACTATGGCGGTTGATGAAACCTCCGGTCTTAATTCAGCGACCGACGCTTCTATGGACGCTGCCGGAGAAAACGGTGCGCAAGGCAATAACGGAAACACCGGTAATACCGATAACAATAACGGTAATGACAGAAATAACGGGAACGGCGGCATAGGCAATAATCTTGTTACAGATGCGGAAGGACTTGTGGACGACCTTGTATCAACAGGCGAAGACATAGTTGACGACGCCGGATCTGTAATCGAGGGCGCCGGCGACGCGATTATGGGTACAGACTAATATATGATAAAATAAAGGACGTCCTGTTTTAAGGAACGTCCTTTTGTTTTTATATTAGATTTCCGCAATAACTTCAACTTCAACCAGAACGTTCTTAGGAAGCTCTCTGACTGAAACACAGCTTCTTGCCGGTTTAGAAGTGAAATATTCTCCGTAAATTTTATTGAACGCGGCAAAATCGGACATATTTCTTAAAAAGCAGGTTGTTTTAACCGCCTTGTCAAACGACGAGCCCGCTTCCTTTAATACGGTTCCGAGATTTTTCATAACCTGAATAGTCTGGCCTTCGATATCCTGCGCTTCAATAGCGTTTGTCGCCGGATTAACGGCAATCTGTCCTGACGTAAAAACAAGTCCTCCCGTTATAACTGCCTGCGAATAAGGACCTAATGCTTCCGGTGCGTCCGGAGTATAGATGATCTTAGACATTTTATTTCCTCCTGAATATTTTTTATTCGACTATTTTAAATCCTGCGTCTGCCAAGGCTTTTCTGATTGACATTTTATGCTCAAAATTCCTTGTTTCCAGTACGATTCTCAGGTAGCAGCCGTTTATATCGATATTTATAGAATCTGAACGGCCTGATTTAAGAAGGCCTCTTTTGATTACTCTCGAAAGAATAGTTACGTCTATGTTGCCTCCGGATACTAAGCAGACCGTTTTCTTTCCTTTGATAGGAACTTTGTTGAACATTGCGGCGGCTACAGAAACTGCTCCGGCGCCTTCGGCTATTAGCTTATGCTGTTCGATAAGCGCGAGAATTGCCGACGAAATTTCGTCGTCGGTTACAGTTACGATTTCATCTACATATTTCTGACAGCAATCAAACGTATTTACGCCCGGCTCTTTAACCTTGATACCGTCAGCTATAGTTGAAACGGAATCAAGGCATTCTATCTTTCCGCTTTCCATAGACACGAGCATACTTGGCGCGCCGCTTGCCTGAACGCCGTAAATCTTGATTTCGGGCTTTAGGGCATTTTAGCGGCAAAGGCAACGCCGGAAATCCGCCGCCGCCGATGGGGACCGTCGAAGCTGGTCAAGCAGCTCAAGTCCGATAGTTCCCTGCCCTGCAATAACGTTTTCATCGTCGAACGGATGAATAAACGTGTAGCCCTTTTCATCTCTTAGCTGTATCGCTTTATTATAGGCGTCGTCATAGACTCCGTTTACTAAACAAACATCGGCTCCGTAGCTCTTTGTTGCCTCAACCTTTGAGATAGGCGCTCCGTCAGGCAGACAGATGATAGACTTTATACCGTTCTTCGCTGCGGCAAGTGCTACGCCCTGAGCATGGTTTCCGGCGGAGCATGCTATAACGCCTTTTGCCTTTTCATCGTCGCTTAGCTGGGAAATTTTATAGTATGCGCCCCTTACTTTAAAAGAGCCCGTTATCTGAAGGTTTTCGGTTTTCAGGTAGATATCGCTCTCGGGATTTATTTTCGGGGCGTGAATTAAATCTGTTTTTCTGATTACGTTTTTCAGCACATAGCCTGCATGATAGATTTTATCAAGAGTAAGCATTTTTTTTACACTCATTTCAGTTAAATTTTGCTTTAAGGACGGAATTCGATCCGCTTAAACCACCTTACAGCGGTAATTTTTATCGTATCTGACAATACGGTTCCTTTTTAACGGGGGAAAGCCGGAGCGACTTAATACCCTTTAAGGGATTCGGCCGTCTGCTCTGGGAGGATAATATTCCGGATCCGTAAACGCCGTTTTCTCAGCAGACTCGGCTCTCTGTAAATTCGTAATCCGGATAAGTTCCCTTCACGGCATTTTAACTCTTACGATCAGTTCAGAGTGTTATGGCAGGTAAGCATTTTGTCTATAAACTGCTTTGCGGCTCTTGCCGACCGTCCGCTTCTGCCAACAGCGAAACGTTCAGCCTCTTTCTCAAGCTCTTCTCTGGTCATGTCAAGCTTGCATTGCTCGGCAAGACCGTATACAATATCAAGATATTCCTCCTTATTTGGTCTTGAAAAGGAGATTTTTATTCGAACCGTTCTGAAAGGGATATCAACTCCTGAACGGTATCGTTTCTGTGCATATCGTCGCCGTCTCTGTCTGAAAAGCTTTCCTTGACAAGATGACGTCTGTTGCTTGTGGCATAGATAACGATATTGTCTGCTCTGGCTGATACGGAGCCTTCCAGTATGGCCTTGAGAGCGCCGAAATTATCATCGTCCGAGGCAAAGGAAAGATCGTCGATGAAAAGGATAAATTTAAGGGGATTTTTGCTGAGATTGTCGATTATTACCGGTATATCTCTAAGCTGATCCTTGCGCACTTCTATTATACGCAGTCCTTTTCCCCTGAATTCATTAGCAATGGCTTTAACCGACGAGGATTTGCCTGTTCCTGCATCGCCGGTCAGCAGTACGTTGGAGGCCGGCTTGCCGCTGAGAAGGGCGAGGGTGTTGTCAATTATCATCTGCCGCTGCCGCTGATAGCCGATAAGCTGTGAAAGCTTGATTTCATCAGGATATTTGACGGGAACAATATTGCTCTCTTTTACTATAAACATATAATACTTTGCATAAATTCCATAGCCAAAGCGATCAATATTTTCGATTCTGTCCCGATATTCCGATTTGAAATCATAGCGTGTATTGTCCCATTCGGGCAGAAAGCCTGAATAGGCTATATTTCTTTTAACCGTTTCAGAGGTCATGTCGGCTATACATTGCAGGGCTTCAAGCTCGTTCATAAGACAGTCCTGCATTTTACCGCTTATTTCAAGCCCGTGGGCCTTTCTTATCATATAGATATTTTCGTCCTCAAGCATAAGCGTGAGGATATAGGAGCTTAGGTCGTTGTGGTGGCGGTAAAGGTTAGATACGAAATCCGAATACGCCTGAATCTGCTTTACCGTATCGTCGTCCTCTAAGCTTTTCAGCAAACGTTCAAGACTCCGCATAGTTCGGCAGTTTAATATATCTCTGAAAATGACCAGTGAGCTTAATTTAAAATAAAGCTCCGTTAGCTTGTTGTTCAATCAAAACGCCTCCGCTCTTTAGAGAAGCTCTAAGATTTTATCAGTTACTTCTGTTGTGGACAGAGGCTTGATTCCCGTATTTCCCACAAGATCGGCGGTTCTGAAGCCCTTTTCCAGAAAATCATCTACCGCGGATTCAATAGCGTCAGCTTCTTTATCAAGATCAAAGGAGTATCTGAGCATCATTGCGGCTGAAAGGATCGTCGCGATGGGGTTAGCCTTGTTCTGTCCGGCGATGTCGGGGGCGGAGCCGTGAATAGGCTCGTACATTCCTCTTTTTGACGAGCCCAGCGACGCGGACGGAAGCATGCCGATCGAGCCTGTAATCTGGGAGGATTCGTCTGAAAGTATATCGCCGGACATATTGGTTGTTACTACCACGTCGAACTGCGCCGGATTTTTTACAAGCTGCATCGCCGCGTTATCAACCAGCATATCTGTGCATACGACGTCCGGATAATCCTTTGCGATTTCATGGACCGTAGCTCTCCAAAGACGCGAGCTTTCAAGGACGTTTGCCTTGTCTATGCTTATAACCCTTTTATTTCTTTTTTCAGCCGTTTCAAAGGCCACTCTGGCGATACGTTCTATTTCCATTTTACTGTAGCATTCCGTATCGTAGGCTTCCTCGCCGTATTTGCCCTCTCTTCTGCCTCTTTCGCCGAAATAAATTCCTCCGGTAAGCTCCCCTGACCATCATAAGATCGAATCCGTTAGCGGCAATATCGGGGCGGGCGGGCACTCGTCCCTAAGCGCTTTGTAAAGCTTGGCGGGACGCAGATTTGTAAAAAGACCCAGTGCGGAGCGTATACCGAGGAGAGCCTTTTCCGGACGGCGGTCGCCGGGAAGGTTATCCCACTTAGGACCGCCGACCGCGCCCAACAGGACGCTGTCGCTTGCAAGACAGCCCTCTACGGTTTCCTTGGGAAGCGGATTTCCTGTTGCGTCAATAGCCGCGCCGCCGATAAGATAAGGCGTAAAATTAAATTTATGTCCGAATTTTTCAGCGGTTTTTTAGTATAAGGACGGCGCTGTCCACGATTTCCGGACCGATTCCGTCGCCTCTCAGCAATGCTATGTTAAATTCCATGTTATATATCTCCTTATTTAAAGCTGCCGTTTTTATCGACTCTATAAGTCCGCCGTTTTTAATAATTGATTGTATAAATTCCGGAAACGGCTCGGTTTTGAACTGTCTGCCGGTATTTTTATCCGTTATAACGCCCTTATCCAGATCGGCTTCAACAATATGTCCTTCTTCAACAGCCTCGGCTGCCTCCGGACACTCCAGTATTGCAAGACCGATATTTATAGCGTTTCTGTAAAATATTCTTGCAAAGCTTTTAGCTATAACAAGAGAAATTCCGCTTTCCTTTATTGCAATCGGAGCGTGTTCACGGGAAGAACCGCAGCCGAAATTGAAGCCGGCCGCCATAATGTCGCCCTTTTGAACCCGTCCGGCAAAGCTTTTGTCAAGATCCTCCATACAGTGTGACGCAAGCTCCTTTTTGTCGCTTGTGTTAAGGTATCTTGCGGGAATTATAACGTCTGTGTCTACATTATCGCCGTATTTTATGACCTTACCTTCAAAAACCATTTTACATTACCTCCTTAGGCTCTGCAATTTTTCCGGCAATAGCCGACGCCGCCGCAACAGCCGGACTTGCCAGATATACCTCTGAATCGACATGTCCCATTCTGCCGACAAAGTTTCTGTTTGTAGTGGCGACAGCTCTTTCGCCCTCGGCGAGAATGCCCATATATCCGCCCAGACAAGGACCGCAGGTAGGAGTTGAAACGACTGCTCCGCACTCGATAAAGGTTTTCAGGAGTCCTTGCTCCATAGCTTCAAGATAGATTTTCTGAGTTGCCGGAATTATAATTGTCCTGACATTCTTAGCAACCTTTTTGCCTTTCATGATTTCAGCGGCAAGCTGAAGATCCTCAAGACGGCCGTTTGTACATGAGCCTATAACTACCTGATCTATTTTTATATCGTCGATTTCGTCGACAGTGCGAGTATTCTCCGGAAGATGAGGGAAAGAAACGGTAGGTTTGATTTCGCTCAGGTCAATTATGTAGGTTTCGTCATAAGCCGCGTCCTCGTCAGCCTTGTAAACCTTTGGCTCTCTTGAGCTGTGTTCCCTGACATATTCTATGGTTTTATCGTCGACTTCGAATATACCGTTCTTAGCGCCCGCTTCAATAGCCATGTTAGCCATACAGAGCCTGTCGCTTACAGAAAGACTGTGAAGACCTTCTCCGGTAAATTCCATTGAACGGTATAACGCGCCGTCAACGCCGATCATTCCGATTATATGGAGAATAACGTCCTTACCCGTCACATATTTATTGAGCTTTCCCTTGAGCTCGAATTTTATAGCTGACGGTACCTTGAACCATGCCTTTCCCGTCGCCATTCCGCACGCCATATCTGTTGAACCTACGCCTGTAGAAAATGCGCCCAGCGCGCCGTATGTGCAGGTATGGGAATCGGCGCCTATTACGGCGTCGCCTGAAACAACCAGTCCCTTTTCAATAGCGTCCTCCTCGCAGTCAAATACTCTTGCAGGGCCTTCGTGAACAAGCATTTCAGGTGCAACAGCCGAACGCTTTACAACGCAGGTATCGGGAGCGAGGTTTCCTTTAAGAACTGCTATACCGCCGGTTTCTGAGTAAGGCTTATCTATCGGTCTGATAATATCCGAATCCTTGTTTACAGCACCCTTGATATTTTCTCCTACGGTTTTTCCCGTGCAGGTCATGCAGTCCGTATTGATAAGTGATTTCTTGTTAAGCTCGCTGAGAACCGCGTAAACGCCGCCCGCTTCGTTAAGATCCTCCATATATGTATGGCCGGCGGGAGCGAGATGACAGATATTAGGCGTTCTTTTTGAGATCTCGTTAACAAAGTCAAGATCAAGCTCTATTCCGCATTCATGGGCGATCGCCGGCAGATGAAGCATAGAGTTGGTAGAACAGCCGAGCGCCATATCAGCAGTAATTGCGTTGATAAACGCTTCCTTGGTCATTATATCCCTCGGTCTGATATTCTTTCTGTAAAGCTCCATTACCTGCATTCCTGCGTGTTTTGCAAGCTTAAGTCTTTCGGAATATACTGCCGGAATGGTTCCGTTTCCTCTAAGCCCCATTCCAAGAACCTCGGTAAGGCAGTTCATTGAATTTGCGGTATACATACCCGAGCAGCTTCCGCAGGTAGGGCAGGCCTTGTTTTCGTATTCTTCAACGTCCTCGATAGAATATTTACCTGCATTGTACGCTCCTACCGCTTCAAACATACTTGAAAGCGAAGTCTTTGAGCCTTTGACACGTCCGGCAAGCATAGGTCCGCCTGATACGAATATAGTCGGAACATTTACTCTCGCCGCCGCCATCAGCAGTCCGGGAACGTTTTTGTCGCAGTTAGGAACCATAACCAGCGCATCAA
>VOFD01002183.1_pt1 | contig 19827 bp, 31 predicted proteins | sample 5384101 | NCBI WGS metagenome assembly VOFD01 (sample SAMN12384723, study PRJNA508395) | human gut metagenome | isolation source: healthy gut C | host: Homo sapiens
GAGCAGCGCAAAGATGACACGGATCAGTTTATGAGCGGTATGTCCTAAAGCACAGTAATGAGACTTACCCTGTGCAATCTTGGAATTGTAGTATTGAGCAAATGTTTCATTGTTGCGGACAACGTTGTGGGAAGCATTTATCAATGCATAGCGGAGCATGGAATTTCCGCGTTTGGACATTCTGGTGCTTTTCGCACTAAAATTCCCGGATTGAACAACAGCGGGATCAAGCCCAGCATAAGCAAGGAGCTTCGCTGGTGATGAAAAACGCTGTATGTTTCCAATGCAGGAAAGAATCATTGCCCCGTTCAGATATCCGATTCCGGGAACCGTCATAATCGGAGAATCAAGGGAATCCATTATGGTGGAAATTTCGCTCTCCACCTGCTTAAGCTGCGCGGAAAAGAGTTCAATTTGAGAAACAGCCTGCCGGATCTGCAAGGCTAACGCCGGATTGTCTGTACCAATGGAATTCCGGGCAAGTTCACGCAAGCGGATGGCATCTTCTTTCTTATACTTGCCTCTGGATGCTTTGCGCAAAAGGTTTGAGAGGTAAGTCAGGTGAAGGGCCCCCACCTCTGCCGGCCTGGGATGCGCTTTCAGGAGCGTATAAGAGACGTTGATATGGAGGCCAGACCGGAAAAACCGATTCAACTCCGGGAAGAGTTGATCCACAAAGCTGCCGAGCTGAATTTTACAGCGAGTTCGCATGAGAATCAGATTTTGCCTTGTTTTACACAGTCCCTTCAACTTGAGAATCTGAATATCTGATTGCTGCAATTCTGTATAGCCTTCCATCATCAGAGCCTTGGCAATCACAAAAGCATCCACTTTGTCTGTCTTGGTCTTACGGATAGCAGATTTTCGAATGGCAGCTGTTTGAAGAGGATTGATCATGGCTACATGGTATCCGTTCCCACAGAGAAAACAAATCAGGTTTTCCCCATAGTGGGCAGTGGATTCCAAGCCAACCAGCAAAGGCAGCTTTGGGAGGTTGTTCAGCTTTTCCCGCAGCAGGGTAAAACCATCGGCGCTGTTTGCAAAGGAAAATGGCATGAGGAGTACTTCTCCCTCTGACGACATGGCGGCAGCCACGTGCGAGTTTTTGGCGACATCAATGCCGAGGTAGATCATGTACGCATCACTCCTTGTATCATTTGCGACAACTGTGTTCCACAAGAATCTATCCTCGTAGCCTTGCGCGAAATGAAAGCTCTGCGGCTTATCCAACCAATCAACAATTGGGATAGAAACTGCGGCCATATACTCCAAATAATAGTCAAGCTATAGGTCTTATGAACAGTCCACAGTGTCTATCTCAGGTGATTTTGAAGATCCCCAACCGGTTCGGCAAGGTCCTCACCTGGGTCCTCACCATTTTCATGGTCTTCGACTGCGCCATGAGCCTGCTGGCAGTGGACCGCTGGTCCGAGCGGGTCCGCGGAGAGACCCCCCGTCTCCGCCGTGGATGTGTTTTTTGACGAGCATTTCCCAGACAGCCGCATGGAGCGCATTTACGCCAATATGGAATTCGGCACGAATCCAGCCTGATCGGCGCAGCAGAGCGGCGGGCGCTATGCGCCCGCCGCTCTGCTTTCTCTTACGTATAGGACCGCTCCACTTTCACCACCGCGTAGTAGTTGCCGTCCAGCGCCCGCACGGCGGTGCGGATCTTTTTGGCCACTTCCTCGTCGCTCAGGCGGAAGCCGAAGGGCACCACCGCGTCGAAGATGACGTTGGTGTGGGTGGGTCCCTCTACCATGCGGAAGTCGTGGATGTTGATGGCGTCGTCGATGCAGTGGACCAGGGTCGACCCGCTGGCGGGTCTCCTCGGTGACGCCGTCGTCTGTGACGACCGGATCCATGTGGATCACTGCCGCACAGCCCAGCTTCTCCTGCAGCTCTTCTCCACGTTGTCGATCTCGTCGTGCAGCTCCAGCACGTCCTCGTTGGCGGGCACCTCTGCGTGGAGGGAGATCATCATGCGGCCGGGGCCGTAATCATGGACGATCAGATCGTGGATGCCGATAATGGTCTTGTGCGCCAGCACCAGATCCCGGATTCGCTGGACAAACTCGTGGGTGGGCGGCGTGCCCAGCAGGGGGTCCAGCGTCTCCTTGCACCGCGCTGATACCGGACCAGAGAATAAAGGCCGTCACCAGCAGGCCGCACCAGCCATCGATCATCCAGGTCGTGAAACGGCCCACCAGCGTGGCCAGCAGAACCGCGGCGGTGGCCACGCTGTCGCTGAGAGAGTCCATGGCCGTGGCCTCCATGGCGGGAGAGGCCAGCTTTTTGCCCAGCCGCCGGTTGTAGAGGAACATGTACAGCTTCACCAGAATGGACGCGCAGAGGATCGCAAAGATCAGCGGGCTGAAGTCCACCGGTTCCGGATGCAGGATCTTCTCAATGGACGTCTTCCCCAGCTCCAGGCCCATCAGCAGGATCAGCACCGACACCACCAGCCCGGACAGATACTCCATCCGCCCATGGCCGAAGGGGTGTTCGGAGTCGGGCTTCTGCCCCGCCAGGTGGAACCCCAGCAGTGTCACGAAGGAGGACCCGGCGTCCGACAGGTTGTTGAAGGCGTCCGCCGTGATGGCGATGGACCCGGAGAGGGTGCCCGCCAGAAACTTTCCGGCGAACAGCAGCACGTTCAGGCAGATGCCCACAATTCCGCAGAGGACGCCGTAGGCCCTGCGGGTCTCCGGCTCTTCCCGGGCCGGGTCCGGTTTGATAAACAGCCGCGCCAGCAGTGAGATCAAAGCAGGTTCCTTCCTTTCCATGGGGCCGCGGCCCCGGTGTCTATGTCCGGCCGGGCATCTCCGGCCAGGAAAAAGCCGCCCTGCGGCGGCGTGGTTTTGGGCCAGGGTGCGCTTTTCCGTCCCATGGCCGGACCGGTGGAGCGGATCAGTTCCGCTTTCCGGGGATCACCAGCTTCATGTGACAGCACAGATCGTCCAAGTCCCGGTCCGTGGCGGCAGGGATCCGCAGCTTGGCGCCGCAATCCCGGCAGATCAGGTCCACGGCGCTGCGGCGGATCTCCATGCCATACCGGCTGGAGCCGCAGGCGCAGGTGATGCCGCCGGGCCGGGCGGCGATCTCCTTCAGCTCCGACAGGATCTCATACATGATGACGTTGTCCACAAATGCCTCTTCGCCGTCCTCCTGCTGCTGGTGCTCCTTCTCCGCCAGCACCGCCAGGTCCCGCAGGTTTTTCTCCACCGTCCCCTCCGGGCCGATAAAGCAGCAGAACTGCTTGGTCTTTGCACAGCCCAGGGCCGTGGCGCCCCGGAGCACCCGCTCCGGCGGGCAGTGGGCCTCGTGGGTCTCCCCGCAGATGCCGCAGGGGACGTAGATGCGGTACTCCGTCCCGTCGAACTCCACCTTCAGGGCAGACTTGCCGCAGGCGCACTCCACCTCGGCGTTGGATGCCTCCAGCGCAAAGACAGACCGGGTCCCCATAACAGTTTTGCCGCACTGGGGGCAGAGGTATCCGAATGTCCGCATCTCTTCACTCATGGTATGCGCCTCCTGGCTTGGTTGTTTCCATTAGATGAAGATTATACCACCACGCGGAACAGTTGTACAGAGTTTTTGAACATTAGCAGAGGCTAACTGCCGGTTTTCCCTGAAAAGAGGGCTGTTCAAGTCGATTTTTCTGTGCTATGATGGAGCAAAAGGAGGGAGCTGTATGGGACTTCCCTGGTATCTGAATCCCCTTTGGGAGTGGGATCTGCACGATAGGCTGGATGTGCTGGAGGGCTCCTCCAGCAGCTCCCGGGCCGACGATCAACGGCAGGACAAGGAGATCGAGCGGCTGAAAACGCGGGTCACGGAGCTGGAAAACCAGCTGCTGGTGCTGGAAAAATTCTGGCAGACCAAGGTCTGTTACCTCCAGCGCCGGAGCCTCCGGAGGCAAAGAACACCCCCAAGCGTCCACCGGACGCCCCTGCCGTCTTTCCCGCCCGGACAGAAGAGGTCGTCGCCTGTCCCCGCTGCGGCCGCCGCCAGAAGGGCAATCGGGATGCCTGCTACGCCTGTGGCCTGCTGTTTCGATATGAAAATACCTGATGTCAGGAGGCTCCTATGCTTATTTTTGGATTTTATGCATCATTCTGTGCGCTGTGCTGGGAAGCTCCAAAGGATATTCCGTTTGGGTATGCATTGTAGCAGGCGCGCTGGGGTCTTTGCTGGCAGTGCTCGTCCTGTTTCTGCTACCGGACCAGAATCAGGAAGCAGCCGACCTCTCCCGGCGGGATCAGGAAATCGCCGCCCTGCGCCAGCGGGTGGCCGAGCTGGAGCGGGCACAGCAGCCCGCAAAAGAGCCGGTGCCCCTTGCAAAGACATCCGCCGCCCCTGCCGCCCCATCGGACGCCCCCGCCGTCTTTCCCGCCCGGACAGAGGAGGTCGTCGCCTGTCCCCGCTGCGGCCGCCGCCAGAAGGGCAATCGGGCTTCCTGCTACGCCTGTGGCCTGCCGTTTCGATATGAACAGGAATGACCTTTCAGAGGTCCGGCTTCCGCCGGGCCTCATATTTTTGCCTCTTTGGGACAATCTAGCTACGAAAACTTTCTTCAATTGCGAGGTGGCGCATCATGAATGACAAGCGTCTGGGCCGCCAGACCGTGGCCCTGGCCCATCCCCCTCCGTCCTCTCCTTTTCCAATATTGGGGGGAAATTCGAGGGCCAGGGCCCCCTGGCGGACTTTTTTGACGAGATCAGCAACGACTCCTTCTTCGGGGAAAAGACCTGGGAGAAGGCAGAGTCCGCCATGCAGAAAACCGTCCTGCAGCGGGCGCTGGAGAAGGCGGAGCTGACACCGGAGGACCTGGACTATATCCTGGCCGGAGATCTGTTGAACCAGTGCATCGGCTCCTCCTTCGGCCTGCGGGACTTCGGGTCCCCTTCTTCGGCCTCTACGGCGCCTGCTCCACCATGGGGGAGAGCCTGGCCCTGGCGTCCCTGCTGATCGATGGCGGCTACGCCGACCGGGCCGCCGCCATGACCTCCTCCCACTACTGCACCGCCGAGCGGCAGTACCGGATGCCGGTGCCCTACGGCAACCAGCGGACCCCCACCGCCCAGTGGACGGCCACCGCCGCCGGCTGCACCATCCTGGGCAGCGACGGCCCCGGCCCCTATATCACCCACGTCACCTGCGGCAACATCGTGGACAAGGGCATTACCGATGCCAACAACATGGGCGCCGCCATGGCCCCCGCCGCCTATGACACGCTCTCCGCCTTCTTCCGTGACACCGGCACCGGCCCCAAGGACTTCGACCTGATCGTCACCGGGGACCTGGGAGAGCTGGGCCACGCCATCGTCCGGGACTTCTTCCAGCGGGACGGTGTGGACCTGGGCCCCCACTTTCAGGACTGCGGACTGCTGCTCTATGACCGGAAGCAGCAGGATATGCACGCCGGTGCCTCCGGCTGCGGCTGCTCGGCCTCCGTGCTCAACGGCTATCTCCTGCGCAAGATGCGGGAGGGCAAGTGGAAGACCATTCTCTTCGCCCCCACCGGGGCGCTGCTCTCCCATTTCCACCTGCCAGGGGGAGTCCATCCCCTCCATCTGCCACGCCGTGCGCCTGAGCGCCGTCCGGGAGTAATTGGTCAACCTATATAAATTTCGGATAAATTTTTGGCGGATTCAGCAGATTTCTTGTGAAGAACGTGTCTTGACGCTGTCCATCTACCGTGGTAAAGTGTTCTCCATCAAAGGCAAGGGCGCCTGTGAGACCATCTCACAGACGCCCTTGCCTGTATTTGTTCCAAGGCGCGGCGTGACGCGCGGCCGCCGCCCGTGGTGATTTAGGAGGGAACACGATGTATTCATCTGTCAACACCATCTGGGTCCTGTTGGGAGCGGCCCTGGTCTTTTTGATGCAGGCCGGCTTTGCCATGTGCGAGGCGGGCTTCACCCGGGCCAAGAACACCGGCAACATCCTCATGAAAAACCTCATGGACTTCTGCATCGGCACGCCGGTCTACTGGCTGCTGGGCTTCGGCCTGATGTTCGCCAGCGGCGGGGCCCTGATCGGCGGCCTGGACCCTATGGTCCAGGGGGACTACTCCGCCATCCTGCCGGAGGGCGTGCCCCTGTTCGCCTATCTGATCTTCCAAACCGTTTTCTGCGCCACATCCGCCACCATCGTCTCCGGCGCCATGGCGGAGCGAACAAAATTCCTCTCCTACTGTATCTACTCCTTCTGCATCTCCGCCTTCATCTACCCCGTCTCCGGCCACTGGATCTGGGGCGGCGGCTGGCTCAGCCATCTGGGCTTCCACGACTTTGCCGGCTCCACGGCGGTCCACATGGTGGGTGGCATCTGTGCCTGTATCGGCGCCGCCATCCTCGGCCCCCGACTGGGCAAATACGACAAGGACGGCAAACCCCGGGCCATCCTGGGCCACAGCCTCTCTCTCGGTGCCCTCGGTGTGTTCATCCTGTGGTTCTGCTGGTTTGGGTTCAATGGGGCCTCTACCGTCTCCATGACCGGAGACAACACTCTGGTCTCCGCGGGGCTAATCTTCGTCAACACCAATATGTCTGCTGCCGTCGCCTGCTGCGTCACCATGCTGTACACCTGGCTCCGCTATAAAAAGCCAGATGTGGGCATGACGATGAATGCCGCCCTGGCGGGACTGGTGGCCGTCACCGCCGGATGTGATGCGGTTTCCATCGGCGGCGCCGCCATCATCGGCATCGCAGCCGGCCTGCTGCTGCCTATCTCCGTAAACTTCTTTGACTCTGTGCTGAAGATTGACGACCCGGTGGGCGCCATCTCTGTCCATGGCGTCTGTGGGGCCGCAGGTACCCTTGCTCACCGGACTGCTGGCAGTGGACGGCGGTGTGTTCTACGGCGGCGGCTTCCATTTCTTCGGCGTTCAGTGCCTGGGTGTAGCGGCCACGGCGGTCTGGACCATTGTCACCATTACCATTGTGTTCCAGGTGCTCAAGCATACCATCGGTCTGCGGGTCAGCCCCGAGGAGGAGGTCAAGGGCCTGGACATCACCGAGCACGGCCTGCCCTCCGCCTACGGCGGCTTCGCCTTTGCCTATGACGATACCCCAGACGGCGCTGCTGTACTGAATCCTGCCGCCCCGGCCGCCGCGCCGGTCCCGGTGCAGGAGGCGGTGCCGGTGGAGGTGGTCACTGCCCCGGCAGATGCGGTATCCGCTTCCCCCGGCGTCAAGATGACCAAGGTGGACATCCTGTGCAAGATGGAGCGGTTCGACGCGCTGAACGGGCCATGTTCGACATTGGCATCACCGGCATGACTGCCACCAACGTCATGGGCTGCGGTGAGCAGCGGGGCAAGACGAGGGCTACTTCCGGGGCGCCAAGGTGGAGGCCACCATGCTGCCCAGTATCCAGGTGTCCATCGTGGTGTGCAAGCTGCCTGTGCGCCTGGTGGTGAGAGACCGCCAAAAAAGTTCTGTACACCGGCCATATCGGCGACGGCAAGATCTTTATCTACGACGTGGAGAACGTCATCAAAGTCCGAACCGGAGAAGAGGGATACGGCGCACTCCAGGATGCGGAATAAACATCTCTTTTTCGCCCCATGGTTTCATCACGGCCCGGAGATCTGTGTCTCCGGGCCGCACTGCATAATCCCGCCGGAACCGGGCACACTGCTCTTATGAAAAGAGGGGGAGACATCTCATGGAATATCTCAACGCGTTTCTCTGCGGCGGTATCCTGTGCGCCGTGGGACAGATCATCATCGACAAGACTCAGCTGACCCCCGCCCGCATTCTCACCGGATACGTGGTAGTGGGCGTGCTGCTCAGTGCCCTGGGGCTGTATGAGCCCCTGGCCCAGTGGGGCGGCGCCGGGGCCACGGTCCCCCTGACAGGCTTCGGCCACACGCTGGCCAAGGGCGTCCGGGAGGCGGTGGCCTCCGATGGCTGGATCGGCATCTTCACCGGCGGGCTCACCGCTGCGGCGGGGGGCGTCACGGCCGCCGTGGTGGCGGGCGTGCTCATGGCGGCCATCTTCCGGCCGGGGGACAAGCGGTAAGGGAACCGCGGCCGCCGCGGCGTTCGTGCCCGCAGGCGCATCAAATTCTGGGTTCAGCCGCCTCCTGCGCACGGCCGAAACCACTTCCCGCCCCATCTGTGCAAGACCTGTCCGTCTCCTATGGCGGGCAGGTTTTGCGCGCTGGGTCTGCAGCTCTAAAAGAGTGGCTGCAGCCACTTTTTTGCGGTCTCAGGGCAACCGTTGCCGCCCTGTTCTTATTTTGTCATTTTTTTGTTGTTCTTTCCTGTCCGGTTTCCTGCTATACTATGGTCACCGACAAAAATCGACAGAAAGGAACATCCGATCATGCGCCGTTTTACCGCACTGCTGCTTGCCGCGCTGATGCTGCTCTCCCTGGCTGCCTGCGGGCAGGAGCCTCCGCTGGCGGCTCCGCTCAAAATGCCGCCGGAGACCCGACTCCGGAAGAGGAGGCCCCGGAGTTGCCGGAGCCGGAACCCTATGAGATTTCAGACCCCATGGTCATGCCGGAGGGCGGCGTTCGGGACGGTGTCACCTACGCGGCCTATGACGGCATCGTGGAGCATCTGTTCTTCCATCCAGTGGTGGCCTATCCGGAGCTGGCCTTTGACGGGGACAACCAGGCCAACGGCATCGACGATTACATGGTCACGGTGGATGAATACAACAAGATCCTCCAGAGTGTCTATGACAAGGGCTACGTGCTGGTGGACATCGCCGATGTGTGGAGCGAGGTCACCGGCGAGGACGGGCAGCCTAAAATGGTGAAGAACACCCTCTACCTGCCGGAGGGCAAAAAGCCCCTGATCCTCTCCTTCGATGACACCAATTACTATGAATACATGCTCTGCCAATGGCTTCACCTGGAAGCTGATGATCGGGGAGGATGGCAAGATCGCCTCCTGGGGCAAGGACCCCCAGGGCAATGAGGTGACCTCCCGGGATCTGGACGCCATTCCCATTCTGGACAAGTTTGTGGAAGAGCACCCGGACTTTTCTCCCTTCGGCGCCAAGGGCTGCCTGAGCCTGACGGGATATCAGGGCATCCTGGGCTACCGGACCCAGACGGATACCCAGAGCTGGACGCATGCACAGGAAACCAACCGTCAGAAGGAGATTGAGGCGGTCAAGCCTATTATCGCCGAGCTCAAGCGCACCGGCTGGACCTTCGGCAGTCACACCTGGGGGCACATCCGCCTGGGCACCAAGAGCCTGGAGGCCATCCAGGCGGACACGGAGCGATGGTTCGACGAGGTGGGCAGTCTGGTAGGTCCCACTACCATCCTGTTTTATCCTCACGGGGAGCGGCCCGACGGCAACGACTGGCAGAACACTGGCCCGGTGTTCCAGTATCTCCAGAGCCAGGGCTTCCGGGTCTTTGCCTCTGTGGGCATCGAGAGCTTCAGCTATATCAAAAAGGATATCTGCGCCGTCATCTGCGACCGGCTCCATCCGGACGGCACCACCCTGCGCCATTCCAGAGACCGGTACTTGCAATTTTACGACGCAAAGGATATCATGGATGTAACGGTTCGTCCCCAGCGGGAGATCGACTGGGCGTAAGGGGGGAGAGCCACCGTGAAAAGGCGTGTCTATTTGTTTCTGCTGTCCATCCTTCTGGTGGCCGGGCTGACGGCCTGCGGCTCCGGGAAAGCAGAACAGGAGGTTCCCTCCCTGACTGAGATCGAGGGCATGACGAATGATGAAGCCGCTGAGGCCCTGTCCGGTTTTTGCCGCCAGGACATTCTGGACGCCTGGGGAAAGCCGGGCGGCGGCCTGTCCGGCCTGTTCGGGGACATTTATGATGCCCCCACCCTGGGCGGCTGGGTGATCGTCCAGTATGATATCCCGGCCACCACCAGCACGGACACCGACCTGAATGCTCTGCCGGTGAGCTGGGTGTCGCTTCCGGCCGTCAGTTGAGCGCATCTTGCAAAGGAGTGTATTTCCATGACCCGTGAAGAACTGAAGGCCGCGGCCGTCGCCATGCTGGACCGGGCCTACATCCCCTACTCCCACTTCCCCGTGGGCGCCGCCCTGGAGTGCGCCGACGGCACGGTGTTCACCGGCTGCAACATCGAAAACGCCGCCTACGGCCCCACCATCTGCGCCGAGCGCACGGCGGTGGCCAAGGCCGTCAGCGAGGGGCACCGGGACTTTGTCCGCATCGTGATCGCCGGGCGGAGCCGTGAGCTCTGCGTCCCCTGCGGCGTGTGCCGCCAGGTGCTGCGGGAGTTTGCCCCCAACATCGAGATCATCTGCCTCAACGGCGCCGGAGAGGAGCGGACCTTCACCCTGGAAGAACTGCTGCCCCACAGCTTTGGCCCGGAGTACCTGCAGTGACGGCTCCCGCCGAAGGGGCGCTGCGCATCCTGAAACTGGAGCCGGTGGACTTTTGCTGCGGGGAGGTCCTGGCCGAGTCCCAGATATGGGTGCTGGCAGAGGACCGGACCGGAAAGCGCCTCTCCCGCCGGATCCCAGCCACCAAGGCCGCGGAGCTGGGCCTTCTCCCAGGCGGTTTCTGCCGCCGGTCGGATCTGCACATCTGAATCAAAACATGCCGCCGGTGCTGAGGCACCGGCGGCATGGGCTTTATACCAGCTTTTCAAAATAGTAGAACGTACCGTCCTCGCCGCTCCTGCGCATGCAGGACGAGAGCATCTTGTAGGACGCCTGGTTCTCCTTGTAGCATTTGGCCACCACCCGGCTCAGGTGGATCTTGTACAGCCCCCAGTCCGCCACGGCGGCAAAGGCCTCCGTGCCGTAGCCGCTGCCGGCGTAGGCCTTGTGCTTGTCAAAGGACGATGCCGTTGGTGGAGATATCCGCCACCAGCTCGGGGGGCGTGCGCTCCAGCACCCCGTGGATGGCCTCCAGAATGCGGCTGGAGACCTCTTCAAAGGCCTCGATCATCTCGCTGGAGGACACGGTGAACACCCGGGGCAGGCCGGTCATCAGGCAGCGGCCCTTGATCTCCATGGTCACCTCCTCCGGGCCGGGGGAACACACAGCCGATCTGCATTTTCAGTTCCTCGGCGGTGCGGTCGCCGATCAGTACATTGTGCTTGCGGCGTATGTACTTCACGACCGCCTCGTCGAACTTGTCGCCGGCGATCTTGATGGAGGCGGACTCCACGATGCCGCCCAGGGAGATGACGGCGATGTCGGTGGTGCCGCCGCCGATGTCCACCACCATGTGGCCGTCGGGCTTGGCGATGTCGATGCCCGCGCCGATGGCGGCGGCCACCGGCTCCTCGATCAGGTAGGCCTTCCGGGCGCCCGCCTGGATGCCGGCGTCCATGACGGCGCGCTCCTCGACCTCCGTGATGCCGGAGGGGACGCAGATGATGATACGGGGCTTGAACAGCCGGAAGGGGGCGACCTTCTTGATGAACTCCTTGAGCATCCGCTCCGTCATGTCGTAGTGCCATGGGCTTGATGCCTCGATTCTTTCGGATCCGCCGAATATTGGCTCCAATCCGGATGTCCTGCTTGATCTTCTGCTCCTCCATAGACGCCTCCGCAACAGGACCTGTTTCGGTCCGATTTTGCTTTATTCTATGGAGGAAAGGTAAAAAAATGGGACCCATATGGGTCCGTGTTGCACGCCTGTTCTATGAAACCGTTGGCGTCAGTTTCCATCTGCAAAACTCAGCCATGACGGCTGGGCGGATACGCAGGGGACGCCGGATGGCGGCCTCGGGGTGTCTGCTCCCGCAGGGGCTGGTCCAGTAGGGATACAGCCCCCGTTTCTCTTTGTCTTTCCAAAAGGGAAACGGGGGTGTATCTGCCCAGCCATCAGCATGACTGCCAGTCCCGCGTCCAATGAGACGTCCCTCCTATCCTCCACCGGCAGCCAACCTGGCGGCCTTTATCTCTCCGCCGGATCCGCAAAATGTGCCAGCCTCCACCGGAGGCGGAATACCGCCGCTGCTGACGGTCGTTGGCCGCCATGGCCCGGACGGCGGCGTCGTCTCCCACCAGGATCAGCAACTCCCTCGCCCGGGTCAGGGCCGTGTACAGCACCCCCCGCACCATCAGGGACTGGGCGCCGGCATGGCGGCGAGCACCACGCAGCGGTACTCGCTGCCCTGGGCCTTGTGGACCGTCTGGGCATAGGCCAGATCGATCTCATTGAGCATATCCAGCGTGTACGTGGCGATCCGGTCATCAAAGTTCACCACCAGCAGCTCTCCGGACGGGTCGATCTCCACGATCCTTCCCTACGTCTCCGTTGAACATGCCGGTACCCACGGTGCCGTCCTCCTTCTCCCACACCACGTTGTAGTTGTTTTTCGTCTGCATGATGCGGTCTCCGGTGCGGAACAGCCGCTCTCCCCACTGGATCTCCCGTTTGTCCGCCGCCGGCGGGTTCAGCGCCGCCTGGAGACAGCGGTTCAGATTCTCCGTGCCGGTCGGCCCCTTCCGGGTGGGCGTAAGCACTTGGATCTGATCCACAGGGATGCCCATGTTCTCCGGCAGCCGGCTCCCGCACAGCTCCACCACCGTGGATAGGGTCCGCTCCGGGTCCCGGCGGCACAGGAAAAAGAAGTCTCCCTGGTCATTGCCCAGCTGGGGCGGCTGGCCCAGATTCACCGCGTGGGCGTTGCGGATGATGGCGGACGCCGACGCCTGGCGGAACACCTCCCGGAGAAATACCGTCTCCACCTGCCCGCTGCGGATCAGGTCGGAAAACACGTTCCGGCTCCCACCGAGGGCAGCTGGTCCGCGTCTCCCACCAGCACCAGCCGGGTGCCCGGCCGCAGGGCCCGCAGCAGAGCGTCGAACAGCGTCAGGTCCACCATGCTCATCTCATCCACGATCACCGCGTCCGCCTCCAGCGGCTCCTTTTCCGTCTTTTGGAACATCACCTGATGGGTGACGTCGTTCCAGCTCATCCCCAGCATCCGGTGGACGGTCTGGGCCTCCAGGCCCGTCAGCTCGCTCATGCGTTTGGCGGCCCGCCCCGTGGGCGCCGCCAGGAGGATGTCCAGCCCCATCCGCCGGAACAGCGCCACGATGCCACGGACTGCCGTGGTCTTGCCGGTGCCGGGGCCTCCCGTGAGAACCACCACCCCCTCCCGGGCGGCCAGCTCCACCGCCTGGCGCTGCAGGGGCGCGTAGGTGATGCCCTGCTGGGCCTCCAGCTCGTCCACCGCCCGGCCCGCCTGGGCACTGCGGTCTGTATCCGCAGCCAGCAGCCCCGCCAGGCGGATGCAGGCGGACCGCTCCGCCGCCCACAGCCGCCGCAGGTAGCAGGCCTCCACATGGGCCACCCGCTCCTGGACCACGGCGCCCCGTTCAATGAGGCTGTCCAGAGCCTGCTCCACCAGCTCCGCCCCGCTGTCCAGCAGCTGCGCCGTGGCGCAGATCAGCTTGTCCCGGGGGAGAAGACGTGGCCGTTGTTTTCATTGTGGCTCAGCTCGAAGGTCACCGCCGCCTGGAGCCGCTGGCCGCTGTCCGCAGCCATGCCCATGCCCAGCGCGATCCCGTCGGTGACGGAGAACTCCACCCCGCAGGCGTCGCCGGAGAGGAGGTAGGGATTCTCCTTCACCTTCTCCAGCGCCGCGTCTCCGTACTGGCGGCGCAGCTGCATGGCCAGCACAGGAGGCAGCTGATACTGGGCCAGAAAGGCCATCAGCCGCCGCAGGCCCATGTGACGGCGGAAGCTCTCCGCGATCTCCTGGGCCTTCCGGGCGGTGATGCCTTTCAGCTCCGTCAGCCGCTCCGGCTCCCGCTCCAGAATGTCCAGGGTCTCCGCGCCGAAGCGCTCCACGATCCGCCGCGCGGTGGCGGGGCCCACCCCCTTGCAGACGCCGGAGGACAGATAGCTGAAGATCTCCTCCTCGTCCTCCGGCAGGCTCCGCTCCAGCTCCACCGCCCGCAGCTGCGTTCCGTGCTGGGGGTGGTTCTCCCACACGCCGGCGACCGCCAGGTGCTCTCCCGGCGCCACGCAGGGGATGCAGCCCACCACCGTAATCACCTCACCCTCCTCGGTCAGAAGGCGCAGGACCGTATAGCCGTTTTCGGCATTTTGAAAAATGACGCTATGTACGGTGCCCTCGCAGGCGGCCAGCTCTTCCATGCTCTTCCTCTTTCGTATGCTCGTTTTCGTCCAGGCGGATCACGGCGCCGTCCGTCAGCGCCACCCCCGGATCCCGGTCCGCCAGATAGGCCGCCAGCGCCCGGGCGTCCCGGGTCAGCCCGCAGTCCGCCAGCACGATTCTGGCCCCGGGCAGGCGCCCCCGCAGGCGCCGCAGCTCCCGCACGTCCGCCTCCATGGCCAGGGCCTCCCCCCCGCAGGGGCAGCACCAGCAGGAGCCCCGGCACCGCCGGCCGCCCCGCCCGGAAAAAGGCCCCTGCCACGATCCACACCAGGGTGGTCACGCCCACCGCGGAGAGGAACGCGATCAAACCGTCTTGCAGCAATGTCATCCCAAATCACCTCGGGATAGTGTATGCAACGGGGCAGATTCGGTGTTCCGGGGCGGGAGTGTTTGGGGTGCGTCCCATTGGACGCGGAATGGCAGCTATGATGATAGCTGGGCAATGCACCCCCCATTTTCTTTTCGGTCTTGCCGAAAAGAAAACGGGCCGTGCACGGTCCAAAAGAAAAGGCCGCTTGGACGCGCTCCGGTGCAGTGGCCCTCCGCGCGACGGGGGTCGGCGTACCGGTGCCTGCTCCGATTTTGCCTTGCCTTCGGGCACGCTTAGGTCTTCTGCGGTTCCCCCAACTGCCGTCCCGTGGCGGATGGTGCGGAAGTTGTCGGGGTGCAAGGACGCATTTGACCAGCTTCTCTTTCCGCGCGTTCCGCTTCGCTACGCGCTGCCTGCTTCTTCGCGGGAGCGTGAGCGGCAGCGGAAAGCGAAGCAGGGGTATCCCTGAACCTCCCGGGCCAAAGGATTTCCCCAAGGGCGGCGCGTTTCCGTCCCTGACTGCCGCAAGGGACTGCCAACCTTCCCCCGCCGGCGGCAGGAGGTCTGCGCCTGCGCAGACCGACCCGCCGAACATTTTTTCTCTTCCACCGGGCGCGGCGCATTCTCTTTTTGGCGCAAGACCAAAAAGAGAATGGGGGGCGCATCCCGCCGGACAAGCCCCCCTGCGGGAGCAGAGATCCCCGAGCCCGCCGTCCGGCGGCCCGTCTCATGTTACCCCCGCTTGTCGCTTCGTCCCACCAGATAGTCGATGGTGACGCCGAAGTGGTCCGCCAGCTTCCAGACGTTTTCCAAGTTCGGCAGATTGGCCCCCCTTTCAAACCGCTGATAATGTGATTCCGCAACCCCAATAGCTTCCGCTACCTGCACCTGTGTTTCGCCTCGTTCTTGACGTAGTGCACGTATCCGGTCAAAAATGATTTCCATTGAATGCTCCTCTTGACACTAAAAATTTTTAGTGTTATTATCTTATCGTGCACTACAAAACTTTAGTGTTTTGAAAGGTGGTTTCTATGTCAGACTTTATGATATGGCTTTATCTCCACTACATCAAGCCCTACCTGGACACTGTCCCAGCGGACGACTATAACTTCCACATGGATATGATTCATAACGAGTTGGGTTATCACGCCTTGGAAAGCTATGAAAAAAACCTGGAGTTCACCGCCATCCACGCTTTCCTGCTGGGCCTGCGCACCGGCCGGGGCCTGCCCCGGGAGTGATTCACCGCCCGATGCCCAGCTCCCCCAGGATGGCTTCCTCTCTCGCCCGCATCCGGGCCTTCTGGGGCCCCTCGTCCAGATGGTCATACCCCAGCAGGTGCAGCACGGAGTGGACCACCAGATAGCTCAGCTCCCGGCGGTTGGAGTGTCCGTACTCCTTGGCCTGGGCCGCCACGTGCTCCATGGAGATCACCATGTCCCCCAGGGGCACCAGGCCGGTGCCCGGGTCCGCGTCCTCCGGTGCGGGCAGCTCCCCGGGCCGAAGGTCGAACTCCGGAAAGCTCAGCACGTCCGTAGAGGCGTCCACCTGCCGCATCTCCCGGTTGATTTCGTGAATGCCGCTGTCGTTCGTCAGCGTCGGCGGTGACGGGGATATAGTGCCGCTTTGCCATCACTTCTTCCCCTTTCCGCCGTTCCTGGCGTTCTCATATTCCTCATAGGCAGCCACGATCCGCTGGACCATCACATGGCGCACCACGTCGGCGTTGGTCAGCTCGCAGATGCCGATGCCCTCCACATTCCGCAGCACCCGCATGGCCTCCTTCAAGCCGGAGGCCTTGCCGTCGGGCAGGTCGATCTGGGTGACATCGCCGGTAATGACGATCTTGGACCCGAAGCCCAGGCGGGTCAGGAACATCTTCATCTGCTCCCGGGAGGTGTTCTGTGCCTCGTCCAGAATGATGAAGCTGTCGTCCAGCGTGCGGCCCCGCATGTAGGCCAGGGGGCGCCACCTCGATATTGCCCCGCTCCAGGTATTTCTGGTACGTCTCCGCGCCCAGCATGTCAAAGAGGGCGTCGTACAGGGGCCGCAGGTAGGGTCCACCTTTGACTGGAGGTCGCCGGGCAAAAAGCCCAGCCGCTCCCCCGCCTCCACCGCCGGACGGGTGAGGATGATGCGGTTGACCTGCTTGTCCCGAAACGCGGCCACGGCGGCGGCCACCGCCAGATACGTCTTGCCGGTACCCGCCGGGCCCACGCCGATGGTCACGGTGTTTTGCAGCACCGAGGCGATATATTCCTTCTGGCCGATGGTCTTGGGCTTGACCGGCCGCCCCTTGGCGGTGATGCACAGCACGTCCCCGGTCAGCTCCGAGATCTGGGATTCCTTGCCGGAGCGGACCAGGCCGATCATATAGCGCACGTTCTGCTCGCCGATGGCCTCTCCCCGCGAGGAGAGGGTCAGCAGGGCCTGGATGGCCTTGCAGGCCAGCATGGTGTTCTCCGCCTCCTTCCACCCGGAGCTCTCCGTCCCGGTTCACCACGGTGACGGAGAACTCCTGCTCCAGCAGGCGGATGTTCTCGTCAAAGGATCCGAAGATATTCACGGCCTGCTCCAGCCGCTCAATGCTGATTCTCTGTTCCAAGGTATCACTCCTGTATCTCCCGGGCATCAGCCGCCCGATTCTTCTGTGGGGTCTGTGTAGATGGGCACGGCCCGGCCGATCTCCTCCACACACTCCGCCGTCAGTGTCACCAGCAGTCCGTCCCCCTCCCGGCGAGAAGTGCACAGGGTAGAGCTGACGGTGCCGTAGGGGTCCACCAGAGTGTGGAGGTAGTCCGTGAGGATCGCCTCACCCCGGCTCTCCGCCTGGGCGGCGGAGACCTCGGCGGGGGACCGTCTCGTAAAAACGAAAGGTCTCCTTCACAAAGGTGACCGGCAGCGGCAGCCCGAACAGGGACCACTGGGTCCTTTCGGTTATTTTATCATAGTTTCCCGTCCCGATGCTACTGTTTAAAAAGAATTTTACCCGATTTGTCCCAAAGACCAGGGAGTAGCCCTGTTTCTCCTCTCCGGTGTACTGCTTTTCCGCCACCGTCAGAGGCATTACTGTGGAGAGGGTGTACCAGGTCCGGGCCTCCGCCTTTCCCATGCCGGTCAGGACCCGGGCGCCCACGGTCTCCGTGTCCTCCACGCCGGAGATCAGCAGCTCGCCCGCCTCCACCGACGTCCCCGGCAGCACGCACCGGACCCCATCCATCGCCTGGATGTCCAGGATCAGCCCGTCCCGGCGGGCCACCACGTTGGTGGGCTCCCGCTCGTCCACCGGCTCCGGCGCCTCCACCCGCTCCCGCACCTCTACATAGGCCCGGCAGCCGGAGACGTTCACTGTGATCCACAGCAGCTCCGGAATCTCCAGCAGCACATGGTTGCGGATGTCCTCCGTGTCCAGGGAGATGCCGAAGGTCCCGATCCCCACCCCCTGCCGCTGCAGCGCCCGCAGGATCTCCTCGTCTGTGACCCGCTGGTTCCCCTCCACCGTGAAGTCCCAGATGAAGAAGGAGCCGAAGAACAGCAGTGCGCTGCACAGGGTCAGTCCCGCCAACAGCGCGTGCCGCCGCCGGAACCGGCCCAGGAAGAAGGGTACCCCCTCCTTCCGCACCACGGTCAGCCGGCAGTCCAGCTGTTTCACCGCCCGGCGCAGGGCGTAGTAATCCCGCCGGTTCAGCCGGCAGGTGAAGGCAGTCTCGGACTCCCACTCCATATCCCAGAAGGCCAGGTTCCGGGCGCCGCACAGATTCAGCACCCGCTCCGGAAAGGTGGTCTCCACCCGGATCCGGACCTGGCCCTGAAAGCGGTTGATAATCTGATTCAGCATGGTGTCACCTCACCCACTCCACGGCGGCGATCTGCCCGCCGATCCGCAGCTCCTCCGCCGTCATGGCCAGCAGGGCCAGCCCCTCTCCCCGGACCCGCAGCACCCCGCCGGTGGTGTTCACGTCGATCTGCGCCTCCCCGTAGGCGAGAATGCCTGTGTGGTGCTCCAGATACAGTTGGCGGCTGCCCACCATGTCCAGGTGAGGCAGCCCCGCCACCACGTCTGCCGGCAGATCGAACAGCTCCGCCACCGTGTCCAGCACGCCGCCGTTCCGGTCCTTTCGATTCCGTTCCATACGTTCACCTCTTCCCGACTGTATGCACAAACTTGCCTGTCCCCACAACGCGGGGGCATAGTCCCCCCGCCCGGCATAAGGTGGAGAGGTGATGGGGATGCGGATTCGATGGCGGATACTGCCTGCCTGTGCCTCGGCGGCCTGCTGGTGTGGTTTCTGGCGGACGCCGGGGCCGTGCGGGACAGTGTGGCGGAAGCTTTGGCCCTCTGTGCCCGTTCCGTGGTCCCCTCACTGTTCCCCTTCCTGGTGGCCTCCTCAGCGCTGCTGGCTCTGGGGTTCGGGGAGCTGGCAGCCCCCTGGCTGGCGGGGCTGATGGAGCCGCTGTTCCGGGTGCCCGGAGCCGGCAGTGCGGCACTGGTGCTGGGTCTGGTGGGGGGCTACCCCATCGGCGCCAAGACGGCAGCAGACCTCTACCGGGAAAATCTGGTCTCCCGGGAGGAGGCGGAGCGGCTGCTGGCCTTCTGCAACAACTCCAATCCGGTGTTCCTCATCAGTGTGCTGGGCGTGGGGGTGTTCGGCAGTGTGCGGGCCGGGGTGTGGCTGTGGCTGATCCATGTGCTCTCCGCCCTTCTGACGGGACTGGTGTTTCGGGGCAGCGGAAAATCCGCTTCCCGGCAGGAGCTGACAAGGCGTCCTCCTTTCCGGGCTGTCAGCTTTGCGGAGGCCTTCACCGGGGCTGTCCGGTCCTCGCTTGCCGGGATTCTGTCTGTGTGCGCCTTCGTGGTGTTCTTCTATGTGCTGGCGCAGCCTCTCACCGCCGTGGGCGGCCGCCTGGGGGCGGTCCTGGTGGCGGCGCTGGAGCTCTTCTCCCTGACGCCCCTGCTGACAGCTGATGCCTTCGGCTTTCTTCTGGCGGCGGCAGCAGCGGGCTGGGGCGGCCTCTCGGTCCTGTGTCAGACGCTGGCGGTGCTGGAGGGCAGCGGCCTGCGGCTGCGGAACTGCTTCCTGGGCAAGGTGGTGCAGAGTGCCTTCTCCCTGCTGCTGGCCGCTCTGCTGGTGGGCTACGTGCTGGGATAAAAACAGCCTCCCTGTTGTCGAAGCCGATAACAGGGAGGCATATTTTGTCGTGAAATTCCGTTTTGTGATGGAATTACCGCTGGCCCTTGTCGTAGGGAATGCCCTCCGCCTTGGGGGCACGGGACTTCTGAGATGTGAAGGCCAGCACCACCAGGGAGATGACATAGGGCAGCATGTTATACACGGAGCTGGGCAGGTTCAGATTGCTCAGCAGGTCGAAGCCGCTGTACACATTGCCCAGGGCCCGGAAGA
>VOFD01002881.1_pt1 | contig 19825 bp, 26 predicted proteins | sample 5384101 | NCBI WGS metagenome assembly VOFD01 (sample SAMN12384723, study PRJNA508395) | human gut metagenome | isolation source: healthy gut C | host: Homo sapiens
CCGCAAACTCGGAGTCAGGCTCGTATGCTCTTGATTTCCCAGAATTAACTCTTCTCGTGTCAGGGTTGTAATTTGAATCAAGTGTTTTTGAAATATCGTAATTATTATACATTCTGGCAATATGATCCATTACTTCATCATAACTTGCTCCGTTTTTGATTAATACGGACGCGCTTTTGGATATAACATCCATTTCATGCGCCCACTGAATATTTTTGCCGTATTGCTCTTCATTGGAGGCAATTCTTGAGAAGAATTTTGAAGAGCTGTTTAAATCTGTAAGTATGCTTTTTAATCTGCTCCGAGTCGCATTTTCCGGAATTATTTCTTCCCATTTGATTTTATGGAAATAGTTGTCTCCTAATGTTTGTTGTAATGTTTTAAGTTCTTTGGGCGCAATTTTTTTATTTTATCTCTTGTGTCAAATCTTTTTTTGAAGAGTTGATTGCGAAGTATTAGTTATATCATTATCAATAAAATCAAACTTAGGCGGTTCTGACATGATAATTTCGCGCATTTCCGGATATTTTTGCATAAGTCTCATATTATAATTTATGCCGCTTTCAGAATAATTTTTTGAAGATAGGAAAGTTAAATCTTTAATATATTGTTGGTCATTACTTTTATCAGTTAAAAGTTTTATAGTGGAAGCATCAAGATTAGGATTTTTAGACAACTGTGTATATAAACCTTTTTGTCGGGATTTTGGGCAATCATTTCTGCAAATCGTTTAATTTCCGGCAGAGGATTGCTTGTATCCTGGTCGGCTCTTCTTTGAACATTTGCGTATTGCTTAATTTCTTCAGCATGGTCCGGATATTGTTTCAAAAGATTTATAAAACCGTCAATGTGAGAAGGAGCTTTAGGATTTAAGCTGTGGCCTACTTTTTATATTGCGGTTTGATTTTACAAGAGTAAGAATATCCTCTGCATATTCGGGATATTTTTGGATGTATTCGGAAATTCTGTTAATGTCGGAGGCAGGTCTGTTTTTACTTGAAGCGATATCAAGTATTTGGTTTTTATATTGCGGGTTCGCTTTTAATATGTTCAATACATCTTCAAATTGGTTTGATACAAGATTGCCGTTAACATCATAATTTATCGATAATGATTCATTTTTAGCCAGTTTTGTTAAATCATCTATATTGTCTGATGTTGCCATAGCGGCCAGTTCTTTAATTTCAAAGGATTTTCTGCCTGATTCAATAAGTTTTAAAAGTTTGTCTTTGATTTCGGGTTTGGACTCTATTATGTCGGCAATTTCTTTTGCTTCATTTTCGTCACAATTTAGTTTTTGTGCCATTTGTTTTGTATCAATCGGTTTATTAGAACTGTTATCCGGAATATTATTCTTATTTGCGGAATGTATTTCGTTATTTTGATTATAATTTGCAGATTTGTTATCGGAAACATTGTGTCTGCGGAACTTACCCGCTCTTATATGTCCGGCTAAAAGCGACATTATCTGAGAAAGTCCCTCGCCCTTAATATCTATTTCTCCTGTTATAGCCATATCACCTATAAGACTTATCGTTGCATCTATACCAATGTCTGATATGCTGGCCATAAGCGCCGGGCATTTTTTTGCAATTAAAAGCTGCCTTAGCCGCAGAACCCATTTTGCCTGCTGCTCCTCCAACTGCGAATAAAGCGGCGTTTTGTATTAATTCTTCAGTAATCTTTTTTCTTTGCTTCTTCACTTAATCCATCGCTTCGGGTGGATTCATTAAAACTTCGACCCGATGCCGCCAAAGGAGGAAGTTAGCGCCCCTGCAAAAGCAACTGGCGGACAAATAAACATTCCGGCAACCATTATACCTGCTCCGACAACTTCAACACCGGTGCGTACTTTACCAACGATTTCTTCCTGATCATCAACAAAAGCTCTGGCTAGTTGTGTAGCGTTTTTTGCCCCGTATGCCATCTGATATGAAGATGTCATTTTGTCTTGAATATTGAACATCATGACCGCCCAGAATATCATTAACATTTTTTGTCCACGCCTTCAAGCAGCTTTTGTGCACTGGTCAATAAGCAGTAACTTTTTTGATTTTTACTGAATTCGTTATATACAGTTAGTCCGTTTTTGAAAACCTATATTTCCGCCGGAAATTTCTTGCAGTTTTTGGTTGATTTTTTCTTCATTATTACCATATAAGGACTTTAATGCAGTAATTAAATTAATTTCCAGTTGTCTTTCACCGGTTTCTTTGACTAATGAATTTACACAATTTTCATCATTGCCCTTAACAATTACCATTGATTTATCCAGTAATTCGTGCAAATTGTTTGCCTTGTTCGTAGCCATTGTTGCAAGTGCATATTGGGCCATGGACTCTTCATATTCCTGTATTGCCTGCGGGTCAAATTTCACCCCGCGCTCCATTTCCCAAACTTCTTCAAAAAGTCAATAACCTGTCATCTCCAATGTTAGAACTGTTTGTTACTATTGATTTAATAGTGAAACTGTTGCTGTCCGGAAGATTCTTTATGTAATTTTTTTTTTTCTTCTTCTATTAACTTATCAACACTGTCATTTAACTTTGCGTATGTTTCATTATCGCAGTATTTAATCTTGTCAATCAACTCATTCAATTGTTCGGGCGTATAATTTGAGAGTCTTTCCTTCAGCAGATTTCTATCTTCTGCGGACAACTCTCTGTTACCCGTCAAAAGAGTTATTGCCATATCAATTTTGCCGCCGAAATATTCGGCCAAAGTCAAATCTCCCTGTTGTGCACGTTTTAACAATTCGGCTGATTTATACTCGGCATAAATATTACGGCACACATTGCTTGTCGACATTTCCGAATCAAAGTATTCCTTAATAGAACTATATGCTTTGCTTATAACTCCCTGTGATTCTTCCTGCTGTCTTACAGTTTCCAATGCGGAATCGGCATTTTCCTCAATAGATGCAATGGCATTATCCTGAGCCTCTTTTAGTTCTTCTTCAGGAGTTAATTCCGATGTTGTATCTGTTTTGGGTGCGCTTCGGCGGCTTGAGTTGTATTTGAATAATACGTAATACCGCCTGTCTCTGTAATGTTTTTTGTACGATCAATACTCAAACCCCAGCTTGCATCGTCCGTATCGACAAGTTCTCCTTTATTAAAAACAAAATCGGAAGTTGAATGCACAATATTGGGATTGCTTGCAAAAAGTTGTATCTCATTTGCCGTGTTAATCTTGGCCGCGGGGAGCAAATGGGTTGGAAGAAGGTTTTTCTTCCGTTTTGATATCTTTATGCTCTTCAAGCCACAAAGATACATCAGCAAGCGTTTTTGGGGTTGGATGCAATAAGTTTTACCTTTGTTTCTAAAGGTAAATTTAAGTTTTCTATATATACTTTTACTAAATCACTAAATTCGCCTGCCAAAGCCAACCGTTTCCTTTTCTGTTCGAACTATACAGAATATCGGTTTGATATAACAAAATATTTAATAGTTTCTGAATATTTTTCTTAATTTTTACATTATTTAATAATTAATGAGATGAAAGAAACATTACATTTGTAACATTTTATTTCAAATTAAAAAAACTCTTGTACTTCCGTAACAAAAAATATATTTACGAATTTTAATGCATAATACAATTTAACAAATTTAATTATTGTAAAATTGCATGTATAAAATAAATGACTTTACTGCTATAATTTAAAGGTCTGTATTCAAAATAAAAGGCAAGGAAGGAATTAAAAATGGAACTTACTATGGAATTTCCCCAGCGTGAAAAAAGTAATAAACCCCACTCATGATATAAAACTTTTGCGGGGCGTGCGCAAAAAACTTGCCGAAGAAATCGCAGCATATCTGGGTACAAGTGTAGGACCCATGATTATCAAAAATTTTGCGGACGGGGAGATTTATGTTCAGGTTCAGCAAAGCATCCGCGGTGACGATGTATTTTTTAATCCAGCCTTTGTCAAATCCTGTTAATGAAAATCTTATGGAACTTTTAATAATGATAGATGCATTTAAAAGAGCAAGTGCAAAATCTATCACAGCGGTAATTCCTTATTACGGATATGCAAGACAGGACAGAAAGACATCCGGCAGAGAAGCTATTACGGCCAAGCTTGTTGCTGACCTTTTAACAACGGCAGGTGCGGACAGAATCCTTGCAATGGATTTGCATACAGGTCAAATTCAAGGCTTTTTTAATATTCTTGTTGACCATATTTATGCAACTCCTGTTTTAACCGAATATATTAAGAATTTGAATATACCTGCGGACAAACTTGTTGGGGTAAGCCCTGATACAGGCGGTGTTCAACGAACAAGAGTTTTTGCAAAACAACTGGATTGCCCTCTTGCAATTGTGGACAAAAGACGCGACAAACATAATGAAGCCATTGCGGATCATGTTATCGGTGATGTTCAGGGCAAAATCTGCGTGCTTGTTGATGACATGATTGATACTGCAGGTACAATCTGTGAAGCTTCTAAGCCTATCCCTCTTGACAGAGAAGTATCTTCAAAATTTACACAGTTGAGTATTGCTCCTATTCTGGGAGAGGCAATTTCGAGAATCCATGATAATGAATCCGTAAGTTCATTATTCGGTTTTGAAAAAGAATACAAATCTTATTAACATAAGGTTATTAGGAGATAATAAAAATCCGGAGCTTCAGGCAATACTCCGGATTTTTTCTTATTATTAAAAAAATATTGTTTGAGGCGGCTTCGCTTGTAGAAGTGTACACGGAGTGCGAGTGACGCCAAGTCTAGCATTTTGCGACTCTGCCGAAGAAACAATTAAGTATTGTTTCTGAGAGGTAGACCCCATGCACTGTCTTGAAATCTGACGTTCGGGAAAAGCGTGGTTTTTCCCTCACAAAGGGGCGTTCCTTTCAGTCAGCCCCGTCCGATTCCGCTGTTGCCTGTGCCGGACTTATTGAACAAAACAGACTTGCCAATTGCACAGGTTCTACAAGTAGTCGGAGTCAGTTGACTATATGAAAATTGTTTAATAGTATTGTTGAATATGCAAATGAAATTGAAGAAGAAGATTTGAAAAAAATATGTGGTTTCTCTTCTTTTTGAATACGAAGAAGCGTTTAAAAAATCTCCTGCGGCGCGCCTTATGCACCACAATTATCTGGGCGGGCTTGTAGAGCATACTTTTGAGTGTCTTGAGATTGCCAAGTGTCTTATGACAAATTTGTATAAAAAAATCAACAAATCCTATGTCTATGCGGCTTGTATTTTACACGATTTCGGCAAAATTTTTGAATACAAAATTGATGAAGAATCGGGATTGATAGAATATGACGAGAATTTCCCAAAAAGAATGGATAACCCATTCACAATGGGGATTTTCAAATTGTATGACAAACGGTTTTAAAACAGTTGCAAAAATGATTGCCGCACATCACGGCAGAGCTGAATGGGGTGCAATTATAGACCTTGGTGAAAAAAGATCTTGAACCTTTACTGTATTTTCTTCATCACGTTGACGATTTGAGTGCAAAATTCGGCAAAACGGCAATTAGTGATTTAGGTTAAATATATGGGCATATTTGACCTTCTCGGAAATTTAATTTTAAGCATTATGACCTTATTCGGCGGCTAGTATTCTTTACAAGGAATCTATTACCGAAACAAGGAGCTTTTTAAATGACTCTTTTTACTTTTGCAGCGGTTTCAACCACTTCGGCATGAGACAGCCTTGAAGGATGCACGCCTGTTGCGGAATTTGTAATACAGCTGATACCAAGAACATCCATTGCGCAATAATTTGCCACAAGAGCCTCAGGAACAGTAGACATACCGACGGCATCAGCACCCATTATTCGACATTTTAATTTCTGCCGGTGTCTCATAACTCGGCCCGCTCATTGCCGCATAAACGCCCTTTTGTACGGACAACCCGAGTTCCTTACACTTTTTCTGTGCAATTTCCACAAGAGAGTGTTTATAAATCTCTGTCATATCAGGGAATCTGTCGCCGAGAGTCGAATCATTCTCTCCTATAAGAGGATTAACACCCATAAGATTTATATGATCGGTAATTATCATCAAATCTCCGGCTTTATATGACGTATTGACGCTTCCCGCCGCATTTGTAATTATCAGTGTTTTTACACCGAGTTTTTTCATTACTTTTACGGGGTAGACAATTCTGCTTATGTGATATCCTTCATAAAAATGGTATCTGCCCTGCATTATAACAGCTTTTTTGCCCTGCACAGATGCGAAAACAAGCTGTCCTTTATGACCTGCCACGGTAGAAGTCTCAAAACCCGGAATATCAGAGTATTTGATTCTTACACCGTCAAGGTTGTCTGCAAAATCCCCAATCCGGAACCCAAAATAATTCCGATTTCCGGAGAAAAATCTTTTATTTGTTTTTTTATATAATCTATTGTTTCTTTCATAATAAAATCTCTATACCGTAACAAGCTGATTTCTGATAAGATTTGCCCCGAACTCCACACATTCAAGATTGTTTGGCAGAAGAGCCGCTTTTTTAGCAGAAACGGTTTTTGCCATTTCTTTCATTACCTCTTTTATTGATTCGAGTTTTAATATACCTGTTTTTCTATAAAGCACCAAGCGCCATTACATTTACAAATGCCGGCTGGGTCAGTTTTTGGGCAAGCTCGTTTAACGGGATATTTATATATTTTATGTCATTTCTCTTAGGTTTTATATGAGACAGAGATGAATTTATAATCATAAATCCTCCGGGTTTAACTCTATCTTCAAACTTAACATGAGATGCATCATTCAGCGCAATAACAGCGTCAGCTTTATCTATGATTGGTGACGGAACCTCTTTGTCAGAAATATTTACGGAGCAGTTAACCGCACCGCCTCTCATTTCCGCACCGTAAGAAGGAAACCATGTTGTATATTTCCCTTCCAAAACTGCACTATGACAGAGCAGTATACCGGCAAATAAAGCACCCTGTCCTCCAAAACCCGAAATTATTACGCTCATATCAGCGCTCATTAGTTATTCTCCTTAGTTATATCTTTAAACACACCCAGAGGGTGGACTGTTTCTGTTACTTTTTTCCATGTATTCTATAGCTTCTGCAGGTTTCATATGCCAGTTTGTGGGACAAGAGGCAAGCACCTCCACAAAAAGCATAACCAAGCCCTTTAAGTTGTATTTCAAATGCTTTTCTTAAAGCTTCTTTGGTCTTTCTTATATTCTTAGTATCAGTAATTGCAACTCTGGCACTATATGCGGTACCGTCGCATTTAGCAACAATTTCCGCGGCATGCAGAGGATATCCGGTCAGTTCTGCTTTTCTGCCCATAGGAGTTGTTGTTGTAACCTGACCCACAAGCGTTGTTGCACTGGCCTGTCCGCCTGTCATACCAAAATTTGTGTTGTTAATCATTACTGTGGTAATATGCTCGCCTCTGCATGCAGTATGAATGGTTTCATTAAAACCTATAGTCACTGCATCACCGTCTCCCTGATAAGTAAAGACAAACTTATCGGGCTTGCATCTTTTTATTCCGGTTGCAACGCATGGTGAACGGCCATGGGAAGCACCGGCTACATCGAGATTGAAAAACTTTTCCAGAAAAATTGAACAACCTACGGATGATATGGCTATTGTATCTTTTTGCAGATTAAATTCATCTATAAGCTCTGCTATTATTCTTAAAACAACACCGTGTCCGCAGCCCGGGCAAAATGTGAAATGTCCGTCTTTTAAAAGTGATTCGGGTCTTTTTGTATACAAGAGTTTCCATTATATGACCCCTGCTTTCGTTTTATTGTCTATTTTTCTGTATAATTCAACGATTTTTTCATAAATCATATCAGGTGAAAGTAAACCGCCGGCACATCTTCCGTAAAACTCAACAGGACATGCTCCAAAGACTGCCGAACGTACATCAAGCAAAGCATCTGGCCTTTGTTGAGTTCCAAATCCAAAATCATATCTGCCTGCTGTGCAACTTCGTGCAGACTTTTATCCGGAAAGGGGAATAAAGTAATCGGTCTGAATAAACCTACCTTCATGCCTGCCTGTCTTGCTCTGTCCACAGCTGCTTTGGCAACTCTGCCCACCGTGCCGAATGCTGTTAATACAAGTTTTGCATCTTTCAGGAAATAATCTTCGTAAGTTGTTTCATTTTTAGCAACAAGCTCATATTTTTCAAAAAAGCATGTTTGTACGTTCTTCCATCTCACCTTCAGGCATATGAAGAGAGACAATATTTCTTGCCGGCCTGTTATTGGCACCTGATAGAGCCCATTCACTGACATCAGGATCTTTGTAAGGGTATTCGCCAAATTCCGCGGGCTCCATCATTTGTCCGAGAATTCCGTCCGCAAGGAGCATAACCGGATTTCTGTATTTTAGCGCAAGATGAAATGCTCTGTATGTTAAATCAATAGCCTCCTGCACATTTGACGGAGAAAGAACAATAATCTTGTAATCTCCGTTTCGCCGCCTTTTAGTGCCTGAAAATAGTCACCCTGCGCCGGTGCAATATTCCCGAGTCCCGGACCGCCTCTCATAACACTGACAATTACGCCGGGGACTTCTGCACAGCACATTGCAGAAAATGCTTCCTGCATAAGAGCAATACCGCATGAAGATGATGAGGTCATTGCTTTTGTACCTGTTGTCCCTGCGCCTATAACCATGTTGATTGAAGCAAGTTCGCTTTCTGCAGTGATAAACACTCTGCCGAGTTTGGGCAGAGCAGCGCCCATATACTCTCCGATTTCGCTTTGAGGCGTAATCGGATACCCAAAATAGCACTGACATCCGGCTTTTATAGCCGCTCGCAATTGCTTCATTCCCTTTAACAAGCTCTTTTGCCACTATCTGTATACCTCTTTTATTGCAAAGCATCGGGACAATTCATTGCACATGCCGCACAGCCTATGCATTCTTTATTTTTATCATCAAATTCTGCCGGAAAATCTCCGTGTAAGTTTGGTTCTGCTGATTTTTAATAATCCTTTCGGGCATGCTTTTATGCATAATAGCATCCCTTACACACATCCCTATCAATTACAATCCTGCCCATAATTAAGTTCTCTGGTCTATGTCTTTATTAATTATAATTGTATCACGCAGGAAGCAAAATACAAGTTGAACAGGTTAGCAAAAAACATTTGAGGTTTTTATTATTGAAATATTATCAATACATAAATATAAAAAAAAACCGGAGATTTCTCTCCGGCGGTAATTATCGTTAACATCTTATTTTATTTGTCTTTGATACGAGGCTTAAAACACTTGTAATAAACAAGCCAAATATAAACCCGCATGTTTTATATATTGAATAAAACAAATAACCGTTAACCTGCAATCAGTGTCAATGCCAGTGAAGGCAATGCATTTGCCTGTACCAGCAGAGTAGCTGATGTCTGTCTTAAAATCTGCTGTTTTGTGTATTCTGCTGATTCTTCCGCAATATCTGCGTCCATAATTGTTGACTGTGCAGCTGTTGCGTTTTCGATTGTTGTTGTCAACGATGCAGTGCTGCATCCAATCTGTTCTGAATAGCACCGATTGTTGCTTTTCTTGTGTTTACGTCTTCTATTGCCTCATCGATTGTGCTGATATATGCTTTGCTGCTTGATCCGCATCCTGGAATGTAGTTTCTATTTGACTTGCATCAAGACCCAATCCTGTTTCTGCACTCATTGTCTTGAATACTGATGCATCTACTCTGATACAGTTTGCATTTTCTGCAGCATTTGCACCTACCTGCAATCTCAGACCGTCTGTTGCGATATCTGCTGTGCCATCCAACAGTTTTAAACCGTTGAACTCTGCTGATACTGCGATTCTGTCTATTTCTGCCAAACGTGCTACAACTTCATCCGACATTGCTTTTTGGGATTTTTCGTCATAAACACCGTTTGATGCTTGTACTGACAGGTCTCTTATACGGTTAAGGTTGTCTAAGATTACATCAAGGTTTCCTTCTACCGTACTTAGTACGTTGTTTCCCTGTTTCGATGTTAGACTGCGCAATTTTTGAACCGCCTATCAATTTGTTCATATTTGTTGCTACATACATACCTGCGGCGTCATCGTGCACGCAAAGCAGACATATTTGTATTAATAACGATAGGCATATTTGTAAATCCCTTTATATTTTCAAGCCCGTTAAGGCCGTCGACGATACTAACCAACAACCTGCTTACCCTCTTGCGAAGGTAAACAACCTGTTTGCGTGTGTCTTATAAAAATCTGCATGCAATCCGTTGCAAATTTTTTCATGTGACATCCTCATAAGCTGTTATGCTTACGTTTAGACTTTAGTTGTATGTTTAAACAATAGACTAATTGGGGAAATGAAACTTTCCTTACAACTTTAGTATAGTTTTTTTTAATCAGACATGAAGTGTTATTTGAATAATTTTTACAAAACTAAATATATTTTTTTATATACATATGAAATATCAATAACCGGCTAAAATTATTATTGTGCTGTTATGTTACGCGGGATAAAATAGGTACTGTAAAAGCTATATATTTAGGAGTTAAAGAGAATATGAAAAAAAAAGAACTGATTTTTATGGGACCCCCTGCAGCGGCAAAGGTACACTGAGACAAAAAACTTGCTGCAGAAACAGGATTTATACACGTAGATACAGGTTCTTTACTTAGACAGGCAATGGCTGACGGTACGGAAGCCGGAAAGATAGCTAAAGATTATGTGGAAAAAAGGCGCACTTGTACCTGTAGAAGTAGTTGCTCAGATTATAAAAGACAGACTTTCTCAAGATGATGTACAAAAAGGCTTTATCTTAGACGGCTTTCCAAGAAGCATAGAGCAGGCAAATATGCTTGATGAAATGCTGAAAGAAATCGATGCCGGAAAAGAGGTTTCTACAAAAAGTTATATATTTTGACGTTCCTATTGATAATCTTATGGAAAGAATCATATACAGACGCTCATGTCCTAAATGCGGCGCAATATATAACCTGAAAACTATGCCTATCAAACAGGAAGGCATTTGTGATGCATGCGGAAGCGAACTTGTACAAAGAAAAGACGATACTGAAGAAATCGCTAAAAACAGATTTGACACATACTTTGCACAAACTGCTCCGTTAATTGATTTTTATGAAAAAGAGGTAATCTTGTAAAAATTGATGCAACCGGAACAGTAGATGAAATCTATGCAAAATTGAAAGAAGTTATACAATAAATTTCTTAAGGATACAAAATGGCAGTACACAAAAAATCAAGAGAAGAACTAAAATTGATGAGAGAAGCGGGCAATATTGTAGCGCTTGTTCATCAGGAAATGAAAAGAATAATAGAACCCGGTGTGTCTACAAAATATCTGGATGACGGCGGCTAAAATTATAAAAAGAGCACAAAGCAATACCTACATTTTTGGGATACAATGGATTCCCCCGCGACTATATGTGCTTCGGTTAACGGAGAAGTTGTTCACGGAATTCCCAGAGAAACATGTATCTTAAAAGAAGGAGATATTATAAGCATAGATGTCGGCGCAACATATCACGGACTTGTCGGAGACGGTGCGTGGACTTATCCTGTAGGGAATATCTCCGATGAATGCAAAATGCTTTTGGAAACAACAGAAAGAGCTCTCTTTGCAGGTATAGAAAAATGAGAGATAATGTTCTTCTGGACGAAGTTTCCGGTGCCGTTGAAGATGTTGCAAATGAGAAAAAACTCGGTATAGTAAGACAATACGGAGGCCACGGTGTAGGCAGACAAATGCACGAAGAACCGTTTGTATTCAACTATAGAGTCGGAAATAAATTTGTACTCAAAAATGGTATGACAATTGCTATAGAACCGATGCTTAATCTCGGCGGCGATGATGTTCACACGCTAGAAGATGACTGGACTGTCGTTACAAATGACGGAAAGCCTTCTGCGCATTTTGAACACACAATACATGTCACGGACGGAGAACCGGAAATTTTGACTAAATTGTTATAAAACTGTTGAAAATAAATAAAAAATCCCTGCTTTTTAAACAGGGATTTTTTATTTAAACGTGGTATAAATATAATTATGATAATAGATTGTACACTTATTGCATTGAACAATCCGGATGACATACTGCCTTATCCGACATACAATTCCGGACTTCTTGATAAAGACAAGGGGCATATAAAATTCGGATACCCTTCTACAAGTTATCCTATTTTAAATATGCCCTATATTCTTGAAGATTTTGACGGGGAACATTCTTCCTCCGGGGCATTATCAGATAGTGCTTTCTCCTGACAGAAAGACATTGTATTTTGTAGAATCCAACCGGATAAAAGCCTCTATACCTGTCGTAAAAAATTGTTGAAAAAATGGTCTCTGAAGAAGAAGAACGAAAAGAATAGAAGAAAAAGAAAAAACTTGAAAAGAAATATAAAAACAACCGCCGCAAAAAAGCCTCTGGATCAAACTGAGAGGAAGCATCAGGCAAGTATGGAAGCAACCATAAATTCTTCTTCGGATTCGGAATATTACATTTTGAACTATAAAAACGGGAATATAAAAGCAACGGATATATAAAAAATAAAAATTTATTTTCATATAGTCAACTGACTGACTACTTGTAGAACCTGTGCAATTGGCAAGTCTGTTTTGTTCAATAAGTCCGGCACAGACAACAGCGAAATCTGACGGGGCTGACTGAAAGGAACGCCCCTTGTGAGGGAAAACCACGCTTTTCCCGAACGTCAGATTTCAAGACAGTACATGGGGTCTACCTCTCAGAAACAATACTTAATTGTTTCTTCGGCAGAGTCGCAAAATGCTAGACTTGGCGTCACTGCACTCCGTGTACACTTCTACAAGCGAAGCCGCCTCAAACAACATACAGTGAACAAATGACACTCACCTTCACTTAACTTTGTTAAGTTACGGAGACAGGCTCACTCGCTTCACTTTTTGTTCAGCGGTTCGCTTTGTCAAAATTTTGCTCTTCCCATCCATTTTGACTTGACATTTAGTCAACTCAAAACTATGAAAAAAGTTTTGTCCGTGTTTTTTACTTTCTTCCTGCGGATCCTGCATTGTACCTATACAAAAACAGCTCCTGCCGTATTTATTTTCAAATTTGTCCCACAGGGCGGAGAGAGCCTGCGCTTTTTGTGTTTTTTTATCTTCGAACAAAAACAGCTGTGCGACCGATTTTTCCGTTAGTTTTTCCGCATAAATGCCGGACGAACGATAAATAATATCCGGATTGTAAAGCTTGTCAAAAAGCTTATCCGCATACTGGTTTATAAGAAATTCACTGTCAGTTGCTTCGGGCAGAACTATTTTGTCCGTAAAAACCTGAAAATCCTTTGTCCTTAGCATTACATATACTATCTCTGTCTGAAGCCCAAGTTTACGCAGTTTTGTACACACCTGATGCGCATGGTAATGAAGCGAGCCTTTTATATAATTTTGTCATTGGTAAAATGGCTGAATGCACTTGTTTTTTGTATGGATGTTGGCGGTTCAAACTTGCTGTTTACCGGATATACACTTACGCCTGTGAGTTCGGATTTAAGTTCCAAGCCCCGTTTGCCCCAGATTTTTTTAGCCAGAATTCGTTTTGTTTTGTAATTTCACTGCATTTATAAATTCCGTATTTATGAAATAATGCGGTTGTATTCTTTCCTATGTCCCAAATCTCTTCTATATATGTTTTTCGTAATATTTCATCAATTTCTCTGTATTTAATTCTGCACAAGCCGTTTAATGATTGTATTTTTTTGCCCTCTCACACGCCAGTTTTGCCAGTGTTTTTGTAGGTGCAAGCCCTATCGAAACCGGCACGCCTATCTCTTCTTCTATTTCTTTTTTTTATATTGGCTATTATTTCTTCATAAGAACACCTGTAGAGCTTTTTTAAGCCCGTAAGATCTAAAAAGCCTCATCTATAGAGTACTGTTCAACATCAGGTGTAAATTTTACAAGTTTTTAGCATGATACGGTTGGATATGTCGTGATAAAGCCCGAAATTTCTCGAAATATAAATTACGTTTTTAAATTCTTTGCGTGCTTTAAAAAGCGGATATCCCATAGGGATTCCCATATCTTTGGCCTCTTTTGAGCGTGCAATTATACAGCCGTCATTGTTGCTCAAGACGCACACAGCTCTGTTTTTTAAAAGAGGGTTCATAAGCTGTTCGCACGATACGAAAAAATTGTTACAGTCTACAAGTGCTATTTCTGTCATATTGTCTAACCTTTTGCCATTGTAAAATTTTATATTTTATTTATGTTATATGTTCCACCCATTCTTTGGAGCAAAGAACGGTGGAGCCCAAGAAACGGATTTTTGATGTTTTCATAAGCAGCTGCCTTATACGACTTGTCACTCCGAACATATAATATTTCAGATGACTCTTTGTTTATTGTTTTGTGCATATCTAACCTTTCCCTCTAAAATAAAAAAATCCGGCGGAGGTTTTTGACATGAGGCTCCGCCGCCTTTAAAGGTTTTTTGATTTTATTTATTAGGAAGGATATCTTGGTTCAATGTTTTATATAGTTATTTATAACTGTCTTGTTATACCCGTAGCGATGCCGAATATAGTCAGAGACTCTTTCGGTTCTATTACGGGATAGTCCGGATTTTCCGGTTGAAGCCATATCTTGCCGTTTTTCTGCCTGTAGGTCTTTAGGGTATATCCGTTGTCCACATAAGCAAGAACTATATCCCCGTCTTTTGCATACGGAGTTTTTTGACAATGACACGGTCTCCGTCAAAAATCCCGCATTGACCATGGAATCACCCGACACCGTAAACATAAATACGGAAGGATTTGCCAGATCAAAACTCTCATCCAGCGAAACTCTTTTTTCTATCGAATCTTCAGCAACCGTAGCAAAACCGGCTCTGACAGATGAAGTAAAAAAGAATAGCCCCGAAACATTCCGGATTAATAAAAACTTTCCGTTTTTTTCTTTAATCAGGTCTGTTTCTTTGAGTTTTTAAAATACTGCCAGACAGAGTTTTTGTGTTTAAACCCGCAGTCCTGTGCAATTTTTTCAAAACTCGGCAGAGGTTCTTTCCCGTACAATTTTTAAGATTGTCAAAAAAGTTTTTTTGTTTTTCACTGAGGTTTTGATTTAACATAATTTTATTATAGACAATTGTCTATAAAATGTCAATATGCAAAAATTAAGGATTTATACAGCAAATTTTGCCGATACTATAAAAAGTCAGTCATTCTTGTATACGTTACATAATTTGGCGACCAAAATTGTTATTTCTGTACATTAAAAATATAAATGTAAAAAAATATTTTTATAAGAAGGTATAGAAATTACACAGTGTTTGACTTTATCAGAGTCATAAGTAAAAAATGATAGAGCAGATATTTTATTTTAGAGTGACTTAAAATCCTACCCGCAAGGGCGGATTTTTCGGAACGAAAAAATGAAATATCTGCTCTCAAATACCAAATATACGCATAATATATTAAATAAGTTATCGAATTACGTAACATATATAGGAATGACGATTGGAAACAAAAGCAGATTCTTCGGCTAAAGCCTCAGAATGACGCATTATTTTAGATACTTGCTTGAGATTTAATTTTGAATAGAGATTTCCTGAAAAGAATTCACTCAGATTTCATATAGTTCTATATTAAATAATATCTGTTTATGAGTGTAAAATAAAACACAGCATAAATATTAGAGAATACATCATAGTAACAGTATAAAGATTTATTTTTAGAGGTTTTAATCTGCTGTTGTCAAACAGAAATAAAAATAACGGCAAAACCGGAAGCAGATATCTGCCCTTAAATCCCGCTATCAGCCCGCTGCCGTCCAGAGTAAATGTAATATAATCCGCTGTCAAGGCAAGTATATAAACAAGAACTATAATAACCGCAAAAATAATTTTATTTTGTAAATCCAAATTATATTCAGTGTCTTTTATATTTTTATCCCCAAATACGGAATTTGCTATCAGCAAAGCAAAATATCCCCATATTATCAAAGGGTTTACATTGGTATCCGACACGCCAAAGTCAGAAAACGCTCTTTGGATATACTCCGTGAAATTAACCGCAGTTGTTTTTAAAAGGCAGCCTATAAAGCCGGCCGGATGTTGAAAAATCGATACTATAGCTCTTAGTGCATTGTGGCAGTAATAAAGAAAATGTTCCGCTGAATATTTGTATTGTATACGCCACAAATCCCGTTATCCACAAACTGCATGCCAGAAACATCAATATAAACGCAAAAACTCTTTTTTATTTGACTCAAAACAGTTCTTCGGAATAACAAAATAAAAGCAAAATCATGGGAAAATAAGCAAACTTGCAAACACACAGAAAAATATCAACGCAAGAAATATCAAAATTTCTTTTGTTCTTATCTGTTTAGTCGTATCGGAGGTATAATCATTTTTTAATTTTAATGTATAAGCAGTCAGTATAAAAGCGACTCCGGCAACGAGGTGATCCGTATTGATAATAGAAGCAATATAAAGGCTAAGCGGTGCAATTGCGAAAATAAAAAATATTTTTTCTTAACCGGTGTGATTTTTATTGCTATATACATAAGCCCCGTATACAAAAAAAACAAAGAACAAAGCCGTAAAATAAAAATCATAAAAACAGGCGGCACATCAAAACTGTTCATAATTATCATGGCAAAGGTATGCGGCAGATAAGAAAACACAGTATAAGAAGGTATCATGTGTATGGCAATTGTTTTATACTGTTTGTTTAATGGTGTTTTTGCAAGTTCTTGTACATTTTTTATGCTGATTTTTTGCGGTGCATGGATTATTCTGTCCGGACCTATGTACGGATTGAGAAGCTTGCTTTGTCTTTGCCAGTTGTACAATGCTCAACGGAACAATCTGTGCCGTAAACGTTTTTGGTTTTTCAAAAAGCAAAGTCCCGTCCGTATAAGAAGTTATTTTTTTTATAATTCAGAGTACCCTGACTAAATCCGCAGATTTTGTAGAAATGTTCCGTTTCGTCAAACCCCTGAAAAGGCGGATTAATAAAAACAAGAAGCAACCCGAAGCAAAGACAAAAAAACAAAAAAAAATGTTTTCAGGCCTTTTTAACATCTGCAAAAGTTTTGTATACATAATCTATTATCCATTAAAATACGGCAGCTCTTCGTTTTTATCCAGTGTTCTGGCGTCATATTTAAAAATCTTGGATTTATAAATACCGGATTTAGCAAGCGCATACAGTAGGCTTGTTTTTAGCACTCCGAACCCGTACTTGCAGCTTCTCATAAAGTTTATGGAAGAAGCATCCGGAAAATATTTTGTCGGACAGCTGATTTGACCTATTGTATACCCTTTATAAAAAATAAGTGCAAGCATCTCATTGTCAAATACAAAATCATCGTCACAATCTTTCAAAGGGCATTTTTCAAGAACTTCTTTTTGTAAATGCGCGAAAACCGGTATGATACTCGGTAAGGCGGTCACCCATTGTAATATTCTGGAAAAATGTAAGAAATTTGTTTGCAACAAATTTATATAAAGGCATACCGCCTTCTAATGCACCTTTGCCTATAAATCTTGATGCAATGCAGGCATCATATTCATCAAAAGCCAACATTGCAGCCATTGCGGGAACAAGCCTCGGAGTATACTGATAATCCGGATGAACCATAATCACGATATCCGCATTTGTCTTTAAAGCCGCAGTGTAGCAGGTTTTTTGGTTTCCGCCGTAGCCTTTATTTTTATCATGCACAATTGTGGTTATTCCGAGATTTCTTGCCACTTCTTTTGTTTTATCCGAAGAATTATCATCCACAAGGATAATTTCATCAACAATATCTTTGCATAAATCATTGTATGTCTGCTCGAGTGTCTTTTTTCAGCATTGTATGCAGGCATTATCACAACAACTTTTTTATTGTTAATCATACTTCTCTGCCCCCGTATTACTGTTCATAGTATAATCAAAACAGAGGGAGAACACAATTTTTATGGAAAAGTTTATAAATTTTGCAAAAAAGTATTGCATTGCGGAGTTGTTATTGATTTTTGCAGTATCGGCATTTTTATTTTTTATTTTTTACGGAAAGCAGGATGTTTATCTTGTTGATGTCAGCAGAGAGGCTTATATACCATGGCAGGTATTAAAAGGACAGGTGTTGTACAAAGACATTTTTAATGTCTATGGTCCTTTGGGATATCAAATCAATGCCGTATTATATTTTTTGTTCGGCATAAATCTTAACACACTATACTTTGCCGGATTTATAAACTCGCTAGTAATATTATTTACTGTTTTTCATACGGTAAAACTTTTTGCGGATAAAAAGACTTGTCTTGCCGTAACAGGGCTTGTGATGTTTGTTTGTGTATATGCAAGAAACTTTTTAACTTTATTTTTACTTATTCTTACAATGCGGTTTATGCTCTGTCAGGTTTTTTGCTTTCATTATTCTTTGCTCTTTTGTACATAAAAGAAAAAAAGACAAAAAATCTTGTACTTGCATTTTTATTTGCAGGATTTTCTTTTGCAAATAAAATCGAAGATTTGCCCTATTTTTGCTTTTTGTTTTTATTGCTGGCTTTCTGGCTAAAAAAAAAAAAAAAAAAAAGACTGGAAAAAATATTTGTATGCAAGCAGGGGCGTTTTTGTTTTTCCGGTTATTTCCTTTGGAATATTGCTGATTCAGGGGGCAGGCTTCAGCGACTTTTTTCAATGTCTGCCGTTTTGATAAAAAAAACTGGTCAATGCACCTGCAACAACTTATTTTTATTATGCATACGGCTTGTATTTTAACCCGCAGATTGTAAAAATGGTATTTTTTCATGATGTTAAAAGCAATAAAAATACTGTGTATGCCTTTTATTGTTTTATTTGTTTTTAACTTTATAAGTTTTAAATATATTTCAAATAAGTTTCTAAAACACGCTGTAACGGCACTTTCGCTGATATTTTCTATATACGTGGTATTAAAGACGTTTCCCGTTATGGAAAAATACTATCACAGTATTTTTTGCTGGATAGGACTGGCCTGCCTTGCGATACTCGTTATTTTAGTGCATATTTAGGCTATCAGCTTTTGTACAAAAAAATCAAAGTAACAGAGATTAAACTAAATGACAAAATGTTCTTATTTCTTCTCTTGTCTGCACTGAGTGTGTCTTTAAAAGGTTTGTTTGATGTCGTTATTACTTGTTACGGTACATTTACTCTCACGGCAATGATTATGCCTTTTATTATATTTTTAATTGTATATATACCCTGCAGAATGCCGGAAGCTCTAAATCAGGCATGGCGTTCGTCCGTATTATATTTTTGTATAATGGCAATGACCGCCTGTCTGTTCTTTAACGTATACAGGGTTGTTACATCCAACAACTATACTGTAAATACTCCCCATGGGATGATAACTATAAGAGATGTATACCCTTCTCAAAATGAACTGATTAAATATATAAGAGAAAAAACTCCGGAAAATGCAAAAATTTTGACCATGCCCGAAGGCGCCATGATAAATTTCCTGTCACAGAGAGATTCCGACAACAATTACTACTATCTGATACCTGTGAATGTTGAAATATTCGGTCAGGAAAGTATTGTTGAAAATCTAAGAAAAAATCCGCCTGATTATATTCTCCTGAATGACCTTATCTACGGGGTTTATGCAAGTGAAAATTTCTGCGGCTATGCTCCTAAAGTATGCGACTTTGTTGCAAAAGAATATAAACCGGAAATATCCGTAAAAGGACTTGTGAGTATGGTATTATATAAAAAGTTTCCAAATGAAACTGAACCGGACAATTTATTGAACCGGTGCAGAGGGCCCACTCAAACAAGGCAAAGAATATGAAAAACAAAAATGTAATAAAACACAATCCGGATGCCGTGAATGAAGTTGTAAAGCTTCTTTCAAACAAATGG
>VOFD01001340.1_pt1 | contig 19786 bp, 16 predicted proteins | sample 5384101 | NCBI WGS metagenome assembly VOFD01 (sample SAMN12384723, study PRJNA508395) | human gut metagenome | isolation source: healthy gut C | host: Homo sapiens
CAGTTCTTCGTATCGCTCGAGGACGATCTGATGCGACTCTTCGGCTCGAGCCGCATATCGGCACTCATGGACCGCATGGGAATACAGGAGGGCGAGGTCATTCAGGCCAAGATGATGACCAATGCCATCGAACGCGCCCAGAAGAAGGTCGAGGAGAACAACTTCGGCATACGTAAGCGTCTGCTCGAATACGACGACGTGATGAACTCTCAGCGTGAGGTTATATACACGCGCCGCCGCCACGCCCTCTACGGCGAGCGTATCGAGATCGACCTCAACAATATAATGTACGACTACGCCGAGACCTTCATGGAGGCACACGAGGGTGCCTCATACGAGGACTTCTCGTTCGACCTTATCCGCGAGGTGGCGTTGCAGCCCTCGTTCGACGAGGCGAAATATTCGTCGTCGAAGCCGCGCGAGATCGTCGAGATGATTGTCGAAGATCTGCGCACGCTCTACGGACGCCGCGCCAAGGCCGTGGCCGACACCGTACGCGCCACGATGCAGGCCATATATGCCGACAATGCCGACCACATGGACCGCATCATTCACTTCCCGCTCACAAACGGACATCTGGGATACCACGTGCCCGTACAGCTGCAGCGTTGCAAAGGATACGGACGGGGCCGAGATATACAAGGTCTTCTCGAAGATCGTCATGTTCACCACCATCGACGACGCATGGCGCGAGCATCTGCGTGAGATGGACGACCTGCGCCAGAGCGTGCAGAATGCCGCATACGAGCAGAAGGATCCCCTTCTGATATACAAGCTCGAGTCGTACAACCTCTTCTCGGCAATGCTCCAGAAGGTCAACCGCGAGACGCTCGCCATACTCAACAAGGCCTACATCCCCGTTCGTGAGAACAACCCCGAGCCGTGCAGCAGGAGCGTGAACGCCGCGCAAAGGTAGACGTCAACAAGTTGCAGGCATCGCGCATGGCGGCAGCCGCCGCGGCAGGTCAGGCCGACAAGACCAAGCCCGCCCCTTCAAGGCCGACAAGAAGATCGGACGCAACGATCCCTGCCCGTGCGGCAGCGGCAAGAAGTACAAGCACTGCCACGGCAAAGGCCTCTAATCCCCATTCCACGATGGCCCGGCAGATAGAAGATCGGGCACATACGGAGAGGCAAAGGGCAAGGTCGAAATGAAATAGCCCAATGTATTAGAGGAAAACATCAGGGTGCTCAATGAACCAAACGTTGGCAATACACCAGCAAGGTGGCATCCGAGCAAGAGGACATCCGAGCAAGAGGACATCTGAGCAAGGGGCGTTTGAGCAAAGGAAACCCTAACCCAAGTTATGGAAGAAAAGTCCGGAAAGAGAATATGAACCGATACATGTCAGGCATAGCGTTGGCCGCCCTTACGGCGGCCTCGCTGCTCATAACGCCGAACACTCAGGCACAAACGACAAAGACACGCAAGACGTCACGTACAGAGACCGCAAACAATACGGCCGAGGTCCGACAGCAGCGCCGATACGATGTTGCAGCATACCTCTATCCGGCATACGCGTCGGACGACGAGCGCCTGCGTCCCTTCTGGCCCATGGGCATAGGCGAGTGGGAGACGGTGATGACCATGCAGCAACGCTACCCGGGTCACTATTGGAACCGCAAACCCCTCTGGGGATATATCAACGAGGCCGACCCAGCCGTCATGGAGATGGAGATCGAGCAGGCTACGCGCCACGGCATCGACATATTCATCTTCGACTGGTACTGGTACGACGGACGGCCTTTCATGGAGACCACGCTCGACAACGGGTTCCTGAAGGCCGGCAACGTGGACAAAATGCGGTTTTACCTCATGTGGGCCAACCATGACGTGCTCAATCTGTGGGATACGCGTCTGGCCCGCTACAACGAGAACAATGTCATCTGGCAGGGCAAGGTCGACCGCGAAGAGTTCGAGAAGATATGCCGGCGCAACATCGAGAAATACTTCAAACATCCGCAATACTACAAGATCGACGGCCGTCCCGTATTCATGATATACGACCTGCCGAACCTCATTTCGGGTCTCGGAGGCGTCGAGCAGGCGGCAGATGCCCTGAAGTGGTTCCGCGACGAGGTGCGGCGTGCGGGATTTCCGGACCTTGAGCTCCAATTCGCCATGTGGTCCGTAAACCTCAATTACAGCGGCTTCGACAGCGGCAAGGCCGGGAACCCGGTGACGAACTCATCCGCACGCTCGGATTCGACAGTGCCACACACTATCAGTTCGCGCACTTCACCGACATGAACCGCGAGTATGCCGACATTGCGGCCGATGCCGAACGCGAATGGCAGCGTATAGATTCGACATATACATTCACGTTCTACCCTCACGTAAGTGTCGGCTGGGACAACAGCCCGCGCACGGGATCGAGTCCCTTCGTGCGCAACAACACCCCCCGACGCCTTTGCCGAGGCTCTGCGCAAGGCCCGCTCATACGCCGACAGCCATCCCGACCGCGCCCCGCTCATCACGATAAACAGCTGGAACGAATGGACGGAGACCAGCTACCTGATGCCGTGCGACAAGTTCGGATACGGATATCTCGAGGCCGTAAAGAAGGTCTTCGCCGACGAAACACGATAACACCCCACAACCACCCCGAATATGGGATACGAAGAGGAGAAGCAGCTTCAGCTCGACCTGCGTTACCTGCGCATGGCCCGCATCTGGGCCGAGAACTCATACTGCGTACGCCGCAAGGTGGGCGCACTGATCGTCAAGGACAAGATGATCATCTCCGACGGTTACAACGGCACACCCTCCGGCTTCGAGAACATCTGCGAGGACGAGACCGGCATGACCAAGCCCTATGTGCTCCATGCCGAGGCCAACGCCATAACCAAGGTGGCAAAGAGCGCAAACAACTGCGACGGCTCGACCCTCTACATAACCGACGCCCCTTGCATCGAGTGTTCGAAACTGATCATTCAGGCCGGCATCCGCCGCGTGGTATATGTCAACGACTACCGTTCGGAGGAGGGTCTCGACCTGCTGCGCCGCGTAGGCATCGAGTGCGTCAAACGCACTCTGGATCAGTAGCAGTCCAAGATTTATATCAATGTATGACAATACAGGCAGGAGCGTCGGATCCCTGCCTTTTTCATTTTACACACACCGGCAGCTGCGCATTCCCTCGATTTATCCAGCCGATTATTAATCTTCGCCCCATCCGGCATAACCGACGGCAGTAAATGCAGAAACGAGTGACCGCACGGCACAAACAAAAACCGGACGCACCACATGCCGTGTGATGCGTCCGATTCGCATTATAATTCGGAGACCGTCTACTCGGTAGCCGACTCGAGTTTCTTCATGATCGAGAAGATGAATACGGCCGAGAGCAGGCAGAGGATAATCAGCACGCTCCATACCATCCAGAGGGCCATACCGCTGCCCCAAAGGTAACCGATGAGCGACGTAGCGTAGTTACCTACGGCCGTAGCCGCGAACCAGCAACCCATCATCATACCCTTATATTTCGGGGGCGCAACCTTCGACACGAACGATATACCCATCGGCGAGAGGAGCAGCTCGGCAAAGGTCAGCACCAGATATGTCGATATGAGCCAGTTCTGCGATACGAATGTGTCGCTGGCACCTGCGGCCTTCACCTCGGCGGGCGACATGAGTCCGAACGATGCGACGGTAAGGATAAGGAAATCCTGCGGCGGCGATGATCATACCCATACCGATCTTGCGCGGGGCCGAGGGCTCCTTTGCCCTTGCGGGCCAGAGCGGTGAAGATAGCCACCGAGATGGGGGTCAGGCCGACGACATAGAAGGGGTTGAACTGCTGGAAGTCCGAAGGCAGGATGTACCGGATCGGGCGTAATGGTGTAGCGGTAGAAGAGCGCACCGAGTGCTGCGGCGAATACCACGGCACTGATGATCTTGCCGCGGCTCTTGTCCGACTGGAAGAATCCTACGATACCGTATACACCGACCAGAACCAGCACAAGGTTAAGGATATCGAAGCCCATGCGGGTGATGCCCGTAGCCTCCGATGTGGTGTAGTCACGCGCAAAGAAGGTCATCGTCGAGCCGTTCTGGTGGAATGCCATCCAGAAGAAGATCACCACGGCGAAGACTAACAGCAGAGCCGTAATACGCGACTTGGTCTGTGCGGGCGTCAGCTCCGTATGGTGTACGCCTGCGGCGCTCTCGGCCGCAGCCTGCTGCTTGGCCGTAACGTCGGCATGCTTGAAGGTCTTGCGGAAACCTACATATATAAGGTACGATACGACCAGCGAGATACAAGCTACGCCGAAGCCCATGTTATACGCCGTAGAGAGTTTCTCGATGTAGTGCTCCGAGAATGCCGCCAGATCGCCCGTTGCGCCCATCGACGCAGCCAGCTCCTGAAGTTTTGCCAGCGGCTCGGCCGGCATGTTGGCACCGTGCTCAAGATATTGGTGTGCAAGTGCGGGAATCTGACCGTTATATACCAGACCGTCCTGAGCAAGGAAGTGGTTGGTGATCCACTTGGCCATACCGGGAGCGAACATGGCGCCGATGTTGATGGCCATGTAGAAGATCGAGAATGCATTGTCTCGTTTTGCCTGATATGCGGGATCGTCGTAGAGATTGCCCACCAGTACCTGCAGGTTACCCTTGAAGAGACCCGTACCACAGGCTATGAGCGCCAGCGCGCCGAACATGAGCGCCTGACCTGCGAAACCTGCATCGGTAGGTATGGCCAGCAACGCATATCCGACAAGCATGACGAAGATACCGAGTGTGACCATCTTGCCGAAGCCGAACTTGTCGGCCAGAATACCTCCGAAGAAGGGCATGAAATATACCGCGGCGAGGAAGATGCCGTAGATCTGCGTGGTGACGGCCTCGGTGTAGCCGAACTTCGCCTGCAGGAACAGCGTGAAGATCGCAAGCATGGTATAGTAGCCGAAGCGCTCACCCGTATTGGCCAGCGAAAGGGCATACAAACCTTTTGGTTGTCCTTTGAACATAATGAATTTCTGGTTTATTGTTGATTTATCTATTAATTATGTATCCTCTTTTTGTCCGATCATTCAGGACCAAATGTTACAAATATAACAATTTTTCCGCATAATGCACGCATATTTCGGTGTTTTTATGCACGTGGCATATCAGCGACAACCGCACATCGGCAAAATCTCACCCAAAATGGGTTTGAATACTGTTTTTCATGGTAGATGAAAGTCACAACATCATTTTTCAAAAAAAATCAAAGCCAAATACCAATATATCATTTAATATCGTTACTTTTATCCCCGAAACCTTATTACTTTAACACAACCTACAATATCAACTGCCGTAACATTATGAAAAGATTAGCAACAAGATTCTTTGCCGCCGCTGCGACAATCCTTCTGGCTGCAGGCGTCGCATGCTCTTGCAACAACAGTGACAAAGCGGTCGACAGCGGTCCGGCCACTCTGGAAGTGGATGTATCAACAGTAAATTTCACCGAGGAGAATGCCTCCAACCGCACCATCATGGTCAAGAGCAACGTCGCATGGGATTACACCGTAAGCGACGGCTGGCTCCATGCCGAGAAACAGCCCGACCGTCTCATTCTCTCGGCCGAGGACAACGACCAGAAGAATATCCGCCGCGCAACGGTGACCATAACGGTACCGGATCTGCCCGCACATACCGTCGAGGTACAGCAGCTGGGCTGGGGCAAGGCCATACTTCTGTCGCAATCCACGGCAACGGTCTCGGCAGCGGGAGGCGACATAACCGTCGAGGTCACTACAAATGTCGAGGTCGAGGCATCGGTCGGGTCCGACTGCACATGGATCTATGAGACGCCCATCGACACCCGCAGCGCGGCACACCCTGTCGTAACATCGACACGTGCGTTCTCGGTCAGCGGCAATACTGCCGACGGAACCCGCAGCGCCACCATCACCTTCAGCGACAAGCAGACGCCGAGCGACGTCGAGGCTGCCACCCTCACCGTAACGCAGCGCGGACTCGATGCATACGCCCCCGAGAGCACCGAGAGCCTCAAGGATGACATAAAGCTTATCATAGCCCGCGGCGAGGCCTCGTCATACCAGTCTGGAGGCGAGATCGAACTCTCGTTCGACGGCGACATGAACACCATCTACCACTCGAACTGGAACAACGCGGGCGACGGCTACTTCCCCATAACACTCACCTACTACCTTGAGCAGGAGTCCGACATCGACTATATGGTCTACTACCCGCGTACCACGGGATGGAACGGACGTTTCAAGGAGGTGGAGATAGAGGCTCTTTCGGCCATCACACAGAACGCCTCGACAGCACCTGCCGCAACACCTCAGTGGCAGCACGTCATGACACATGATTTCGGGGGCAACGCCTCGGCCGCCAAGGTCGAGTTCCCCGAGCCGCTTATCGGCGTGACGGCCATACGTCTGACCGTAAAATCGGGTGCCGGAGACGGGCAGGGATTCGCCTCGTGCGCCGAGATGGAGTTTTACAGGCGCAATCCCGAGGCTTTCGACTACACTACGCTCTTCACCGATGCCTCGTGCTCGGAACTTCGCGCAGGCGTCACGCCGCAGGATATAGCCGCCTGCCCATACGCCTTCTTCAAGAATATAGCCTACTTCATGTATCACGACCGCTACGCGAAGGAGTTCCGCATAAACACCTTCAAGGCCTATCCCAACCCCGACACCGAGGCCACACGCAACAAGACCTCGCAATACAGTCTTCTGGACAACCCCACGGGCATTGAGGTCGCGGCAGGCCAGCAGCTCATAGTGATGGCCGACCTGCAGGGGCAGAGCGTATCGCTCCGCGTGCAGAACCTCGACCGCCCGAACGGCGACGGCTTCGGCGGCGACAGCTACCCTATTTCGACCGGTGTCAACAAGATCGACATCACGAACAAGGGTCTCGTTTATGTAATGTACCACACCGACAACTTCGCCTCGGCGCCTGACGTCAGACTGCACTTCGCAACGGGCACCGTCAACGGATACTACGACTCGCAGCGTGCCGACCACGAAGGGCGCGCTCATGAACTTCTCGATGCCGCCACGGGGAAATATTTCGACGTGGTCGGGGCATACGCGCACCTCATCTTCCCGACGGAGCGCTTCCGCAACCATACGCACGACATCAAGGCGCTGATCGACGCATACGACGCGCTTGTGTACCGCGAGCAGGAGTTCATCGGTCTGGAGAAATACGGCAAGATGTTCCACAACAGGATGTGCTTTACGGTGATGTACACGAGCTACATGTACTCGACATCGTACCATACAGCATACCATGACGACACGCTTGCGGAATTGTGCGACGAGAACCGTCTCACCACATCGGCATGCTGGGGTCCCGCACACGAGGTCGGGCACAGCAACCAGACACGTCCGGGCCTCAAGTGGCTCGGCACGACTGAGGTGACGAACAATATCCTCTCGCAACACATCCAGACATCTGTCTACGGACAGGATTCGCGCGTACAGACCGAGAACATGGGCGACGCGGCCAACCCCAACCGCTACACCAAGGCTTGGAGCAATATTCTTGTAAAGGACGCTCCGCACGCCACTGAAGGCGACGTCTTCTGCAAGCTGATACCGTTCTGGCAGCTGGAGCTCTACTTCGGCAAGGTTCTCGGCCGCACACCCATGCAGCAGAGCGACCACGGAGGTTTCTATGCCGACTGCTTCGAGTGGGTACGCACGCATGACAACCTGTCCACGGCGGGCGAGCAGCAGTTGGAGTTCGTATATATAGCCAGCGCATGCGTCCGGATGAATCTCCTCGACTTCTTCGACAAGTGGGGTTTCCTTACCCCCGTCGATGCCACCATAGACGACTACGGCACGGGGCAGCTAACCGTGACGCAGCAGATGATAGACCGTATACGCTCGCGCGTCGAGGCGTTGGGATATGACGCGCCCACGGCAGCAATCGAATACATAACTGACAACAACTATGAGACCTTCAAACAGCAGAAGAGCGTCGTGAAGGGCACGGCCGAGCGTTCGGACCGCAAGCTCACGATGAGCGGCTGGCAGAATGTCATCGTCTACGAGGTACGCGACGGCGGCCCCGACGGTACGCTCATACACGTCTCGGACGGCATGCTACGCCCCTCAACTACTGCGTCGTTCGACGTACCTGCCGCATGGCAGCCTTCGTGGAAGGTCTACGCCGGGCAGTACGACAACCGACGCATCGAGGTCACATTCTGACCCGCGGGTGTGCTGATCCGCACACAATATTCCATACGCGAAGAGGAACGGATTTCATCCGCTCCTCTTTTTATGTTTGCCATGTAATGGAATACGGCCTGCCGCTTGTCCGCAACGTCGTATTTTATCTTCACCGTGACGTTTACCCACACCGAAACTTGAAAATTCCATCCATTGTTCGTATATTTGAATACTCTACGACACTCCGGATAAGACTGCTCGGGCCGCGCCATGCCGTCCATCCGACACACACGTAAAATTCAAGCTATGGATACGAGTCACACAAAACTGCCTATGGTCGAACGCGACGAATGGCTTGAGCCCGTGGCCGACCGAATATACGAACGACACGAACGCTACATGCGCCGCATGGAGGATATAACGCGCCGTGCCGGCTCGATCGTCGACTACGCCAACGGATACATGTATTACGGATGGCAGCGCGACGAGGAGCTCAGCGGCTGGTGGTTCCGCGAGTGGCTGCCCGAGGCGCAGGATGTATATCTGTTCGGGGATTTCAACTCGTGGCAGCGCACGCAGTTGCGGCTGGACAAGGGCGAGAACGGCGTCTGGAGAGCCTTTTTCCCCGATGCGATGTATGCCGGACGTCTGACGCACGGCTCACTCTACAAGATGCACGTACACGGCGCAAACGGCTGGCTGGACCGCATTCCCGCATACGCCACGCGCGTGGTGCAGGACGAGAAGAGCAAGAACTACACGGCGCAATTCTGGGCCCCCGAACCATACGTATGGCATGACGGGGATTTCTCGCCCGCGGCGGCCGGAGACCTGCTAATATACGAGGCCCACATAGGCATGGCGCAGGAGCGGCGCGGAATAGGCACATACGACGAATTTACGGATCTGATCCTGCCGCGAATAAAGCAGGCGGGATATACCGCCGTGCAGCTCATGGCCATAGCCGAACACCCCTACTACGGCTCATTCGGATACCACGTATCGAATTTCTTCGCCCCCTCGTCGCGTTTCGGCACGCCCGAGCAGCTCAAACGCCTCGTCGACACGGCGCACGGCATGGGGCTGGCCGTCATAATGGATCTCGTACACGCTCACTACGTCAAGAACATCAACGAGGGCATCAACGCCCTCGACGGCTCGGACCACCTCTACTCCAAGGCCGGAGCCGAGGGATACCAGAAATATTGGGACTCGATGACCTTCGACTACGGCAAGGGCGGGGTCGAACACTTCCTGCTCTCGAACGTAAAGTATTGGCTCGACCGTTTCCACTTCGACGGATACCGTTTCGACGGTGTCACCTCGATGATATACCACCATCACGGATATGTCGACTTCGACTGCCGCGACCGCTACTTCGACGAAGGCGTCAACCTCGATGCCCTGACATACCTAACACTCGCAAACCGTCTGGTGCATGACTTCCGCCCCGCGGCCGTAACCATAGCCGAGGAGGTAAGCGGCATGCCCGGCATCTGCTTCCCGCCATACGACGGCGGCGTGGGGTTCGACTACCGCCTCGGCATGGCGATACCCGACTTCTGGATCAAGATGCTCAAGGATACTCCCGACGAGGAGTGGAACATTTGGGAGATGTGGTCGGTCATGACAGACCGTCTGCCCGGCGTCAAGACCGTAGCCTATGCCGAGTCGCACGATCAGGCACTCGTGGGTGACAAGACCATAGCCTTCCGTCTGATGGACCGTCTGATGTACGACTCGATGGACCGCAAGACCCAGAACATACTCATCGACCGCGGCATGGCCCTGCACAAGATGATCCGCCTGATGACCATCTCGACGGGCGGACAAGCCTACCTCAACTTCATGGGCAACGAGTTCGGACACCCCGAATGGATCGACTTCCCGCGCGAGGGCAACGGCTGGTCGTACGACCACGCACGGCGCCAATGGTCGCTGCGCGACAGCAAGGAGTTGAGATATTCGTTCTTGGCCGATTTCGACCGCGAGATGCTCCTTATGGTACGCCGATACGGCATCCTTGCCGACGGCTATCCCTACAACCTGCTCATGGACGAGCACAACAAGACCATCGTCTTCGCACACGGCGACCTCGTCTTCGTCTTCAACTGGCACCCCACGGCCTCGATTCCCGACTACGAGCTGCCCGTACGGCGCGAAGGACGCTACGTGCCGCTACTCTCGACCGACGAGGCGCGCTTTGGCGGCTTGGCACGGCAGGCAATGGACGACGAGCACTTCTCATTCCCCGCGGGCGAAGATGCGCAGCCGCACATAAGGATATACAACACCTCGCGCACGGCCATCGTACTGCGCCGCTGCGACGACTGACAGTCTGAAAGTAGTTTTATTCACTCCGTCAGACTCCAAACCTCAAATACATTCAGCCACACCCACACAAACCCATCGGGTCAGAATAAAGGGTAATTATGACAAAAGCAATAAGCCCGCTCCTCGGAGCGGGCTTATCGTCATAATACAACCTGTGATCTGCGGTCCACCGTCAATGCCGTTTGCGCGACGTGTTGTCCTCGATCGAATTGCCCTGTATGGTGAGCAGACGCACCCCCTCGGGCGAATTCGAATAGATCTGTATGACACGGTGGAATATACCCTCCTCGATCTTGTGGGGCTCGTATTTGATCTTTATGACCGATGCCTCGCCGGGGCAGGACGGGCTTGCGCGAGTAGCTCACCGTAAGGCACGAACAGGCTTTGGTGATCTTTTTTATCACCAGAGGCTCGTCTCCGTCATTCACGAAGCGGAACTCCTTTATGAGGTCACCCCCGTGGCGTGCCACGTCGCCGAAGTCGTGCGACGTGCGGTCGAAGGCCATGTGCGGTCCCGACGGCGCCTTCTGACGTCGCTCAAGGCCCTTCCGATCCTCCTGCGGCTCCTGCCCCGCCACGCATGGTGTCCCGGCATGTTTCGACATGCTTCCCATAATCGGCTCCCGCGCCCAAGCCGCCGCAACAACAGCCACACTAAGAGTCACGCCACAAATTATACCTCTTGCGAGATGTTCCATCGTCGTCAGTTAAGTTTGAAGTTATACGTTATCGTTCCGCCCTGCACGAAGCTGCGGCTCTCGGTGAAGCGCGCCTTCTTCGCAGCGGCTATCGCCGCTGCTATCAGCGCCGCATCCGACGAGGTCGAACCCTTGGGTTCGTACGCAGCACTCGTCACGACACCGTGCTGGTCGACCGCCACGCGTATGACAATCTTGCCGCTCGTGTTGCCCGGATAGTCCGGCAACGGCAGGTTGCCCACAAGACCGCGGCCGCGAAGACCCTCGTCCAGCTGGTCGTTGCCTATGGGGTTCAGTCCCCCGCCGTCACCCGAAGCGGTATTCTCCTTGCCCTCGCGGCTGTAGGGGTTGCCCACATCCTCCTCCTCGTCCGCACCGTCCGTATTGCTGTGGAAGATGGCACGGCGGTTCACCGTACGCGTCTGTTCGTCGGGGCCCGTCACCTGCTGCGAATTGTCGCGCTCGGTCGAGATATTCTCATGGCGCGGCGCCTGATGCGTCACTACCGTACGCTGGGGCCGCGGCGGCTCCTCCTCGAGTTCTATGATAAGCGTTGCGGGCTCTTCGACCTTGTCGATGGATATCTTTCCCAGCAGCAGGGCCGCGGCTAACACTATAACGTATGCACCCACAGCAACTCCGCCGTAAAGCTTCGGTCTGTCGTCGTTTTCATCGTAGTAGTTCATAATCGTTCCGTTTTATCCGTCGTCACCCGCCCCCGTACATCAGGGCTGCGTGGCTGCGATCAATCCGTAACCGTTATCCTTGGCGATGTTCATCATCTGCACGATCTCATCCCATGCCACCGTCTTGTCGGCATGCAGCGATACGGTCGGCTTCTCCTGTCCCTCAAGACGGCTCTTCAACGCGCGGGCAACACCCTCGCGCGAGCCCACATTCTCCAACTCCACATAATATATGTAGCGGCCGTTGCCGGCATCCTTTATTGACACCGTGGTCACGGCCTTGTCCTTGAGCTGGTTGGCGCTCTTGGGCAGCATCAGCTTCACGGCATTGGGATTGATGAGCGTCGTTGCGATGATCATGAAGAGCAACAACAGAAACATCAAGTCCGTCATCGACGATGCCGAGAACGACTGATTGACCTTCGATCCTCGTTTAATTGCCATGATTCACACTATTTAACGGGTTGATTCAATATATCCATGAAGGCGATCGAGTTGGCCTCCATCTGGAACACGAGCTTCTCGATACGCGCCACAAGGTAGTTGTAGCCGAAGTATGCCGGAATACCGACGATAAGACCCGCAACCGTGGTCACCATCGCTACGTACATACCGCTGGCCAGCAAGCTCAGGTCGACCGTGCCGCCCGCAGCCGCCATATCCATGAACGTCTGCACCATACCGAGCACCGTACCGAGGAATCCGATCATGGGGGCACCGCCGGCGATCGTCGCAAGGAACGGAAGTCCGTTCTCGAGCTTCGACACCTCAAGGTTGGCAACATTCTCTATGGCCGACTGTATGTCGCCCATCGGACGGCCGATACGGCCTATGCCCTTCTCGATCATGCGGGCAATGGGGGTATTGGTCTTACGGCAAAGGTCTATCGCCGAGCGGATCTTGCCGTCAGAGATGTAGTCGCGGATACGGTTCATGAAATTCATGTCCATAACCGACGCCTTGCGTATGGCCAGATAACGCTCCACGAAGATGAAGACCGTAATGCCGCCCAAAATCAACAACGGCCACATCAGCCATCCTCCCTTGGTGAAGAGTTCCCACAAGCTCATGCTTACATCATTCGTAACCGCTGCCTCGGCAGTCTCGCCTGCCGCCGCTGCCGCACCTTGGGCAGCCTGAAGAAATTCGATCATAATCTTTTTCTTGTTTTATTTAAGTTTTTTATTCAAGTTTCTCAAATTCAATCCATTCATTATCCTCAACGGGTATTGCGTCCGTCGTTGCCGCCGCCTCGGCGCGCTGACGGTGGCGGCGTCCGCGTTTCGACGCCCGGCCGTCAGTAACAGCAGCAACATGCTCCACACTCTCCGCATTCACAGTTGCACTATCCTTCGACATACTGTCTGCCGCGACATTATTCACCGCAGCCCGACGCAAAGTATCCACGCCGGCCGCACGTGAGGTCGTATCGCGCCCCGCCGCGTCACGACGCAGGTGCATCCCTTCGCCGCTCTTATCAAGGCTGTCGGCCTCGCGCATGCTCCGTTCGGCGGCCTCACGCATCTCGGCATCGCGCTGCTCACGGCGCCGCTTGCTCATGAATCGGTCGCGGACACGGCGCTTCAGATCCTTCCAGTTCTCGAAATCCTCCTTGTAGTAGATTCCGACTCCCGTCTCCTGAAGACCCTGATTCTCGTCGAAACGGTCGATCGTCTGCGTAAAGCCCTTCAGCTTGAGGTTGCCGTTCTCGTCGATAAGCCACGTAATGTAGGCCTCGCCCAAGAAGTTCGACATGTTGCTGTTGGCCGACATCTGGTTATCGATAAGGTAGTTACCCTCAAGTTCCACGATCAGGCGGTCGCTCACCAGACTCTTCGAGAATCCGAAGTCGATCTCGTCGCTCGTAAGTTCCGAGCGCGGGCGGTAACGCAAAACGATATTGTAATCGTCGCTCGAGAGCCAGTTGCTCAACTGATTCGACAGCAGTTCGAAACCTGTGGCGGCCGAGGCCGAGGCTCCGATGCTCGACGAAGTCGAGGAGTCAGAATAGAAGCTGGCGCTGACCAAAAGGTACATGAACTGCGTGGCGATCGACTGCTGGTTGTTGAGCAGGTTGGCCACGGCGTTCTGGATCTCCGAGTCGGCGTTCGGCACCTTTTATATCGAACGTCACGGACGGATTGGTCAACCGGTCCGAGAGGTTGATTATGCACTCCACAGGCACCGCACGCGAAATATTGTCCAGCGTCGTGGACGAAAGCAACGGCTTGAGCGACGCCTTGAGCTTGTAGACGGCATCTATGTCCAGACGCGCATCCATCGGGTCGCCCGTCCACTGTATCGTCGAGCCCTCCTCGATGATAAAGAGCTTGTTGATGATGTTCTGCAGCGTGAACAGGTAGCTACCCTCGGTGATGGTATAGTCGCCGTACATGTCAAAAGATATTGGCACTCGGTACGATACGCATATTGAGCGTGCCGTCGCCGCGCACCTTGATTATGTCACCCACCGTCGGGTCGATCACCAGCTGGACCTCGGCATTGGGGTTGGCCGTAAGTTCGATGTTTATGTTCATCGTGCTGCCGCCCGTGGTACGGGTACGGTTGCGGCGCTCGAACATCAGTTTCTTGCGCTCCAGATAGTTCATCGTATCGAGCTGCATGCCCGGCTTCTCGAATATGACGAAGTCGGCCGTCGACACGTCCGTCTTGCTCGACAACGGCATGAAGAACTGTGAATTGCCCTCCGTCGAGGCCACGATGTCGAGCGTAGCGCCCTTCTTGCTGCCGCTGATGGTCGCCACACCCGAAGCGTAGACCTTGCCGTAGAAGAGATCATTGTCACGCGAGGTGGTGTTCAGTACGATCATCTTGCGCGGCATGACACGCATCACGTACGATATGTTGGAGGTATGCTGCAGGTTCAGATCCATCGTCAGCAGGCCGCCGTTCTGTTCCGAGTCGTAGACACGCACGTTCGAGGCCCGCAGATGGTTGTCCTCAACCTCTATCGTGGCGTTGGGCACGGTATAGCGCGCCTGTGTGAAATCGACCGTCGTCGCGAGATCCCTGACCTCGATCGACCCCGCCATCGAGGCGTCTCGGTTCTGCCCCGAGATCTCAAGCATGGCCGTAGCCGTACCCGACGTTCCCGACACCACACCCGAGAGGATGGGGTCGAGCAGGCTCATGTTCATATCCTCGATACGTGCCTCGGCATAGTAACGTCCCGTAGAGGGGGCGTAATAGCCGCGTATGATGTTGTCGCCCGTCGTACGGTTGTTTATCAGTATGCGCACACGCTGGCGCTCGAAGTCCCAACGCGAGTCGAGTTGCAGCGGCGGCACGGCTATGCCGTTTATCGTCACATCGTCCAGACCTATGTCCGAAGTGAGTTCGCCGCGATACAGTGCCGACTTCATCGAGGCGGTACCGTTGCTGCGCCCCTCGACGTCGTAACCCATGCCCATGGCGAATCCGGCCAGAGACGATATATCGAAATTGTTCAGCCGCAGCGTAAGCGAATCCGAGCGGCTGCGCGAGGCCACGCCGTCGACATGCAGCATCTGGTTGTCGGTGCGGATCATGAAGTCGTTGACCACCACGCGTGCCGTGTCGATCGATATCTCGTCGGAGGAGATACGCCAGTTTTGGCCGCCCTGCGAAACTGTCGACGGCAGTACCGACATGGTCACACGGCGCATTCCTGTCGAGTCGCGCCCCACACGCGCCCAGAGTGACAACATGCCCGAGAGCGAATCGGCCGGGTCGTCGAAGCCCGCCGAGAGGTGCATGCGGTCGTTTTTCGCTCCGCCCATGACCGTCAGCTGAGGCGTATGCATACCCCCCGGCGTAGAGATCCTCCGAGGTAAGGTACAACGCCAGCGAGTCGCCCTGATTCACCATGTTCATCTTCAGGCGCGTAGCCAGCAGACGTCCGCGTTCGAGGTAATCCGACTCGGCACGCATCGAGATGACGTTGTCGCTCGGGTTGAGAATGAAGTTAAACTTCGACCCGGGGGCCAGCTGCAACCCTTCGGATATGGCGTTCAACAGCGGGTCAAGCTCCTTGACCGTCACCGCAAGCGTAGAGTATCCGCTGCTGCCGTCCGGTCCCACATATTCACGCACACCGCTGTCGTAGAGCGACGGCAAGTATTTGCTCATGGCCGACTCGAGATACTTGGCCAGCTCGCCGTAACTCGTCGGGCCGGTGAAGGTTGCATCCGCAAAATCCGACGTGAGCGACACCGAGCGGCGGCCCTCGCTGCTGCGCGCCGTAATCTTTACATCGCCGCTGCGAAGCGTATCGCTCTCGTAGACATATTCCCCGCCGAGGCTCAGCGTACCGTTCATACTGTCGGGCCAGTTGCCAACGGCATATAGTTCGGCCCCCAGCGCCAACGTCGAGATCGAATCCCGACGATTGATGTTCATGGCGTGCAGATCGGCCCGATCCACGACCAGACGCACATCACACACGGGCTCCGCACCGTTCATGTCGGCCTTGCCGCTAAGCATCATGCGCAACGGGGCGCAGTCGCTGCGCAGCGTTCCCGTAAAACTCTTGTCGAGGATGCGGCCGTTCAACGACAGGGAGTCATAACGGCAGCCCATCCACTCGACCGACTCGACCTCTCCGTTCACATTGCCATCCACGCCTCCGCCGTCGGCCATTACGCCGTCGAAACGCAGCGATGCCGACGCCGGCCCCAGATCGGGATTCTGAAGCAACCGCCCCAGACGCAGATGACGCACATCGGCTGAGGCCGTGACGGCATAACGGCTCAGCGTATCGCCCGCCTCACGCTTGAGCGGACGCCGTTTCAATGACACGGCGGCATTCCCCGCCTGCGTCGTCAACTTCAGGTCGGTGGCAAAGGAGCGGATACCGCCCTCGAAGCGGCCCGCACATATCATTTCACCCGCACCACTCATAATCGAGCGTATCTTCTCCGGCAACTCACTGCCCCCGATGCCGGCGCTCAGACGCGCCACGTCGGCTTCGCAAGTCATAAGACGCCGCAGATCGACCGTCATCGTGGTGTGAGCCACGTCGGGCAGCCCGCGCAGCGAGACATCCGTACTGAGCGACGAATGCTCGCCGAAAGATATGTTGCTGACATTGACATTCATGTCGGCGACCGATCCCGATACCGACACGTTCATATCCTTCACTGCAAGTTTCCACGGCAGCAGCCCGGGCGCGAAGTGCGCAATGTCGTCGGTCGAGACCGACGTGTCGTACAACTCGCCGTCGATGGCCACGTTGTGTACGAAATCCTTGTACGAGGCCCAGTCCTCCCCGCGCAGCACCAGCGAACTCAGCCTTATGGCCGACTCTTCGGTGTCGATCTCGAAGTCCCGCAGATCAACAAGACCACGATCCACCAAGAATCGGCCCGTGAAGTTGTCTATCCTGAAACCGCTATGTTCCGTGGTTGAGAAATTGCGTATGTAGCCACCGATCATGCTACCGCGAAGCATGAAGCCCTCGATGAGGGCCGACGTATGCTCGAGGTGCATGTCGTTGTAATCGATACCGTATTCGGGATCACGGTGCTCCTGCCGCTCGATGATGAGCGTGAAGTCGTCAATCTGTACGTTGCGTATCCCGAAGCCGAAATCGCCGCCGCCCTTCTTCTCCTTGTCCGAGAGGCGGTCCATAACCTGCTTGATGTTCATCACACCCTCTGGCGTCTCTCGCAGATAGAGCTTCGTATTGCTCACCTCGCCGTTACGCAGAACGATGCCCGCGCTGTTGTCGCGCAAGCCCGCCATGTGGAGCTGCAAACGACCCACATACAGCAACGTATCTTTTTGATAATCCTCGACATAGAACCCATCCACACGGATACTGCCCCACGCGCCGAGACGTATGCGGTCGATCGAGACGGTGGTCTCCAGCTTGCGCGAAAGGTACTTCACGGCGCGGTCCACCACAAAGTTCTGAACCGACGGCAGCGAGACGAGCAGCGTGAGCACGATGGGGCAAAATATCAGAAACAAAACAGTCACTGATAACGCCTTTAACAATATTTTCGTAACTTTGCGCATCGTAGCCCGCCTTAATCGGCTTAAAACCTACAAATGTAAATATTTTCCGTCAAAACGTAACAACATACCTCTGAAAAAATGGATATCACGATCCTCGGCATAGAGTCTTCATGCGACGACACCTCGGCCGCCGTCATACGCAACACCACGCTGCTGTCGAACGTCATCGCCTCGCAGGCCGTACACGTAAAGTACGGAGGCGTAATTCCAGAGCTGGCCTCACGCGCGCACCAGCAGAACATCATCCCCGTCGTCGACACCGCCCTCAAGGAGGCCGGCGTCACGGTCGACAAGCTCGACGCCATAGCCTTCACGCGCGGCCCGGGCCTTCTGGGATCGCTTCTGGTCGGTACATCCTTCGCCAAGGGTCTCGCCGTCGCATGCGACATACCCCTCGTCGAGGTCAACCACCTGCAGGGCCACATACTCTCGCACTTCATCGACCTGCCGGGCCGCGAAATGCCGCATCCCGACTTCCCGTTCCTCTGCCTGCTCGTGAGCGGCGGACATACGCAGATCGTACGTGTGGACTCACCCCTCGAGATGCAGATCATCGGCACTACCATCGACGACGCCGCAGGCGAAGCCTTCGATAAGTGTGCCAAAGTGATGGGACTGCCCTACCCGGGTGGCCCCGTGATCGACAAATTGGCCAAAGAGGGCGATCCGAATGCCTTCACCTTTGCCCATCCGCATGTCAAGGGCGAGTTCGACTACTCCTTCTCGGGACTCAAGACCTCGTTCCTCTATACCCTGCGCGACGAGGTCAAGCGCGACCCCGACTTTATCGAGAAACACAAGGCCGACCTCTGCGCATCACTCCTGCGCACCGTAGTCGACATCCTGCTCGACAAGCTCATCAAGGCTTCCAACGCTCTCGGCATAAAGACATTGCCATCGGCGGAGGCGTCTCGGCAATTCGGGCCTGCGCAATGCCGTTGCCGAGGCTGGACGCCGCCGCAACTGGCGCACCTTCATCCCCGAGTTGAAGTTCACTACCGACAACGCGGCCATGATCGCCATCTCGGGCTACTACCGCTACTGCCGCGGCCTGCTGGCAGGCCTCGACACCGCCCCCGCAGCACGCATCGAAGAGATGCTCTGACAACCTGACAGATACACGAAATGATCCCCGTCCAAGCCGAAAGGTCCTCGGACGGGGATTTTTTTATTTTCATTATACAAACAGCAATATATCAATACAATAGCTGCAATATACGATTATTCGTCAATAGAAATATAAAACATTTTATTTACCATTTAGAATATTTACATATCTTTGTTCCGACATAAGTCGCAACACATAATCCGAACAGAAAATGAAACCATTGAAGATAGGAGATCTCACGGCCGCCGTACCCATCGTACAGGGCGGCATGGGAGTAGGCATATCGCTCGCGGGGCTGGCATCGGCCGTAGCCGCCGAAGGTGGCGTAGGCGTAATATCGTCGGCAGGTCTCGGAGTCATCTACCACGACTACTCGTCCGACTACGACGAGGCGAGCATCTACGGCCTCGGACGCGAAATCGAGAAGGCCCGCAGCAAGACGAAAGGCATAATCGGCGTCAACGTCATGGTCGCCATGTCGAACTTCGCCGACATGGTCCGCACCGCCATCGCCAACAAGGCCGACATCATATTCTCGGGTGCAGGGCTGCCGCTCTCGCTTCCCTCGTTCCTCAAGAGCGACTCGACCACGAAGCTCGCGCCGATCGTATCGTCGGCACGTGCGCTCAAGGTCTTGTGCCGCCGCTGGATCGAGGAGTACGGATATGTCCCCGACGCCGTCGTGGTCGAGGGGCCCAAGGCAGGCGGACACCTCGGCTACACGCCGCAGCAGCTTGGCGACGCCGGCTGCACGCTCGAACACATCCTGCCCGAGGTTGTCGCCGAAGCGC
>VOFD01001581.1_pt1 | contig 19732 bp, 38 predicted proteins | sample 5384101 | NCBI WGS metagenome assembly VOFD01 (sample SAMN12384723, study PRJNA508395) | human gut metagenome | isolation source: healthy gut C | host: Homo sapiens
CACTCCATCAGGCTCAAAGGCAAGAGCCTTTATCACACTCAGACCATGCTTGGAGACTTATCTGTATCTTTATAATGTTTATTCTTTCTTTAATAATTCATCATTAATCAATCTTCACATCCCCACATTCAATGGAGACTCTCTTCATTAGCATACTAAAGAGAGTTGGCTTATTCGGGCACCAATAGAGTAGTTCTTCCCATTTCCTAACTGCAGCTAACCATTTCCGGTTTTACGCTTGTTCTACTAAATACAATTTTTTAGAATTAACAACCATAACTAATTCACTTTTACAGAGTATGCATTGTGGGTTAATTCTGTTGCCAAAGATAATAAGTTTATCATGAAAAGTCGTAATTTAACTCAGTTTTCAGTGAGTCAAAATCTTCAAAACAGTTTCATGATATATATAGATATTCCTTGGAACAGAGGGTATGTTCTTTCTCAAACATTTCAAATTTATATTCACACTTTTAAGTATATATTCACCCATGGAATGCACGTTCAGCCCATGGAATATATATTCCAACTAAATGGAATATAAAAAGTATATAAATTTTTGAGCGATTGCATATATACTTGCGCGGACAAATGCAATGGATTGGAATGGCAATTTACAGGCCAGATGTAGGGGAGGATTAGGAAGGTACACATAAAAGGTGTCTTATCTTTGCTGCGCTTTTTGAAAAGAATATATCATTAAACATACAATACTCGAACAAAGAAATTTAGACTTACATCATTTTCTTGGGATTGCTGGCACAGAATGTCATCAACGTGACCGATGCACGCTTTCTTGGGCGCGTGGGCAAGTGGCTTTGGGGAGAAATCGGCTATGGGCGGACTGCTGTATATCTGCATTTGCCACGGTGGCTTTTCAGGTTTCAGTGTGGGCTCGCAATGCCTTATCGCGCGGCGTAACGGCGAGGGAATTACCATGCTATCAGTGATTATGGCAAGGTTCCGCCTTCCAGTTTCGCCATGGCGGTGGCGAATTGTTTTTACTCCACCTACCTGTATGTGCATAAGCGGGTCCTGGCGGACGGCTACGAGGCGGAAATTGTCCCCGGTGTGCCATCCTTCTGCGCGGCGGCGGCCAGGCTGGGCCAGAGCCTGGGAGAGGGAGCGGAGATGATCCACATTGTCCCCTCCAGCCATGGTGTGGAGCGGGGCTGGACCTGCCGGGAGTGAAGATTTTGATGAAAGCAGGCTCCAAAATGGGCCGGGTGAAGGAGCTGCTGCTGGAGCGGGACATGGAGGTATCCATGGTGGAAAACTGTGGCATGGACACGGAGCGCTGCTTCCGGAGTGCGGCGGAAATTCCCGAGGACGCTGGATATTTCTCCCTGCTCATTGCCCGGGAGAAAGGAGAGAACCGATGATTCATTTTGTAGGCGCCGGTTCCGGCGCAGTGGACTTGATTACGGTCCGGGGCCAGAGATTGTTGAGCCAGGCTGACCTCATTATCTACGCAGGGTCTTTGGTGAACCCTGCCCTTCTGGAAGGGGCAAAGCCTGGTTGTCAGGTGATGGACAGCGCCAGGATGACCCTGGAGGAGGTCCTGGAGGCGATGTTGGAGGCGGAGCGGACCGGGCGCATGACGGTGCGTCTGCACACCGGCGACCCCTTGCGTCTATGGGGCCATCCGGGAGCAGATGGACCGGCTGGACCAGGCGGGGATTTCCTATGATGTGTGCCCCGGGGTCAGCGCTTTTTGCGAGCGGCAGCGGCCCCTGAACCTGGAGTATACCCTGCCGGGGGTGAGTCAGAGCGTGATCATCACCCGCATGGCTGGGCGCACCCCTGTGCCGGAGCGGGAATCCATCGAATCCTTTGCCGCCCATGGGGCCAGCATGGCCATTTTCCTCTCCACGGGGATGCTGGAAGAGCTCTCCAGCCGCCTCATGGCGGGAGGATATGCAGAGGATACCCCGGCGGCCATCGTCTACAAGGCCACCTGGCCCGATGAGAAGACCTGTGTCTGCACTGTGGGGACCCTGGCGGAGACGGCCCGGGAGGCAGGGAATTACCAAGACAGCCCTCATCCTGGTGGGCCAGGCGGTGGCACACCGGCACTACAACCGGTCGGAGCTGTACCACCCAGCCTTTACCACGGGCTTCCGGGAAGCAAAACAATGAGCGTTTGGATTGTGGCCTTTACCCCTCCGGGGGCAAACCTCGCGGCCTATCTGGGGCGGACTCTGCCTGGGGCCCGGGCGTTTAGTATGGCAAAGTATGCGGCCCAGGCCGGGACGGAGCCGGTGGAACGCTTGGCGGACTGGTGCCGGAGGGCCTGGGAAGAGGCGGAGGGCCTGGTGTTTGTGGGGGCGGCGGGGATTGCCGTGCGCTCCATTGCGCCACGGCTGCAAAGTAAGACCACGGATCCGGCGGTGGTGGCGGTGGACGAGGGGGGCAATTTGCCATTCCCTGGTCTCAGGCCACATGGGCGGAGCTAACGAGTTGACCCGCCAAGTGGCGGCCTGCCTGGGGGCCACCCCTGGTGGTGACCACGGCCACGGATGTGAATGGAAAATTTGCCGTGGACGTGTTCGCCGTGAAAAATGGACTGGCCATCACCTCTATGAGACGGGCCAAGGAGATTTCCGCCGCCATTCTGGCGGGCAAGCCGGTGGGCCTCACACGGTGCTCCCCCTGGAGGAGGTTCCCCGGAGCTGACCTTGGGCCGGGTTCAGGAGGAGAATGTGGAGATTGGCTTCCACGCCCGGTATCCCGGCAGTCTCCTTTTGATTCCCCAGGGGGATATACCTGGGGCTGGGCTGCCGGCGGGGAACGGGGATGCAGGAGCTTGCCGCCGCTGTGGAGGCCGCTCTGGCTGCCCACCGGATTCCCCGGTGTGCCGTGGCGGGGGCGGCCAGCATTGATTTGAAGGCTGACGAGCCTGGCCTTTTGGCCTGGGCCCGGGAAGAGCAGCCCCTGACCTTCTATACCGCCGAAGCGCTCCGGCAGGCAGAGGGGACTTTTCCCCTCAGAATTTGTGAAAACCGTCACCGGTGTGGACAATGTGTGCGAGCGGGCGGCGGTTTTGGCTGCCGGGGGAGGCCGGCTGCGCATCAGAAAGCAGGCGGCCCACGGGGTTACCGTGGCCGCTGCGGAGAAAGAAATGAGGATTGTTCTATGAAAAAAAGTGCTGGTTGTGGGCATTGGCCCGGGAGAGTATGAGCAGATGACCATCCGGGCCGCAAGCGCCCTCCGAGAGGCCCAGGTGATTGTGGGCTATACGGTCTACGTGGATCTGGTCCGGGAGCATTTTCCCGGCAAGCGCTTCCTCACCACTCCCATGACCCAGGAAGCCGAGCGGTGCCAGCTGGCCTTTCAGGAGGCCATGGAGGATCAGACGGTGGCTATGATTTGCTCCGGCGACGGGGGTCTATGGCATGAGCAGGCTCATCTATGAGGTGGGCCAGGGCTACCCCAGGTGGAGATTGAGGTGATTCCCGGGGTGACGGCGGCCTTAAGCGGCGGGGCGGTGCTGGGGGCGCCTCTCATTCACGACTTTGCCGTGATCAGCCTCAGCGATCTGCTCACCCCTTGGGAGAAGATTGAAAAGCGGCTTCTGGCTGCGGCGGAGGCGGACTTTGCAATCTGCCTGTACAATCCCTCCAGCCGGAAGCGGAAGGATTACCTGCGCCGGGCCTGCGACCTGCTGCTCCGGTTCCGCAATCCGGAGACGGTTTGCGGCACAGTCCGCAACATCGGAAGGCCCGGGGAAAGCGCCCAGGTGTGTACCCTGGCCCAGCTCCGGGAGCTGGAGACGGACATGTTTACCACGGTGTTTGTGGGCAACTCCCAGACCCGGGAGCTTGGGGCCATATGGTGACGCCCAGAGGGTACCGGCTATGAGAAAGGCTCTGCTTTTTTCCGGCACCAGCGACGGCAGCCGCCTGGCCCTGTGCCTCGCGGGCAGGGGCTGGCTGGTGACGGTGTGCACTGCCACAGGTATGGGGAGCGTTCCGCCCCCCGCCATGTCAACATCCGGGTTCATGCCGGGCGTATGGACCGGGGAGATGGAGGCCTTCCTGGCGGCGGATACGTTTGAATTGGTGATCGACGGGACCCACCCCTATGCGGCGGCAGTTTCCGGAACATCCGGGAGGCCTGCCAGGCTCGGAATCTACCCCTGATGCGTCTGCTGCGCCGGGATCAGAGCCGGGAGGGGTGGTGGAGGTGCCCACCACGGAGGGAGGCAGCCCGGTTTTTGAATACCGTCACCGGCAATGTACTCCTCACCACAGGGAGCAAAGGAGCTGGCGGCCTATGGGGTCGTGACGGATCAAAGCCGCCTGTATGCCCGGGTCCTCCACAGAGGAATCCGTGGCCCAGAGCCGCGCTCTGGGCTTTGAGGGCAGGCGGCTCATCGCCATGCAGGGCCCCTTTTCCGAGGAACTGAACCTGGTCATGCTCCGGCAGATCCGGGCCCGCTGGCTGGTGACCAAGGCCTCAGGGCTGCCGGTGGCTTTCAGGAGAAGCTGGCTGCCGCCGGGGCGGGGAGCCAGGGTGGTGGTGATCCGCCGCCCCCGGGAGGAGGCAGGCCTGTCTCTTCGGGAGCTGGCGGAAAAGCTCACTGGCATGCCGGAGGACCGGGAGGTCTTTCTGGTGGGCCTTGGCATGGGGGGACCCAGGCGGGTATGACTGGCGAGGCAATCCGAGCCTTGGAGGAGGCCCAGGTCTTCTTCGGAGCCAAGCGGATGCTGGAGGCGGTGGAGGATTTCCCGGGGAGAAGATCCCGGAGTACCGGGCCGGTCCCATTGTGGAGGAAATTCTGCGCCGGGGAGGAGAGTCGGTTTGCCGTGATCCTCTCAGGCGACCCCGGCTTTTACAGCGGCGCGGCCCAGCTCCGGGCCAGGCTGGAGGAGGTACCCTATGTGAAGGTGAGGACCATTTGCGGCATCTCCTCTGCCGCCTGGCTCTGCGCCAAGCTGGGGAAATCCTGGCAGGACGCCGCCATCATGAGCCTCCACGGCCGGTCCGGAAGCCTGGCAGGGGCAGTCCGGCGTCACCGGAAGGTCTTTGCCATTGCCGGAGACAACGTGGGAGAGCTGACGGAGGAGCTGTGCGCCTGTGGCCTGGGGAGCGCCCAGGTATCGGTGGGCTCCAACCTCTCCTATGAGGATGAGGCGATTGTTTGCGGCCGGGCGTCGGAGCTGCGGGGACGGGATTTTCCACCGCTATCCTGCCTCCTGGTGGAGCATGAGGGGGCCGGTGGGGTCCCGGTGACCCAGGGCCTGCCGGACGAAAGCTTCCTTCAGGGGTTCTGTTCCCATGACCAAGGAGGAGGTGCGGTCGGTCTCCCTGTCCAAGCTCCGCCTGACGGAGGATGCGGTGGTTTACGATGTGGGTGCGGGCACCGGCTCGGTGTCTGTGGAGGCGGCGCTTTTGGCCTGGCGGGGCCGGGTCTATGCCATTGAGCGGAAGGAGGAGGGCTGCGCGCTCATTCGGGAGAACTGCCGCCGGTTGGCGGCTTCGAACGTGGAGGTCATTGCCGGAAGCGCGCCGGAGGCTCTGGTCACCTTGCCTGCCCCCACCCATGTGTTCATCGGTGGCTCCGGCGGGACCATGGGGGAGACCGTCCGTTGCATTTTGCAGAAAAACCCCTGGCCGGGTGGTGATTAACGCCATTGCCCTGGAGACGCTGTCTCAGGTGCTGGCGCTTAGCCGGGAGCTTCCCTTTCCAACCTGGAGGTTGTGCAAATTACTGCCGCCCGGACCAAAGAGATCGGGGGCTATCACATGATGAACGGGGCAACCCGGTGTTCATCTGTTCCTTTGGAGGATTGCCATGGCAAGTCCAAGATTGATGCTCTGCGGGGTGATGAGCGGCAGCGGCAAGACCACTGTCACCTGCGGCCTGTTGCAGACGCTGGTGAACCGGGGCCTCCGGACGGCGGCCTTCAAATGCGGGCCGGATTACATCGATCCCATGTTTCACGCCACGGTGATTGGAGCCAAAACCGGGAATCTGGATGGCTTCTTCACCGGTCCGGAGCGCCTCCGGTATCTCCTGGCCAGGGAGTCGGCGGGGATGGATATTTCCATTCTGGAGGGTGTGATGGGCTATTATGACGGCATTGCCGCCACCAGCCAGGCCTCCAGTTACGCTGTGGCCGCCGCTACGGGGACTCCGGCGGTGCTAGTGGTCCCGGCCAAGGGCATGGGCCTGTCTGTGGCCGCTGTGGTAGAGGGCTACTGCCGGTTCCAGCCGGACAGCCACATCCGGGGGTCATCCTGAACCGGATTTCCCCGGCCCTGTATCAGGAGCTGAAGGTGCAGATTGAAGCCCGCTGCGGTATCCGGGTCTTCGGCTACTTGCCGGAGGAACCGGAGCTCACCCTGGCAAGCCGCCACCTGGGGCTTCTGCTCCCGGAGGAGGTGGCCGGTCTGCGGGAGAAGCTGCAGCGCCTCGCGGCCCGGCTGGAGGAGACCCTGGACCTGGAGGGACTGCTCACTTTGGCAGGCAGTGCGCCCGGTCTGGCAAGCAGCGGACCAGACCTCACGCCGGGGGGGAGCCGGTGCGCCTGGCCGTGGCCAAGGATGAGGCGTTTTGCTTTTACTACCGGGAAAACCTGGAGCTCCTCCAGGACCTGGGGGCGGAGCTGGTTCCCTTTTCTCCTTTGCGGGACCGGAAGCTCCCGGGGGGAGTCTCAGGTCTTCTCCTGGGAGGCGGCTATCCGGAGCTCCACGGGGAGGCTTTGGAAGAAAACCAAGTTCTAAGAGAAGAAATCCGGAGAGGGCGTCGGACGCGGCCTACCCACCGTGGCCGAGTGCGGCGGCTACCTGTATCTCCAGACGGCTCTGGAGGATCAGGAGGGCGGCCTGCATTCCATGGCGGGGTGTTGCCAGGAAAGGCCTGGTACACCGGAAAGCTCCGCCGGTTTGGCTACCTCACCCTGAAGGCCCGGCGGAGAGCCTGTACGGCCCTGCCGGGACGGAGCTTGGGGGCATGAGTTCCACTATTTTGACACGGAGGATCCGGGGAGGATTTTGAGGGGGTGAAGCCGGTGCGGGGCACCCACTGGCGCTGCATCCACAGCAAGGGGAACCTCCTGTGCGGCTTTCCTCATGTGTACCTCCATTCCAATCCTGCCTGCGCCGCCCACTTCCTGGAGGTATGCCGCCGGTGGGGAAGGGGGCGGTGAAGTGAATTGATGCTTTGCCGGGCTTTTGGCAATGGTGGTGGGCTTTGCCGGGGGAACAGCTGGTGGGTTGGCCCCGGAGGCTGTATCACCCGATTATGGCCATTGGAGCCCTCATATCCAGGGCGGAGAAGCTGCTCCGGGCCGTGTTTCTAAGAGCAGGGCCGGGGAGCGGGCTGCCGGAATCCTCATGGCCCTGACCTTGCCGCTTATTTCCCCTGGGGCTCACCGGGGATTGCTGTATGTGCTCTACCGCTGGAGCTGGATTGCCGGGTTCCTGGCGGAGAGCGCTATGTGCTGGAGCATTTTTGCCTCCGGCAGCCTCCGGGAGGCTGCAGGGGAGGTAGGCATAGCGCTGTCGGAGAGCCTGGATGCCGGACGAAAGGCCGTCGCCATGATTGTGGGCCGGGACACGGAGCGCCTCACGGAGGAAGGGGTCATCAAGGCCACAGTGGAGACCGTGGCGGAAAATCTCTCCGACGGCGTCATTGCGCCTCTGGTATTTACCGCCCCTAGGCGGGGCGGCGGGAGGGTACTTTTACAAGACGGTCAATACCATGGACTCCATGGTGGGCTATCGAAATGACCGGTACCGCTACTTCGGCACAGGGGCGGCCCGTCTGGACGACGTGTAATTTCCTGCCTGCCCGGTTGACGGCGCTCCTGATGATTTTGCTGTCCGGCGTTTGCGGCCTGGACCGCCGGGGAGCCTGGCGGGTGTTTCGCCGGGACCGGTACTGCCATGCCAGCCCCAACTCCGCCCAGACGGAGTCCGCCATGGCCGGGGCGCTGGGGATCCAGCTGGGGAGACGCCTGGTATTTTGGCCAATTGCACAAAAAAAGAAGACCATCGGCGACAGCCTGCGGCCGGTGGAACCTGCCGACGTTCCCAGTGCGATCGTGCTGATGACGGTGGTCAGCGATGTGGCCGTGGGCTTGGCGGTGATACTTTTGGCATGGATTGGAGGCCTAAGAGGATGAAAATTGAACTGGAGCATGTGCTTCCGGCAGACATTGAACGCCGGAGCTTTGCCATCATTTCCCAGGAGCTGGGGCCCGGACCTACGGGGGGACCTTATGAAGAAGGGATCCTCAAGCGGGTGATTCACACCACGGCGGACTTTGACTACAGTGAGAATCTGAAGTTCTCTCCCGGCGCGGTGGAGAAGGCCATGGAGGCCATCCGGGCAGGGGCGGATATCGTCACCGATACCCAGATGGCCCGGGCGGGCATCAACAAAGCTTCCCTGGCCCGGTTTGGCGGCCAGGTGCACTGTTTCATGGCGGACCCGGATGTGGCCGCAGAGGCCAAGGCCCGGGAATCACCCGGGCGGCTGTCTGCATGGAAAAGGCGGCGGACTTGAGAAAGCCTGTGGTTCTGGCTGTGGGAAATGCACCTACCGCTTTGGTGCGCCTGTATGAGCTGATGGAGGAAGGGCGCATTGCCCCGGCCCTCATCATCGGGGGTCCCTGTGGGCTTTGTAAATGTAGTGGCTTCCCAAGGAGCTCATTATGACCGGTCCTGCCCCCTACATTGTGGCCCGGGGCAGAAAGGGCGGCAGCAACGTGGCCGCCGCCATTTGCAACGCCATTCTATACCAGATGAAGTGAGTGACAACATGAAGATACAGATGATTGGCATGGACCACAGCCTGGCTCCTGTGGAGATCCGGGAACGGTTTTCCTTCACCACTGCCGGAGCCGAGGCGGCTATGAAGACGGTCTGCGCCACCCCTGGGGTGGAGGGTTGCATTCTCCTTTCCACCTGCAACCGGACGGGGAGCTTTGGGTCAGCGCCAAGGGACCCTGTGGCACTGCCCGGGATTCTGTGCGGTCTGAAGGGAGTGGACCCGGCGGATTACCGGGAATACCTGGTGTGCCGGGAGGAGGGAGAGGCGGTGGCGTACCTTTTTGCCCTGGCCAGCGGCCTTCGGTCCATGATTCTGGGGGAGGACCAGATCCTGGCTCAGGTAAAAAGACGCCCTGTCTCGGGCTCGGGAGGCCCAGTGCTGCGGCGGCACCCTGGAGGTGCTGTTCCGCCACGCGGTGACGGGAGCCAAGCGGGTGAAATCCCAACTCCTGCTGTCCACCGCCAACGCTTCCGCCGCCGAGTTGGCCATTGACCGGATGTGGAAGGAAGGGTATGACTTCACCGGAAAGCGGTGCCTGGTCATTGGTAACGGTGAGATGGGCAAGCGGTCCGCCTCCGCCCTCCTGGAGCGGGGCGCCCAGGTGACGGTGACGGTGCGGCAGTACCGCAGCGGCCGGGTGGAGGTACTGCCCGGGTGCAGCCGCATCGACTACGGCCAGCGGTACCAGTGTCTGCCCCAGTGCGACGTGGTGGTGAGTGCCACCAGCAGCCCCAACGTCACCATCCGGGTCGAAGAGCTGAAAGCCTGCGGTCTGGGCCATGACGTGCTGTTTCTGGACTTTGCCGTGCCCCGGGACATCGATCCCGAAGCGGCGCAGCTGCCCCATGTGACCTTGTATAACATCGACCAATTTTTCCGTACCGCCCTCGCAGGAGCTGGAGCGGCAGGTGCGGCGGGCGGAGGAGCTTCTTTGCCAGGAGCAGGCGCGGTTTGAGGCCTGGGAGGCCTGCCGGGATCTCATCCCCGGGTGGATGCCCTGGGGACTTACCTGGCCGGGGAGGTGGACTTCCGGATCCGGGATGTGGTGAAGGAGCTTCATCTTTCTCAAGAGCAAGACCGTATCCTCACCCGGGCGGTGGAGTCCGCCACTGGGAAGGTACTGAAGAAGTTGATGTTTGCTGTTCGGGACAACGCAGGGGCTGAGGCCCTGCGGCAGTGCCTTTCGGCTATGGAGCAGGTGACGAGGGATGGTTGAGAGAAGATTTCCCCTGTTTGTGAATTTGGCAGGACGGAAGGTTCTGCTCTTTGGAGGCGGCCCGGTGGCCCTGCGGCGGGCCAGGACGCTTGTGGCGTTTGGTCCGGATCTCACGGTGATTGCGCCGGAGCCGGACCCAGCCTTTTTCTCTTTGCCGGTCCGGCTGGAGCGGCAGGCCTACCGGCCGGGGGAGCTGAGGGAGCTTTTGTGGTGTTGGCTGCCACAGACGATGAAGAGGTGAACCGGGCCATTGCCGCTGAGGCCCGGGCCAGGGAGCCTTGGCCAACAACGCTTCAGACTGCAGGGACTGTGACTTTTTCTTCCCGGCAGTGGTCCTGACGGAGGAGCTGACCCTGGGCCTCACCGGCACCGGGGAGAATCACCGGGCCGTGAAAGAGGCTGCGGCCAGAATACGGGAGATGGCGCTATGAGAAGATGCATTCGGATCGGCAGCCGGGAGAGCCGGCTGGCCGTAGTCCAGACCCGCCTGGTGGCGGATTACATCCAGGAGGCCCTGCCGGAGGCGGAGGTATGCCTTGTGACCATGAAGACTACGGGAGACCGGATTCTGGACCGGCCCCTGGAGGCGGTGGGGGGCAAGGGCCTCTTCGTCAAGGAGCTGGACCGGGCCCTGTTGGAGGGGCGGACGGAGCTGTCTGTGCACAGCCCTGAAGGATCTGCCCATGGATTTGCCTGCGGAGTTGCCCATTCTGGGCTATTCCCGGCAGGAGGACCCCAGGATGTGCTGGTTCTGCCGGCAGGGAGCGACCAATGGGACCGGTCCAAGCCCCTGGGCTGCTCCAGCAAGCGGCGGATTTTGCAGCTGCAGCGGCTGTATCCGGAGGTGCGGGCTTCCCCTCATCCGGGGCAACGTGCTCACCCGCCTGCGCAAGCTGGACGAGGGCCGGTATGGAGCCATTGTTCTGGCAGCGGCGGGGCCTGAAGCGGCTGGGGCTGGAGGATCGGATTTCCCGGTATTTCTCCCCGGGAGGAGATGCTTCCTGCGGCGGGCCAGGCATTCTGGCGGTGCAGGGCCGGGCGGGCGTGGATTACGGCTACTTACATGGATTTTTTTGACCCGGCAGTGGTACCTGCGCCCTGGCCGAGCGGGCCTTTGTCCGGGCCCTGGGGGGTGGCTGCCCGCCCCCATGGGGGCCTATGGAGAGCTTCGGGGAGATACCCTGGTGCTCACCGGCATGTTCTGCCGGGGAGGACGGCGGACGGAGACTTTTGGCGGGCTTCCGTTCAGGGACCGGCCCGGGAGGCTGAGGAGCTGGGAAGACCTGGCCCAAACATGGAGGGATGCGCATGGCGGGTAAGGTTTGGCTGGTGGGAGCCGGCCCTTCGGACGGGGGGCTGTTGACCCTCAAGGGAAAGGCTGTCCTGGAGCAGGCGGAGGTGGTGGTCTTCGATGCCCTGGTGGGACCGGAGATCCTGGCGGATTCCGCCCCAGGCGGAGAAAATCAACGTGGGAAAGCGGGCAGGCTGCCACCTGAAGTCCCAGGAGGAGATCAACCGGATTCTCCTGGAAAGGCCCTGGAGGGACGCCGGGTGGTCCGGCTGAAGGGGGGAGACCCTTCCTCTTTGGCCGTGGCGGGGAGGAGCTGGAGCTTCTCACGGCGTGCGGCGTGGCCTATGAAGTGGTGCCGGGAGTGACCTCGGCGGTGGCGGTGCCGGCCTACTGTGGCATTCCTGTGACCCACCGGGACTTCTGCTCCTCGGTGCACATCATTACAGGGCACAAGCGCCAGGGAAAGCCCTTGAGCTTCCCTTCCGGGCTTTGGCGGAGACCGGGGAACCCTGGTGTTCCTCATGGTCTCACGGCCCTGCCGGGAGATCTGCCAGGGACTTCTGGAGGCGGGACTCCCTCCCGAGACCCCGGCGGCAGTGCTGGAGAAGGGCACCACGGCGGGCAGCGGACCCTGGTGGCGGATCTGGAGACCCTACCCCGCCGGACGGCGGAGGCCGGGATGCAGACCCTGCCATCATTGTGGTGGGTGGCGTGTGCGCCTGCGGGGAGAAGTTTGCCTGGCGGGGAAAAGCTGCCCCTTTTCGGCTGCCGGGCAGTGGTGACGAGGCCCTGGGAGCGGGCCGGAACCCTGGCGGCCCGGCTCCGGACCCTGGGGGCGGAGGTGCTGGAGGTCCCGGCGATCGAAACTGTGGCTTTGAAAGAGGTCCCCCGGCTGGGAGGCGTTTCTCACGCAGCTGGAGGAGTCATCCTGGCTGGTCTTTACCAGCGGCCGGGGCGTGGAGCTGTTTCTGAGAAGCTCCGGACCTCCGGCCGGGACATTCGGGCCCTGCACCGGGCGCGCATCGCGGCCATTGGGCCGGGTACGGAGGCAGAACTCCGAAAATATGGCCTGCTTGCCGAGCTGATTCCCCAGGTCTTTGACGGGCAGCATTTGGGCGGGGCCTTGGCTTCCCGCCTCCGGCCCGGGGACCGGGTCTGGCTGCCTCGGGCGAAGCAGGGGGCCGGGAGCTGCTGGAAGAGCTGGAAAAGGTCCCGGGTGCGGTGGTACGGGAGCTGCCCCTTTACGACACAGTGTACCAGCCTGCCGGGGCCTTGGATCTGAGTGCGGAGTTCAAAAGCACCCGGAGACCCTGGCGGTGTTCACCAGCGCCTCTACCGTCCGGGGCTTTGCCGCCATGGCGGAGGGCCTGGACCTGACGTCTGTGCGGGCCGCCTGCATTGGCCCCCCAGACCGGGGCGGCAGCCCGGGCCCTGGGATGGAGGTTCATACGGCAGAGCGTGCCACCATAGACAGCCTCATCAATTGGTGAAGCAAATGCACAAAGGAGTGTGAAGCATGGATCTGACTCAGAGACCCCGCCGCCTGCGGGGCAGTGAAACGCCACGGAGGATGGTCCGGGAAACCCGGATCAGCAAGGCCTCCCTCATTTACCCCGCTTTTGTGGCTGAAGGCCTCCGGGAGCGGCAGGAGATTGCCGCTATGCCCGGCCAATACCGGCACACCCAGGACAGCATCCTCCGGCTGGCGGAGGAGCTGCTGGAGGCAGGGGTGGATAAAATGATGCTCTTTGGCATCCCTATGGAGAAGGACCCTCAGGGCTCACAGGCTTATTGCAGCCACGGGGTGGTCCAGGAGGCCATGAAGGCCCTGGAAGGACCGGTTCCCGGAGCTGTATCTCATCGGCGATGTGTGTATGTGTGAGTATACCTCCCACGGCCACTGCGGCATTTTGCATGGGCAGGACGTGGACAACGATGAAACCCTTCCTTATCTGGCGCGGATTGCCCTGAGCCAGGTTCGGGCCGGGGCAGACATGGTGGCCCCCTCGGACATGATGGACGGCCGGGTGGCGGCCATCCAGGCTGCCCTGGACCGGGAGGGCTATACCGGAACGCCCATTATGTCCTACGCCGTAAAGTATGCCTCCTCGTTTTATGGTCCCTTCCGGGAGGCGGCGGACTCCGCCCGGCCTTTGGAGACCGGCGGAGCTATCAAATGGACTTCCACAACGTCCGCGAGGGCCTCCGGGAGGCCAGGCTCGATGTGGAGGAGGGGGCCGATATCATTATGGTGAAGCCCGCCATGGCCTTTGGAGATGTGATCACCAGGGTCCGGGAGGCGGTGCCGGTGCCGGTGGCCTCCTACAGCGTCAGCGGAGAGTACACCATGGTGAAGTGTGCGGCCCAGGCCGGGGGCTATGGACGAGGCGAGGCTCGTCTGCGAAATGGCCGCCTCGGCCTTCCGGGCGGAAGCGATGTGTATTTGACCTATTTTTGCCCGGGAACTGGCCGTTTTTTGGACGAAGGGAGGCTGGGCTGATTGACACGCTCTGCACAGCTTTTTGAAGAGGCGAAGCGGTATATCCCCGGTGGGGTGAACAGCCCGGTCCGGGCCTTTTCCGCAATCGGCAGCTGCCCCCCGGTTCATTGCAAAAAGCCGACGGGCCTACCTGACCGACGCCGACGGAAACCGCTATATCGACTATGTATGCTCCTGGGGGCCCATGATTTTGGGCCATAACCGGCGGAAATCGAGAGGCGGTGACGGAAGCCGCCGCCCGGGGCCTCAGCTATGGGGCAGCCACGGAGATTGAGGTGGAGATGGCCCGGATGGTCTGCGGGATGGTGCCCGGGGTGGAGATGGTGCGCATGGTGAATTCCGGCACCGAGGCCGTCATGAGCGCCATTCGGGCCGCCCGGGGCTACACCGGACGTGATAAAATTGTGAAATTCAATGGCTGCTACCACGGCCACAGCGACTGCCTCTTGGTACAGGCCGGGTCCGGGGTGATGACGGCGGGCCTTCCCGGCAGCGCCGGTGTTCCTGCCGGCTCCACAGCGGATACCCTCACGGCGGAGTACAACGATCTGGGGAGCGTGGAGACCCTCTTCCAAGCCAACCCCGGAGCAATTGCCTGCGTGGTGGTGGAGCCGGTGGCAGCCAACATGGGTGTGGTGCCTCCGGGTCCGGGCTTTTTGCAGGGTCTGCGGCGGCTCTGCGATGAGAACGGCAGCCTCCTGATTTTTGACGAGGTGATCACCGGCTTCCGCCTGTCTTGTGCCGGGCGGCGGGCTACTTTGGCGTGCAGCCGGACCTCATGACCTTTGGCAAGATCATCGGCGGGGAATGCCTGTGGGAGCTTACGGTGGCAGGCGGGCTGTGATGGAAATGGTTTCACCTCTGGGGCCGGTCTACCAGGCGGGCACCCTCAGCGGCAATCCCGTGGCCATGGCCGCCGGCCTTGCCCAGCTGACCCTTCTCCGGGAGCACCCCGGCTGGTATGAGACGCTGAATGAGACGGCCGGGCGCTTCTTCAGGGAGATTCAGTCGATTCTGTCCTCCCATGGCAGGCCCTATCCGGTGAACCACCTGGGAGCCTGGGCTGTATCTTCTTCACCCAGGGGCCTGTGACTAACCATCCGGAGGCCAAGACCTGCAGACACGGAGGCTTTTGGGTCCTACTGCCGGTATTTGCTGGACCGGGGGGATTTACTGCGCCCCAGCCAGTTTGAGGCCATGTTCCTTCCATGGCCCACGGAGATGAGGGAGCTGAACCGGACGCTGGACACCATCCGGGGGCTACTTCCGGGAACATTGACATGGAGGAGAAAAAAAATTTCACAACAGCAAGCTCCTGCGCTATGGCTACCACGGGAAGCTGCGCGGCAGCGGCAGCCAAGGCAGCGGCGCATGCCCGAACGGGGCAGCCGGTGAGCCAGGTCGGATTGACGCCCAGCGGCGTTCCCTGACTCTGGATGTGCTGGACCCGGTTTTGGGAGAGGACTCCGCCTCCTGTGCCATCCGCAAGGACGGGGGCGACGACCCCGACGCCACCAGCGGCCTGCTCATTTACGCCACGGTGCGTCCCATTCCCCAGGGCATCCGAGGTCGACGGCGGCGCCGGCGTGGGCCGGGTGACCAGGCCCGGCCTGGATCAGCCAGTGGGGGCCGCCGCCATCAACCATGTGCCCCGGCAGATGATCGAGGCGGCGGTGGCGGAGGCCTTCAGGGGGCCTCCGGCGGCATGGAGGTGATCATTTCCGTCCCCGGCGGGGAGGTGGTGAAGCGGACCTTCAATCCCCGGCTGGGCATCGCGGGCGGCATCTCCATTCTGGGGCACCACCGGCATCGTGGAGCCCATGAGCGAGCAGGCCCTGGTGGATACCACCGGGTGGAGCTGAACATGTGCCGGGCCGGGGGCGCTCAGACCTGCTGTTGACCGTGGGCAACTACGGCGACGACTTTGCCAGCTGTAAGCTGGGGCTCTCCCTGGCCGGGCGAATTAAGTGCTCCAACTTCATTGGCCAGACCCTGTCCGACGCCATTTAGGCGCCGGGTGCTTCTCATCGGCCACATTGGCAAGCTGGTGAAGCTGGGGCGGGCATCATGAACACCCCTCCGCCCAGGGGGACGCGGATGGAGATCCTGGTGTCTTGCGCCTGGCCCGGGGAGCGTCTCTGGAGGCCCTGCGGGCGGTGGCCGCCTGCATCACCACAGAGGCAGCCCTGGAGGAGCTGCGGCGCTTTGGCCTTTTGGAGGAAACCATGAAGGAGCTGGGGAGCGGATTGGGCAGCAGCTGGACCGGCGCTTTGGCCGCTTCCTGGAGCTGGGAGTCCTGGTGTTTTCCGGTCAGAAGGAGGCGGGAGAGATCCTGTGCCGCTGCGGCCGGGTGGAAGCGTTTTTTGGAGGAAATGGAGGAGAAACCCATGAGTTTGGACCCCACGGTGGAATATTTACGCCTACGACGGTGTGAAGCTGGACTTCTCTGTGAATCTGAACCCCCCTGGGTATGCCGGAAGAGATTCTCCAGGCAGTCGGGACCATGGGCTGGAGTATGACCGGTATCGGACCGCAACTGCCGGGCTTTGCGCCGGGCCTTGGCGGCCCAGGAGGGCGTGCCGGAGGAGTGGCTGGTCTTTGGCAATGGGGCAGCGGATCTCATTGTGCCTGGCCATGGCGGTAAAGCCCCGGCAGGCCCCAGTCCCTGCACCCACTTTTTCGGAATATGAGGCGGCTGTGAAGCTGGCTGGACGGCAGCCGGGGCCGGGTGACGGCGGACTATGCCGGGGCGGTCAGGCCGGGAGACGAGATGGTATTCCTCTGCAACCCCAACAACCCCACCGGCTCCTTGGCGGAGCCCGGGACGGTGGCGGCTACGCTGGAGGCCTGTAGCCGGGTGGGAGCAGTTCTGGTGGTGGACGAGTGCTTCCTGCCCTTTACGGACGGGCCTTCCTGCAAGGGACTGCTGCAGGAGTATCCCAATTTGATTGTGCTCCGGGCCTTTACCAAGCTGTATGCCATGGCGGGACTGCGGCTGGGGTATTTGCTTTGCTCCGGCGGGGACCTGGCAGGGGGCGGATTGCCGCCTGGGGCCAGTGCTGGAGCGTCTCCACCCCGGCCCAGGTGGCGGGGCTGGCGGCCCTGAGCCTGCCAGGCTGGGAGGAACGGTCCGGGCGGTATCTTCGCACAGAGCGTCCCAGGGTGGCAGGCAGGCTCCGGGAGCTGGGCTTTTCGGTGTACCTTCAGACAGCAGCTTCCTGCTGTTCCGGGGAGAGGAGGCCCTCTGGGACCAGGCCATGGAGCGGGGCGTGATGCTCCGGGCCTGTGGCAACTTTCCCGGCTTGGATACCGGCTTTTTACCGCATCGGCCTCAAGGGGCAGCCTCAAAACGAGGCTCTCCTGGAGGTCCTGGCGGAGACAGGAGGAAACGCATGGCAAAAGCAATCATGATTCAGGGGACCACTTCCAACGCGGGAAAGAGCTTCTGGCGGCGGCGCTGTGCCGGATTTTTGCCCAGGACGGCTACCGGGTGGCCCCCTTTAAGTCCCAGAACATGGCCCTCAACTCCTACATTACGTCGGAGGGACTGGAGATGGGACGGGCCCAGGTGGTGCAGGCCGAAGCGGCGGGGGCGGAGCCCCTCGGTGCGCATGAACCCCATTCTGCTCAAGCCCACGGCAGCGATGTGGGTCCCAGGTGATTGTGAATGGGGAGGCCCGGGGGAATATGACCGCCCGGGGACTACTTTTCGCCATGAAGCGGCCTGATTCCCGATATTTTGGCGGCCTACCGCTCCCTGGCGGCGGAGCACGACATCATCGTGATCGAGGGGGCCGGGAGCCCGGCGGAGATCAACCTGAACCAGGACGACATCGTCAACATGGGCATGGCGGCCAAAGCGGACGCCCCGGTGCTGCTGGGGGGCGACATCGACCGGGGGGGCGTGTTCGCCTCCCTCTACGGCACGGCGAAGCTGCTGGAGCCGGAGGAGCAGGCCCGAATTCAGGGGCCTGGTGATCAACAAGTTCCGGGGAGACAAGGCCATTTTGGACCCAGGCCTCACCATGCTGGAGGAGCTCACAGGGAAGAAGGTGGTGGGGGTGGTACCCTATCTGCCCCTGGATTTGGACGATGAGGACTCCCTCACCCGCCTTCCAACGGGGCAGGGGGCCTGGTGGACATCGCGGTGGTGCGCCTGCCCCCGGATTTCCAACTTCACCGATTTCAACCCCTGGCCTGTTTGGAGCAGGTTTCCCTGCGCTACGTGGACTGTGTGGCCAGTCTGGGGCAGCCTCATGTGATCATCCTGCCCGGCACCAAGAACACCATGGAGGATCTGAAGTGGCTCCGGGGAGCGGCCTGGAGGCCATTTGCCGCCACGCCAGCCGGGGCGGCGCTGGGTTATGGGCATCTGCGGCGGATACCAGATGCTGGGGAGCCGCCTGTCTGACCCGGAAGGGGTGGAGGCCGGAGGCCAGATGCGGGGCATGGGCCTACTGGAGGCGGAGACGGTCTTCCAGGGGAAAAGACCAGAACCGGGTCCGGGGCCGGGTCTTTGCAAGCCCAGGGAATCTTTGAGCCTCTGGCGGGAACGGCCTTTGCAGGCTATGAAATTCATATGGGCCGGACCACGTCGCCCTTGCAGGCCTTTGCAGAGCTGGAGGGAGGCAAAAGCAGCCGGGATGGGCTGTGCGCCGGGAATGTGTTTGGGACCTATGTCCACGGCATTTTTGACGAAGGGGGCGTTCAGTCGGGCCTTTGTAAACTGCATCCTCCGCAGCCTGGGCCTCACGGAGACCACGGGAGCCGTGGACTGGCGGACATATAAGGAGCGCCAGTATGACGCCCTGGCCCAGGGGGTGCGGGAGGCCCTGGATATGCCCTACATTTACCGCCTTTTGGGCCTTCCGACCGGGGAAAACCGGAAATGATCGCTTCCTTTGTGTTTGATTTGGACTCTACCGTGTTGCAGGGGGAGCTGCTGCCCGCCATTGGGGAGCAGGCTCTGGGGGACCGGGAGCTCCGGGGCAGGACTATGGAATGTGATGGGAGCTGCCCCCCCTTTTGCCCAGAGCTTTCCCTGCCCGGGTGGCCCGGTTGAGGCCGGTTCCTGTGGCCCAGGCGGCGGAAATTGCCCGGTGTCTTCCCGGTACGAGAGCCTGTGCGCCTTCCTCCGGCGCAACCAGGAGCGGTGCTACTGGCCACGGAAATCTGGACGTCTGGATTGCTCCCCTGGTTCAGGGAGCTGGGGTTGGAGGGGCATTGCTTTCCTCTGTTGCCCGGGTGGAGCGGGGGTATGTGACGGGAATTGATTCCCTCTTGGACAAGGCCGCCGTCCTCAACACGCTGCCCCGGCCCATTGCTGCCGTGGGCGATGGCATAAACGACCTGCCCATGCTCCTGGGGGCAGATGTGGGCATTGCCTTTGCAGGCTCCCACCCGGCCCCATCGGAGCTGGCTCAGGCGGCCGGCTATGTGGCCTGGGATGAAAGCGCTTGTGACGCTTCTGGAAAGCCTGATGATGAATGGAAGGCGCTGAAGCCGGAATGTAACATTAGATGTAAAAAGTCCCGGGAGGTTCCCTCGTATGGCATGCGAGGAGCCTCCTGGGACTTTTTGAATGGGGATGGGATTTCTGTCATGACAGCAGACCGGCGGCCTCAGTCTTCCTCGGGGGATTCGGCGGGCAGGTCGTTTTGACCGAGGCGCAGGTAGTCCAGGTGGCTGATGAGCAGGTCCAGGGTATCGTAGTTGATGCTGTAGTAGCGGCGGTTACCCCGGTATTCCACGTACAGGATATGCGCCTCCCTCATGTTGTACAGGTCCCGGGTCACAGTACTCATCAGGAGCTTTTCCCTGTTTCCGTGATAATTTCCTGGGCGGACAGGGTTTTTCCCCGGAGGGCATAGAGCATCTTCATTCTCAACGGGCTGCTCAGTAGCCGCAAGGCTGTGTATTCCCCAGTTGGCAAATTTCTGGGTT
>VOFD01000994.1_pt1 | contig 19715 bp, 17 predicted proteins | sample 5384101 | NCBI WGS metagenome assembly VOFD01 (sample SAMN12384723, study PRJNA508395) | human gut metagenome | isolation source: healthy gut C | host: Homo sapiens
CATGGCCTGCGACATGCGTGTGAGCGTATCGACCGACATGGTGATGCTCAACATCTCGGGCATAGCCGAGAACGAGCAGAAGGCCATCGCGCTGGTCAAGGATTACATAGCCAACGTGAAGGGTGACGATACGATTCTCGCAGCCCTCAAGCAGGATATGCTCAAGGCTCGCGCCGATGCCAAGCTGAGCCAAGTATCGAACTTCTCGGCCCTGCGCACATATATCACCTATGGTGAGGATGCAGTCAAGGCCATGACGCTGAGCAACGACCGTCTGAACGGCATCTCGTCGGACGAGCTTCTGCAGCGCATACACGACCTGTCGCGCTACGCACACCGCATAGCCTACTACGGCCCCACCGCCACGGAGCAGATCAAGAAGACGATAACAGAGGACGGACTTCTGGGTAAGGAGGCCTATCCCGCCTCGGCAGAGCTCAAGCAACTGCTCACGCCCGAGAACAAGGTCAACGTGGCGCAGTACGACGCCAAACAGATCTATTATCTCCAATATTCGAACCGCGGCGAGAAGTTCGACGTTGCGATGGATCCTGCCGAGCAGCTCTACAACGCCTACTTCGGCGGCGGCATGAACTCGATCGTCTTCCAAGAGATGCGTGAGGCGCGCGGTCTGGCATACTCGGCCGACGCATATATGTCTACGGGACTCAAGAGCACCGATCCCTATATCTTCTATGCCTTCATCGCCACGCAGAACGACAAGATGCAGCAGGCCGTGGAGACCTTCGAGCAGATCATAAACGAGATGCCCGAGTCTGAGGCGGCATTCGAACTGGCTAAGAAGTCGCTGCTCGGATCGATCGAGACCTCGCGCACGATAAAGAGCCAAGTACTCGACAGCTACCTTACAAACGTCATCTACAAGGGCGTCAAGGAGGACCGAAACAAGGCCATATACGAGAAGGTGAAGGCCATGACCCTCGACGACGTGAAGGCCTACCAGCAAGTGGGTCAAGGGGCCGCACCTACACCTATGCGTGCTGGGCGACAAGTCTGACATCGACATGGATTACCTGCGCACGCTGGGTCCCGTGACCGAGGTTTCACAGGAGCAGATATTCGGATATTAATCCGACGCGGCTGCGGCTGCGGCTGCGCCCAAAACGACAGGCGGGGAATCTTCCGAAAGATTCCCCGCCTGCTTTATATATATCTTATCTCTCGGCATTGAGCATGTCACACGACCTCCGTTGCAGATAGCTCGGCCGCTAAAACCGAATGCCGTACTTCTCGCGCAGGAGCTGCTCCGCCTGCCCGGCCGAGACAAAACGCTCGGATGCCATTCCTACGGCACGTGCACCCTCGACGTTGGCCGCGTTGTCATCCAGAAATATCGACTCCGGGCTTTAGCCCGTAACGCGAAAGCAGTACGCGATATATCCGAGCATCGGGCTTGAGCAGGCGCTCCTCACCCGAAACCACCATGCCGTCCAAATCATCGAATATGCCGTAGCGCGCCCGTACCTTCGGGAAGGTCTCGGCCGACCAGTTCGTAAGGCCGTAGACGCCGTAACCGGCACGTTTCAGACGGCGCACCAGATCGGCCGTATGCGGGATCTCGCCGCCGATCATCTCAATCCAGCGGTCACGATAGGCGGCAATGGCATCTGCCCACTCGGGATGCTTGGCCGTAAGCTCGGCCACACCCACGTCGAACGGCTTGCCGCCGTCGAGCGTCGCATTCCAATCGTTCGTACATATATTGTCGATAAACCACTGGCTGCGCTCCGTATCACCGAAATAGTTGTCATACAGATAACGGGGATTCCAATCCACCAACACCCCGCCGTAGTCGAATACTATATTTCTTATCATATTACTATCCTTGATTTTATTCGATTATAATTTATTGGATTCAAGCCTGACCGAATAACCGCCCGGCATTCCATAACCCGATTTTTGCGTTCCGGCGACAGATCTTACGGTCTCTTTGCGTTGTTGCTCCGATGTTATCAGTCGTCATTCTCGGTCTGCGAGCGGTTCAGGCGTTCAGTATACGCGATTTGGAGATAAAGCCCAGATAGCGGTTGTCGCGGTCCACGACGGGAAGCATCCATGTATGGTTCTCCTCGAAACGCGGAAGTATCGACTGCACCTGCTCGTGCTCGAGGATCTTGTACGGCGGCTGACGCATATAGTCTATGACGGGACGGCCCCACATCTCTCGCTTGAACATATCCTCTCGCAGGTCATCCAGCTGCACGATGCCCAGCAGGTGTCCGAAGTTGTCGATCACGGGGAATATGTTCCTATGGGCCGAAGATATGATCCCCACAAGATCCCCAAGCGTGAAGTTCTCCTTTATGCGCACGAAGTCGGTCTCCATAAGGTCCTCCAGACGCAGGAAGACAAACACCGAGCTGTCCTTGTCGTGCGAGAGCAGTTCGCCCCTTTGACGCAGCTGTTTGGTATAGATCGAGTCGCGGTCGAGCGTATAGTCCACGGCGAAGGATATCGACGCCACAATCATCAGCGGGATGAAGAGTCCGTAGCCGTTCGAGAGCTCCGCTATGAGGAATATCGACGTCAGCGGCGCCTTCATCACGCCCGACATGACCCCCGCCATGCCCACCAGCGTGAACGACACCACCGAGATGTTCCAATCGAGCAATGTATTGCATGCCAGCGCCACGATGGCTCCCATAAAGGCGCCGACGAAAAGCGACGGTGCGAAGGTTCCGCCCACGCCGCCCGCAGCATTTGTCGTAGCCATGGCTATGACCTTGAAGAACATCACCGCCGTGACGTATATGAGCGCCACCCACTCCACATGACGGAAGCGGAAGAAGAGCGAGTTATCGAACAGATCGGGGACATTGCCGTGCATGAGTGCCGTCAGAGCCTCGTAGCCCTCACCGTAGAGTGGCGGGAAGATGAATATCAGCACACCGAGCACCACACCGCCCAGCGCCCACCGGCGATACTGCGACTGCACGCCCTTGACAAAGGCTCCGACTTTCGAGTTCATCGACGTGAAGTAATACGACATGAGGCCGCAGCATACGCCCAGCAGCACATAAAGCGGGATCTGGTGTATGACGAATACGTCCGACGAACTCAACGTGATTGACAGTATGGGGTCGAAGCCGCGGAAGACAAGCGCCACGGTCGTGGCCGAGACCGACGATACGAGCAGCGGTATGATCGACGAGGCCGTAATGTCCAGCATAAGGATCTCCAGCACGAAGACCACACCTGTGATCGGGGCCTTGAATATGGCAGCCACGGCAGCACCCGCACCGCAACACAGCAAAAGAGTCAGCTCCTTATAATTGAGACGTGCGAGCTTCCCGACATTGGAGCCTATTGCGGCGCCCGTCAACACGATCGGGGCCTCGGGGCCGACCGATCCGCCGAAACCTATGGTCGTGGCACCGCCCACGATCGACGTCCAGCAGTTATGGGGCGCTATGCGCGAGTCGCGCCGCGACATGGCGTACAATACGCGGGTCACGCCCTCCGAGATCTCATCCTTGACGATATATTTGACGAAGAGTGTGGCCAGCACGATACCCACGGCCGGGTATATAAGGTAGAGGAAATGCGCCTGATCGACCGGGAGCCACGTAACCAATGCCGAACGGATACCGTACAGCAGCATCTCGAAAAGATATGTACCCAGACCCGCAAGGGCGCCCACAATGACTGCAAGCAACACCATCATCTGGCGGTTGCTCAAACCCTTGACCCTACCGAGCAGCCAATCGGATATTCTCTCCTTCGTGCTTGACGACATATATCATATTTCGCAGATCACCGCGGCCACGACGGCCGCAGCTCCCCGTTACTTCGAATTTCTATACATCTCCGACTGACGGCGGATCATCTCCACGTCGTCGAAATAGTCGATCTTCATCGACCGCTTAACCATGGCCAACGTCTCGGCGGCTTCAGCGCGCGCCACCTCGCATCCGCGGCGCAGCATGTCGTAGACGCCCTCGATGTCGCGTTCGTACTCCTTGCGGCGCTGGCGTATCGGCTCCAGCATCTGCTGCAGAACCGAATTGAGGAACTTCTTGACCTTCACGTCACCCAGACCGCCGCGACGGTAGTGATCCTTCAGTTCGTCGAGTGAAGAGTACTCGGGCAGGAACTCTGCAAAATCCTTGCAACACGAGAAGGCATCCAGATAGGTGAAGACGCAATTGCCCTCGATCTTGCCCGGATCCTCGATGCGGATATGGTCGGGATCGGTGTACATGCCCATCACCTTCTTTCGTACCTCCTCGGCCGAATCGCTCAGGTAGATGCAGTTGCCCAGCGACTTGGACATCTTGGCCTTGCCGTCGGTGCCGGGCAGACGCAGACACGCCGCATTCTTTCGGCAGCAGGATCTCAGGCTCCACCAGCGTCTCGCCATATACCGAGTTGAACTTGTGGACGATCTCGCGCGTCTGTTCGAGCATCGGCTCCTGATCCTCGCCGGCGGGGACGGTCGTGGCGCAGAAAGCGGTGATGTCCGACGCCTGCGAAATGGGGTAGGTATAGAATCCTACGGGGATCGACTTGCCGAAGTTGCGCATCTGGATCTCCGACTTGACGGTAGGATTACGCTCAAGACGCGCCACCGTCACAAGATTCATATAGTAGAAGGCAAGCTCGCACAGCTCCGGAACCTGACTCTGGATAAATATCGTCGACTTGGCTGGGTCCAGACCGCACGAGAGGTAATCGAGCGCCACCTCCACGATGTTGCTGCGTATCTTCTCCGGATTGTCGGCATTGTCGGTCAGCGCCTGCGCGTCGGCTATCATGATGAATATCTTGTCAAATTCGCCCGAGTTCTGCAACTCGACCCTCTGGCGCAACGACCCTACGTAGTGGCCCAGATGAAGCCTTCCGGTGGGTCTGTCGCCCGTTAAAATTACCTTTCCCATCGTATTAGAGATTAAAAACAGTCGGATGTCCGCACCCCGCGCCGTCACCGGTCTGCGGCGGACACATGACCACAAAAGTAACAATTTATGCGCGAGGGGCAAAAAAGTTGGATGCTATAATTTTTTTATACCTTCGCCTTGATAACCACCATTTGACTTATGACAATAATACAACTCAATATCTGATCGAGGTCGCCAACTGCGGCAGCTTTTCCGGGGCGTCGGAGCGCTGTTTCGTGACACAGCCGTCGCTGAGTATGCAGATCAAATCGCTCGAAGAGGAGCTGGGCGTCGTCCTGCTCGACCGTTCGAAGAAACCCGTCATCCCCACCGACGCCGGCAATGTGGTCATAGCTCAGGCGCAGGAGACGCTCCGCGCATATAACTACATACGCGAGTCGGTCGCCGAACTCAAGGGCGAGACTTCGGGCAAACTGCGTCTCGGCGTCATCCCGACCATAGCCCCCTATCTGCTGCACAAGTTCATACCCGACTTCGTGAAGGAGTTCCCGCGCGTGGAGCTCGAGATACGCGAGATGATCACGGCCGACATAATCGAGGCCCTGAAGCACGACAACATCGACGCGGCCATCGTCGCCAGCGGCACCTGCGGTGACGGCATCGTCGAGCACGACCTCTTCAGCGACCGCTTCTACGCCTACGTCTCGCCCGAGAACCCGCTCTTCGAACGCACGAACATCCGTATCGAGGATATCGACCTGAAGGACCTCATCCTGCTCAGCCGCGGCAACTGCATGCGCGACCAGGTCATCGAACTGTGTCAGGCCAAGCGGGGCGTCCCGTCGCACTACTATTTCGAGTCGGGTTCGCTCGACACGCTGATGCGTATCGTCGACTGCACGGCATGCCTTACGATCATACCCGAGATGGCGCTCGAATATATCCCCGCCGAGCGGCGCGCTCAGGTCAAGACTCTGGCCAAGGGTGCAACCTCGCGGCGCATAGCCATCGTCGTGCGCCGCACCTACGTCAAGAACTCCATAATCTCGGCGCTCGAATCCACCATCATGGCCAAGGCCGCACCCAAGGCTGCCGCCAAAAGTCCCGTCCCTGCCACGACGCAGCCGCAAACGGCATGACCGGCATCGAATAACGGCCAAAAATGATACAAACCGCTGCGCCGCAGGTCGGAGATCCTCGCGCGGCGGTTCGTTTTTTCGCAACGACACTCCGTACCGATGCCCTTATTTCCACCACGGGCCGCCACACTTTATCATGCACGCCAAACTCCGCATAATCGCGACAATACGCGCTTCATCGCCCCCGCAAACACCCGACTTGACCGAAGTCGGGACAATATTTTCGTAGTCTCGCAAAAAAACATATCTTTGCGAAGTTATACGTGCGCATTATTTAATTTATGGAAAAACTGATTGAGACGATAGTCGAAGCAATACAAGAAAAAAAAAGGTAAGAATATTGTATCGTTGGATCTCTCGGGTTTCGACGGGGCGATATGCTCGCATTTTGTCGTGTGCAACGCCGACTCGACAACACAGGTGGCAGGTATCGCCGCCGGCATCGAGGAGAAGGTCGAGCAGGTGCTCGGACAGAAGGTGTGGCGAATCGAGGGACAGCAAAACGCATTCTGGATAGCGATGGACTACCTCGACGTGGTGGTGCACATCTTCCAGACCGAACTGCGCGGCTACTACAAGCTCGAAGAGCTGTGGGCCGACGCACCGATTAAAAAAATACGAATACGAATTGTAGACATGGCAAATACCAACAACGACAAAAGAGGCAACATCAAAACCATCCGGCCCAACTTCATGTGGATATGGGCCGCGGTGGTGATGATCATAATAGGATACTCGTTCTTCTCGGGCGGCGACTCGAAGCCCGTCACCAGCGACTGGTACACCGTCGCGGACATGATCCGCAACGGCGAAGTGCAGCGTATAAAGGTGATGAACAAGAACACGGGCCTCGTATACCTTACGCCCGAGGCCATCGAAAAGTACCGCGAGAGCGACGACGAGCGCTACAAGCGCATGCCGCGACAGGGCGAACAGCTTACCTTCACCATAGGTTCGGTCGACATACTCGACCGCGACGTCAACAATGCCATAGCCGAATCCACCGTCCCGGACAACCCCGTAAGGCTTGAATATGCCAACGAACGTACGGGCTGGGGCGACATCGTGCTCAACCTGCTGCCGTGGGTATTCCTTATCGGCGTCTACATCTTCCTCATACGCAGCATGTCGCGCGGCGGAGGTGGCGCCGGCGGAGGCATCATGAACGTAGGCAAGGCCCGCGCTCAGGTCTTCGACAAGGACGACACCAACAAACGCGTCACGTTCAAGGATGTGGCCGGGCTGGAAGAGGCCAAGGTCGAGGTGATGGAGATCGTGGATTTCCTCAAGAAGGCCGACAAATACCGTGAGCTGGGGGCCAAAATCCCCAAGGGAGCGCTTCTGGTAGGCCCTCCGGGTACGGGAAAGACCCTTCTTGCAAAAGCCGTTGCCGGTGAGGCGAATGTACCGTTCCTCTCGATTTCGGGTTCGGACTTCGTCGAGATGTTCGTCGGCGTGGGTGCTTCGCGCGTGCGCGATCTGTTCGAGCAGGCCAAGCAGAAGGCGCCCTGCATCGTCTTCATCGACGAGATCGACGCGATCGGTCGCGCCCGCGGCAAGAACGCCGGATTTTCGGGCAACGACGAGCGTGAGAATACCCTCAACCAGCTGCTTACCGAGATGGACGGCTTCCAGACAAATACGGGTGTCATCGTTCTCGCCGCGACCAACCGTGCCGACATACTCGACAAGGCATTGATGCGTGCCGGGCGTTTCGACCGTCAGATCGAGGTCGGCCTGCCCGATGTCAAGGAGCGCGAGGAGATATTCAACGTACACCTGCGCAACCTGAAACTCGACCCGCATCTCGACCGTTCGTTCCTCGCCAAGCAGACACCCGGTTTCTCGGGCGCCGATATAGCAAACGTATGCAACGAGGCGGCCCCTCATAGCCGCACGCCACAACAAGAGCCGCATCGAGCGTGAGGACTTCCTCGCCGCCATCGACCGTATCGTCGGCGGTCTCGAGCGCAAGAACAAGATCATAACCCCCGAAGAGAAGCGAACCATAGCCTATCACGAGGCGGGGCACGCCACCGTGAGCTGGATTCTGGAGAATGCCAGCCCCCTGATCAAGGTGACGATAATCCCGCGCGGCAAGGCGCTCGGCGCGGCGTGGTATCTGCCCGAGGAGCGTCAGATCACCACGCGCGAGCAGCTCATGGACGAGATGGCCTCGACGCTCGGAGGACGCGTATCGGAGCAGCTGACCTTCGGGCAGGTTTCGACGGGAGCGCTGAACGATCTGGAGCGCGTCACCAAGATGGCATACGCCATGGTCGCATACTACGGCATGAGCGAGAAGGTCGGCACACTCAGCTACTACGACTCGACGGGACAGAGCGACATGACCTTCACCAAGCCCTACTCGGAGCAGACGGCACAGGAGATCGACACCGAGACCAAACGTATCATCGACGAAGCCTATGCCATGGCGCGCAAGGTGCTTACCGAGCACGCCGACGGCCTGAAGCAGTTGGCCGAACTGCTGCTTGCGCGCGAGGTCGTCTTCACGGAGGATGTGGAGCGCATCTTCGGCAAGCGCAAGAAGGATATTCTCCGCGAGCGTGCCGAGGCCGAAGCCGCACAGGAGCACAAGCAGGCCGAGAAAGCTGCGCCGCGAGGAACGTGCGGAAGAGAAGGCTGAGGAGAAGGAAAATGATAATGCCGCAACCGCTGCCAATGGCAAAGAACCCAAAGCAGGCTCGACGATAATCACCGTCAGTCTCGATCCCGAGATCAAGGCCGAAACGGACAAGGACGGAAAGCCGGAGGAGAAACCGAATGAGAAATCGGAGGAGAAATCAGATACGACAGACAAACTGTCATAGCGCAGACCATCAGTTTAGCATAAGGGAGAGATGAACGACAAGATGAAAAACCTGTGGGTGCGCTCCGTGAGCGGAGCGGTACTCGTCGTGGTAGTGCTGGGGGCGATACTGTGGTCGAAATGGAGTTTCGCCGCACTGCTCATGGCTATACTTATCGGCGGCGAGTCGGAATTCTACCGTATGGCGCAAAAGGCCGGTTACGCCCCGCAAAAAGTGTTGGGATTCGTCGCCGGAGCCATAATCCTAATGGTGGCATTCATACTGATGTGGCTGCTCGACGACAGTACAACCGTCAGCTCGCAATATCTCATCATTGCCGTGGGTCTGGCACTCTATATCATGATGCTCATCCCCGTTATGTTCATCTGCGAGCTGTACCGCAAAAGCCCTACGCCAATAGCCAACATCGGATCGACGCTGATGGGTATCGTATATGTGGCCATGCCGCTGGCGCTGCTCTTCTTCATACCGCTGCTGCTCGGCCGCGGCGTATGGAACCCGTGGGCCCTCATATTCTACATATTCATAATCTGGGCCAACGACGTATGCGCATATCTGGTCGGTATGAGCATCGGCAAACATCGCCTCTTCCAGCGCATCTCGCCCAAGAAGTCGTGGGAGGGATTCATCGGCGGACTCGTCGGCGCAATGGCCATGGGCTACGTAGCCTCGACATTCATGGAAGGTACGCATGCAATATGGATCGGAATGGCCCTCATAGCCGCCATAACGGGTGTCTTCGGCGATCTGGTCGAGTCGCTGCTCAAACGCTCGGTCGACGTAAAGGATTCGGGAAACATACTCCCCGGCCACGGCGGGGTGCTCGACCGTTTCGACGCCATGCTGCTGTCGATACCTTTCGTATTCATATATCTCGTATTCTGTATCGATTAACCTATGATTCAGATATATACAAACCGATAACACAACCTGACAACCCCTAACGGACTCAAGTCATGAAGATAAACAAGGAAGGTTACAAGATCATAGCCATATCGGGACTGGTATGTCTCGTATTCTGGCTGTTGCTATACTATTTCGAGAGCAAGCACTCGGGCGTGGGACTGCTCGTGACGTGTGCCCTGCTGCTCATCATCTTCTGGTTCTTCATCGTGGCGTTCTTCCGCGAGCCCCGACGTGTGAAGATTCACGATCCGGAGCTGGTATTCTCGCCATGCGACGGCCGTGTCGTCGTAACAGAGATCGTCCATGACGACGAGTACCTCAAGGAGAACATGCTGCAGATCTCGATCTTCATGTCCATCACCAACGTCCACATGAACTGGGTGCCCGTAAGTGGTACGGTCGAGTATTACAAGTACCACCCGGGACGTTTCCTCATAGCCTACCACCCCAAGTCGTCGACCGAGAATGAACGTACCACAACGGTCGTCAGAATGGAGAACGGCAAGTGCGTGTTGTTCCGCCAGATAGCAGGTCTTATCGCACGTCGCATCGTTTCATACATGAAGGTCGGTGACCAAGTGACGCAGAACGATGTATTCGGATTCATCAAGTTCGGTTCGCGCATCGACGTACTCGTGCCAAAGGACAGCGAGCTGCTCGTCGAGATAGGTGACCCCGTCGTAGGATCTCAGACCCCGATCGTACGTCTGAAAAAATAGCGTGCACCGAGTGAATCGTAATTTACTGACAAGAGACATAACGACAAGAGACATAACGCTGCCCCGCTACTGTTTGGAACAGGGAATAACGGACAAGGCGGGCGAATAGAGGCAAATCAACACAGCGTTGCCGCAACTGTATGCAGAGACAAACGGCCGCACAGGACGGGCGGCATAAGAGTTACGGCGGACCAAGATTAAGGAGATTTACGGCGGACATAGATTAAGAAGAGTTACAGCCGCCAAGATTAAGAAGAGATACAGCCGCTAAGATTAAGAAGAGATACAGCCGCTAAGATTATTAATAAGATTTACGGCCGCCAAGATTATTAACAGAAAGGCTGATACAGATATATAGAATTTTTCGAACGACCGCAGCGCGGCTCGTGAAACAATTAACCAAGAGAGACGTATGACAATAACCCCGCAAAGCATATTGAGGTTCACGGTGGGCCTCGCCGTCACGGCCGTCATACTCTACCTCATGTGGTTCTTCAGCGCCGTGGTCATATACATACTCGTGTCGGCCGTGCTGGCCATCATGGGGCGCCCGCTTGAACAAACTCTCGGAACTGAGCATCCGCGGACGGCACCTGCCCCGCTGGTGTGCAGCCACAATAACACTCATAGTAATATGGGTGGTGTTCGCAACGATATTCTCGTTGTTCATACCCCTCATATTCGGCAAGATAAACGAATTCGCCTCGCTTGACTTCTCGTCGGTGCTCGCCTCCATAGAGGAGCCCATAGCCCAAGCGCAGGCATACATACAGCACACCTTCGCCATGCCCGAGACGCAGTTCTCGCTCACGGACACTCTCGCCACGACGCTCAAGAACCTGATCGACTACGACACCATAAACAACGCCTTCTCGTCGATCGTGAGCATAGCCATATCCACGCTCATAACCATATTCTCAATATCGTTCATAACCTTCTTCTTTCTCAAGGAGGACGGCCTGTTCTACGCCATGGTCAAGGCCATGTTCCCCGAACGGCTGCAGGAGAATGTCACACGCGCACTCGACTCGATAACATATCTTCTGTCGCGATACTTCACCGGAATACTTACCGAGAGCATCATCCTGATGATAGTCATATCGACGGCAATGATACTCTTCGGCATGAAGACCGACAACGCCCTGCTCATAGGACTCATCATGGGCGTGATGAACGTCATACCGTACGCCGGTCCCCTTATCGGAGGCGTAATATCGGTCTGCATAGGCATCATAAGCCCCATAGACGGATTCACCGCAGGTCATACGATTCTGGTCATAGCCTGCACGCTCTTCTGCATAAAGGGTCTCGATGACTTCATACTGCAGCCTACGATCTACTCCGAGCGCGTAAAGGCCCACCCGCTCGAGGTCTTCCTCGTAATACTCATAGCGGGATATATGGCCGGCATTCTGGGCATGCTGCTTGCCATACCGTCATATACGGTGCTGCGCGTGCTGGCAAAGGAGTTCTTCTCGGAGTTCTCGCTCGTGCAGAAACTTACCAAGAAGATATGATTATGACTGCGGCATGTGGCGCGGACGCTTGCTGACACGTTACAATAGTTTCGATACTGATTAGATGATGATAATTATAGGAAAGGTGATACACGGCGCACAGCTTGGCCGCAGAATGGGATTCCCGACGGCCAATCTCGACGCCTCACAGATAAAGGGCGCCGACAACGGCGTCTACTGCTCACGCGCCGTCGTCGACGGCAAGATCTACGGCGCCATGTCGAACCTCGGATGCCGGCCCTCGGTAGACGGCCAGAGCCGCCTGCTCGAGACCCACATATTCGACTTCAACGGCGACATCTACGGCAAGACCATCGAGGTGCGTCTGCTGAGCAAGATACGTGACGAGAAACGGTTCGACTCTATCGAGGAGCTGCGCCGCCAGCTCGAACGCGACGCCGACCGCTGCCGCGCCGCACTGTCCGAGAACGCGCCCAAAAGGGAGAGCTTCGGCAGCATGATACGCCGCGCCTGCTCGACGCTGCGGACAATAGGCAAACAGCGGCCGTAACAGCCCCGCAGGTCAATATCGACATTCATATTGACACAACTCAACGGAAATAACAACTCTCTGCAACCATGACCATCCCGCTCCACCGCATACTGTCGGCCTCGGCCGCACTGCTTGCGATATGCTGCACGGCACAGTCGTGCATATCGGAGCCCGGGGAGGATTCCGACCAGTCGACCATCGTCGCCATAGGGGACGAGGCGCCCGACTTCACGGTCGAGATGACCGATTCGAGACAGATTACACTATCGGATCTGCGCGGCAGTGTCGTCATGCTCTACTTCTGGAGCGCCGACTGCCCGATGTGTCAGGAGGAGATGCGTGTCGTACAGCACGCCGTCATTGACCGCATCGACGGCAAACAGATAAACTACCTTCCCATCGCCCGCGACGGACGCCGCGATGCCATCGAACAATTCTGCCGTGATTACGGCTGTGACTTTGCCGTCGGGCTGGACCCCGACCGAGCCATCTACACGCTCTACGCCACCTCTTTCGTGCCGCGCATGTTCATAATCGACTGCGACGGCACCATCCCGCGCCTCATACGTGGAATACGATACGGATCAACTCGGCGAGATTGTATCTGCAGCCGAGAATCTTCTATAACCATAAATTACACAACACATTACGGCCGCCGGAAAGGTTGATGCACAATCCTTGGACGCACCTGCCACCGCCGCACGGACCACACACCGCCGCAAAGAATTGTTCAAAAGGCGGTTATTTATTTTCTAAAATTATTTATTAACACTATATTTGCGGCATAAAAGAGCGCACGCGCCACATCCGCCTGCGCCAACGTCCCGTTGGCAGGCATGACGCCGCAGCGCAAAAGCTCCGAGACACGATATGCAGACACCGAACAATGCACACACCGAATTGGCCGCAACGGTGGGATTCATCGCCCGCTACGCCTCCTACCTTATGGGATCGGGTGTGCACACATCGCGTGTGGTGCGTAACTCGCGGCGCATAGGAGCAGCGCTCGACGTAGAGATCAATCTGGCGGTATTCCCCAAGTCGATAATCGTGTCGGGCACCGACACCGAAGGCGAAACATTCAGCCGCGTGGTCACAATACCCGCATGTCCCATAGACTTCGAACGCAACGCCGACCTCTCGGCCCTGAGTTGGGAGGCATACGACTGCAAGCTCTCGCTGCAACAGATCGAGAAGCGCTATGAGGAGCTGTGCGCCAAGCCGCGGCTTGACCCCATGCTCGTCATGATACTTGCGGGTATAGCCAACGCGGCATTCTACCACCTCTTCGGGGGCGATTTCCAAGCCATGGGAGTAGTATTCACCGCCACGCTCTTCGGCTTCTTCGTCAAGCAGAAGCTCGCACAGAGAGGGTTGAACCACTATCTGGTATTCATCGTCGCGGCCTTTGCCGCCTCGCTTCTGAGCTCCATGTCGCTCATACTCGACGCAACGTCGGACGTGGCACTCGCGACAAGCGTCCTCTTCCTCATACCGGGCGTACCCCTCATAAACGGGTTCATCGACATCATCGAAGGTCATATTCTCACCGGAATATCGCGTCTGACGGCCGCCATTATGCTCATAGCCTGCATAGCGATAGGTCTGTCGGCAACGCTGATGATGGTAAAATCTGAACTGCTATGATCGAGATCGTGTGGAACATACTCGCAGACGGGCTCTTCGCCGCCGTCGCCGCCGTAGGTTTCGGAGCCATCTCCGACCCTCCCATGAGGGCCTTCCCGCGTATAGCGCTGCTCGCAGCCGTGGGACACGCCCTGCGATTCACACTCATGACATACTTCAGCGTCGACATAGCCACAGGGTCGCTATGCGCATCGCTTACGATAGGTTTCGGCAGCATGCTCTTCGCTCACCGCATACACTGCCCCACCACCGTCATGTCGATACCGGCGCTGCTGCCCATGATACCGGAATGTACGCATACAAGAGTATGTTCTCGATCATCATGTTCTTCCAGAAGATAGACGACGCTACTGTCGGCACCGCATATCTCGACTCGGCCCTGCGCAACGGCATGATAACCGTATTCGTGATATTGATGCTCGCGGCCGGCGCTACGCTGCCCATACTCATGATGCCCAGCAAGGCCTACACCATGACCCGCCGCCGCGTATACCCATCACAACAAAACAACGACTGACATGGAGCTCTTCTGGGATACGATAGCCGACTACAACCGCAACACATGGGTGGCACAGGGCGCAATATCGCTCCTCGGGGCCGTTCTGGTCACGCTGCTCTTCAACAGGCCGTCGCCTGCGGTAAAAACGCGCCATGAAGTGCTATATCGTGATGCTCAACCTCTGGATAGCGTTGGTCTACTATCTCTACTTCTGCCACCAGAGGCCATACAACTATGCCACGGTACTTATATGGATTATAATAGCCGCGATATGGATATACGATGTCGCCACGGGATATACCGCCTTCGAGCGGAACCGCAAGCATGAACGTCTGGCTACGCTCTTCATGCTGCTGCCGCTCACATTCCCGCTCATATCGCCGCGCGCGCGCATGCACTATCCGATGATGGCCTCGCCCGTTATGCCCTCGTCGGTGGCGTTGTTCACCATAGGCTTCATGCTCGCCTTCTCGCAGCGCGTAAACCTCTTCATCGTGCTTTTTCTGTGCCACTGGGCCCCTTGTCGGAGCATCGAAGATATATGCATACAACATACCCGAAGATGCGCTGCTCGCCTGCGCAATCGTGCCCGCGATATATATCTTCCTGCGCGAGTATGTTACGTCGAACGTCTCGGCACACAGCAAGCCCGACCCCAGAACGGCAAACATACTGCTCATAACCCTCAGCGCCGGTACGGGAATACTCTTCGCCGCCCCTTATGATTCACCCGCTGCTGCGATAACAGCATTATCCACCACTTGAAACATACTTGACAATCGCTCCGTCGGGGAGTGTTTTTGCGCTTTTGTGCCGAGAGATATTCGGTGCAAACAATGGTATTCGGCAATTTATTGTTACATTTGTATCAGACCAACCCGAAAACCATGAAAATCACACTTTTCCTCCTTATCGCCGCAGCCATGGTCGGCTCCTCGCATGCAGCAGCCCGTCCCGAAGGAGCCGCGCAACTCACGCAGCAGAAAAATATCACGATCTGTGTCGGCGAGACATCGACACCGATACTTCTCGACCGCACGGACAACGAGCTCTTCCGCATACGCCTCGGCGCCCCTGACGGAGGTACACTCACCTCGCTCACGATGACGCTCGACGCGGAATCGGCACGGCACGCCGCCGAAGTCAAGCTCTATTACGGCGGTACGGATGCACGCAACACGCCGCGCGAACGCCTCGCCCCGACCGACTACATACCCCGACGGCCGTCTTGAGGCCGAGCCGTCATACAGCCAGCTGCTGGCGCACGACAAGGGCGCCCGGACGGTCTGTTTCGACGTGGGCAAGGAGCTTTTCCGCGGCATAAACTACCTGTGGGTAAGCATCCGCATGAAGCATAATACACCCCTCACACACAAGCTCTCGGCCTCGATCCGCAAGATCACCGTAGATGGTGCGGAATGTAGTTTCGAAACCGCAGGCCGTGCAGGGGCAACCTCACCGCATGGCCGTAGGCGTACGACATGCAGGTGATGACGGCGCCGCCGCATACCGCATACCGGGCCTTGTCACCACCTCGCGCGGAACGCTGCTCGCCGTCTACGACGTGCGCCACAACTCCTCGAAAGACCTCCAACAGCATATCGACATCGGGCTGAGCCGCAGCACCGACGGCGGCCGCACATGGGAGCGTATGCGTCTGCCGCTGAGCTTTGCCGACGAGGGCACGCTTCCCGCGGCACAGAACGGCGTGGGAGACCCCTCGATACTCTACGACCACACGACACACCGTGCATGGATCGTGGCGGCGTGGTGTCATGGCATGGGCTACGGCATGGCGTGGAACAACTCGGCACAGGGGATGGATCGCGACATGACGGGACAGCTTGTATTGGCATACAGCGACGATGACGGCAAGACATGGAGCGAGCCCATAAACATCACCCGACAGGTGAAACGTCCCGAGTGGCACTTCCTGCTTCAGGGGCCCGGGCGCGGCATCACCATGCGCGACGGCACCCTCGTATTCCCCACACAATACATCGACGCCGAGCGCATGCCCCACTCGGCCATCAGGTACAGCCGCGACAGCGGCCGCACGTGGCACATGCACCTCGGGCCGCGCGCCAACACTACCGAAGCGCAGGTAGCCGAGCTTCCGGACGGAACACTGATGCTCAACATGCGCGACAATCGCGGCGGCAGCCGCGCCGTGGCCGTCACGGATGATCTGGGCGCCACATGGAGTGAGCATATATCATCACGAAAGGCGCTGCGCGAGCCCGTATGTATGGCAAGTCTCATATCCGTGCCGGCCGAGCAAAACATCTCGGGACGAGACATACTCCTCTTTTCGAATCCAGACAGCGACCGCGCCCGACGGGATATAACAATCAAGATCAGCTTCGACGGCGGATGCACATGGCCCGCCGAGAACCAAGTATTGCTCGACGGGGAGGATGGCTGGGGATATTCATGCCTTACGATGATCGACCCGCAAACCGTAGGTATTCTATACGAAAGCAGTCAGGCTCACATCACATTCCAAGTCATACCGCTCGAGGACCTGCTGCCCCGCTAATGACAACGGCGCCCGGATCCAAAGATCCGGGCGCCGAGTCTATTCTCAAACGATCCGCTAAAGCGCCAGATAACGCATGGCGGCCTCGATGAAATAGTAGTCGCCGTACGTAAGCGGCACGTCAACCTCCGAGCCGGCCATATAGTGTCCCACGCCGTGCATCAGCACGAAGTTGCCGTTCTCGCCCACGGGCGCCAGATAGGCATCAGAACAGAGCGAATGCAGCTGCCGCTCAGCCGTCTCGAGATAGCTCTCATCCTGCGTGAAACCGTAGAGCTCGATCAGTGCCGAAGCCATGATAGCTCCGGCCGACGAATCCTTCGACTGCTCCTTGGCATCGTAATCCCAATTCGGGATAGCATCCTCCGGAAGGCGCGCGATAAGGTAATCGGCTATGTTGACAGCCTGATCGAGGTATTTCTTGTCCTGCGTCATGCGGTACATCATCGTATAGCCGTAGAGGCCCCACGACTGCCCGCGCGACCACGCCGAGTCATCCGAACGGCCCTGTGCCGTACGTCGGTCGGTCACCTCGCCCGTAAGCTCGTTGTAGGCTACGACATGATACGAACTGTAATCGTCACGGAAATGGTTCTTGATGGTCGTATCGGCATGGCGGCGTGCGATGTCGGCATACTTGCCGCCGCACCACTCCAGCATCTCAAGATTCATCATGTTGTCTATGATGACCATAAAGTCCAGTTCGGGATTCTCCTTGCGGCCCGTATTCCACGAACGGATACACCCTACCGTCTCATTGAAACGCGACGCCAGCGACTCGGCTGCCTGCTCGATAACAGACTTATAGTATGGATCGCCCGTAAGACGGTAGGCATTGCCATACGAGCAGAAGATCATGAATCCCAGATCATGCGTACCCTTATAGTCTTTCAACACCTCCAGACGGCGCGTAAACTCGTCGGCATAGGTGCGCAACTGCTCGTCTCCGGTATATTCATACAAAAGCCACAGAGATCCCGGGAAGAAGCCGCTGACCCAATTATAGGGCGAGTCGACCTTGACTTCGCCATTCTCGAAGGTTCGGGGCAGTTTGCCCTCGATGCCCTCCATACGCACCGCCTGCGCCTTCTCCTGCTCCACAGCTACAGACAAAGCACTCTTGAGTTCCTGTTTGAGTGCATGACGACGCCCGCAGCCGCTCAAGCCCAATGATCCGATAATGATTAGTGAGAGTAAGATTTTCTTCATACGATTAGGTTTTGAGTTAGAGTTAGGTTTATATTTTGTCATTATGTTTCACTCTCGCCGTCCGGATTCAACCGTCTATCAACGATCGGTATCGGCCGACATTCCGCAAACAGCCCCGTGCATATTGGCTACCACACGACGATCCACTATCCACATCGTCCGTCCATCGTCCGCCCCCATCGCGCGTCAGTCTCCATAAACGGGATCCCGCATTCAGAATCACCGCTTGCCCAACAGAATGGCCGCCTGAGAAAGTGCGGCGTCGGTGATGGTACTACCCGACAACATCTTCGCTATCTCGCGCACACGCTCCTCTTCGCCGAGGCGTACGATATTTGTACGGCTCTGCTCCTTGTAGACCACAAAGTGCGTATCGCCCTTCGACGCCACCTGCGGCAGGTGCGTTATGTCCACAACCTGCATGTGCGTCGCCAGAGATGAGATAATCTCGCCCATGGCATCGGCTATGCGGCCCGACACACCCGTATCGATCTCGTCAAATATGATCGTCGGCAGCTTGATTTCTCGGCCAGCATGGCCTTCAGAGCCAGCATTACGCGCGACGTTTCACCTCCCGAAGCGACTTTCTCCACCGGCTGCGGGGCCATACGTCCGTTGGCCGTGAACATGAAACGCACACGGTCGCCGCCCGTTGCCAGCAACTCGCCCGCCGGTTCCACCTTAACTTCGAAACGCGCCTCCGGCATGCCCAACTTGACCAACATGGCCGCTACGCCCGACGATACGCGCTGCGAAGCCTTGCTCCGCATGTCGTGTATGGCGGCGGCACGCTCCCCGGCATCCCGACGCAGAGCCTCGATCTTCTCGCGCTGCGCCGCCAGAGCCTCATCGCCATGCTGTATGAGACTTAACCGCGAAGCGAGATCCTCACCTACGGCCAACAACTCCTCAAGCGTCGAGACATGGTGCTTCTGACACATCGAATATATCATGTTGACGCGATCCGTCAGACGCTGCAGACGCTCCGGATCGGCCTCTATACGGTCGCTCTCGTCGGCCGCAACGGCCCCGATGTCCTTCAACTCCGAGACTACCGAGTGCAGACGCGAAGCCAGCTCCGCACCTTGGGGATATCCCTCACCGAGATGTGTCAGCGCCGTCTCGGCGACAGCCAACTGCTCCAAAACACCTATCTGGTCGGCGTCGAGCGTATTGCGCAGCGACGTCAGCGCCTCGATTATATGGTCGGCATTCTCCAGTACGGAGAGTTCGGCCTCCGCCTCCGCCAATTCGCCCTCACGCAGCTGCGCCGCCTCGAACTCCTCGACCTGAAACCGCAGCCACTCCTCATCACGGCACATCGTCTCCGCCTCGCTCTCCATACGGTGCAGCTCAC
>VOFD01001636.1_pt1 | contig 19696 bp, 20 predicted proteins | sample 5384101 | NCBI WGS metagenome assembly VOFD01 (sample SAMN12384723, study PRJNA508395) | human gut metagenome | isolation source: healthy gut C | host: Homo sapiens
ACAAGGTGCTGGACACCTGTGCGGAGTGCGCTTCGGTGAAGGTCATACCAGTGGGTCGCAAGATGGCCGAGGCTATCAGGAAGACCGGCCTTGAGCTGGAGAATGACGACCACGGCGACATCATCGGCAAGCCGGACTATTATAAGAGCCGGACCCTGGCGCGCGAACTGCGTAAGCGTTTCGCCGACGGGGAGTTCTCAAAGGTGCTGCTGGTCTACAACAAGTACGTCTCGTCTTCGTCGCAGGTCCCGGTGGTCGAGCAGTATCTGCCCTATGTCACGCCGACGATCGCTTCGCCGGAGAGAAAGCCGGATTCATTGAGCGAGGACTACATCTTCGAACCGAACCCCGTGGAGCTCGCCGCGCAGCTGGTGCCCTATCTTCTTACCATGAAATTCCATGCGGCGGTGCTGGATTCGGCCGCTGCCGAGCATGCGGCGCGTACCATAGCGATGCAGACGGCTTCGGAGAATGCCGAGCGCCTGCTGGCTGAACTGACGCTGGAATACAACAAGGGGCGTCAGGAGAAGATCACTTCCGAGATTCTCGACCTCGAGAGCGGCGAGGCATAAAGAAAGTTGGCCGGGATTTCAAATCCCGGCCAACCTTGTTGTGTTTTGTTGGGCTGGATTTCAAATCCAGACCGACTGATAACTTAGAAGCTGTAGCCGAGGCTGAAGAGCAGGGAGTTGCCGAGGGTGGGGGAGGCGGTCAGCCAGGCGGCTGAGAGCTCGACGCCCGCGAACTGCACTCCCGCGCCGAGTGAGGCGAAGGATGCCAGTCCCTGGCTCTTGTCGCCGTAGTGGTAGCCGGCGCGCAGGAATCCGATGTCGAAGAGATTGTATTCCAGTCCGAGACCGGCGGCGAAGGCTCCGCTGAACAGATAGTCGGCCTCCACGCTCGCCGTGAGCCCGAAGTCAGCCGAGTATGCCGCTCCGGCCTTCACGAGCATGGGCATGGAATAGCTGCTGTCGCCGTACTTGACCTTCGAGCCAAGGTTGCAGACCGCGGCTCCGGCCGAAAGACCGTCTTTCCTCCAGGCCACGGAGACGTCGGCTCCGAATGCCGAGCCGGAGAGCTTCTCGCCTATCGACGACCTGACGAACTTGCCGGTCACACCGACAGAAAGCCCGTCGATCACCTTCACCGACACGGCCAGATTCGCTCCGAGCTCCGAGGGGGTGAAAGTGCCGAGGATTCCGCCTGCCGCGGAGCTGATGTTCATGGGCTTCTCCATGGTGTAGCGGCCGCTGAAGCCGATTCCAACCCTCTCACCCACACGGGCGAAGGCTCCGAGCCCTGCCAGCTGGCTGCCGGCGGTCTCGGGAGCCCAGAGGCCATAGCCAGCCGCCACGGCGAAGCTGTCGTCGGAGAGCGACATGGCGGCCGCATTGTTCTCGGCCGCGAAGGCTCCGGCCTCCAGCGCGACTGACGCTCCGCCCATCGCGGCATATTCAGGCGCGGAAGGAATCAGCAGGGAAGACAGGGCCTGTGCGGAAGCCGACAGCGCAGGCATCGCGCACGCGACCAGTATGCTGAGTATTATCTTTTTCATGTTTTACTACTGTTTTGCGATTGAACTGCTTGAATTGATTCCTTCTCCGCTGACGCTCACATAGTAGACGCCTCCGGGCAGCCCGCTCATGTCCACCTTGACCGGGGCGAAGGGGTCGATGCTCGCGCCGTCCTGGCTGAATACCACGGCTCCGGCAGCGTTGGATATGGTGATGTCGGCGGAAACTGCCGTCCCGGTGCGGATGTTGAGCATGTCAACCACGGGGTTGGGGTAGAGGTCGATCTCACTGGAGCCGTCGCGCACGAGCACCTGGAAACTGCAGGTGGCGGACTCGCCGCGGGCGTCCGTGGCGCTTACCGTGACCTCAGTGGTGCCGTAGGCGTTGCCGTCGAGGTTGAGATTGCCGTCGGACACGCTGCATCTCACGATGATGTTGGTCGTGGAGATGCTGCAGGTGTAGCTGAGGGCTTCGCCGTCCTCGTCGCTGATGATTTCAGAGAGAGGTATGCTCAGGCTCTCGGTCCTGGAATTGAGCACCACGTTGTCGGGCGTGCCGGCCACGGGGGCGTGGTTCACTCCGACGGAGTAGCTGAACTCCTGGGAAACGGTGGTGTAGGAGTCGCTGACCACCAGGATTCCATTGTAGGTCTCGCCTTCGGCGGCTGCGAGAGCGTCGACCGTGAGGGTCAGCACGCCGTCGTCAGAGATTGAGTCGTAGATTCCCTTGAGAGCGGGGGAGCCTTCGGCGGTCTGAAGAGCGTAGCGCAGCTCGTGTCCGTCGGCGTCGGTGAGGCTGAAGCGAAGAGTTCCGGTCTCGTGCGACTTGAGGTTCAGCGAAGTGCCGTCGAGAGCCGTGATTTCAGGGGCGGTGTTGCCGCCCGTGCTCACCTCGACCTGCTCCGACAGCTCGGAAGCCTGTCCGAATATGTTGCGGGAGCGTATGCGGAAGAAGTAGCCGGTGTTGAAGTCGAGGTCGCTGACGGTGTAGTTCAGCACTGTCCCGTCGGGGGTGTCGTTCGCGGGTGTCATCTCCACGCTGGTGACGTTTGCGGCGGGGCTGTCGGGGTTGAGACCTTCGAGCGAGGAAGTGGACCAGTAGATGTCGTAGGCGTAGGGGATGGAACCTCTGCCGTCGGCGCGGGCGGTCCAGCTCAGGTTGACGAAGTTGCTCCTGGCTTCGGCCTTGAGGTCATCCACGGGCTCGGTGGACACGTCGTCCATGGTGAGTGCGGCTCCTGCGTCCACGAGTCCGGCGCCGAGCTTGTCGGATAACATGGGATTGTAGTCATAAATCACGGGATTCGCGCTGCCCTTGAGGATGTCGATCAGCTGCTGGCGGGTGAAGCCGGGGCCGCCGTAGTGCGAAACCACCAGAGCCGCCACTCCGACCACGTGGGGGCAGGCCATCGAGGTGCCCTGCATGTTGCCGTACTTGCCGCTGGCGTTGGTGACGGTGGAATAGATCTGGAAACCCTTCTGGGCATCTCCGCCCGGAGCGGCGATGTCCACCCACCTGCCGTAGTTGGTGTAGTAGGCGGCCTCATAGTCGGCACCGATCGAAGCTACGGCGAACACGTTGTCGTTCATCGCGGGATAGGAGACGGTGGTGCCATCATTGCCTGCCGCGAAGATGCAGAGACCTCCTGCCATGGGGCCGGTCTGGTTGCCGTCCTCGTCGAAGCCCGCGTATGTGTTGAAATAGTCGATGGCTTCATTGATGAACTGGGTGTCTGCGGCTATACTCCAGCTGCAGTTCATTATTACCGCGCCGTTGTCGGCAGCATAGACGATGGCAGCTCCGATATAGGCGGACTCATCGTTGTTGCTGGTCTGCACGCTCATCATGCGGACTCCGTTGCCCTCGGGGCTGTCGCCTCCCGCGATTCCGCTGATTCCGATGCCGTTGTTGTTGACGGCGCCGATGGTGCCGGCGATGTGGGTGCCGTGGTCACCGGGAACGAGCTCGGGACCATAGTAGGTTCAACCACGAAGTTGTAGCCGTGGATGTCGTCGATGTAGCCGTTGTGGTCGTCGTCGACACCGGGGGTTCCGTTGGCCTCGGCCTCGTTGACCCACATGTTGCCGGCAAGGTCTTCGTGCTCATACTCCGGAGCGGAGTCGCAGATGGCTACTATCACGTTGCTGGAGCCGGTGGTGACCTCCCAGGCGGGGAGAAGGTTGATGTCGGAGCCGGCTATCGTGCCGCTCTGGGTTCCGGGATTTAGAAGTCCCACTGCTTCCCCGAAGTCAGGGTCGTTGAAGCCAGTGGAAGCGGACTTGGTCGTCATCACATAGGAGATGCCGGAGATTCCGGGAGTGGAGGACAGGTCGCCGGCCGCCTTGGTCAGCGGGAGTTCGGGGGCGAAGCTGACGTTGTACCAGCGGTGCAGGCCGGCTTCGCGGTGGCGGGCGTCGAACCTTCCGCCCTCGGGCAGGGACCGGGTGATGGTGTAGTCGCCAAGGAACGAGAGGTCCACTGCCTCGGGGTCGTCGGCTATCTCCGCGTCGAGCTTGACCATGATGATGCCGGGCGCGGCGCTTTCAGGCGCAGGTGCGACCTGGCTGCCGTCCAGCCCGTCGGGCTTCTGGACCGGGTCGACGCTGCAGGAGAGCATTCCCAGCAGCAGGGGAAGGAGCAGTGTTGCTGTGTGTTTCATAATTAGACAAAAATACTGTTTTATCACGTTCATTCAAAAGAGGCGCGGTCTGTGCCGCGCCTCGATCTGATATTGTGTCAGCCCTTAAAGTCCAAGGTATGCTCCAAGGTCACCTTCAAATGAAGGGAGGGCGAGATAACCGAGAGTCGCGATGCCCCAGTAACCAGTGCTGGGGAGCACCATAGGAACCCAACGGAACTGGACTAAAGTGCCGTTCTCGAGCAAGCAGTTGTCACCGACTTCTGTTAATCCCAAAGCTTCTCCAGGGAAGTAGCAAAGGTCTTCTCCTACATTGGTGTAACCGGTTCTCAATATGTTGAGAGGAATGCCAAGAGTGTTGTCGACCTCATTTCCCCAGCTCACGAGACCATTCTCGTCCACTGAGAATTCGATGTACTCGATTACGTTGTCAGGGGTCATGTCGTTGTCGGGATCAGGCCATGTTGCAGTAACGACATCCTCAGGATAAGGCTCGTAGAACCTGTAGATCTCGAAGCCTTCGGCCTTGGCAACTTTTACCTTCTGGATGTTGGCTGAGGTGCTTGACATCAGCAGGAACTGGTCAAACCACTGACCCTCTCCGAGATCCACCCAGTTGTAGTCTTTGGCGAGGGTTATCGACACTGAAGTGGTCGCGGTGTTGGGGTTGAAGCACTCCTGGCCCTCCGCAATCGCGAGGGTTCCGCTGAACTTCTCGCCGATCTCCATCTTGGATACGTCGATGGAGATTTTCGCGAGGTATTCGCCGTCGGTGAAGGTTACTGATGACGGAATGTTGAAGAAACTTTCCGCCAGGTTCTCAGCCTTCTCGGTGTCGTTGTTGTTGTAGACTGATGAGCTCAGGTTCACTGTCAGCTCTCCGTCGGCGTTGGCTCTGGCCAGATCCACGTAGTAGGTGGTCGTGGAGGGGGTGAGGGCCCCGGCGGAAACTACCTGCTGCACGAAAGTCACTCCGTCTCCCTCGGGAACGTAGGTAGGCCTGGGATCCGTGACGTTGCATCCTGCAGCGACAAGCGCAAGGGCTGCGAGCCCGAATATTGTCTTAACTGTGTTTTTCATTTTTGCAAGATTTAATCGTTATTCAGCAGGCTTATTCTGCAACTCCGGCTGCGGGCTTGGGTGCCTTTGCGGGGTCGTCACCTTCATAGTCGTTCTTAGGATAGCTTCCAACGGGGTTCTGAAGGATCAGAGGGTTGGCGTCGATCTCGGTCTGGGGGATGGTGAGCACCCAGTCGAAGGTCTCGGGGTCATCGGTGTGCAGGCTGTTGAGGGCTGCGATGGCGTCGATGGGGTGACCCATCTCCGCGGTCCTCACGAAGCCCTGGCGCAGACGCTTGATGTCGTAGATGCGGCCGTACTCGCCCCAGAGCTCGATTCGGCGCTGGAGGAGGATTTCCTCGAGCAGTGAGCCGGTCTCGTCGGTGGTGAGTTTTCCGAGTTCGGTGCCGCTCAGGCTCGAGCAGTCGTAGCCGGGTTCGCGGCTTGACATGAGTTCGTTGAGGTACTGACGGGCCTCAGGCTCGTTGCCGAGGCGGCAGGCGGTCTCAGCCACGATGAGCATCATCTCGGGAGCGCGCATGAAGATGTGGTCTGCCTTAGTCGTCGGGTCTGTCACAGAAGAACCCCAGCCCTGTTTATTGCCGAACTGGAACTTGGTCTGCTGGAGAGCCATGGTCACGCCATCGGGCATGAGCTCTTCAACACCAGCTCACGCAGGTAGCGCTTGCTCATAACCGTATTGGTCATATTCAGGCGGGCAAATTCACGCTGCTTGGGGAATTCGGTGCCAAAAATATTTTCGATGACCCAGTTGTACAGCGGGCGGTGGTTCTCGAACTCCAGGCTGCACATGCTGTGGGTAATGCCCTCGATGGCGTCCTGGATGGGGTGGGCGAAATCGTACATCGGGTAGATGCACCACTTGCTGCCCTGGCGGTGATGCTCGGCGTACTTGATGCGGTAGATGGCCGGGTCACGCATGTTCATGTTGGGGCTGGCCAGGTCGATCTTGGCACGCAGGGTCTTCTCGCCCTCTTTGAACTCGCCTGCACGCATCCGGCGGAACAGGTCCAGGTTTTCTTCCGGGGCGCGGTCCCGCCACGGAGAGGGGCGGGAGGGCTTGCCGGCATCGGAACCGCGGTACTCACGCATCTCCTCACGGCTCAGGTCGTCCACATAGGCCTTGCCCTCTTTGATGAGCTTCTCGGCGTACTCATAACACTGGTCAAAGTAGTCGCTGCCGTAGAAGATGCCGCCGTTGGGGTCGGCACCCAGCCAGTGCAGATCCTCAATGATGCTGTTGACATACTCCTCTCCCTCACGGGCGGGGTTGGTATCGTCCAGGCGGAGGTTGAATTTACCGCCGTACTGGTTGGCGATGGACCAGTTGATGTAGATGGCCTTGGCGCTGCCGATGTGCAGGTAGCCGTTGGGCTCCGGCGGGAAACGGTGTGGATCTCCTTGACCTTGCCCTCCGCAAGGTCCGCGTCGATGATATCCGTCAAAAAGTTTTTATCTGCCATGGTGGCTTTCCCCCTTATCAGGGCATAGCTGCCCGAATGTTACACTGTTTCTAATACCCATTATGATACCCCATTTTGGGCTCTGCTTCAAGGCAAAAAAAAAAAAACCACCCACTCAACGGATTCAGGTGGTTTTGCTCTGGAGCTGCTATCCAGATTCGAACTGGAGACCTCATCCTTACCAAGGATGCGCTCTACCAACTGAGCTATAGCAGCAAATGGCGACCCGGATCGGGCTCGAACCGACGACCCCCAGCGTGACAGGCTGGTGCTCTAACCAACTGAGCTACCGGGCCATGATCGCTCAAGTTCGCGGCGTTTTGACCGCGGGAACGTTGACTATTATACCGGAGAAGCCGTGCGTTGTCAAGCAGTATTTTCAGAAAAAGACAAATTATTTTGTCAGAGTCGTTCTCTTCCGGCTGACACGAGCGGGAGTTTGCCAAAGCAAGTGTCCGGAGGGTGGGGCCCGACTGCCGCAGGCAGTTGGGGGGGGATGGAATGCCCCTCACTTGCGTGGCAAAGCTCCCCGAGCGCCCTCCTGCAAAACAAAACGCCCGGAGCTCCCAAAAGAGTTCCAGGCGTTATGGCAGGGGTAGTAAGTTTCGAACTCACGGCACGCGGTTTTGGAGACCGCTGCTCTACCAGCTGAGCTATACCCCTATGTGGAGCTGCTATCCAGATTCGAACTGGAGACCTCATCCTTACCAAGGATGCGCTCTACCAACTGAGCTATAGCAGCACACTCACAGCTCGATTATTTTAACATAAGGCGCCGTGAATTGCAAGAGGTTTTGGCAAAAAAGTTTTGTTTTTTGCAAAAAAGGAGCCGCCGCAGTGCCGCGGCAGCTCCTTTGGATGGGTTTGCTCGGGATTCTTACTCAATGAGGCCGTTCAGCAGGGCCAGGCACTTGCGGCTGTGCAGCTTGCGGATGGCCTTTGCCTCGATCTGGCGGACACGCTCACGGGTGACACCAAAGTCGCGGCCAACCTCTTCCAGCGTGCGGGGACGGCCATCGTCCAGGCCGAAGCGCAGGCGGATGACTTTCTCCTCACGGGGGGTCAGGCTCTTGAGGGCCTGGTTGATCTGCTGGGCCACCATCGCACGGTCCGCTGCCTTGCCGGGAGCCTCGGCGTTCTCGTCAGCGACGAAATCGCCCAGGGAGGAATCCTCTTCCTCACCCACAGGGCTCTCCAGGCTGGCGGGCTCCTGGGCCATCCGCTGGATCTCGCGCACGCGCTCCACGCTCATGTCCATAGCCTTTGCCAGCTCTTCCGGGGTGGGCTCATGGCCATTCTGGTAGACCAGCTGGTTGGTGGCCTGACGCATCCGGTTGATGGTCTCGACCATATGGACCGGGATGCGGATGGTGCGGGCCTGGTCCGCAATGGCGCGGGTGATGGCCTGACGGATCCACCAGGTGGCGTAGGTGGAGAAGCGGAAACCGCGGTCGCAGTCAAACTTCTCAGCGGCCTTGATGAGGCCGATGTTGCCCTCCTGGATCAGGTCCAGGAACGCCAGGTTATGGCCGACATGCTTTTTGGCAATGGAGACCACCAGACGGAGGTTTGCCTCGCTCAGGCTGCGGCGGGCGTTCAGGCCGTCGCGGCGGGTCTTGAGCAGCTCCTGCCGCTTTTCCTCGGTCAGAGGACCGTTTTCCACGGCCTCCATAGCCTCCTCCTCCGCGGCCTTTTCCTCAGCGTCCTCGCTGGATTTCTCGTTGCCCTCTTCGTCCAGGTCCTCGGTGTAGCTGCGGCTGTTCTCGTCCTCCTCAAAGGAGAAGCGGGCACTGTTCTTCTTGATGTATTCGGGCGCGCCGTACTTCTGACGGTCGGCCTGCAGGATGTGGGCAGCCTCGGCACCGGCGTGGATGCGGCGGCTCAGCTCCACTTCCTGTTCTGCGCTCAGCAGCGGGATCTGGCCGATCTGCTTGAGGTAGTTCTTCACAGGGTCGTCCAGCAGCTCATCCATGGCAGCTTTGAGGTCCGCCGGGTTCTCCTCCGCGCTCTCCTCCTCTTCCTCGCTGATGCCCATGTCATCGCTGTTGTTCTCGGCGTTTTCCACCTCGGCAATGATGCTGTCCACGTCCAGGCTAGTATCCGCCTCGACCTCGTTGTCCAGGATCTTGATGCCGCGCTCCTCCAGGAGGGTGTAGAGCGTTTCCACGTCCATTCTGCACTGTGCAGCCAAATCTTTGGCCTCCTGTGCCGACAGGGTGCCCTCACCTTTGGTCAACAGTTCCTTTAAAGTCATGCCCATTTCGCTCTCTCCTTTTCGCTTTGGGAAAACCCCGTCCGGGGTGTTGCTCTTAAAATCCGCGGACAAAACTGCATCAGATCACCAGCCCGCCGTTGACACCAAACACTTGTCCGGTGATGTATCCGGCGTCCTCTCCGGCAAGGTAGAGCAGCAGTTTTGCCACTTCGTCCGCGCTGCCCAGGCGGCCCACAGGGGTCTCCTCAGCCAGAGCGGCCTTATCTTCGGCGGTAAATGCCGCCATCATATCGGTGTCGATGACACCCGGGGCCACACAGTTGACGGTGATGCCGCTGGGGCCCTCTTCCTTGGCCAGCGCCTTGGTCAGGCCGATGATGCCCGCCTTGGCGGCTGAGTAATGTACCTCGCAGCTGCCGCCCGTCTGGCCCCACATGCTGCTCACCGTCAGGATACGGCCCGCCTTGCGGCGGATCATCCCGGGGAGCACCAGCTGGCACAGATTGAACGCACCGGTCAGGTTGACATCCAGCATGTGCTGCCACTCTTCCGGCGTGATGTCGGTAAAAAGCTTCTGCTGGGCAATACCCGCGTTGCTCACCAGCACATCCACCCGGCCCAGCGCCTGCTCCACCGCATGGAACGCCAGCTCACAGCTGGCCCGGCTGGCCACATCGCACTGAACGATGGTGCAGCCCGGCAGGGCTTTTTCAGCGCCGCAGCGGCCTCCGCATTTTTGTGGTAGAACACCGCCACCCGGTAGCCTGCCTCATAAAAGGCTTTGGCGGTGGCCGCACCGATGCCCCGGTCTCCGCCGGAGATCAGCACCGTCCGCCCGTTTGTCCGGATCGCCGGCACAGGTGCTTCCGGGGCCGCCGCGGGCTCCTCCGGCGCTTTCACTTCCGCCGGGGCCAGCTCCGGCACAGGCTCTGCCCGCACAGGTTCCCGCTCCTGTTTGGGCATCTCCCGCGGCTTCCGGGCCGGGATGACGATGGTGGGTTCGTCGTCCGGGAAATCCGGGACTTCCGGCTCTTTCGCCTTTCCAGCCGGTTCCGGGGCCTCAGGGGCTTCCGGGGCAGGCTGCAGAGGCTTGCCGGGCAGTTTCACCGTCTCGGCGTTGTCCTCCGCCATGTCAAATGTCAGTTCAAATTCGTCGTCGTACAAGAGTCAAACCCTCCTGTCGCTTGTTTCTCTGCAAGGCATTTTCCAGCCTTGCGGGGGGTGGTGGTCGGCCCTGCGCCCAGCGGAGCTGCACTCTGCTTTCTTCTTCCGGTCATGTCCGGTCCTGCGGTGCGCCCGCTGGCTCCTGCGCGTGGTTTCGACAAGTTACCATTGAATAATATAGCACAAATTGCCGAAAAAAGAAAGTGGGAACCCGTGCTTTTTTCACGCAGTTCCCACTTTTTTCATCATTTGGACTTGTTTTGTCCCTGTACCGGCGGTTTCCACTTCGGCCTTGCAGCCCGCTGCTCCCGCAGGCGGAGGAAAAACGCCTGCAAAAGAGCCTGCGCTTCCTCGGCCCGGAGGCCCCGCTCCACCACCGGGTGGTGGTTGAACGGCAGGGCAAACAGGTCTGTCACCGAGCCGCAGCAGCCCGCCTTGGTGTCGGCCGCGCCGTACACCACCCGTTTGACCCGGCTGTTGAGGATGGCCCCGCTGCACATGGGGCAGGGCTCCAGCGTGACGAACAGCTCACACTGCCACAGCCGCCAGCCACCCAGCTTTTTGCAGGCCGCGTCAATGGCCAGCAGCTCCGCGTGGTGGAGGGCGTTTTTCTCGGTCTCCCGGGTGTTGTGGGCGGCGGCAATGATCTCGCCGTCCTTTGCGATGACGGCTCCCACCGGCACCTCGCCCAGCGCCGCGGCCTTTTCGGCTTCGGCCAGGGCTGCACCCATCAGTTCGTAATCGGTCATCCCAGTCCCCTCTCTGCCAGACATCCGGCCAGCACGATGCAGTTGTTGAGGCAGTGGAGCCCCATGCCGGGCCAGAGCCGCCCGGTGTGCTCCACGGCCCAGCCAAACACCAGCCCCATGGCAAAAGCGTAAATTTTCGCCTCCGCGCTGCCATGGGCAGCGGCAAACAGCACCGCCTGCCCCGCCAGCGCCACGCCGGGCCCCAGCGGGCGGAGCAGCCGCTGTACCCCGCCCCGGAAAATCAATTCCTCTCCCAGCGGCAGCACGGCACAGACCCGCAGAACCGTCCAGCCCATCTTCTCCGGCTCCTCCGGCAGAGTCATGCTTCCGCCGGGCAGCAGCAGACTGCCGGCCACGGCCACCGCGGCCCAGAGGGCCGCCGCCTGCCCGAACGCTTTCCAGAACGCCGGGCCTTTTTCGATCTTGTTCATGGCGCTGCCTCCTGTCGGCGGACATTGTACCACACCCGCCCCCTTGGGTGCAAGCAGTTTTGCGCCTGCACGAAGAAATCTGCTTCAAAAGATTGACTTTCCGGTTGGTGTTCTGCTATAATTTTACCGACTTTTTACTTATTTCTGTTGTTTTACAACCGTTCCGGGCGGCTTCCGCCCATGGAGGTATTTTATGATCCGCATTCTCACCGATTCCGCGTCCGATATCCTGCCCGCAGAGGCCGCGCAGCTGGGCGTGACAGTCATCCCCCTCAACGTCACGCTGGAGGACGGCACCGTCTTCCGGGACGGTCTTGACAAGACCCCCTCTGAATATTATGCACAGCTGGCCGCCTGCAAGAAGCTGCCCACCACCAGCCAGCCCAGCCCGGAGCTGTTTGAGCGCTTCTTCGCCGAGGCAGCGGCCGCAGGCGATGAGGTCATTGGCATCTTTCTTTCCCATGAGCTTTCCGGCACTTGCCAGTGCGCTAAGCTCGCGGCAGACCTGGCCAACGTGGACAACGTGCTGTTTGTGGACAGCACCAATGTCTGCCTGGGCGAGGGCCTGCTGGTGCGGCTGGCCGTCCAGCTGCGGGACGCTGGCAAGACGGCCGTGCAGATCGCAGCCTCGCTGGAGCACGCCAAGGAGCACCTGCATCTGGTGGCCGCCATTGACGACCTGAAATATCTGCGCAAGGGCGGGCGTCTGCCCGCCGCCGCTGCCGTAGCAGGCGGGATGCTGGGCATCAAGCCCCTCATCACCATCAAAGAGGGCAAAGTCGCCATGGCCGGCAAGGCCCGGGGCCTGCCCGGCGCCTATGTTGCCCTCTTCAAAAGATCGAAGAGCTGGGCGGCATCCACCCCACGCTGCCCGCGCTGGCAGGCTACACCGTCGCCCCCGCGAGGTGGCCCCCATCCAGACCTACCTGCAGGATAATCTGCACCGTCCCGAGGCCCTGACCCGCCAGATCGGCTGCGTCATTGGCACCCACGCCGGCCCCGGCGCGTTCGGCCTGGCGTTCTTTGATGAAGCACTGGACATCGAATAAAAATAGGATCCATGAAAAAAGCGAGGAGCCTGGCTCCTCGCTTTTTTGCGTCTACACTTCTTGTTTTACAGCACCGCATCCGAAATGAGCTTGCCCAGCAGGAGCACCAGCACCACCAGCATCATGGGGCGGATGAACTTTGCCCCCTTGCGGAGGGCGAAGTGGGAGCCCAGCAGGTTGCCCGCGATGCCGCTGATGGCACAGGGGATGCCGATGGAAAAGACCACCAGCCCGCTCATGAGGTAAGTAAAGAGGCTGGCATAGTTGCTGGCCAGGTTGAGCACCTTGCCGTTGCCGTTGGCGGTGCGCAGATCAAACTTCATCAGGCCGGAAAAGGCGATGATGGCAAAGGTGCCCGTGCCGGGCCCCACCAGACCATCGTACAGGCCGATGCCAAGCCCGATGCCCAGCGCCAACGCCGCTTTTTTCAGGTTCATGGTACCGTCATCCCGGTTTTCGTCCGGGAGGTTGCGCTGCCACAGGATGATGACCGCCGCAATGGGCAGGATGATGAACATGGTGGTCTTCAACACCTCATCGCTGAGCAGCAGGACGATGTGCGCCCCCAGCGCGCTGCCCGCAAAAGCTGCCGATGGCCGCCAGAATGCCCACCTTGACGTTCATGGCACCATTTTTGAAGAAGCTGGCCGTGGGCAAAGGTGGTGCCGCAGGCAGCACTGAACTTATTGGTGGCATAGGTGTAGTGCGGCGGCAGCCCTGCAAACAGATAAGCCGGCAGGCTGATGAGCCCGCCGCCGCCCGCCGCGGAATCCACAAACCCTGCAAATCCGGTCATAAAGACAAGAAACACCATCATGACCGGGGAAATTGTAATACCCATTGTTATAATTCCTCTTTATTATCCTAAATTCTCCACCAGACTCCCCTGATCGAGGAGCTCCGCGACGTCCCCGCTGTCAGCGGGTTTGGAGCGGTGAGAGGTTTTCTTTTCAATTCCGATACAGCTTGCCCTCACAGGCCAGGATCTGGTCCAAGATCATCCGGGAGACCCTTGCACCATACACCATGGCCGGGTGGCCGTCGTACTCGATGATATCATGGAAGTCTTTGTTCATCAGCACGATGACGTATTCGCCGTAGGGGGTATGGATGATGCCGCCGTCGTTGCGGCAGGCGTTCATGCTGCCGCTCTTGCTGGCCACCCAGATCAGCTCCGGCTCGCCGGTCTCCTCGCAGTCCAGGTAGAACTGGGGGAAATCGTGGGTGAGCATGGTGTTGTAGTGCTGCTGGCGGAAGATGGCCAGCATCTCGGCGCTGGCCTCGGCGCTGACGAGGGTGCCCTTGGCCACCTGCGCAAACAGGGAGGCGTAATCCCGGGGCGTGGTGGTGCCCAGCTTCTCATAGCGGTCAAAGTGGAGGGGGTTGTGGAGCACGGTGTGGGCAAAGCCCAGCTCTTTGATGCAGGCGTTGATGGTATCCAGCCCCAGATAATCAATGACCATGTTGGTGGCGATGTTGTCCGAGCAAATGATCATCATGGTGGCCGTGTCTTTCACCTTGAGCTTTGCTCCCACACCCAGAGCCCGCAGCATTCCGGAGCCGTCCACAAAGTGCTCCGGTTGATACTCGATCTCCTCGGTCAGGCTGGCCTTGCCCCGGCTGGCCTGTAAATACAGCACCGCCAGGATATAGGCCTTGATGGTGGAGGCCGTTTCAAACTCTTCGTCGGCTCCCATCTCCACGGTGTGGCCCTGCAGGTCGTCCACAAAGACGCTCATTTTGCCCTGATAGGAGTACAGCTCGGCAGCGATTCGCTTTTCCAGCGTCATATTCTGATCCATCTTGGAATATCCTCTCTTATTTTTACAGATTGTCCTCAAAGAAGCGCTGTGCGTTCCGGTAGAAGACGCGCTCCACCTCGTCCTCAGTGAAACCCTCGCGGCGGAGCGCCTCGGCCAGCAGGGGCAGCTTGGAGCAGTCGTCCATCTCCAGCTCGCCGCCGATGCCGTCAAAATCGCTGCCCAGACCAAGGATCTCAATGCCGCCCACTTTCTTAAAGTGCGCCGCGTGCTTTGCCATCAGGGCCACGGTGCTGCGGCAGAGAGACTCTTCCGGCTGGTTGTCCAGGAAGCCCGAGCAGTAGTTCAGGCCCACCAGACCGCCCCGCTCTGCCATGGCCCGGATCATCTCATCGGTCAGGTTGCGGCAGTGGGGTGCCAGAGCGCGGCAGTTGGAGTGGCTGGCCGCAAAGGGGCGGGTGGAGTGCTCGACAATGTCCCAGAAGCCCTTGTCGGACAGGTGGCTCACGTCCGCGATGAGATGCAGCCGCTCCATCTCGGCGAGGAACTCGAAGCCCTTCTCCTTCAGGCCCGTCTTCGTGTTGGGCTGGCAGGGCCAGATGGTATCCGTGTCGGCTCCCGGCACCACATTGGGGCTGGCAAGCTCATTCTCGTGGTTCCACGTCAGGGTCATCATCCGGACGCCCAGCTCATGCATGAGCCGCAGCACGCCCAGGCTGCCCTTGCAGCAGCCGCCCTCTTCAATGGTCAGCATTCCGCTGATCTTGCCCGCCTCCGCATTCTTGCGGAGATCCTCCGGCTGATACACCGGCGCGATAAAATCGCTGTACTTTGCCATGATCCGCTTGAAGATGTCGATCTCCTCCAGCGCCGCCACCAGCGGGTCCTGCCCCGGGCGGGCCAGGTTGACAAAGGCTGCAAAGCACTGCAGCATGTAGTCCCCTTTTTGCAGCTTTTTCAGGTCGATCTGTAAATCGTTTTCCGCAAAGCTCTTGGGCTGGCCTGCCTCCTCGGCATACCGCAGCTCACTGAGCGTGTCGCAATGTAAATCAAAGACTTTCATAATATCCGCCTTCCGTTCTCAAAAGATACTTCCCACCGCATTCAGGCACTTGACCAGATCTTCCCGGTAGAGCGGGTCCGCCGGGTCCAGACTGTTGAGCACCACGCCGCCGCTGACCGCGGCTCCCGTGGAGTGGATATACCGCCCGCCGCCAAGGTAGAGCGCTACATGCCCCGGGAAGAAGAGGGCGTCACCGGGCTTCTTTTCCTCAAACGGCACCTCGTGCATGGGCCAGCCCTCCACGATGCTGGCATCCCGGTAAATGAGGACACCGCACTGCATGTAGGCGCTGCTGACAAGGCCCGAGCAATCAATGCCCCGGCCCGACTTTCCGCCCCAGCGGTACTCGGTGCCCCTATATTTCTTCGCCTGTGCACAGACCGCAGCCCGGAAGGCATCCTCGCTGCCGCCGTACCAACGGTTCAGGGCTTCCTGCACCAGCCCTGCGGCGGGGATGCCTTTCTGCTTTGCCAGCGCCTCGTCAAAAGGCAGACCCTCTTCCTGCGAGAACACAGCCCTCATCTCGTACCGCACCGGCTCCAGCGCCACATCCCGGACGTAGCCCGTCCGGCCATCCGTCAGCAGGACTTTCGCCCAGCCCTTGTGGGCCTCGGCCTCCTCAGGCGCTTCCGCCACCCGGCGCAGCAGGCCGCCCCGCTCCAGCTCCAGCATCCGCACCCCCTGCACCTTCGGCAGGCTGAGGACGTCCGTGGCCCGTCCCGCCAGGACCATCGGCTCCGCGAGGTAGTCCCGCAGGGGAGCTTCCTCGATGAACTGCAGCTCCCGGGTAAAAACATAGCCGTGATAGCCGTAAAAGCTGACCACCTCGGCCACATCCGGCGGCAGCAGGACGCCGGCGGCGGTCACGCCGCCGGGCGCAGTCCGCACCTGACAGGCCTGCCCATACAGGCCCTCATCCCCGATGGTGGAGACAAGCCCTGCCTCGCCCTCCTTGATGGTCTGGGGCAGGTCGTAAATGGTGCCCACCGGCACCGAAAACAATGCGTATTTCATCCTTCGCTCCCTTCCAGCAGCTGCAGCAGCTCGTCTGGCCGCATCGAGAGGATGGCGCCATCGGCGGTGCCGGTCACGGTGTCGGCCAGCGACTGCTTGGCCTGCTGCAATTCCACGATCTTTTCTTCAATGGTGTCCTGTGCAATGAGCTTATACACCTGCACCGGGTTCTGCTGTCCGATGCGGTAGGCGCGGTCGGTGGCCTGATTCTGCGCGGCCACATTCCACCACGGGTCGTAGTGGATGACGATGTCCGCCGCCGTCAGGTTGAGGCCCGTGCCGCCCGCCCGCAGCGAGATGAGAAAGACGCTCACCTCGCCGCCGTTGAACCTCCGGACAAGCTCCGCCCGGACCGGCTTCGGCGTCGAGCCTTGGAGCGTAAAGTGGCTGATGCCCTCTTCGTCCAGCCGTTTGGCCAGCAGCTCCAGCATGGAGGTAAACTGGCTGAACAGCAGGATACGGTGTCCGCCCTCCACAGCGGAGGCCACCAGTTCGATGCAGGCGTCCAGCTTGGCGCTGCCGCCCTCCCAGCCGTCCACGATGAGGCGGGGGTCACAGCAGATCTCCCGCAGCCGCATGAGAACGGCGAACACCGCCATTTTGTCCTCCGGCTTTGCGGCCTGCAGCTTCTCCCGGGCGTCCACCACCGCAGCCAGATAGAGCTTGCGCTGCTCCTCCTCCAGCTCGATGCGGTAGACGTTCTCGGTCTTGGGGGGCAGCTCTTTCAGCACGTCGGCTTTCATCCGGCGGAGGAGGAACGGCCCGGTCAGCTGGTTCAGCCGGCGGGCGGCAGCCTTGTCGTCCTCCTGCACGATGGGCTTTTCAAACCGGGTGCAGAAGCTCTTATAAGGCGGCAGATAGCCCGGCATCAGGAACGAGAAGATGCTCCACAGCTCTCCCAGCCGGTTTTCCACCGGGGTGCCCGTCAGTGCAAACCGCACCCGGCTGTTGATCTGGCAGACAGCCTTGTATTTCTGGGTGGTGTGGTTCTTGATGGCCTGGGCCTCATCCAGGATGCAGGCGTAAAACGCCTGCCCGGCGTACAACTCTTCATCCCGCCGGAGCAGGTCGTAACTGGTCACCACCACATCGGCGCCGCCCCACTGTTTTGCCAGCGCGGCCCGGTGGGCGGCGTCGCCGTCCACGACCAGGCAGTGTAATTCCGGCGTGAACTTCTGGCATTCCTCGGCCCAGTTGAGCACCAGCGACGCCGGGCAGACGATGAGGCTGGGCAGAACGCCCTCGTCTTTCGGTTTGCCGGGCCGTTCCTGCCCGTTTTCTTTCATAGCCAGCAGGTAGCTCAGCACCTGCACCGTCTTGCCCAGGCCCATATCGTCGGCGAGGATGCCGCCCATGCCGTAACCGTCCAGCGTCCGCAGCCAGCGGTAGCCGTCCCGCTGATATTTTCGCAATACGTTTTTTGTAAGGATGCAGGCGGAGTATACTCACTGTCTTTGACCGCATGGAAGCTCCGGCTGATCCGCCGGAACGCGTCGTCCCGGTTGAAGCGCATGCCGGTCTGGCCCGAGAGCGCCCAGTCTAGGCTGGGAGCCCGGTACAACGGCAGCTGGGTGTGGCCCTGCCCGAGCTTCGCGCCCGAGAGTTCCAGCGTCTCGTTCAGCTCGTCCAACCCCTCCAGCGAGTCGTCCAGCCGGAGCAGCCGCCCGTCTTTCAGGCGGTGATACCGCTTTTTCTGGTGGAGAGATTTGAGCAAGGCCCGCAGCTCCCCCACCGGGAACTCCCCGGTGTCCACTTCCAGGTCCAGCACGCTCCCATGCACCGACACGCCCACCGAAATTTTGGGCGGGGCGGCCTGCAGATTGCGGAATGCATCGCTCAGGTAGACCTCCCCCTCTGTCAGCAGGGCAGGCACGCCCTCTTCCAGAAAGGTGTAGACCATTTCTTCGTCGTCAGTGCTGTACTGGGCGGCATTGCCGTCCTCGCCGGGCTGCAAGTAGGTTCCCAGCAGCCGCGCGGCCCGCTTTTCGGCCCTGGCATCCCGCAGCAGGCCACCCGGGGCCGGGGCAACGGGTGTCACTTTTTCCTCCCCGTACAAAAAACTCGGCGTGGGCCGAGACGGCTCCCATCCGGGGCGCGTCCAGATAAAACTGCACCACCGGTTCCAACGGAATTTGATTCAGCAGCAGCCGCTCCGGATCCTCGATGGTCACGTTCCGGCCCAACTCCGGCAGGACAAAACTGCAAAAATCCGCTGCATCCTGTGTCGTGAAAAACAGGCTGCTGCCGCATAGCGTCTTGAGGGCCGGTAAAACGCGCCCGCTCTGGGCACGGTCCAGCTTCCAGAGCGTTTCGTCGCTGAACAGGTAATCATGGTCCAGCCCTGCCACAAACCCCAGCGAGGGCGTTACACTGACCTGCACGCCGCCCCGGCGCTTTTCCACCTGCATGGTCAGGGCGGGCAGACCCGTTTTTAAGGCATAACCGCCCACCTGCCCCGTCGGCTCATAGAGATGGACCAGCTCGTCCAGCCCCTCACCGCTCAGGGCCATGCCGCCTGCCACCGGGCTCCTGGCCGCTGTGGCGTAGCCGCGCAGCTTCTGGAGGTTTTGCTCCAGACTTTCCCGCACGCTCTGCTGGCGGCGCAGCACGGCCAATAGCTGCTGTGCCTCCGGGGCAAAGGCCTCTTTCCGGTGCAGAAAGGTCAGCGCTTTGCCGTAGCTCACCACCCGGCCCTGTTCCACAGCGTTCAGCAAGTCCGGGATGCTCTTGACGAGGTACTGCCGCCCGCCATCCGAAATACGGAGCCGCAGCCAGGGCTGCTCCCCGGAGAGCAGGGTCAGTTCCGGTTCCAGCTCGGCAAACTCCCGGCGCTGCCCCTCTTCGGGTGCAGGGAGCGGCAGCTCAGCCAGTGTATTTTCCTGATAGGTCCGCAGCAGCTGACGGGCGGCGGCATCCGTTTCCGGTTCATCGCCCCGCCATTTCTTTCCAAACAGCATTTCCAGGCTGGAAGCATAGCTGTCTTTCCGGGCAGCACTCTCCTGCGCAAACTCTGTTCCCCGCACCACGCCCGGGATATTGTTCAGCTGGGGCTTCTGCGCAGGCTCCACCGCGGCAGGCTGCGTTTTGCCCTCTTCATCCAGCATCAAAAGGGCACCGATGTGCTTACAGCAGGGGCCCTCGCCGTTTTCGTTATACGGGCAGGTACAGCTGGCGCTCACAAAGCTGCCGTTTTCCCGCAGCCAGGCCTGCGTATGGTAGCGGTTTCGTCCGCCGCCGCGCACATCGGCCGTCAGATGCCGCACGCCGTTTTCGCTGGTCTCACAGTCCAGCTCTTCCACCCGGTCCAGATACGCCTTGGCCCGCGCAAAGATGGTACTGCCCAGCAGATAGCGGATCTCTTCTCTGTCCATGCCTCTGCCCTCCCTCTCCCAAGCTCTATTGGTTAAGCATACCGCACCCGCCGACCAGATGCAAGGGATTTGAGCGAAAAAATACGCCGCCTCCATTGAAGAAGCAGCGTATCGGGTAAAGTTTTGAACCAATTTTTGTTGGAGTGTGGAAAGCGGGCGTGCTCTTCTCGCAGGCCGCATACCAG
>VOFD01001701.1_pt1 | contig 19651 bp, 35 predicted proteins | sample 5384101 | NCBI WGS metagenome assembly VOFD01 (sample SAMN12384723, study PRJNA508395) | human gut metagenome | isolation source: healthy gut C | host: Homo sapiens
TTACGTAGGTGTCGAGGTCGGTATTCCCCAACTTCATGAATCTGTTCCTGACGTCGGCCCCGATGCTGCGACGAGCGGTATGGGCATGGCGGCGCCGGCTCGCTGGTGGTACCTACTGGTTCCTGATGATGTGCGGCCGTCTGCTGGGCGGCCTGCTGGGCGGTAAGATTTCGAGCAAGGGACAGCTTTCGTTCGTCGCCTCGCTGGCGCTGATCTTCGTGCTCGTGGGCATCTTCGCCCCGACGGACGTGAAGGGCGCGATGCCCGTGTTCACCGGAACCGGCTTCGGCATGGTGGAAGTGCCCGTCGGCGTGATCTTCTTCACCCTTTGCGGCCTCTGCACCTCGGTGATGGGGTACGATCTTCAACCTCGCGGTCGAAGGCCTCGGCAAGTATACCTCGATGGGTTCGGGTATCTTCATGGTGATGGTTTGCGGCGGCGGTATCCTCCCTGCTGATCCAGGGCGGCGTAGCCGACTTCGCAGGTTACTCTCTCGAGCTACTGGGTGGTTTGTCGCAGGTCTGGCCTACATGCTCTACTACGCACTCGTGGGCTCGAAGAACGTCAACAAGGACATTCCGGTCGAAGAGTAATCCGCAGAACCGGTTGCGAGTTACGGAAACCCGGCGTTCGGAGAACGCCGGGTTTTGCGGCATGTTGTCAGCGGCGCTTCATGACGGGATGCCCAATAATTCGAGGTTCCGCCCGCCGTCTTTCCCGGTTTTGCCGGATCGTGCGGCGGAGAACCTGCGCCGGGAGGGGAGTTCGGGGCGGCGGGCCTGTAAGCGCGGACGGCAGGCTGGCGCGGGCCGCGGCCGGGGCGGAATTCCGGGCCGGAACTTCTGTTGCTGTCGAAACAGGCCGTCGAAGATGGCTGCCTGTACGGGCCCCGTTGCTCGGGACGGGGGGGCTTTCCGGGGCGGGCACAAAAAAACAGGAAGGGAACCTTCCTGTTTTTTCTTGCTGACGGCCCGACTATTTCTTGTCCGCGCTGGTCATGCGCTTCTCCTTGATGCGGGCCTTCTTGCCGGTCAGGTCGCGCAGGTAGTAGATACGTGCACGGCGTACGACACCGACCTTGTTGACCTCGATCTTCTCGATGTGGGGCGAGTAGAGGGGGAAGATGCGCTCGACACCCACGCCGCCCGAAATCTTGCGGATGGTGAACATCTTGGTCTTGCCCGAGCCCTTGATCTGGATCACTACGCCGCGGAAACTCTGGATACGCTCCTTGTTACCCTCGACGATCTTGTAGGAGACGGTGATCGTGTCACCGGCCTTGAACGACGGCACGTCGGCGTCCGTCTTGGCCACATCTGCTCGTTGACGAGCTTGATGATTGCGTCTTTGTTCATTGTTGCAACGAATTTATGTGTTTCGCACCCAACATTCCCGCTGCGTCCCGCCGTACCATACGGACCCTGATCCGTAATCCCGCGTTCCCGGCACGCCGGACGGCTGTGCCGTCCTTGCCCCCGCAACTGCGTAGCGCCCAATGAAAGAGGTTGATATACGCCCCGTAAGGGACTGCAAATATACGAAGTTTTTTTCATTCGGTGCAAGTGCGGCATGAAAATATCTTCCGGGAGCGTGATTTATTGTTATCTTTGCAGGTAAAATACCGACTATGAAAGAAGAAAAAACTGATACTCGTAACCAATGACGACGGGTACGATTCGAAGGGGCTGGCGGCGGCTGTCGAGGTCGCGCGGGGCCTTCGGCCGCGTGGTGGTCGTGGCACCCGAGACGACGCAGAGCGGCATGAGCCAGGCCATCACCATACAATCCTTTCTACCTGCGCTGCGTAAGCAGGCAGGAGGGGGCTGGAGGTTTATGCGTTCTCGGGGGACGCCGGTCGACTGCGTGAAGGTCGCTTTCGACTACCTGCTCCGCGAGCGCAAGGTCGACCTGGTGCTTTCGGGCATCAACCACGGCTCCAATTCGGCCGTGGACGTGCTCTACTCGGGGACGATGGGGGCGGCTATCGAAGGCAGCTTCTACGATTGCCCGTCGGTCGGGCTGTCGCTCGACGACCACAGCGAAGACGCCGATTTCGAGGCGGCGGTGGTCTACGGGAAGCGGATCGTGCGCAGCGTTCTGGAAAAGAAGGTCGAACTGCCGTTGTGCCTCAATGTGAACGTCCCCGTAGGCAAGCCCGGCGAACTGCACGGCATCCGCCTCTGCCGCCAGAACCGCGGCTTCTGGCGCGAGGAGTTCTACCGCCACGAAGACCCCCGGGGCCGCGAGTATTTCTGGCTCACGGGCGAGTTCGTCAACGGCGAGCCCGGGGCCGAGGACACCGACGAATGGGCGCTCGCGCACGGCTATGTCTCGGTCGTGCCGGTGCAGGTCGACCTGACGGATTACCGCCAGCTCGCAGCCTTGCCAATGTGCTGGAATAATACTATATTTGTAAAAACCGGGACGCCTATGTTGATTAAGATACTGCTTGTCATCGCCATCCTCAATCCAGTCGGTCGCGACGGCATATGCTCTTCATCGTGGGCTTTTTCGGGCTACCGGTCAATTCGGTGTGGCGCGGGCTTTTCGGCTGCGCCGGCCCAGCGCGAGATCATCGACAACACGACCTACGTCATCGACGAGGCGATCCGCTCGCTGCGCGAAATTTCGAACAACCTTTCGCCGCAGGTGCTCAACGATTTCGGACTGGCGCGCGGCATCCAGAACTTCATCTCGCGCAGCGCGGCGCTACACAGCGTGCGCATCCGCTTCACGACCAACCTGCGCGCGGAACGGTTCGACACCGACATCGAGGTGATCCTCTACCGCGTGGTGTGCGAACTGATAAACAACTCGCTCAAACACTCGGGTTGCAGCGAGATCAACCTGTCGCTCTCGTCGGGCGGCGACACGCTGACGCTCGACTACTCGGACAACGGCTGCGGCTTCAACCCCGCGGCGGTGATGGATTGCGGCATGGGGCTTTCGAACATCGCTTCGCGCATCAATTCGCCATGGGCGGCGTGTTCGACATCGCCAGCGCCAAGGGCCGGGGGGATGCCGCCATCCGCGTCAACGTACGGGGCAATACGCAGGAGGACCGGTGGAGACGCCGCACCGCCGCACGCCGCAGAAAAAGACGCTGAACGGAGAACATGGAAAAAACGTGTAAAATCATACTCGTAGACGACCACTCGCTCTTCCGCAACGGGCTCAGGGGGCTGCTGGAGCGCTGTGCGGAGTGCCGCGTGGTGGGCGAGGCGGCCAGCGGCGAGGAGTTCCTCGCCATGCTGCCGGCGCTCGCGGCCGATGTCGCATTCATGGATATCGCCATGCCCGGAATGGCGGGCGACGAGGCGACCGTGCAGGCGTTGGGGCTGCAACCCGATCTGAAAATCATCACGCTGTCGATGTACGGCGAAGAGGTCTACTACACGCGTATGATGACCGCCGGAGCCAAAGGTTTCCTGTTGAAGGACAGTGACTTTTCGGAGGTAATCGAAGCGATCGACACCGTCTCGGCCGGGGGCAGCTACATCTGCCACGAGCTGCTCGTGCAGCTCACCGGGACTGCACACGCCGCAGCGTGCGCAATCGCTGCTCGACGGCGGCGAAGAGTTGTCGTCGCGCGAGCAGGAGATTCTGGTCATGGTTTGCCGGGGGCTGTCGAACCAGGAGATCGCCGACGAACTCTTCATCTCGAAACGTACGGTCGACAAGCACCGCGCCAACATCCTCGAATTCGGAAGCCGTCTGGGAGAAGATAATCTCGAAATTCAATGAGAAGATGCGCGCCCGCATGGTCGATATCTATGTGCCGATCTATTCCAAATACCTGACGCTCGCCGATCTGCGTGAGCTGAATGCCCTTTACGCCAAGCCGGTCATGCGGAAGGCGGTCGGTGCGACCCCCTGCGATCATGCAAGAGGGCATGTCCGCCGGTGCGGCGCTGGGACAGGAGATCATGACCGAATTGCAGCGGGAACTGCAGGCCGAAGGATACGAATAGCCGCCGTGCGGCAAAAAGAGGCTGCCTGCGACTTGCTGGGCAGCCTCATTTTATTCGCACAGCTTCCGGGCGTGTTCCCGGATATGCGATTCGCGGCGGGTGAAAGACTTGGCAGGCATCCTCTCTTTTTGTTTGGCGGCGAAGGGCGGACGATTGGCGGGAACGGGCGGCCTTGTCGGCAGGCAGGGGCGGCCGGCCGCGTCGGAAATTTACAGCAGCGGCGAAAAGACGCGCATAAGCGATTCCGCGACGCGGCGGGTGCGCGGGCGGGTGAACCATTCGCCGGGGGTGACGGTATGGCAGTGTGCCAGGTCGTCTTCGAATATGGCGGCCATGCGGCTTGCGAATTCGCGGTCGTAGACGAAGGCGTTGATCTCGAAATTGTGCTCGAAGCTGCGGAAATCCATGTTCGCGGAGCCGATCACCGAGAGCATGTCGTCGATGATCAGCAGTTTGGAGTGCAGGAACCCCGGGGTGTAGAACGAAATTTTCACCCCCGCCTTCATCATGTCGTCCAGATAGGAGTGGGTCGCAAGGTCGACGACTTTCGAGTCGGAACGGGCCGGGAGCATCAGGTGTACGTCGATGCCTGCGAGCGCAGCCTCGTGCAGTGCCGTGTTGAGTACGTCCGAAGGCAGGTAGTAGGGGTCTGGATCCAGATCCGCTGCCGGGCGCGGGCGATGGCGTAACTGTCGGCCTGCAGCAGGGCGCGCCACTTGCCGAACGGGCCGCTGGGGGGGCGATTTGCAGGATGTCGTCGGTGAAGTGTCCGGCGGGCGGGTAGTAGTCCGGCCCCGAAATATGCGTTTTGGTGGTCGCTGACCAGTCGCTCAGGAACGATACCTGAGTCCCGCCGCGCCGCTGCCCTCGATCCGGAAATGGGTGTCGCGCCACGAACCCCACCCCGTGCCGCGGACATAGCGGTCGGCGACGTTCATGCCGCCGATGAATCCCACGCGGCCGTCGATGACGGCGATCTTGCGGTGGTTGCGGTAGTTCACCTTGCTGGTGAAGAGCGGGAACTTGACGTGCAGGAAGGCGTATACTTCGATCCCGGCGTCGCGCATCCCTTTGAAAAAGGAGTTCTTTGCACCCCGGCTGCCTACGTCGTCGTAGAGGATGCGAACCCGGACGCCCTGCGCGCCTTCGCGACCAGCGCGTCCCGCAGGCGGCGTCCCGTTTCATCGTCGCAGAGGATGTAGTACTGGATGTGGATGTGGTGTTTCGCCCGGGCGATTCTCCGCCAGCAGGGCTTCCATCTTCGAGCGGCCGTCGGTGTAGGGGGTGATGCGGCTGCCGTAGAGCGCGACGGAGTGGGTCGTGCTGTACAGCAGCGCGGCCAGCCGGCGGTGCTCCTCCGGAATTTCGGGCCGCCCGGTGTCGCGGGCCTCTTCGAGCTGCATGGTGATGCGCTCTGCGGGTGCGGCGCGAAATGATGCGCTGCTTGGGAGAGGTTCTGCCCGAAGAAGAAATAGAACACCAGCCCGACCACGGGGGCCAGTACCAGTACGATGATCCACGGCAGGGTCTTCAGCGGATTCCGGTTTTCGGTGATGATGACCAGAATGATGCCGAGGATCGTGACCGTATAGAAAACGAGGAACGTATATGTCAGGATCTGCTGCATATTTTCGGCTTTTCTTCGTTTCATGAACCGGCGCGTGCGCCGCGGACTCCCGGATCACTTCCGCCTGCTTGGGGAAGCGCACCGAGGTAGAGCAGGTGTTCGACGCCGCGCATGTAGTTGCGTTTGCGGGGCTTGTTCAAGTCGGGGGCGTAGACGTAGCAGTCGAGCGTGAAGACGCGGTTGGTGGCCGTGTCCACGGTCGTGTAGCTTACGAACGGGCCGCCCATGAAGTCGCCGTGCACGTCCCAGAAGCCGCGCAGCTCGCACCACAGGCGTCCTTCGAGGCGGAACATGCGGTAGTCGGGCTCGAAGGCGTCCGAAGTGGTCATGTATGAACCGTCCGACGGGCCGGGAATGCGGGCGGCGAACTTGTTGCGGGCGGCGAGCAGCGCCCCGGGCGAAAGCGACTCCTTGCCCTCGTAGGGGTAAGAGTAGATGAAGAAGCCCTGGCTGGCCGTGGGTATTCGTAGCGCGCCCACAGGAAATCGGGTTCGTTCGCGGCCAGCGCATAGCCTTTCGGTACGTTCATCTCGACCCCGAAGTTTTTCAGGACGGCGTCGTATGCCCTTCTCGTTGAATTTCTCCGCGTATTTGATGGCGCGGTCGCGCTCGGCATTTTCGAGGGCGAGGACGATGTTCCCGCGGTTGGCCGAGAGGAACGCCGTGACGACTTGTCGTTGGGCCCCATGAGCGTCATCACGATCTGGGGGTCGGACGTCACGTTGTACTGGACGGCGACGCTGGACTCGGTAAGCGTGGGGTCTTTGAGTACCTTGAGGATGTTGCGGTGGTCGGCGACCATGCCCGTGAAACCGCGTTCGGTGACGCGCAGCACGTCGAAGAGCGGTTCGGTCTGGTTCAGGTAGGGCACCGGGGCCGTGAAGATCGCGCGCAGCGAATCGCCCACCTCGCCCGTCCGGACTCTGCTGCGGGCAGACGACGATCAGCTCGTAGGGGCGCCTTGTGCGGTTTTGCGAATCGGTCAGTGTCCTGAATGCTTTGCAACCTGCCATCGTTGCGACGACGGCGGCCAGCGCGATACGGAAGATAGTTTTTCATAGCCGGTCTGAAATTGAATCTACTACAAATATAGATATATTTTTCGGAAAGGCCCGGAATTTCACTATTTTTGCCTGGAATAAGCCGGCATGCGTTTCAAACCACCGAAAATAATCCGGCGCCTGATGCCGGACCTGATCTGGGAGATCGACGACGAAGACGGGGTGTTCCTCACCTTCGACGACGGCCCCACGCCCGGCATCACCGAATGGATTCTCTCGACGCTGAACAAGTACGATGCCAAGGCGACCTTCTTCGTGCTGGGCAAGAATGCGGAGATGTATCCCGACCTTTACCAGCGCATCCTCGATGCCGGGCACAGGGTCGGCAATCACACCTACTCCCACCAGAAGGGATGGGGATGAGCCTCGAACGCTATATCGAGGACGTCGACTTTGCCAACGACCTGGTTCACACCGAACTGTTCCGGCCTCCGTATGCGCGGATCACCCCGGCGCAGGCGCGTTTCCTGGGGCAGCGCTACAAGCTGGTGATGTGGGACATCCTCTCGCGCGACTACAACCGCATGCCTGTCGCCCCGCACCTGCCTGCGGAACGTGACCAAATACCTGCGAGGAGATCAACATCGACAAGGCTCATCACCAACTACGACCTGATGGCCGACGGCCAGATCGTCGAGGTGATGTTCCACACGGAGAAGGAGACCGTCCTCTCGGCCGAACTCCCTCCTATCGTAGACATGGAGGTGACCTATACCGAACCCGGCGTCAAGGGCGACACGGCGTCGACCAACTCGCTCAAACCCGCTACGGTCAACACCGGTGCGACGGTTCGCGTGCCTCTGTTCATCAACACGGGCGACAAGATCCGCGTCGACACCCGCACCCGCGAGTATTACGAGCGCATCAAGGTAAGCCGGCAGTGTTCCGGCAGGGGCTGTCTAACAAGTCCCGAAAATCGAAAATCCCCCCTGTCAGAATAAACTCTGGCAGGGGTGAAATCGTGAAATCAGACTTGTTATACAGTCCCTTTGTCCGGGGCGGATCGTATGGCGCACCCGTTATTCGAATTCGGACATCACGCGCTCCATCTTCCGGCGGATTTGGGCGGTGCAGAGGTTGCCGATGCTGCCTTCGTGGGTGTGGTGCACCTCGCGCGTCGGACGGTACCGGCCGTGTTGTACGGCCATGCCCACCTCCTTGTAGGCTTCGCGGAAGGGGTGCCTGCGAACACCAGCCGGTTGACATCCTCCACCGTGAAGAGGTAGTCGTATTTCCGGTCGTCGAGGATGTGCTCGTTGACGCGCAGGTGCGCGCCAGCATGAAGTCGCACATCGAGGCGTCCGTTTGATCTCGGTCGTCGCCGGGAAGAGGATGTCCTTCATCAGCTGCAGATCGCGGTGGTAGCCCACGGGAGGTTGTTCGTCGTCAGCAGCGCGATCTCGTTCGGCACCGATTGCAGGCGGTTGCAGCGTCCGCGCATGATCTCGAAAACGTCGGGATTCTTCTTGTGGGGCATGATGCTCGACCCCGGTGGTGAGCTCGTCGGGCAGCGAGATGAAGCCGAAGTTCTGGCTCATGAACAGGCAGGCGTCCATCGCCAGCCGGCCGATCGTCGCGGCGACGGCGGCGATGGCGGCCGCTGCGGCGCGTTCGCTCTTGCCGCGGCTCATCTGTGCCGCCACGACATTGTAGTGCAGCGCTTCGAAACCCAGCAGGCGCGTGGTCATCTCACGGTCGAGCGGGAACGACGAGCCGTACCCGGCGGCCGAGCCGAGCGGGTTCTGGTTGGCGATGTGCCATGCTGCGGCGATGAGGCCGCATGTCGTCCACGAGCGTCTCGGCATAGGCCCCGAACCACAGTCCGAACGACGAGGGCATGGCGATTTGCAGGTGGGTGTAGCCCGGCATCAGCACCGCTTTGTAGCGTTCGCTGAGCTCTTGCAGCCGGTCGAAGAACCGTTTCACGGCGTCGGCCGTCTGCCGCAGCTCGTCGCGCAGGAACAGTTTGAGGTCCACCAGCACCTGATCGTTGCGCGAACGGCCCGAATGGATCTTCTTGCCCGCGTCGCCCAGCCGGCGGGTGAGCATCAGCTCGACCTGCGAATGCACGTCCTCCGTGCCGGGTTCGATCTCGAAACGCCCGGCTTCGATCTCCGCGGCGATCTCTTTCAGTCCCGCCGTCAGCTTTTCCAGTTCGCCGGCCGTCAGCAGGCCGATCTTCTCCAGCATGGCGATATGGGCCAGCGACCCTTCTACGTCGTAGCGCGCCAGCCGCATGTCCAGTTCGCGGTCGTCGCCCACGGTGTATTCCTCGATCATCTTGTCGGGTTCGGAAACCCCTTATCCCAAAGTTTCGTTGCCATATTGTGTATATTCGTTTCTCTCTTTGTACCGGCTCCCTATTGCCGTCGGCTTGCGGCGGTGGGCCGCGTTTGCCGGACTGCCATCTGCCTCGCAGGGGCTCTTTCGCAGCGGGGTTGCAGCCTCCTGCCGCGGGCATCAGAGGATTTCAGCCAGTTGTGTTATGAATTTTTCGTAAATTCCGATGCCCTCTTCGATCTCCGGAAGCAACACGAATTCGTCCGCCGTGTGCGAGCGCGACGACTGTCCGGGGCCCATTTTGAGCGACGGGAAAGGGCATCAGCGCCATGTCCGACGTGGTGAGGTGATACGTAGCTTTCGCGTCCCGTGGCGGCGCCGCCCGTGCGAGCGGATGGGCGGCGTCGAGAGCCGAGGCACGGATGCGTGTCGAGCGAGGGCGTCACCTCGCTGCGCAGTGCCCGACGCAGGATTTCGACCGTTTCCTCGTTGGTGTAGGCATCCGTCGTGCGGATGTCCGCGACGAAACGGCAGGTGTCGGGAACGACGTTATGCTGCGTGCCGGCCGCGATCTGCGTCACGGCGATGCCGATGGGGCCCAGCAGGGCGGAGCAGCGGTCGAAGCGGAAAGTACGCAGGCGGGCGATGTCGTCGAGTGCGATATAGAGCGCGTTGACGCCCTCGTTGCGGGCCGCATGGCCGCTTTTTTGCCGCGGGCTTCGCAGTCGAGGACGACCAGCCCCGTTCGCCGACGGCGGCCTGCATCCCGTGGGCTCGCCCCGACGATTGCCATGTCGATCCTGCCCAGCGCGGGCAGCAGGGCCCGCATGCCGTGTTCTCCCATGCACTCCTCTTCGGCCGAAAGCGCCAGCAGGAGGTTGAACGGCAGGGGGTGTGCGCGCAGCGTCAGGAAAGTCTGCGTGAGGCTCACCGCCGAAGCCCCGGCGTCGTTGCTCCCCAGGCCGTAGAGGCGGTCGCCTTCGACGGTCGGGCGAACGGGTCGCGGGTGTAGCTGGCTGCGGGCGTACCGTGTCGTGGTGGGAGTTCAGGAGCAGCGTCGGGCGCGTTGGGTCGAAGCCTGCGGAGCGGGCGAAGACGTTGTTGTGCAGTCTTTTCGGGTGCCGCGCCGTGTTCCGCCAGGTAGGCGAAGATGAGGTCGGCCGTGCGGCTTTCGTCGCGCGACGGGGAGGGCGTTGCGATCAGTGTCCTGAGCAGGTCGATGGCTTCCTTGGTTTTTGCATCCATGTCGTTTGTGAGCTGGCTGTGTGAATTTTGAGGATTACGAATTACCTGATTACCGTTCCGGTGTCGTTCAGCAGGTTCTCCGAGTGTTTGATCGTGACGCTCCGCACGCCGTTGGCAACGGCTTTCAGTGCGTTCTCGACCTTGGGGATCATCCCTTTGCTGACGATGCCGCCGGCTTTGAGCGCAGGGCGTACGTCGACTCGGCCGTGATTTCGCGGATCAGCGTCGTCTCGTCGTCCGGGTCGTGCAGCACGCCGTTTTTTTTCGAAGCAGAAGACCAGTCCGTGGGGGGCGATCCGGGCCGGCGCCGTTAGTGCCACGGACGAAGCCACGCTGTCGGCGTTGCAGTTGAGCAGCGTGCCTTTCCCGTCGTGCATGATGGCAATCCAGAAGACGGGCGTGATGCCCCCTTCCAGCAGCCGGCGAGCAGCGTGTTCCGAATCCACCGCTCGATGTCGCCCACGAATCCGTAGTCCACCGGATGCGGATTGCGGCGGCGCGCCATGACGGCGTTTCCGTCGGCGCCCGACAGCCCGAGGTGCATTGCATCCGGCCGCCTGGAGCCCCGCGACGAGCTGCTTGTTGATAAGCCCCGCGTAGACCATCGTCACCATGTCCAGCGTGCCCTTGTCGGTGATGCGGCGCCCGTCGACCATCTGCACCTGCAGTTCGAGTTTCTGGGCGAGGCGCGTGGCGAGCTTGCCGCCTCCGTGGACGAGGATCTTCGCCCCGGGCAGCGAGGCGAAGTCTCGCGAGGAAGCGTTTCAGCGCCGCGGGGTTGTCGATGACGTTGCCCCGATCTTTACTACCGTGATCGTTCCATCACTTCAACCCCTCCAGCAACCTTTTTGAGTACTACCTGTGCCGAGATCTCGCGGTTGGCGGCCTCGGGGATCACCAGCGAGCGCGGCGATTCGATCACTTCGTCCGTGACGATCATGTTGCGCCGCACGGGCAGGCAGTGCATGAAATAGGCGTCGTGGGTGAGCGCCATCTTTTCGGCGTCCACCGTCCAGCTCCGGTCGCGGACTGAGCACCTTCCCGTAATCGGTCGGTCGGCATAGGCGCCCAGTTCTGTGGCATAGACGAAATCCGCCCCTTCGAGCGCTTTGCGCTGGTCGTATTCGACGCGGGCCGTGCCGACGAACTGCGGGGTCGAGCTCGTACCCCTCGGGGTGGGTGATGACGAAATCGTAGTCCGCGGCGTTCATCCACTCGGCGAATGAGTTGGGTACGGCCTGCGGCAGGGCGTTGGGGTGCGGGGCCCAGGTCATCACGACCTTCGGGCGCTCACGGTCTTGTACTCCTCGATGGTAATCAGGTCGGCGAAGCTTTGCAGCGGATGCCGCGTGGCGGCCTCCATCGAGAAGACCGGGCGTCCCGAGTAGCGGATGAACTGCTCCAGCACGCGTTCCTCGTAGTCTTCGGCCTTGTCGTGGAAGCGGCGCGAACGAGCGTACGCCGATCACGTCGCAGTACGATCCCATCACGGGGATCGCTTCCAGCAGGTGTTCGGCCTTGTCGCCGTCCATCACCACGCCGCGCTCGGTTTCGAGCCTCCAGGCGCCCTGGTTGACGTCCAATACCATGACGTTCATCCGAGGTTCATCGCCGCCTTCTGCGTCGAGAGCCGCGTGCGGAGGCTCGAATTGAAGAAGAGCATCAGCAGCGTCTTGTTGCGCCCCAGCCCCGTGAACTGGAAGCGGTCGCGCTTGATCTCCATCGGCTTCGGCGACGGCCTGACGGCAGGTCGCCTATGTCTTGTACGCAGGTAAATTTATGCCATAATGTCGTTTTTGTTTTGGCTTTAGTTTGTTTTTATCCGGGTTGTCTCGTTCCGGTCGGTCGTTCGTCCGCGGCTTGCAGCCGCGTTACGAGTCTGACCCACCCCCGCTGAACCCCCCTCGGCGGGGTCTTGCCGCGATGGGGAGCGGACCTCATTTTGAATGCCGCATCAAATGCGCGGAACCGGTCCATTTCGTGCGTGAGGCACAGTGCCGGCAGCAGCCGCACGGTCGAGGCTCCCGCCCCGCCGGTGAAGATGTGTTTCCCGAAGAGCAGCCGCTTGCGGAGCTCCGCGCCCGAACCGTCGATCTCGATGCCGATCATCAGGCCGCGGCCGCGGACCTCTTTCAGCCCGTCGATCTTATGCAGTTCCCGAGCAGGTATTCGCCGACCGTGGCGGCGTTCTCGACGAGCCCGTCGCGCTCCATCACGTCGAGTACGGCGATGGCCGCCGCGCAGGCGAGGTGGTTGCCGCCGAAGGTTGTGCCCAGCAGCCCGGGGCGCGCCTCGAAATGGGGCGCGATCAGCACGCCGCCGATCGGGAAGCCGTTGCCCATGCCTTTTGGCCGTGGTGATCAGATCGGGGCGGATGCCGGCTGCCTGGTGGGCGAAGAAATGTCCCGTGCGTCCGTAGCCCGACTGTATCTCGTCGAGGATAAGCTGCGTGCCGGTTTCGGTCGCCGCCTCGCGCAGTCCGCGCAGAAATTCGTCCGTGGGACAGTGGATGCCGGCCACGCCCTGGATGCCTTCGATGATGACGGCTGCGAACTCGCCCGTGGCAAAGTTTCGCGCGCGCGGCAGCGAGGTCGTTCAGCGGTACGAAATTCCACGTTGGCCGTGCGGTTGAAGGGGGCGCAGATCGCGGGTTGTCCGTTGCGGCGACGGCGCCTGCGGTACGGCCGTGGAAAGCCTTCGAGATGGCCAGCACCTTCGTGCGGCCGGTGTGGAACGAGGCCAGTTTCAGGGGCGTTCTCGTTCGCCTCCGCTCCCGAGTTGCAGAGGAAGAGGCTGTAATCGTCATAGCCCGATGCGCGGCCCAGCTTTTTCGGCCAGCGTGGTCTGGAGCGAGTTTTCGACCGAGTTGGAATAGAACCCCAGCCGTGCGGCCTGCTCGGAGATTGCCCGTACGTAGTCGGGCTGCGCATGCCCGATCGAGATGACGGCATGTCCGCCGTAGAGGTCGAGGTATTCGGTGCCTGCCGCGTCGTAGACCAGGCAGCCCTTGCCCTGGACGGGCTCTACGGGATATAAGGAATATACGTTGAATAGTGTCATTGTGTAAAGTTTTTTATCCGGCATGTCGTTCTCTGCGGGGCGGCAGGAAGGCTGCGCTAAAACGGGCGCCTGCGCGGGCTTGCGGGCAAACCGCCCCCCGCTTTTTTTTGCCGCCCGGCCTTTTATCCCGCCGGTTTCTCCTCGAACGGCAACGCAACGCGGAATTGCCTGTCGTTTTTGCCGCAAAAGGCGGCTTTGGATGCAAGGCGCTTTTTAAAAAGCGCTTGCCTTCAGTCGCAACCCTGCGGTTTCGTCGAGCCCGAACATCAGGTTCATGTTCTGCACGGCCTGTCCCGAAGCGCCTTTGAGCAGGTTGTCGATCACCGAGACGATGCAGCTTGTCGCCGTATTTCGACACGCCCACGAGCGCCTTGTTGGTGTTGACGACCTGTTTGAGGTCGATGCTGCGCGTCGTGGCGTGCGTGAAGGCTGCCGCGGGCGTAATAGTCGGCGTAGAGTTTTGCGCGCGCAGCCTCTTCATCGAAGCGGACACGCCGTGTAGACGCTCGCCAGAATGCCCCGCGTGAAGTCCCCGCGCATCGGCACGAAATTCACCGCGCGGTCGAACGACGGCTCCAGCAGCCGCAGGTTGCGCCCGATCTCGATCAGGTGCTGGTGCGTGAAAGCCTTGTAGACCGAAATGTTCGACGCCCGCCAGCTGAAATGGGTCGTGGCCGAGGGCTTCACCCCCGCGCCCGTCGAGCCGGTCACGGCCGTCACATGCACTTCGCCGTTCAATAGTCCCGCTGCGGCCAGCGGCAGCAGCGCCAGTTGGATCGCCGTGGCGAAACAGCCCGGGTTGGCCACGCGCTCCGCGCGGCGGATGCGTTCGCGGTTCAGTTCCGGAAGTCCGTAGACGAACCCTTCCGATTCGTCGCGGAAATCCTGCGCCAGGTCGATGATCTTTACGCCTGCCGGCACCGCATTCTCCTCCATCCATTTGCGGCTCTGCGCCGTGTGCCGAGCAGAGGAACACGACGTCGATAGCCCCGGAGGTCGTACGAGTCGCAGAACCGCATGTCGGTGTCGCCCTCCAGCCCTCCGTGTACGTCCGCGAGGCGGTTGCCCGCGTTGCGACGTGCTGTGGACGAAGGCGATCTCGGGCCTGCGGGATGGGCGAGCAGCAGGCGGATCAGTTCGCCGGCGGTGTACCCGGCGCCTCCGATGATGCCGGCCCGGATCATTTCCCGTTGCGTTTCTGGACGTTGTAGAAGATCTTGATCTGGTTGCCGAGGATCTTCGTGAATCCCTTCACGTCGTCGGCCGTCCAGGCCTTGTTGACCTCGCCGTATTCGCCGAAGTCGGTCTTCATCAGGTCGAAGGTCGAATCGACGCCCACCAGCGTGTAGTGCTGCGCGGACGCAGGATCAGTTCCACGGTGCCCGTCACGTTGCGCTGCGAGGAGGCGAGCATCGCCTCGATGTCGCGCATCACCGGTTCGAGGTATTGCGCCTCGTGCAGGAACATGCCGTACCAGTGGCTACCTGCTCTTTCCAGTAGATCTGCCATTTGGTCTGGGTGTGTTTTCGAGCATCCTGTGCGCGGCGATGATGAGCATCGGGGCGGCGGCCTCGAACCCTACGCGGCCCTTGATGCCGATGATCGTGTCGCCGATAGTGCATGTCGCGGCCGATGCCGAATTTCGAACCGATGGCCTCGACGGCACGGATGGCCTCGACCTTATCCGCGTAGGGCTTGCCGTTCACCGCCGCCAGCTCGCCCTCGTCGAAGGTGATCTTCAGCCGCTCTTCGCCGTGGGCCGTGATCTGGCTGGGATAAGCCTCCTCGGGCAGCGTCTGTTCCGAATGGCAGCGTCTCCTTGCCGCCGATCGACGTGCCCCACAGCCCCTTGTTGATCGAGTACTCCATCTTCTTGTAGTCGGCCTCGAAGCCGTGCTTGCGCAGGTAGTCGATCTCGTATTCGCGCGTCAGGGTCATGTCGCGCGTCGGGGTGATGATCTCGATCTCGGGGCGAGTATCTGGAACGTCAGGTCGAAGCGCACCTGGTCGTTGCCCGCGCCCGTCGAGCCGTGGGCCACGCAGTCGGCGCCGATCTTCTTGGCGTATTCGATGATGGCTATGGCCTGGAAGATTCGCTCCGAGCTGACCGAAATGGGGTAGGTTCCGTTGCGCAGGATGTTGCCGTAGATCATGTAGCGGATGCTCTTCTCGTAGTACTCCTGTTCGATGTCGAGCGTGGCGTGGGCCGCGGCGCCGAGCTCCACGGCGCGCCGTTCGATCTTTTCAGAGTTCGGGCTTCGAGAAGCCGCCCGTGTTGGCGATCGCCGTGTAACATCGTAACCCTTATCCTCGGAGAGGTATTTTTACGCAAAACGAGGTGTCCAGACCTCCGCTGAACGCCAGAACCACTTTTCTTCTTTTTCCCATTTTCATTTCGGTTTTTACTATTTCAGGTGAAACAACTTTTTACTTTTGTTCCTCAGGAACATCCGGTAGGGCGCCAGGCGCGACTGCTTCGCGGGCGGCTCCTTGGCCGGGTCGTAGAGCATACCCGTGCAGAGGCACATGCGCCGGTTGTTGCGTTGCAGGATGTCGTAGTTGCAGCACCCCTGGCAACCGCGCCAGAACTCCTCGTCCTCGGTGAGCTCGGAGAAGGTCACGGAGTGTAGCCCATGCGCGAATTGAGCTTCATCACGGGCAGCGACGTCGTAATACTGAATAACTTGGCAAACGGGAATCGTCGTCGGGCAAGCTCGAATGTTCGTCGCTTGATCTGCTCCGCGAGTCCCATGTGCCGGTACTCCGGATCGACGATCAGTCCCGAGGTCGCGACGAAGTCGCCGTGACCCCAGCACTCGATGTAGCTGAAACCGACCAGTTTCTCACCGTCCAGCGCCACGACGGCCTTGCCACCGGTCATTTTTGCGGCGATGTATTCGGGCGAACGCTTGGCGATGCCCGTGCCACGCTGCAATGCCGACTCGTAGATCAGATCGCAGATACGCGGGGCGTAGTGTGCGTGTGACGAGTCGGCGAATACGACGCTGATAGAGTTGTTATTCATTTACTTTTATGTGGGTAAAAATTGTGGTATGAATCAGTTGTTGATACGGAAGGCGCGCTGCACGCCCTTGATCCGCATGATGGATGGATGAGCGTGTCCACGACGCCCGCGCCGGGCACCTCGACGCTCACCGTCCCCCGATGCACCCGTTGGCGAGCGATGAGAAGTTGATCGAGCGGATGTTGAGCTTCAGGTCGCGGCTGATGACCTCGGTGATGTGGTTGGCCATGCCCGTCGTGTCGGCCGCCACGATGCGGATCGAGACGCGGAAGGCACCCTCGGCTGTCGAACGCCAGCGGGCGTCGATCACCCGGTAGGGATAGTTTTCGCGCATGCGCTTGGCATTGGGACAGTCGCAGCGGTGGATCGTGATGCCCGAGTTGATCGTCACGAACCCGAACACGTCGTCGCCCTTGATCGGGTTGCAGCACTTGGCCAGTTTATATTGTATTTTCGAAATGTCGTCGTCGATCACCAGCGCGTCCTGCGGCGCGGTGCTCTCCCTTGACGTTGTGCACCTTGTTGCGCTCGGCTTCGGCCGCGGCGGCACGGCGCTGTTCGTCGGCCTCACCCGAAATATGGCGGGCGAGGATCTCCTTGATCGTGCCCAGGTCGACTTTCTGCGTGGCGATCAGGGCGTAGACCTCCGTCCCGACGCACCTTGAAGTATTTGGCCAGGTAGGCCACCGCCTCGTCGATCGTCAGCGCGAATTTCCAGTTCTTGAGCTTGCGTTCCAGCTCCTCGCGCCCCATGCGCGTATGCTTGGCCTGCTCCTCGCGGAGGTAGGATTTGATCTTGTTGCGGGCCTTCGACGTGACTACGAAGTTGAGCCAGTCGGACTTGGGCGTCTGGTTCTTCTGGGTCAGGATTTCGACGATGTCGCCGTTGTGGAGCTGTTCGCGGATCGAGACCGCCCGGTTGTTGACCTTGCCCCCCACGCACGTGGAACCCAGCGAGGTGTGGATGTCGAACGCGAAGTCCAGGAGCGAAGCCCCCTCGGGCAATTTCCGCAGGTCGCCGTTGGGCGTGAAGACGAAGATCTCGCCCGAGGCCGGCTTGGCGTCGAAGCGCTGCGCCAGCGAATGCGTGGTGTCCTCGAGCAGTTCGCGCAGGCGTCCCAGCCACATTTCGCTGGTTTGGGCTCCCTGGTTGACCCCCTTGTAGCGCCAATGCGCCGCGATGCCGCGTTCGGCCACGGCGTCCATGCGTTCGGTGCGGATCTGCACCTCGACCCAGCGCCCTTCGGCCGACACGGTGGTGTGCAGCGACTCGTAGCCGTTCGACTTGGGGATCGAGATCCAGTCGCGCATGCGGTTGGGATTGGGGGTGTAGAAGTCCGTGACGACCGAATAGGCCGTCCAGCACAGCTGTTTCTTCGGCTCCTTGTCGCAGTCGATGATGATGCGGATGGCGAAGATGTCGTAGACGCCCTCGAACGGGACGTTCTGTTTGTGCATCTTCGTCCAGATTGAGAAAATCGACTTGGTGCGGCTCTTGACGTGGTATTTGATGCCCAGCTTGCCGAGCCTCTCCTCGATGGGCACCAGGAACCGCGCGATGAAAGCCCTGCGCTCCTCGGCGCTCTCTTCGAGCTTCGTGACGATGTGCTCGTGATCCTTGGGTTCGAGGTATTTCAGGGCGATGTCCTCCAGCTCGCTCTTGAGGCTGTAAAGCCCCGTTTGTGCGCGATCTGGGCGTAGAGGTTCATGCTCTCCCAGCTCTTCTTGCGCCACTTCTCGCGCGGGAACATTTCGAGCGAGCGCATCACTTCGAGGCGGTCGGCCAGTTTGATGAGGATCACGCGCGGGTCTTCCGAATAGGAAACCAGCAGGTCGCGGAAATTGTCGGCCTGTTCCTTGGCGACCTTCAGTTTCAGTTCGGAGATGTTCGCAAGGCCCATCGTGAGGCCGACGACCTGTTCGCCGAAGCGGTCGCGGATGTCGGCGGTCAGGGCGAGGAACTCCTCGGCCGGAAGCTGCTTGTGGGCCAGACGCACAACGTCGTGCAGGATGGACGCCACGGAGGAGTTGCGGCCGAGGCCCACTTCCGAGATCACGATCGAAGCCACCGCGACGGCGTGGTCGAGCAGGGGCGAGCCGTCGTAGCGGCACAGGCCCGTGAGCTTCCCGTCGGCGTAGACGAGCGCCTCGTCGACGAGGCCCGGGTCTGCTCCGAAGTTCGCGCGCACGAGCGTGCGGAGATTTTCATACCGTGAAAAGTCCATTTTTGCCTAACCGCTTAACCTTGCTGGCAAAGATATGAAAAAATTTATAAATTTGGCACGTCAGACCAATACACAGCGTTATGGCAAATAAAAAAGGATGTTTATGTTCCGACCGTGGGCGAGGAGATCGCCAATACGGTTACGCACGGGGTGATGTCGCTCGTGGCCCTCGTGGCGCTTCCTTTTGCCGCCGTGTGGGCCTACGTGCATGACCCCAACCGCGGTTACGGCATCTGTTTCGGTGAGCATTTTCGTGATCTCGATCTTCCTGATGTTCCTCGCCTCGACGCTCTACCACTCGATGAATCCGCAGTCGAAGCACAAGGACGTTTTCCACATCCTCGACCATATCTTCATCTACGTGGCGATCGCCGGCAGTTACACCCCGATCGCCTTGTCGGTCATCGGCGGCTGGCAGGGGATATTCATTACCATCCTGCAGTGGGCGATGGTGCTGTTCGGCATCTTTTTACAAGTCGCTGTCGCGCAACTCGATCCCGGCCATCAGCCTGACGATTTATCTGGTGATGGGGTGGACGATCGTCTTCTTCCTGCCGCTGTGCGGCAGGCCTCGACGGCGCTGCTGGTGCTGATCGCAGGGGGCGGCGTGCTCTACACGCTCGGCGCCTGGTTCTATGCCCGGCAGGGGTTTCGCTACCACCCATGGTATGGCACCTGCTGATCAACCTTGCGGTCGTGGCGCATTTCATCGGGATCGTGTTTTTCCTCTACTGACGGGGCCCGCGTTGCCGTGCGTTTCGGCCTAAGCAGGAACCCCGGAAAATATTCCGGACACCTCGTACAGCAGTCGGACACTTCAGACACCCCGGGCGTCCCAGGCTGCCGGGCGAGGCTGCGGGCACCGTGTCCGGTTGCCGGGTCAGTGCTTATAGACGGCGTAGATGTGATCCGCGGGCAGGGCGTACAGTTTCCGCCTGCGTCGGTGAAACTCGCGGCGTAGTCGATATCCGCGGCGTCGAACCCCCGCGGCGCGCAGCCGGTCGGGGATAGTCCGCCCCGTAGATGCGGCGGTGGTCGTACTGCCCGAAGATGCGCGTGCGCTCATCGGGATCGGTGATCGTGTCATCTTCGAAGGTCTGTTCGTAATACGCCTCCACGGGCGAGCAGGATGCCCCAGCCGCCGGGTTTGAGGATG
>VOFD01001225.1_pt1 | contig 19641 bp, 30 predicted proteins | sample 5384101 | NCBI WGS metagenome assembly VOFD01 (sample SAMN12384723, study PRJNA508395) | human gut metagenome | isolation source: healthy gut C | host: Homo sapiens
CCCAGATCTTGCAGGAGACCTCGCCGGGATGGGGCAGCTCCACATCCTGGTAGTCCAGGGAGGTGTGGGTCACGTCGTCCACGATGCCGATGGTGAAGCTGTTCTTGGGATTTCCTGCTTGAGGTTATCATACACGGCGATGAACTGGCCGGGGGTGGTGTCCTTGGAGGAGAGGCCGTACCGGCCGCCCACCACGCGGATGTCGCCGCGGCCCGCCTGGTTCAGAGCGGTGACCACGTCCAGGTACACGGGCTCGCCCACGGAGCCGGTCTCCTTGGACCGGTCCAGCACGGCGATCTTCTTTACCGTGGCGGGGATGGCCGCTGCGAAGTGCTTCACAGAGAAGGGCCGGTACAGGTGGATCTGCACCATGCCCACCTTGCGGCCCTTGCTTGTTCAGGTAGTCCACGGTTTCCTTCACGGCCTCGGCTGGCCGAGCACATCATGACGATGACCTCCTCGGCGTCGGGAGCGCCGTAGTAGTTGAAGAGCTTGTAGTCCCGGCCGGTGAGCTTGTTGATCTCGTCCATGTAGTGCTGGACCGTGTCAGGCAGGGAGGCGGCCTTGACGTTGGCGCCCTCCTTGCACTGGAAGTACACGTCGGGGTTCACGTTGTTGCCGCGGTTGGTGGGTGCTCAGGGTTCAGGGCACTGGCGGCGGAACTCCTTCAGGGCCTCCTGGTCCACCAGCTCGCGCAGATCCTCATAGTCCAGCGCTTCGATGCGCTGCATCTCGTGAGAGGTGCGGAAGCCGTCGAAGCAGTGCATGAAGGCGTACTTGGCGCTGATGGCGGACAGGTGGGCCACAGCGCCCAGGTCCATGGCCTCCTGGGGGGAGGAGGACATCATCATGCCGTAGCCGGTGGTACGGCAGGTCATGAAGTCAGTGTGGTCGCCGAAGATGGAGTGGTGATTGACGTCACCACCCGGGAGGCGATGTGCATGACGCTGGGCAGGAATTGGCCGCCCATGGCGTACATGGCTGGGATCATCAGCATCAAACCCTGAGAGGATGTAAAGGTGGTGGTCAGGGCGCCGGCCTGCAGAGCCGTGGCAGGTGCCGGCGGCACCAGCCTCGGACTGCATCTGGATCACGTCCACGGTAGAGCCGAAGAGATTCTTCCTGCCCTTGGCGGACCACTCGTCCACCTTCTCCATGTTGTCGATCATGTTGGCGTAGGTCAGCTTGTTGCCGGTGATCTTGATGACGGGGGCCAGGGGGATTGCCGGTGGGGGTGCCGCGGCCGGTGGAGAACACCACAATCTGGGCGCCGCCGGCCACCATGCCGGCCACAGAGGAGGGGTCGTTGCCCGGGGTATCCATGATCACCGGGCCCTGCTTGGCCTCCACCTGCTTGGCGTAGTCATACACGGCCATGACGGGGCTATGGCCGCCCTTGTGGATGCAGCCCAGGGACTTCTCCTCCAGGCAGGTCAGGCCGCCGGCCTTGTTGCCGGGAGAGGGGTTGCCCTCCCGGACTTCCTCGCCCACCATCTGCAGGGCCTTTTCATAGCGGTGCACGATCTCGAAGATCCGGTCGTGGACCCTTGGTGGACGGCGCGGCGGGCCAGGATGTGCTCGGCGCCGATGAACTCAGTGGTCTCGGACAGGATGGAGGTGCCGCCCTCCTTGACGATCAGGTCGCTGAGCTGGCCGATCAGGGGGTTGGCCGCCAGGCCGCTGGTGGGATCGGAGCCGCCGCACTCAGTGCCCACAATCAGCTCGGACATGGGGAACTCCTCCTTCTGCAGCAGGGAGGCCTCCTCCACCATTTCCTTGGCGTAGCGGACGGCCATGTCGATGGCCTTCAAGGTGCCGCCGGCCTCCTGGATGATGACCTGCTTCAGGGGCTTGTTGGTGCGCTCCTTGATGGCCTCCACCACCAGGTCCATCTGGCAGTTCTCGCAGCCCAGGGACACGACCACCGTGCCGTACACGTTGGGGTTGGCGGCGTAGCCGGCCATGACATCCATGGTGAACTGCTGGTCGGAGGCCACCTGAGAGCAGCCCAGCTGGTTGTTGAAGGTAACGGAGCCCACCACCTGCTGGGAGATGATGCGGGTGGTATCAGAGGCGCAGACGCTGGCGGGCAGAATCAAAACCTTGTTGCGCACGCCAACGCGGCCGTCGGGACGCTTATAACCGTAGAAATTCATACTCGTATCCTCCTTCTCAGCCCTTGTTGTCCAGGTTCTCGCGGTGTTCCTCGAGATTGTGGCAGTGGACGTGCTCGCCCTTCTTGATGTCGCGGGCGGCCAGGCCGATGTGCTCACCGTACTTGACGATAGGCTCGCCCTTGGGAATGTCGCAGGCGGCCAGCTTGTGATAGATGGTGATGTCCTCCGCCGCAGTCAGGCGCTTCTCCTCGCCCGCGCACATGTAGGTGACGGTCTCGCCCTTCTTCACGGGCTCGATGGCGACCACCACGTTGTCCACGGGCTCAACGATCATGCCGTTCAACATAATGTAATACTCCTTTCGTTCCTCAACGAATATGTGTAATGGGGATCAGTGCTTCTCAAACAGGGCTTTCTGTGCCTCGTCTTTCGGGAACTTGGGGCAGCCGAACTTCTTGGCCCACCAGGAGGTGATGATGGGCACCAGAATGGCGGTCAGGATGGCGGACGCCGCCACCTGAGAGGTGGCCACATCCGCCCACTGCGCCCAAGAGGGATCCGCCTCGGCGATAACGGCGGGCACTGCCACGGCGTTGCCTGCGGTGGTGGCCACAGCCCAGCCGGCATAGCCGGGACGGCGGCTGACGAACCTGTCGCACAGCACGATGAAGGCACCGCCGATCAGGCAGGTGATAAGGCCCAGCAGAATGCCCTGCACACCGCCCTTGGCGATATTGGTCAGGTTCATACCGGCGCCCAGGCAGAAGCCCACGAAGGGAAGCAGGATCGTACCGGCGGGAGCCAGGAAGTCGGACAGGTCCTTGTCCAGGTTGCCCAGGATCATGCCGATCACGATGGGGCCGATGGCGGCAACCAGAGCCATGAAGGGGATATCGGCCAGGCCGCCCACGCCCATGGCGATCATGGTGAGCAGGGGGCCGTCGTTGATGGCCAGCAGCGGCATGGCAGCCTGGTCCACGTTGTCGCCGTAGCTGTTCATCAGAGCCAGATACATGGAGCCGTTGGAGTTGGTCACAGCGGAGATGATGGCCAGAGAGCTCAGGCCCAGCACACCGGTGGGGCCGAACACCTTGCCCACGCCAATGCCGATGGCGGCGCCGATGACGAACTTGGAGATCAGCAGCACACCGCCCCGCTTGACCACGCCGCCCATATCACGGAAGCGCAGGGTCGTGCCCAGGCAGAACAGCTGGATACCGATGGCGGTGTTGGCCAGTTCTTATTTTGGAATTTTCGGTCGCATTATATCATGCCGTTCCCAGTTTGTCAATTCTCAGACAAGCCAAAGTTTCGCGTTTCGGCCAGCTTTTCGATCTCCGCCTGGGCAGTCAGGAGACTGCGGCGGACCAGCTCGATCTTCTCTTCCCGGCAGCGGAAGAGCGGTACGGAGATGCTGAGAGCCGCGAACACCGTTCCCTTCCGCCGCAGCGGCGCGGCCCAGCAGGCCAGCTGGTCCGTGGATTCCTCCCGCTCCATAGCCAGTTCCCCGCGCCGGACCGCCTCCAACTGGGCCAGCAGGGTCTCTACATCCGTGATGGTCTGCTCTGTCAGCCGGGGCAGGCCCCGGCATACAGCGCCCGCACCTCCTCGTTCGTCAGGCCGCTGAGCAGAGCCTTTGCCGACGGCAGTGGCGTTGGCTGGCAGGCGGGTCCCCACCCAGGAAATCAGCCGGATGGGCTGGGGAGAATCCTCCCGCGCCACATACAGCACCCTGTCTTGGTCCAGAATGCCCATCTGGCATGTCTCCTGGCATTTGGAAGCCACCTCCTTCATCACCTGGGTAATGGGTGCCAGCCCCCGGTCCGCCGAGAAGGCCGCTCCCAGCACCAGCGCCCGGGGACCCATAGTATACCGGCCCGTCCCATCGTCCTGCCGGAGGTAGCGCCGCTCCTCCAGCGTATGTACGATGGGAAACAGGCTGCTCTTCGGGGCATCCAGGGCCTGTGACAATTCTGTCAGCGTCAACCCCTCCTCTGAGCCGGACAGGCTCTCCAGAATATCCAAAACCCGGGCTGTGGCCCGATGCTGTCCCTGTGTCATATCGTGCTCCTTCCACGCCGGCGCTCTCCGCCGCCGATTGATTTCTCCAGGCCGATCATATCAGATGCCGCTTCGTTTGACAAGCGGGCATGCGCCGCCGCCCTGTTTTCCAACCGGCGGGATTTTACCAGATCTTCTCTTGACATTCAGCGCCGTTTTGTTATACTAAAGCCTGTTTTTCGCGCCCCGCCCGTGCGTTTTCAAAATCTCACCCCGCGGGTTTGGAGCCAGCGGTCCCGGGGCCGTATGAAGGAGGACTTTTCTATGAACGCAGCCTATCTGACCCCCGCGATCACACTCTTCAACGAGGATGGCACGCTGGACCTGGCCAGCCAGGAGCGTCTGTTCGACAATCTCATCGACCAGGGCGTAGACGGCATCCTGGTGGAGGGCAGCAGCAGCGAGTTCTTCGCCATGCCCATGGACCAGCGCCGGGAGATGGCCAAATTTGCCATTGAGACGGTGAACCATCGGGTGAAGCTGATCATCGGCACCAGCCACATGGTGGCCGACGAGATCGTCAGCTTCTCCAACTTCTGCCTGGACGCCGGCGCCGACGCCGTCATGATCCTGCCGCCCTATTACTTCCATTTTGACGCTGCCGCCCTGCTGCAGTACTACGACCGCCTGGCCCAGCAGATCCACGGCAGCATCTACATCTACAACTTCCCCGACAATACCGGCTACACCATTCCCCCCGAGACGGTGCTGGCCCTGGCCAAGATCCATCCCAACATCGTAGGCATGAAGGACACCATCTCCGGCATGGACCACACCCGGGAACTGATTAAGGTGGTCAAATCCCACATCCCCAGCTTCGAGATCTACTCCGGCTTTGACGACAATTTTGCCCACAACGTCCTGGCCGGCGGCGACGGCTGCATCGGCGCTCTGAGCAACGTGGTGCCTGAGGTCTGCACCGCCTGGGTGCGGGCGTTCCGGGAAAATGATCTGGCCGGGATCGCCAGGGGCCAGCAGATCATTGACCGCCTGATGGATCTGTACACGGTCCGCAGTCCCTTCCTGCCGGTGATCAAGGAAGCCTGCCGCCTGCGGGGCATCGCCGCCACCAGCGTGGGCACCTTCCCCATGCCCAACGCCACCGTGGAGGACGACGCCAAGATCCTGGAGCTGCTGAACCGGGAGGGCGTGCAGTAATCTGCTCCCCCTGAAGACCGCCCCAGCCGCCGTTTTGAAAACGGCGGCTGGGGCTCTTTTTTATCAGAGAACTCCTCATGGCAGCTCTATATGGACGGACTCGTGGAACACCGGCTCCACCAGGCCGGGGATCTCCACCGCGTCGGTGAAATGGACATCTTCCGTGAACTCCTTCAGCAGGGAGACGATATAGGGATGGGGCCGCTCGTCCGGACGGCCGGCGGCCACGCAGACCACGGCGGTCCTGGGCTGGAGCAGCCGCAGCAGCTTCCGGGTGGTGGAGGACAAGGAGGCGTGGTGGGGAACCTTGAAAATGTCGCAGGGGGTGGCGGTCTCCGTCTCCCACACGTGGGCATAGGCATCGCCGCCCAGGACGATCTCCTGGCCATGGTAGTACAGCCGCTGGCGCAGGCTGGACACGTTCATGGACTTTCCCCAGTGGATCAGGTCATAGCCGTTCCGCTCCCCCCGGAAGGCGGCGTCGTACACCGCTCTCTGCCGGGGGTACAGGGCGGGCTCGCCGAACAGGATGTCCATGGTGAGGTCGTCCGTCAGCCGGAGACACTCCACCCGGTCCCCCGGCAGCTCCTTGATCCGGCCGATCCGGTCTCCGTACCGCCGCAGGGGGCCGGCGTACAGGTCCATACACCGCAGCACGTTCCGCGCTGCCTTGGGCAGGCCGTTGTCCCCGTCCGGGTCCAGAGGGCCGGAATCGGCGGGGGGCGCATAGGGGGTCAGCAGCTCGCCCACAGTGACGGTCTCCAGCACCCGGCCCAGACCACCGATGTGGTCCCGGTGGAAGTGGGTGACCAGCAGGATATCCAGATGCGCCACACCTTGACTTCGCAGGAAATCCCCGGCAAAGATCCGGCAGGAGCGGGGGTCCTCCACCGGCGGGTGGTCGTCCCGCTCCAGGCTGTCGTGGCCGCAGTCCACCAGCATGGAAAAACGCAGCCGTTCCCCCTCCATCTCCCGGACCAGGATGGAGTCGCCGTTGCCCACGTTGATGAAGTCCAATACCAGCATGTCCAGCCCCCCTGTTCGATTGTTGCTATTACAATATCACAAGGCGCCGCCCCAGGCAATCGAAACCGCAAACGATTGCCGCCAAATTTTTGTCTTAAATTTTGACGTTCTGATAAAAGGGACCCTGCGGCACAACGCCGCAGGGCCGCTTCTTCTCCAGTTCACAGGCTCCGCAAGGCGTCCACCAGGGCGGTCTTTCCCTCCGTCCGGGCGTCCTTCATCTTGATGATCCGGGCGGGGGTTCCGGCCACCACCGCATTGGGGGGCACATCCTCCGTCCCACGGCCCCCGCGGCCACCACGGCCCCGGCGCCGATCCGCACCCCTCGATCACCACGGCGTTGGCGCCCACCAGGACGCCGTCCTCCACGATGACGGGCGTGGCGGAGGCGGGCTCCACCACGCCGGCCAGCACGGTACCGGCGCCGATGTGGCAGCGGTCGCCCACTGTGGCCCGGCCGCCCAGGACCGTGCCCATGTCGATCATGGTGCCTTTGCCGATGACGGCACCGATGTTGATGACGGCGCCCATCATGATGACGGCACCCTCGCCGATCTCCACCTTCTCCCGAATGATGGCGCCGGGCTCGATCCGGGCCTTGAGCCCTTCATGTCCAGCAGGGGCACGCCGGAGTTGCGGCGGTCGTTCTCCACCACGCAGTCGGTGATCTTCTCCCGGTTGTCCTCCAGGATGGGCGCCAGCTCGGCCCAGTCCCCAAAGACGATGCGGCTCTTTCCCTCACCGAACACTTCAGCGGATCCGAAGTCCACCGGAGCCGACAGGTTGACGTAAATCTTTACTGGGGTCTTCTTGGGGGAATCTGCGATATAGTTGATGATTTCCTGTGCATTCAAAGCCATCACGCTCCAAACAAGATTTTTTGCAGGTCATAGACCCCTTTGGGCCGCCCAGGCAGCAGCCGGGCCATGTGCAGGGCGCCGTTCACAAAGATCTGGCGGCTGGCGGCCCGGTGGGTGAGCTCCAGCTCCTCATCCGGGCCGAAGAAATGGACCGTGTGGGTCCCGGCCACGGTGCCGCCCCGCAGTGCGTGGATGCCTACCTCATCCTTCTCCCGGCGGCCGCAGTTCCCCTCCCGGCCATACACCGGCCGCAGGCGGTGCTGGGGATCGACAGCTTCCAGCAGCAGCTTGGCGGTGCCGCTGGGGGCGTCGGCCTTCTGGCTGTGGTGGGTCTCGGTGATCTCAATGTCGAAATCCGGCTTCAGCACCCCGGAGACGGTCTGCAGCGCCCGGTACAGCACCGCTACGCCCAGAGAGTAGTTGGCGCTCCACAGCACCGGGGCCGCAGAGCCCAGGGCAAAGAGACTCCCCTTCTCCGCCTCCGTATACCCGGTGGTTCCAGAGAGGAGTGGCGTGCCCGTGCGGCGGACATAGGAGGCGACCTCCGGCAGAGCCTCCGGGCGGGAAAAATCCATCACCACGTCCGCTACACGCCCCAGTCTGCCCAGCTGGCCCAGATCGTCCCGGCCGAAGACGGCCTCAATCTCATCCCCGGCGGCCGCAGCGGTCTCCCGGATCAGGGTGCCCATTTTGCCCCGGCCGATCAAAAGCATTCCTCACAGCAGCCCCGCCTCCTCCAGCGTCCGGCGGAGTGTGGCGACGTTGGCCTCCCCCATCTCGCACAGGGGCAGGCGCATGGGGCCCACGTTCAGGCCCATCAGATTCATGGCGGCCTTGACGGGGATGGGGTTCACCTCGATGAACAGGTCGTTCATCAGCTGCAGGTACTTCAGGTGGTTCTCCAGGGCCCGGGCATGATTCCCGTCCAGCCAGTCCGCCACGATCTGGTGGCACATGGCGGGCATCACGTTGGCGTAGACGGAGATGACGCCGCTGCCGCCCACGCTGATCAGGGGCACCGTGATGTCGTCGTTGCCGGAGTAGAGGGCGAAATCCGGTCCCACGCAGTGAGCGATCTTCATGGCGTAGCTCATGTCGCCGCTGGCCTCCTTGATGCCGGCGATGTTGGGATGACGGCTGAGCTTCTCCACCACGGAGACGGGAATGGAGCAGCCGGTGCGGCCTGGGACGTTGTAGAGGATGCAGGGCACGGAGACGGCGTCGGCCGTGTCGGCGAAGTGGCGGTACATGCCCTCGGGGTTGGCCTTGTTGTAGTAAGGGGCAATCAGCAGCAGGGCGTCGGCCCCCATGTTCTGATACACCCGGCTCTTTTCCACCTGCGTGACGGTGCAGTTGGAGCCGCTGCCCACGATGACCGGCACCCGGCCGTTCACCACCTTGATGGTGTGGGCCACCACAGCGGCGTCCTCCTCATGGGACATCGTGGAGTATTCGCCGGTGGTACCCAGGGTCAGAATGGCGTCGGTGCCTTCGGCGATCTGACGCTCCAGCAGGTTCGTCAGAACCTCGAAATTGACGCTGCCGTCCTCAGAACGGGGTGATCATGGCCACGATGGACCCCTGCAGATGTTCAAATTTCATAGGTGAGTGTCCTCCGTCTTTCTTTTGTCCGTTGGTTGAAGCAACAAAAAAGTCGGTAGAGACACGCCCCTACCGACAGCTCTTTCACACCTCTGCACCCATGCAAAAAGCGGAGTTCCCTGTAAGCGGATAGCGCCCCCGCGGAAAATTCCGCGGACAGTCCCGTGGGTATTCCCACGGACCCACCTCCTGCCCACCTGACCAGGGAGTTCGGCGGACTTGCCTCCGCCATGTTCCTCGCCCGTCGGCTCCCATGGCATCGTCGCATCCGCGCCTCTATCTCATTTTCAGGTATCATACCAACATTCTCCCTTTTGGCAAGGGAAAAAACGAAAAAAAAAGCGCGTCCGGCAGTCCCGTTTCCTTGTCAAAAGGGACGAAAAATCCCGGTTCCTCTGGTCACCCGACCGTGTCTGTGGTATGATATGATTATTAATGTCATCTCTCAGAGGGGAGGTCCTGTCCATGTCCGCCGTCGATTACCGCCGTGCCCTGCACCGCATCCCGGAGCTGGATAACCAGCTGCCGGAGACGGTTCAGCTGGTCCAGCGCATTTTGGCCCCGCTGCCCTGCCGGGTGTTCTCTCCCATCACCGGCAGCGTCTGCGCCTGGTTCGACGCAGGGAAGAGCGATGCCGTGGCATTTCGGGCGGAGCTGGACGCGCTTCCGGTGACGGAGGCCACGGACCTGCCCTACGCCTCTGTCCATCCCGGCAAGATGCACGCCTGCGGCCACGATGCCCACACCGCCATGGTCCTGACCCTGGCGGAGTATGCGGCGGAGCATCTGGCCGAGCTGCCCCGGAACGTGCTGTTCCTCTTCCAGCCCTCGGAGGAGACCACCGGCGGCGCCGGAAAGCTGTGTGAGGGCGGCGTGCTGGAGCGCTACCGGGTCCGCCGGATCTTCGGCCTGCACCTGTGGCCCGGCCTGGAGGCCGGGACCATCGCCTCCCGCCCCGGCCCGCTGATGGCCCGGTCCAACGAGGTCACCGTCACCATAGAAGGCCGCAGCGTCCACATGTCCCGGGCGGACGAGGGGCTGGACGCCCTGACGGCGGGCATCTCCTACCTCCAGCGGGCCTATGACATGATGGAACAGCTGCCCCCGGACCAGCCCCGGGTGCTGCGCTTCGGCAAGATGGTCTCCGGCACAGTGCGCAACGCCGTCAGCGGCCACACGGTGCTGGAGGGGAAGCCTGCGCACCTACCGGGAGGATATCTTCCGCTTCTGCCGTCAGCAGCTGAAGGACATCGGCCGGTCCGTGGCAGCGGAGACCGGCTGCAGCCTGGACGTCCACCTCAGCGAGGGTTACCCCGCCGTGTGGAACCACGAAGAGCTCTATCAGAAGATCGCCGCCCAGCTGGGCGATAACGCGCCGACCCTCATGGAAAAGCCGGTGCTGGCGGCGGAGGACTTCTCCTTCTACCAGCAGTATGTGCCGGGGCTGTTCTTCTTCCTGGGCACCGGGGATACCCCCCAGCTTCACGCCCCGGACTTCACCTTTGATGACGAGGCCGTTCTGCCCAGGGGCGTGGAATTTTTGAAAAAGCTGCTGATGCTGCCGTGAGGACAGGCAAAAATCATACGCAAAAGGCCGCCGGCGGGGATCCCCTCCGGCGGCCCTGCTTTCTCTTTCCGCCCGCGGTCAGTTTGTTGTCTCCGCCTCGTAGCGGACATAGGCCATATAGGTGGTTCTGGTCCCCTCATCCCAGCAGCTCTGATAGACATAGATCTGCCCCGGCCGCTCCGGGTCGGCATAGTAGGGACAAAGCTCCCCGGTGTCCGGCAGCTCCGCCTCTCCAGCGTAGGAGAATCCCTCCGGGCACGCCTCCGGATGGCGGCCCACGCCGCCTGCCTGCACATACACCGTGCCATCCACCGTGACAGTGATCGCCGCTGTCTCCGGCTCAGAATCGTCTGTGCCGTCTGCTGCACCGTTCACCGTTCCGCCGGACTCACCGACCTCCGCCGTGTCCTCCGTGGCGGCAGAGGCGCCGCCGCTTCCAGTGGCTCCGTCCCCCATGTTCATCTGTGACAGGAAGAATGTGGAGCCCACGATCATCAGCGCCAGGCAGGCCGCCACCGCGCCGGTCCAGGGGAATTCCCGCTGCTTGCGGTACGAGGCGGGCGGCGGCGCGGCCTCCCGGATGAACGCATCCCGGATATCTCCCACAGCATCCAGCAGCTGTTCCCTTGTCATAGGGTGAATCCCTCCCTCTCCAAGTGTTCCCGCAGGTCCTGCCGCAGGCGGAACAGCGCCGCGGAGACCGTCCCCCGCCGCCTGCCGCTCCAGGCGGCCAGCTCCTCCACGGAGCAGAGATACCAGTACCGCCGGACAAACAGCACCCGTTTCTCCTGGGGCAGGGATTCCAGAAAGCGGTTCAGGCTCTCCGCCAGGGCGGCGGCCTCCGCCTCCTGTTCCACGCCGCCGGAGGCGGACAGGCAGTCCCCAGTTCCGCCAGTGCCAGTTCCGCCTGGCCCTGCCAGCGCTTCTGGGCCCGCTGGGCCCGCCAGCGGTCCAGGGACAGGTTCCGGGTGATCTTCCCCAGGAACGTATCCAGCCTGCCGGGGCGGCTGGGCGGCATGGCCTCCCAGGCCCGCAGCCAGGTGTCTCCCACGCACTCCTCCGCGTCCTCCCGCAGTGTCAGGATGCGGAAGGCGATCTGATAGCAGTAGCCGCCGTATTTGGCGCTGCTCTCCGCAATGGCCGCCTCGTCCCGCTCCCAGTACAGCTCCACGATCCGGGCATCCTCCAATGCCGTCCCTCCTCTCCACTTCTCTACACGCAGTTTCCGCACAGAGCTTACATGTTGTTTTGATTTTACCATAATCTTTTCGGAATCGGAATGGTGTTCTGACGGGAAACCTTGATTTGTTCACACTTTTCCTGTATCATGGGTTTCAATTCGGCCCATCTGAAAAAGGAGGAATTGGGTTTTTATGCCATTTTCATTTGACTTCGGAGGCTTTGACCCCAGTGCTTTCGGCGGTTTCAGCGGCGGGGACGCCTCCCAGCCCCAGCTATGCCGATCTGGTCAAGTGGTTTACCAACCGCTCCGCAGGGCCTGCCTGCCTATCTCATCATCGACATGGTGACCCAGGAGGCCGAAGTGGTGCGGCTGGATGAGGGCATGAAGTACACCCCCGCCGAGCATTTCGGGCGGTATCTGCCCCGCCACCTGCGGTTCCACTATCCCACATATATGTTTGCCGATCCGGTGTTTGAGATCAATGAAGAGGGCGAGCCCTACTGGGTCTGCCCCCGCATGGTCAAGACCATCGGCCTCTTCGGCGGCACGGACATCCAGGGCGCCGTGCTGGTGAACGCCGTTACCGGGGAGAGCCAGTACTACGAGGAGGTCCCCAACTGGGTGGACCACGTGTATGACGCGAATCTGATTATGGAGCAGTACGATTACTACGGCATGTACCACAACGGCTTTTTCAACTCCATCTTCGGCCAGCGGGACGTGACGCACACCACGACGGCTACAATTATATTGCCATCGGCGATGACGTGTATATGTACACCGGCGTCACCTCCGTCACCTCCGACCAGTCCAACATCGGCTTTTTGCTCTCCAACCAGCGCACCAAGGAGACCCACTTCTACTCCGTCTCCGGCGCCACGGAGGCGTCCGCCCAGGCCTCCGCCCAGAGCCAGGTCCAGCAGATGCGCTACGTGGCCACCTTCCCCCTGCTGCTGAACATCGCCGACCAGCCCACCTACTTCATGGCCCTGAAGGGCGATGACGGCCTGGTGAAGATGTACGCCATGGTGAATGTGCAGCAGTACAACATCGTGGAGACCGGCGGCACCGTAGCGGAGTGCGAGGCCAATTACCGCCGGGCACTGGCCGACAGCGGCCTCATCTCCGACGGGGATGCGGAGGCTGTTCCCTCTGACCAGGAGGAGATCAGCGGCGCCATCGCTGAGATCCGCACCGCTGTGCTGGACGGCAATTCCTACTACTTCCTGCGGCTGGAGGGACAGGATACTTTCTACGCCGTCAACGCCGCGGAGAACCCCCTGGCGGTGATCCTGAATGCCGGGGATCAGGTGACTATCGCCTACACCGCAGGGGAGGGCGGCGGCATTCTCTCCGGCACCTCCGTCGCCCGGGCCGGAGAGACCCCGTGACCTTCACCCCGGAGGAGGCGCCAGCGATGCCCCCGCCGAAACGGGCCAGCCGGCAGAAGATGCTGCCTCTTCCAATCAGCCCACCTGAAAATGCAGTCTCCCAGCAGGCCCCGCCGCAGATTGCGGCGGGGCCGCTTTCTTTTCGGTGCCTCCCTTTTTGTGGAAACTGCCGTTGACATCCCTTTTTCATCCGGATATACTGAATTTCATGAACAAAAAGGAGCGTGAAAATCCATGGACCTGACTCTGAACAATGCCGTTATGGGCGTGGAGCTGTCCGGCATCCGGCAGTTCACCTACCTGGTGCGGGATACCCCCGGTGCCTGCGCCCTGACCATCGGCGAGCCGGATCTGAACACCCCGGACGTCATCAAGGAGGCCGCCAAGGCCGCCCTGGACGCCAACGACACCCACTATCCCCCCGGCAACGGCTATCCCTACGCGCTGGAGGCCATCTCCAAATTCGAGGCTGAGGCCCATGGCCTCCACTACGCCCCCAGTGAGATCATCCTGACCGTGGGCGCCACGGAGGCGCTGTTCGCGGCCTTTTCCACCATCCTCAACCCCGGGGACGAGGTCATCATCCCCACCCCCGCCTTCGGCCTGTACGAGGCGCTGGTGAAGCTCCAGGGAGGCGTCCCCGTCTCCCTGCCCACGGAGCACAACCACTTCCAGATCGTGCCGGAGGAACTGAAGGCGGCCATCACCCCCAAGACCAAGGCCATCGTCCTGACCTCCCCCAACAACCCCACCGGCTGCATTTACAGCAAGGAGACCCTGGACGCCGTCCACGCCATCCTCCGGGACAAGCCCATCTTTGTCCTGTGCGACGATGTGTACCGGACTCTGGTTTACTGTGAGGACTACCACAGCTTTGCCGAGTATCAGGACATGCGGGACCGGATCGTGGTGGTCCAGAGCTTCTCCAAGCCCTATGCCATGACCGGCTGGCGCCTGGGCTACTGCATGGCGGACGCCAGGCTGATGGACCGCATCCAGGTGTTCCACCAGTACGCGGTCACCTCCGTGCCCGCCTTCGTCCAGCGGGCCTGCGTCAGGGCCCTGGAGACGGACACCAGCGATGTGGTGGAGATCTTCCGGAGGCGGCGGGACTACGTCTACCAGCGGCTGGTGGACATGGGCCTGGACGTGGAGAAGCCGGAGGGCGCCTTCTACATGTTTGTGGACATCCGGAAGTTCGGCATGGACTCCAACACCTTCTGCACCCGGATGCTGAAGGAGGGCCTGGTGGGCGTCATCCCCGGCATCCACTTCGGCACCGAGGGGTTCATGCGCCTGAGCTACTGCTACTCCGACGCGGACCTGAAAGAGGGATTGGACCGGATCGAGAAGTTCATCAAGAGCCTGTAAACGCGCAAGAAGAGCCGCGGGATCAAACTCCCGCGGCTCTTTTGATTGGTCAGAGCATCAAGCCTCTCAGCCGGACTGAGCGCAAATCGCTCACTTCCGTTTCTTTTTCGCGTGGTGCATATTGTACAGGGACACGCAGATGGCGATGACACCGGCCATCAGTCCAACCCATACATTTTGCAGGCCGTGGCCCACAAGCCAGTTATACAGGAACGACAGAGGCGGAAAAGCCCCCAGGATCGTCATAATCACTCCGGCCGCACAGGCCAGTGCCACCACTTTGATTATATACAGAACATTCTTCATCTGAGCCTGCCCCCAGTCTGTATCCGTCAGTTCCCTCCTGATTTCTGTATGGTATTATGCGCAACGGATGTTGGCAAGCGTTCCGCGGATTTTCTCTCCGGCCGTATTTCGCCTCCCCCATACACCCGGAGCACACACAGGATGGGAGATCACGATCCCCCGCCCCTTTCGCCGCCGCACATCACTTCTGCCGATTCGCCAGCTCTTTCCGGATGGCCTTGGTCAGGAGCTCCTGGCCCTCCGGCGTGCGGAGAGTATCCAGCACCGCGGTGCGCAGTGCCTCCTGGAATTTCTTGCTGGTGAGGAACGCGTCGAACATGGTGCCGCCCTCCCCGCCGGAGGACGCCGCCACCGCCGGCTTCACTGCCGCCCGCCTGGGGGCCGGAACCGGGGCGGGCTCGTCCAGAAACGCCCCGTCCATCCAGTCGGACATCTGGGTGGTGTCGTTGGTCTCTCCCCGAAGATAGAAGAGGGACACGCCGAAGTAGGACGCCAGCTTGTTCTGCTGGTCCTGGGTGGGGGTCTGGCGGCCCGTCTCAAACTTTTCAATCGCCGTGCGGGGGAAGCCCAGGGCGGCGGCAAGAGCCGGACGGCTCAGGCCCCTGGCGGTCCGCAGCTCCTCAATGCGCTGTGCCAAAGTTACCATAAAAAATCTGCCTCCTTGCTGAATGTCTATTGTATCCGGTCCCCGCCGCTCTGTCAATGCGGCGGGACTTTTCTTTTGGCTGCGGCTGTGATATGATAGCGGTTCAGAGAAGGAGTTGATCCCATGGAGCAGGAGCACAAGCGCCGCCCCCGGTACAAGGGCACCCACCCCCGCACCTTTCAGGAGAAGTACAAAGAGCATGACCCGGAGAAGTACCGCTCCGATGTAGAGAAGATCATCGCAAGCGGCAAGACCCCGGCGGGGATGCACATCCCCATTCTGGTAGACGAGATCCTGGAGGTCCTTCAGATCCGGCCGGGCCAGACCGGCTACGACGCCACGCTGGGCTACGGCGGCCACACCCGCCGGATGCTGGCACAGCTCCAGGGGCAAGGACACCTATATGCCACGGACGTGGACCCCATCGAGATGGAAAAGACCCGCGCCCGGCTGGCGGCAGCGGGCTTCGGGCCGGAGCTCCTCACCATCCAGCATCGGAATTTCGCCGACGTGGACCAGGTGGCCCCCGGCGTCCTCTTCGACTTCGTGCTGGCGGATCTAGGCGTCTCCTCCATGCAGATCGACGACCCGGCCCGGGGCTTCACCTTCAAGCAGGACGGCCCCCTGGACCTGCGGCTGGACCCCTCCTCCGGCGTCACCGCGGCGGAGCGGCTGCGGCAGCTGGACCAGGAGGAGCTGGAGAACCTGCTGGTGGAAAATTCCGACGAGCCCTACGCGGACCGCATCGCAAGGGCCGTCTGCCAGGTGTTCCGCCGGGGCGGCACCGTGGACACCACCCGCCAGCTGTACGCCCTCATCGAGAGGGCGCTGTCTTTCCTCCCCGCCGGGGAGCGGAAGGAGGCGGTGAAGAAGTCCTGTCAGCGGACCTTCCAGGCGCTGCGGATCGACGTGAACAGTGAGTTCGAGGTGCTGTACGCCTTCCTGGACAAGCTTCCCCATGTGCTGAAGCCCGGCGGGCGGGCGGCTATCCTCACCTTTCACTCCGGGGAGGACCGGCTGGTGAAGCAGGCCTTCCGCCAGCAGTACCGGGAGGGGCTATACAGCGACATCGCCCAGGAGGTCACCCGCCCCTCTCCCCAGGAGTGCCGCCGGAACCCCGGGCCCACTCCACCAAGCTGCGCTGGGCCGTCCGGGCGGAGTGAATGCTGTTTTTATGGAAAAGGAGTTGACAGCCATGCTGCGGGATGAGACGATCCGGCGGGTGATCCAATTCCGGGACGACCGGGACTGGCGGCAGTTCCACACCCCCAAGGACCTGGCCATCTCCCCTGTCCCTGGAGGCGGCGGAGCTGCTGGAGGTGTTCCAGTGGAGCGGCACGGACCTGGAATGCCGGGACAAGCTGGGCCGCATCCGGGAGGAGCTGGCGGATGTGCTGAGCTACTGCGTCCTGATGGCCGATGTGTGCGGCCTGGATCTGGATGAGATCCTGAACGCCAAGGTGGATCAGAACGCCGCCAAGTACCCGGTGGAAAAGGCCCGGGGCAGCGCCGCCAAATACACAGAGCTGACCTGACTGTTCTCCGGATCCCGACCGCTCCGCGCCCTGCCGCACGGGGCGGTTTTTCCGCATCGACAGCTTTTCTCCGGAACGCACAAATTTCCTCGCCGAATTTTGGAAGACACTATGGTAAATGCAACTTTTCATCCCATATCTAGTGTGGTATGATAACAATGGGAGATCCAGGACCTGGTGGAATACCAGATCATGGCCCACGGGGCCTTTGAGGCAGCCAAAAACTATATCACCTACCGCTACACCCGCTCCCTGGTACGCAGGAGCAACACCACCGACGAGAAGATCCTCACCCTCATCGAGTGCTGCAACGAGGAGGCCAAGCAGGAAAACTCCAATAAAAACCCGGTGGTCAACTCCACGCAGAGAGACTATATGGCCGGTGAGGTCTCCCGGGACCTGAGCGAGCGGCTGCTGCTGCCGCCGGACATTGTGGAGGCCCACAGGGAGGGCATTATCCACTTCCATGACTCCGACTACTATGCCCAGCACATGCACAACTGCGACCTGGTGAATCTGGAGGATATGCTTCAGAACGGCACCGTCATCACCGGCACCCTCATCGAGCGGCCCCACAGCTTCTCCACCGCCTGCAACATTGCCACTCAGATCATCGCCCAGGTGGCATCCAACCAGTACGGCGGCCAGTCCATTTCCCTGGCCCACCTGGCTCCCTTTGTAGACGTGAGCCGTAAGAAGATCCGCCGGATTGTCGAGCAGGAGATGGAGACCCTGGGCATCCAGCCCACCCGGGGAGAAGATCGAGGAGCTGGTGGAGGCCCGTCTGCGGGATGAGGTCCGCCGGGGCGTGCAGACCATCCAGTATCAGGTGGTCACGCTGATGACCACCAATGGACAGGCTCCCTTTGTGACAGTGTTCATGTACCTGGGGGAGGCCAAGAGCGAGCAGGAGAAAAAGGATCTGGCCCTGATCATTGAGGAGACTCTGGAGCAGCGCTACCAGGGCGTGAAGAACGAGGACGGCGTGTGGATTACTCCCGCCTTCCCCAAGCTCGTCTACGTGCTCGAGGAGGACAACGTCCGCGAAGATTCCCTTACTATTATCTCACAAAGCTGGCCGCCAAGTGCACTGCCCGGCGCATGGTGCCCGACTACATCTCCGCCAAGAAGATGCAGGAGCTCAAGGGCGACGTATACACCTGCATGGGCTGCCGGTCCTTCCTGACGCCGGACCGGTTCACCGACGCGGGCATCGGAAACATCGCCAATGCGGGCAACTACGAGCCCGGCAAGCCCAAGTACTACGGCCGGTTCAACCAGGGTGTCGTGACCATCAACCTGCCCGACGTGGCCTTGTCCTCCGGCGGGGATCTGGACAAGTTCTGGTCCATCTTCGACGAGCGGCTGGAGCTGTGCTACCGGGCCCTCCTGTGCCGCCACAATCGCCTCAAGGGGACGCTCTCCGACGTGGCTCCCATCCTGTGGCAGTACGGCGCCTGCGCCCGCCTGAAGAAGGGCGAGCCCATCGACGAGCTGCTCTACGGCGGCTATTCCACCATTTCGCTGGGCTACGCGGCCTTTACGAGTGCGTCAAGTACATGACCGGCAAGAGCCATACGGACCCCGAGGCTACCGCCCTTCGCCCTGTCTGTGATGCAGTACATGAACGACGCGTGCAGGAAGTGGAAAGAGGAGAGCGATATCGACTTCTCCCTCTACGGCACGCCGCTGGAGTCCACCACCTACAAGTTTGCCAAGAGCCTCCAGCGCCGCTTCGGCATCATCGAGGGCGTCACTGACAAGAGCTACATCACCAACAGCTACCACGTCCACGTGACGGAAGACATCAACGCTTTCGACAAGCTCAAGTTCGAGGCCCAGTTCCAGCATCTCTCTCCCGGCGGCGCCATCAGCTATGTGGAAGTGCCCGATATGCAGAACAACCTGGAGGCAGTGCTTCAGGTGATGAAGTTCATCTACGACAATATCATGTACGCCGAGCTGAATACCAAAAGCGACTACTGCCAGGTGTGCGGCTGGGACGGCGAGATCCAGATCGTGGAGGAAAACGGCAAGCTGATCTGGAAGTGCCCCAAGTGCGGCAACACGGATCAGGACAAGATGAATGTGGCCCGGCGTACCTGCGGCTATATCGGCACGCAGTTCTGGAACCAGGGCCGCACCCAGGAGATCCGGGACCGCGTGCTGCATCTGTAAAATATTTCGTTCAAAAGGCCGGCGGGTCCGGCAGATGTATCCGGACAAGACCATCTGGGGCTTCTCCGGCTTCACCTATGAGGAGCTTACCTCGGACGGCACTCATCCCCGCTGCGAGGTGACAGACGAGATGCTCTCCTGTTGGATGTGCTGGTGGACGGCCGCTTCGTAGAGGAGCTGAAGGACCTGACCCTCCGGTTCCGGGGCAGCTCCAACCAGCGGCTCATCGACCTGAACGCCAGCCGTCAGGCCGGTTGCCTCTGTTTCCTGCCGGACCGCCCCCGAGGGCCTCGTCCAGCGCTCTATGGGGGTCAGGGACGCCCGGATGAAGCGGATCACGCCCACACTCCGGGCGCAGGCGCTGAATCAGGAGGCAGAGCGGCGGATCGCCGCCACAGAGGCGACGCTGACCAGAGGCATCTCTCAGGAGGAGATTGACCAGTTCCTGGCCATCGCGGAAAAGCTGAAGCAAAATCTCATTTGACCAACCGGGCCCGGCCGGGAAGCGGCTCAATCGCTTCCCCCGGCACAGCAAAGACACAAGGAGGTATTCTATGAAGAAAAAAAAAGGAGCCTGGCCAGCTGTATTCAGGAGTTCTGGCCAGCCACCATCCTGACGCCCATCTTCGTCATCGGCGAA